>VOFK01000167.1_pt1 | contig 322000 bp, 316 predicted proteins | sample 5384121 | NCBI WGS metagenome assembly VOFK01 (sample SAMN12384730, study PRJNA508395) | human gut metagenome | isolation source: healthy gut J | host: Homo sapiens | reverse complement strand
TCTTGTGCGCGGGCCGTCCTAACGGGATTGCAAAGAGCTCGGCATCGAGCCATCCACCGTTAAGTACCACGTCATCACTGGCGCTGCAAAAGACGAACCTGAGACACAACCTCCAGCTTGCCACATCGCCGCCACCGAAGCCAAATTGGTGGGAAAGCTGGCAGAGGAGCAAGGTATACGTAATAGTTGGCAGACCATGAACCGTTATTCCATAGCAAACGGTGCGTGCAAGTTCCCGCGAGATTTCCAACACGAGCGCTTGCGCGAAGTGTGAGTCCGTCCCGGAGGGGTCATAAAAAGCCGCAAAATACTCGTTGGGAAAGCCACCATCGGGGCCCCCGCGGGCTAAGTGAACGCCGCACTGTGGAAGGCCTTTACGACCGCGCCGCCGCCCTGTTCGAGTATCCCCGACGGTGCACCAGATCGTGCCTTCTGAAATAGAGCAAAAACGCCCTCACCTCAAAAGGCATTCTTTGGTGCAATCATTCCCATCCAAAAACGAATCTAAGTACTTCTTCTAAAAATACCGGACGGCCGCCCTCCTTGATATTGAAATTCACCACAATGCGGTCATCGAACAGATAGATGGAGTTGACAAAAACAGTCGATGACCTTCTCCTGAAAAAGCGATATCCGCCGGGTCGCCGTGGCGGAACCCCGATCGAACCAGAATAGAATCTGTTCCCGGGTGATGGGCGGCGTTTCGATCTGCTCCTGCAGGATACTGGTTTCCAGCGCTTCACGCTGCTGTTCCAGTTCCTCCATCCGCGACTTGGTGGAAGGCGTCAGGATGCCCTGCTCGATGGCCGCCACCAGATTGTCGATGCGCCGCTTCACCTCTTTCAGTTCTGCCTGCAAAACCGGCAGACGGGTGTTTTTCCTTTGCTCTGGTATTCCAGCAGCTTGTCCGCCAACAGGTCGATGACCCGGTCATTCAGCACACCTTTTCCAGTGCGGTCTTAACCACAAACTCTCCAGCGGCTCCCTTGCGCACTGGCTTCAGGCTGCAAGCTTCCTTGCCGCTGCGTTTGCGGGTGCCGCATTTATAGTGGCAACAGTGGACCGTGCCTGTGTGGCTTCTGCCGCTCTCCCCGCCATCATGGTACCGCACTTGCCGCAGAACAAGCTTGGTGGTAAGCAGATAGTGGACATCTGCCTTGTTGTGGGCCGGTGCCTGACGGTGAATCTCGCACCGGCGCTGGACCGCATCGAAACACTCCGGGTCGATGATGGCCGGTATAGCATCAGGATGACGGTATCCTTATAGCGGTATTCGCCCAGATACCGGCGGTTCTTGAGCAACGTCTGGAAGCTGTTCTTGGTGAACCGGTTGCCCCGGCTGTTGGGGATGCCCCGGGCGTTCAGCGATTCGATGATGCTGCGAATGCTCTCCCCTGCCGCATACCGTTGGAACGCTTCCTGCACCACCGGCGCGGTGGCCGGGTCGATCTGGTAGTGATGCTCGCTGTCAATGCGGTAGCCCAGCGGCACCGGGCCTCCGTTGAACTTGGCCTTGAGAGCGTTTCTCCTTGTGACCACGGCTGACCTTCTCGGCCAGCTCCGCTGAATAGTACTCGGCCATTCCTTCCAGCAGGCTTTCCAGCATGATGCCTTCCGGCGTGTTGGAGATGGGTTCCGTCACCGACACCACATGGACCCGGTTGTTTTTGAGGATGCGCTTATAATGGGCCGAATCGTACCGGTTGCGGGAAAAGCGGTCCAGTTTCCACACCAATACCGCCTCAAAGGTGTGGGTGGCTCTGTCGTGGATCATCCGCTGGAATTCCGGGCGGTTGTCCGTCTTGGCGGACAGGGCCCGGTCGATGTAGGTCCGCACCACAGTGATGCCGTTCTGGTCGGCATATTCCTTGCATTCCCGCAGCTGTCCCTCGATGCTTTCCTCTCGCTGGTTGTCGCTGCTGTAGCGGGCATAGATCACGGCATTCATGGCGTGCACCTCCTCACTTTGTGCTTTTCCTCTTCTCCCATATTGAGGATCATCTGTTTCAGACGGCGGTTCAGCTCACTGCCCGGCGTGAAGCAGGCTTCCACAAACTCGCTCAATCCGGTTTGCGCTGCACCACCTCCTGCGCCCCTCTGGTGTGACACAGACATATCGCCCGCGGGGGTCCTCGCACAGACCGAAGATATAATCCAGCGATACATTAAAATAGGTGGCATACCAGACCAAGACACGATAGGGTGCCGCCGCCCGGTCGGTTTCGTACCGGTTGATGGCAGCCTGATTGGTTCCGGCCAGCGCCGCCAGCTGGGCCTGGGTCAGCCCTGCATCCTTGCGCAGCACGCGCAGCCGGGTGCCTACGGATACATCCATGGAAAAACCTCCCGCAAAATTCGTTAATTCAAGTATAATCGAATTAGAGGTCTTTTTCGCAAGTATTTTGTTCCGCTATACACAGAAGCTACTTTTTACTCCACATCTCTCACTGTCGTGATAGCCAGCGCTGCCGCCAAGCACAAGGCGGTAACACCTGCGCCATAACCAACAGCCTGCCAAGGAATCGAATGCCCCCGCCCAGAGCCAGCCAATAGGGCATAGGTGTTGCATAAAACAATAGCGCGGACAAAGGGAGAAACTGCCGCCGGATCCGGGGCAGAAACGCTCACAATGACTCCAGCCAGAGTCACCACAAAGCAGAAAGTAGCCCCCGCCAATTCACTGCCGCAAAGTCGGCATACCAGCCAAACCACCGCATAGCTTGCCTGCAAAATCCAGGCGCTCTGCATCCAGAAAAACGCCGTGCGTCCCGGCTGGGAGAGGGATCCCGTGACAACCGACAGCAGGAAATACAACACCATGTACCACCCTTGGAGCATAATCGTTTCCGCCGCAAAACTGCCAACCATATATCGGACCCGGCTTACGCCATAGGCGACCGCCAACCGGGCAGCGCCCGCTGTTTTGTTCTGGTGGAATGCCATCACCGCCACGAGAATGACTGCAATCCACGCAAGGATGCCCACTGACAGCACCGTGCCGAGAGCAGCATCCGCCGCGCTTCCCACTGGCAACGAACCGCCGGGAAAAATGCCTACCCGCCTGCCGTCTGCCCAAGTAGCGTCCACAATGCGGGATTCACTAACTCCCAGAGCAAACGCCATGCACAGCAGACCGAACAGAGCCAGCATTCCCGGCAGGCGAGTGCAGCGAAGGGCATACAAAGCTGCGGAGAAAGTGCTGGCCCAGTGCATTCCCTGTCGAGCGGCAGATTTTTCCCTACGCCGCAGGACTGCGTGCGCCTTTCTGGCACTGCGCTGCTTTCCGGCATCCGGACGGTGAAGTGCCATCCATCCCAGCCCTGCAGCCACAGCAAGGGCCACAATCACCCAAGCTACCAATTCGACACAAAACTGCGGCGTGATGTTCAAAGCACACAGCCGGGACCAGTAATAGGTGGGCATAGCCTTAGCCGCCAGTTGTATCAGAAGAGGCTGAGTAGAAAAAATCTTCATACTGTACCTGATAAAGCAGCACTCCTGCCAACGGCAGAATACTGGTCACCAGTGCCGCAGCAGCATGGTTTTTTCAGCCAGAGTGTAAGGACCGACGCCAATGCCAGGAAAGCCCCCAGCACCAGAAGATTTCCCACCGATACTGCGCAGAACAACAGAACTGTTCCGAGCGCGGGCGCAATTCCCATCTGGATGGCTGTGATGATAAAGCAGATTCCGTAAAAGGCCAGCTGCAAAAGCAGGCAGAAACCGCAGACCACCCCCGAATTTGGCGCGGTATAGAGTGGACAACCGTCCTCCATGACTGACGAACAATTCATCGGTGCGTGCCCGGCGCTCCGACGCGAATTGCGCCACACACAGATTGACGGGGATCAGCCAGCTGAACACTGTCAGGCTCTGAGAGCTGCGCACCAGCTGCAAGCCGGACCGCCCACTTCCCATCGCCACATCCTTGAAAAAATCCGATGGAGTCAAGCGGGTTCAAAAGATCACCCGCCACCATAAAATACATGGTCCCACTGTTGGCAAACCACAGCAGCATCAGAACAAACCCCAGCAAAGCCCATAGCCTGTGCTTTTGCATGGAACAGTTTGACTCCTTCCGCTTTAGCCTGCATCGGCATGGCTGTCACCTCCCACCAAGGCCGTGAAATATGCCTCCAGCCCTTCGCTGCGCACTGCCAGTTCCTGCACGTGCAAACCATTCTCCATTAGCACACCGGAAGCTGTCGCTGCTGCCTCGTTTCCTACCGGGAACAAGCGCAGCCCCTCCACTGTTGCCTGACAGATAGCTTCCGGAAACATCTTGCGGAGGATGTCTACCGCCCGTCGGTCATTGTCGGTACGGACTAACAGATACTTGCTGCAGCGGGCGTCCAGTTCTTCTGCCGTCAGTTGTTCCAGCAGCTGCCCATTATGTAAAATACCGTAGTTTGTCGCAAGCTGGTGCAACTCGCTGAGGATATGACTGGACAGCAGAATCGTCATTCCCTGTTCCCGGTTCAGTTTTTCCAGAAGATGTCGCAGTTCCTGTATCCCCATCGGGTCCAGTCCATTGAGCGGTTCGTCCAGTACCAGAAATTCCGGTTTTCCCCAAAGAGAGCAACCGCCAGCCCCAGCCGTTGGCGCATCCCCAGCGAGAATTTTCCGGCAGGTTTGCTACCAGTGTCTTTCAGACCCACCAGTTGCAGGGTGGGGAGCAATATCCGCCTCATTTAACCCTCGCTGCAGGCACTGCACTTTCAGGTTTTGCCATGCGGTCAGATCCGCGTACAAGGCAGGGCCGTCCACAAGGCACCCCATCCGACGCCGCATTTCTGACTGTCGGGCAGCATCTGCCGCACCAAATAGTAGCAGCCTGCCCCGTGTGGGGCGAGTCAGACCGCATAGAATTCGCAGCAGGGTGGTTTTCCCCGCGCCGTTTTCTCCGATCAGACCGTAGATCTGCCCGCGCGGGATTGTGATGCTCACATCCCGCAACGCCACCGTATGTCGGTATTCCTTGCAAAGATATTCCGTCGCAAAACCGCTTCTCCGTATCCTTCCATGCGTTTCGTCTCCCCTTTCATTCATATAAGCCCATTTATTTAGGAAACGATTTTGGAATGGAAATTTTTGCAATGCAAGGTATTTGGGGCAAAAGAAGCATCTCCAAGAAAAATGCCACAAGAGCCAGATGGCTCACCTTTCTTTCTTTAGCTTTTTCGTTTCCGGCACCACGCCAACTTTCAGGAAATTTTTATGATCCCTTGCACTTTCCCGTTTTTTTCTTCTGCGTTTCTCCTGTTTATCCACTCCTCGAACAGCCGTTGTCCCTCTTCCGACTGGTAAAATGCCTGGATCTTGGGCAGCAGGAACCGGGCGAAGCGCTCCAGCTCCTGCTGGGGCACGCCGTCCTCCCGGTACTTGGCGGACGCCGCTGCCTGTGCTGTTGTCTTTTCCTGCCGATCTTCCGTAGCGGCTCCTTTCTGCAGGGCTGCCCCCTGCTGCCTTGCTGCTTGTTCTTTCATCGATCCTGACCCTTGGCCCGCTGGCGGCGTTGCTGACGGTTCAGCCGTTTTTCCTCCTGTTGGCGGCGGCAGATGCCCAACACAAATGCCTGCACTTGCTCCGGCGCCACCCGCACGGCTTCCCGGTAAGGACGGGTCTCGGTGAGCACTGCATCCAGCTGTTCCTCACAGCGGCGGAGGCGCTGGCCCAGTTCCTGTTCTCTCACCGTGCTTTGCTGCAGCTGCATCCACAGACTGCGGTTCTCTGCCTGCAGCTTGCCGCTGGCTTTTGCCATCTTACACAGCGTCTGAAAATCCTGCACCGGTAGCTCCACCCGCTTTTCCAGCACGCCTTTGGTTTTGGCCCGCTGCTCGATGTCTGCCACATCGCAGATCGAGCCGGAAATGTTCTTCACCTGGGAGATAAGCTCCTTCCGCTTGCCCTGCAGCTGTTTGGTCTGATCAGACAGTTCTGCCACTGTCTGGCGGTCCTTCTGGACCTTATATTCCAGTACATTCAGGTGTTCGGCATCGCTGCCCTTGATACCGCGCTCGAAGTCGGTGAATCCCGCCTGCCGCATGTGCTCAAAGAATTCGGTCTGCAGCAGGCTGTAGGAACTCACCAGCCGGGGCTTGCCGTTCTTTTTCAGCACCGGCTGCCCCTTGCTCGTTGGTCATGGGGACCATCGGCCACTTTTTGCTGTGACTCACCTGCATGATCGTCTCTCGCACGGTACCCCGCAGCGCCGGGTCCTTGCATCGCTTGGACCAGCGGATCTGCTTTTCCACCACCGGCAGGTAGACAACGTGGAGGTGATAGTGGAACACATCCTTCCCAGCCGGTCACTGGCTTCCCGGTTGCGTTCGTCGGCGTGCATGACTGCCGAGATGATGTACTGTTCTCCTCCCGCGATCTTCTTCGCCAGCTCGTACACCTCGGCGTAGAACTGCTTGGCGTACTCATAGCCGCCATGGGTTTCGAAATAGTCGGTGTTCACGTCAAACACCAACTCGTCAAAGACGTAGGCATCCGGTTTCAGTCCACGGGTGGAAACGCGACGCCTTCTTCCACCATCCGGTCAAATTGCTGGGCATAAGTAGCTGCCTCGCAGGCTTTGAAGGTCACATTGTTGCGGCTGTATTCCAGCAACACATCCGGGTTGGAGTACACTTCGTTCTTGCGTTCGTTGTGCCGCTCCCGCACTGAGATGGCATTTTTACGGTAGCGCTCATTGCGCACCACAGTCCGATGAATTTTGCTGATAGGCGACTCCTTTCTTGGGTACGGTTCTGCTGCGGATGGGGTACGCAGATGCTTTGGAAAGCATCTGACCCACTATGACACTTTCCGGCGCTGCCGGCAAAGTGCCAGTGGCCCGCTGCGGCGGGAGGGATTGGAATACGGCTGCCAACCAAAGACGCTGTGCCATCTTCCCGGTTGAGCCGCCGTCGTAACGGTTGTCAAGTCTGTGGTTGCCTCTGGAAACCAGGCACCACAGCTCTTGTCCACTTTTTTCAAAACGCAGGGTGTGGAATTCTTTCTCTATTTCTCTTTTAGTTAGATATATCATTCTATCTTTATCGTGTCGGTTTTTCCGGCGGGTCGGTGTCGGCAAATCCGTCAACTGCCTGTCCGTTTTTCCGACAGGTCGGGACGGATTTCCCGACGGGTGGTTACAGCTCGTTGGGTTCCTTGGGCCGGGGCAGATTGAGGTAATACCGCCGGGCTTTTCCGTTTGACTGTCCCGGCACCTGCTCCAGCAAACCACAGCGTTCCAGAGCGGCGAACAATCCGGCAGCTTTCTCCCGCTGGCAGTGCAGCAGCCGTCCGGCACTGGCCCGTGAAAGGCTCACACAGGGCCTGCCGTTGGCTTTCCAGTGCCCGGTGGTATCCTGGGCCGACAACCGCAACAGCCCCAACAAATGGCCGTACAGCAGCTTGCTTTCGCCGGGAAGTTGCCGGTAGGGTTGCTCTGTAAGAAGGCTGGACGGTATCATCAGGAACCCATCGATACGGTTCAGATTTTCCTCTGCGGGAACGAGTTCATGGTTCAGATGGCACCTCCTTAGATCATGGGTTGGTGGCGGGTTGTGGCTTCTGGCATCCCTCTTTTCCGGTTGTTTTTGTCCCCAGAAAATGTTTGATTATTTCACCATAGATTCTTCCGACACATACAGCATACAACGCCTTGCAGTCCGTTTCAAGATGTGTTAGACTGTTTTCATGTTGGATGATTCACACACTTTTCTCGGCTGTTTCTGAAACACCGAAAAACACAGAACCTTTTTCCGCCAACTATGCTCCAACACAGGACGGTGACAAATTTTGAACTACCAGACGTACCTTTTCTTTGAAGGCCGCACCGAATATATCCAGGGTTACGACACGCCCCAGCATACATATCCGCTGGGCTCCCTGATGTTCGGTGTCCTGGACCTGGATGCCGCCCCCCCTATCTGGAACGGGGCCGCACATTGCTGGAAAAATTCCGGGGCGTAAACTTCCCGGAAAATCAGACGATGCAGCAGAGCCTGGCAACGCCTGACACCTGTGTGTATTACCAGGTGGCTTCCTTTTACCATGACTTTGCCACCGCTGTGCGCCAGGCTTCCCCTGCTCTGTTTGATCTTGTGGAGGGCTATACGCTGGCTACCTTCCGTCGCAATGAGCGGGAACTGAAAGCGACCCAACATAGCCTGTGGCAATTTATACAGACTGAAAAAAATGACAGTTCGTATACATTTGATGAATTGCGCGCCAGAATGTCCCACCTCGGTGAATTGACCTTAACCAGTGACATCATGGAAGGGTTCTGCCGGAACTTTCCGGAGTACACCGACCAGATGAAGGTATTTATCCAGCGTGATACCGGGGACACCTCCCCTGTGCCGGACGGCGCTGTCGGTATTAGAATCCTTTGTGACCTTGCTGCAACAGTTGGTGGACGGCAAAACGGATCTGCGCCAGCTGATCGAGGCTACACTGGTGGACGAGGATGGCCGCCCCAGAACAGAGCATGGCCAGCACCCTTCGGAGCTGCTGGTGGAACTGGAGGAAAATGGCGATTCGACCTACCAGAAATACCACAAGCTGGAGGACGACATCCATATCCAGACCCGGTACAAACGGCCCACAGACAACAAAAAAAGGCGGCATTTCTGCCGCCACGTTCTACGTGAGCGATACGCTGCCCGCGTTACTTTTTTTGGAATTCGTACAGATGTGCGCCCAGGACCTTCCGGTCGCTGTCTGTGAGAGCTGCCACCGGCTGTTTGTTCCTTTCTCCAGCCGCGCCAAGTATTGTGAGCGAATGCTGGACCCGGAAACCGGCGCCACCTGCAAGGACATTGCCGCCAAGCTGGCCTATGCTGAGGAGCTGAAGGCCAACAAAGCCAAGGGAGCTCTACAACAAGATACGTAACCGCTACCAGATGCGCTGCTCCCGTGCGCCCGACAACCAGAAAATGCGGGAGGACTACAACGCTTGGCGCAAGCAGGCGCAGATAGCACTGAGTAAATACCAGCTAGGGAGATCGGTTGGGAGGAGTTTGAGAAGGTTATTCGCAGTGGCCTATAATGTTTCTCCTTTGTTGGAGAATCAAAGTTCCTCCTTTTATGGATGATGGAAACGGTTTTCAATGCAATTTTTTCAGTCCCAGCAGTAGCGCCCCCCTGCCAACAGCCCCAGCAGGCAGCCGCCGAACGCAAGTATTTGGGCGCCGAGCAGTTGATCCCGAATCGAATTTGTCAAGGATACAAATGCCATCAGACTTTGCTGAACAAGATTGCCCAAGTCCATCCAGAAATTCATATCCGACCATCGGCTGGGAACCAACCAGCGAGGCAAAGCGGCCAAAGATCCGGCAGCGCCAGCGCTGCCATCAGAAAGCAGAGCGAATGCAGCCACCTGACGTCCCATCTTTCCAAAAGGGGCCAGTCTCCACAGCTGATGCAGGAAGAGCAGTGCAGCAATCGTTAATGGTATCCAAGCGACAGCATTGATGATCTGACGCAATGTGCCAGTTGGCAGCAGCTCTGCGTCGTTTTCCGAAAGTCCGGCACCTTGCAGAAGATTCTGTATTGTTCCGCGGGGGTTGTTTCCGTTCTCGATTTCCAGGGAAGCGGCTGTATATCCAGCATCCGAAGCAGTCACATCCGGGCAGATCAGAAAACATTCTTTTCCTTCCACCACACCGGTGACACGACGTTTTTCTCCCTTCACCATCAGCTCCAATCCTGTCACTTCACGACTTCCAAAAAAGTGCATCGGCCAGACCGGCACTGACCGCACATCCATCCCACTGGCCTGCCCCCCGGTGCGCTCCCGTACAGACAGGCCGCCGGGAAGCAGAGGGTCGGGCTGCCATACACAGAAATGCATTGTGCCGCAGAACTTCGTTCCAAATCCGTTGTAACTGTTTCTGAATCTTCTTTCCAGAGTGCGAGATTGAGGCCGAGATATTCTGCTGCCTTGCTGAGTGAGTCGGCTTGCAAAACAGAGAGCGGCTCTTCAAAGCGCAGCTCATATCCATTCGCGGGAAGATCTGCCGCTAAAATAAACAGTCCCCCCCACTGCGAGTGCAATCAACGCCCACCCCAATATCGTGAATATCCGTTTTTTCATGATGCCACCCGAACCCAGGAACCTTCCGAGAGCGGTTTGTCCGCACCGGTGACTACCTGTCCGCTGATGCTGCCGGAAACAGCAGCCATGCCATCGCCCTGTGCCTCCACTGTTACCGGCAGACGAATCAGTACATTCTGTATACCCAACAGCGTGGCTCTCTTTCCACCAGGTAGACAAACATACCAGAGCTGTCCGTTTGAATTGCTGTAGCCGGAAGGCATTGTTCGTACTGTCCTGCATTCAGTTTGATTTCCACCGTAGCACTTCCCGCCTTCCAATCGCCGGAGTTTAACATAGCGGTAATTTGTATACTTCCATCTTCCGATGGATCGGACAAAGCCGTAATGGTTGTCTGCATAGACTGGCTTCCTTGCTTCACAGTGATCTGTGTTCCCACCGTGGCAAGGCGGACCGACGCCTGTTCCAAAGGAAAAAAGGTCAGTACACTGGCAGCGTTCCGATCCGCAAGAAGCCCCTGCCACGGACGTACTGTTTTGCCCTGCCTCAAGATTCAGTTGGGTAAGTGTTCCATCCTCAGGAGCGGAAAGCACACAATCCGCCGCTTTCAATGACTGCAGGGCCGATAATTCCGCGAGTGCAATATCCAGTTGTGCTTGCGTCACCGTAGCTCCCTGTGCCTGATTTGCCTCATTTGTCTTGGCAACGTCCTCCGCGGACTGGCTATACGTATGTGCAGCGCTGTTGCGGGCATCCTCATAACTTTTGGGCAGTGTCTGTTGCTGCCTCGTTGGCGTCTTCAGCATTTTTTTTGTGCCGCGGCAAGGGCCGATTCGGCAGCATCCAGCGCGGCTTTGGCTTCTGCAATTTTCTGCTGCCGCTCTGCCTCTGCACTTTCGGGAGTAGCCACAGGCTGGTTCTGCAGGGCATTCAGGGCATTTTGGGCGGCATCCCGCTGCTGCCGCGCTTTTTCAATCGCATTTTCACCGTCCTGCCATGTTTTCTGTGCATCGGAATAGACTCGTTCCAGCTGCTGTTGGGCTTGCTGGAGCGCAAAACCATCTGCTTCCTCCGGATCGGAGAGTTGCCTGGCGGAGACCTCCAGCTGTTGTACCTGGGCCTGTTTGGTTGCCAATGCCTGCGCCAGGGAGACCTCATCAAAGCGGGCAATGGCATCTCCTTTTTTGAAAGGGTCTGCCCTGTTGTGGCCGTTACCTGTGCCACCAACAGACCTTCCGGGACAGTGAGAGGTGTACCTCCCTGCACAGAAATGTTCCCTGATGCCGTACTGCTTTGGGTGATCGAGCCTGCACTTGCCTGTCCCAAAGTCACTTTGGGCATACTGGCTCCGGCGATCCCCGAGCTGTAAGCGTAAGGATGAGCATAACGGCAAAGAATCTGACCACCGTACCGAGGCGCCCGGCTTGCTTGGGATCGCTGTTCTTCCACGCGGCGAACGCGGTGCGGATACGATAGAACGGAAATCGAAACTTCATGGAAATATGTCCTTGCAATCCTTGTATTATTCTTTTAAGCCGCTTGCCTGAATTCCCAGTTCCAGGTATTGTTGCCCAAAGCGGAAAATCAGTACAGCAGGTGCCAACATAATCAGGCTGGCTGCCATGGCGGTGGCCAACGTCTGACCGTTGGCATCGTTGAAAGAGGCCAGATAGAGGGATAGCGGCCATCGGGACGGATCTTTCAAAAATGTCATGGGCTGCTCGATGGCGTTCCACCCTTCCAGAAATGCCAGAACCATCGCGGAAAGTATGCCCGGCATTCCCAAAGGCAGTCCGACGTGCCAGAATGTACGGAACGGGCCGGCGCCATCCAAAAGCCGCAGCCTCCAGCAAAACCATGGGAACTGCGTCGAATCCCCGTGCCATAATGAATACGGTAAAGGCGGAAAAGCAGCCAGGCAGAATCAACGCCCAGTGCGTATCCAACAGCCCCAGCTTATGAAGTACCAGATAGTTGGGTACCATCGTGACCTGAAAAGGCAGCAGCATCAGGATCATGTACAGGTTCCTGCAAATCCGGCGGCCACGAAACCGTAACCGGGACAGAGCCCAGGCTGCGGGGGCACAGAAGAGGAGCTGCCCCAGGAGCTGGGGGAAACACCTGGATGCAGCTGTTCCAGAACATGGCAAAAAAACGCAGGGGGTATCCAGGAGCAGTTCCACCATGGGCTGCAGGGTAGGCCAACTGGGCAGAAGTTGCCACCGCACCGCCTGGGCTGCGCCGTCGTGCAAAGCCGGGCCGATGGTTGCCGCCAGTTCATCCGCCGGGGTCAGCGCCCCAAAGAAGAGAAACCACAGCGGCCACCAAACGCTCAAGGCCATCCATCCCAGCGAAACCGTGAGCAGCGCACGGGTCACTGCGGGTTTCACGGGTTCAGAATGGCAACGGTATCCGCCGTGAAACCGCTGTCCGTATTGATGCCGGTGATATACACAAAGGCCTTTGCCTGCACCATATCGGCGGAACCCTCCGCCTGACGGAACTGCCATTTCCGTCTGCATAAATGGCAATATACCGGGTATCATCGGTGCACGTCACGGAAAACACGGAGGAGGCAGTTCCCGCTTCCGCCATAACCGCTGCGCTGGCATCCGCACCCTGGCGCTGGACAACCGTCGGAGAAAGGGTAAACCCTGTATCCGTCATTTCCACCACAGACCCGGTGTAATCTGCCGACGCAGGGTCAAAAAGGGATTTTTCCACAGCCTCGGAGGATTCCGCATCCGGTGCCGGGTGATGATTGGCGTGGCCGTCGGTTGAGCCGTGCTCTCTGTGTGAGGCGCATCCGGCTCCACAGAAGAGGTGCTGTCGGAAGCAGCCCCACAGCCAGTCAGAAAGAATACGCAGGCAGGTGCAGTAATCACAAAAACAGAAAAAAATTCCTTCAGAACCAATCCTCCTTTAGGGAATTATTTGTCCCGGGTCCAGATCCGCTGCAAGGCCAGGATCAGGCCGGAAAGGGCCAGCGCCATGAGCACAGCGGCCGCGGTCAGGCGGGCAGATCCAGGGACAGAAACCAGTTGTTGAACAGATGCTGCAACAGATACATACTTTCGTGGGGTAGTTTCCTCCCACCAGGAAAGCCTCGCGGAAGGCTTTGAAACTGTTGAGCAGACTCAGCACACTTACCAAAGTCAAGGTGGGCAGCAAGTTGGGCAGTGTGATGTAAAAAACTTCTGCCAGGCATTGGCACCGTCCACGGAAGCAGCTTCATACAGGTCAGCGGGAAATCCCGTCCAGTCCTGCCAGCCAAAGGATCATGTCATAACCGGCATTTTTCCAGACGTAGCTGAACACCAATACCAAAAAGGCAGCCTCCGTGCCCATAAAGTCCACTGCGTGCCCTCCCCAAAGAGCAAATCAGCCCATTCACCAGACCATTTTTGGCAAACAATACCTTCCACAAAAATCACAATGCTTGCCACGGGGATCGCCATGGGAAGGAGGAAAACTGGTGCGGAACACTTTGCCGCGCCGGGTATCCCCTGCCATTCCGTTGCCTGGCCACCGCCTGCACGCCCAGGGCCAGAAAAAGGCTGCACAACAGGAGGATCGGCACACAGGTGCAGAGAAACCGTACCGTATTGCGGGCTGCCAGTTGAAAGGCTGTGTTTTCCAGCACCGACTGATAATTGGCAAGCCCCACAAACCTTTTTCCCAATGCATCGCAAAAGCTGCGGCGGACCGTTTCTGCAAAGGGGACCAACATAAAGGCTGCGGTTCCCAGAAGGCTGGGCAGCAGGAACAAAATAGCGGCCGGGCCATCTGAATTGCGGCGGGATCTGGGTATGGTATGCCGCCATGTATGCCTGTGGGGCGGCAAGGCGGGGAGATTGCTCGCAGATTTTTTCATGGCTTATCCCTGTTCTGCAAACCGCAGCGATAGATCACCGACTACGCCTTCCACCGCCTGATCCATCGTTTCACTGCCGGACAGCAGCGCCTTTGGTGTGGCAATCAGGCTGTCCTGCAGGGCTTCGTCCACCACCACAGGGGTGGAAAGCTGCGCCAGCAGCTCTTCAAAGCCGCCGGTATAACCGTTATCCTGCATGGCCGGCATATTGCGATCCAGTGAGATCTGCATGCCTGCCTTCGTCACCGGCATGCCGTCCTCCTGAAACTGCCCCTGCACCTCGTCACTGAACAAGGCTTTCAGGAAGGCCCCCGCATAGTCCGTCTGATCGCTGTTGGCGGAAACCGCCGCAAAGCAGGAAGGCAGGTAGACGCCCTGGCAAAGTCCCGGCTGCAGAATGGTCTGTCCGGAAGCACGCAGTTCCGAGTCGGTGGCCCCCAGCCAGGAGAGGGGTCGTCATGCTGCCGTAGCCGAATACAGCCCGGGATGTCTGGGCATATTCCGACATTCCCGCGTACCAGACGATGGTATCCAGACCACCGAAATTGCCCGCCGTACCGCTCATGGTATCCTGCTCGGGGGTAGTCCGCCATGTTGTAATCCTCTCCCCCCACCATCTGGAGGAACGCCATCAGATCGCGCAGCTTCGCTTCATCCAGGCCGTCCGCCGTGAACAGCGCGGGCTGGGAGGTCTGCAGGGCGAACTGCACCAGGCTGTCCACGCTGTCAAAGCCCAGGGCATACCGCTGGGACTCGTCCAGCGGTGCCCAGCTTGCTTCCGCCGGGCGCGGTGCATATTGCTGTACCAAGGCCGCCACATCGTCCAGGGTGGAGACGCCATCCAGTGTGCCGGCTGCGCCATGCATGACCGGAACCGTAAAGCGAGCGGGCAGCGTAAAGAGTTTTCCGTCCGCATCGGTATAACGATCGGTCACAAAATCATAGAGACTGCCCGTATCCACCATCCCGGACAGATCCAACAGCAAGCCACTGCCGGAGAAGGATTCCAGATCCGCACCATCCAGAATCAACAGATCCGGGCCTTCCCCGCCAGAAGCTCGGTGTTCAGCGTCCGCAGGGCATCGTCTTTTCGTCAGTCCGGCGCCTTCCTGCAGGGGCCACTTCATACTCTACTGCACAATCGGGATTTTGCTGGGTAAAGGTTTGTATCGCAGCACGGACGGTAGCATTTTCCTCCAGGCTCCAGACTTCCAGCGTGTTGGCCGGGGCCGAGAGCGTCGGATCAAAGGAATACCGGTACAGCTTTGTCTGCATGGATCCGTCACTGACAATGGCCAGATAGCTGCCGTCCGGGGCGCAGCACAGCTGAGAAATGTAATTGCTGGAAAGAGACAGCGCCGTGCCGGTGCCGTCCACCACCTGCTCACGCAGGCTGCCTCCCTGTGCCTGCCGGTAGATGCCGGTCCTGTCGGCATAACAGATGGAGCCATCCGTTCCCATGGCAGCCTGGGCGCTGTACGGGTCCGACAGAAATCCTGTCTGCACCGTCTGGGTGGTGCCGTCCTGATCCGCCCGGCAAAGATCTCCGTTGGAAGAGAAATAATAGAGGAACGAACCGTTTTCATCACCGGCCGGCAGGATCCCTGCAATGTCATTGTCGCCGAAATAGTAGTTTTCACCGGATGCATCGGCTCCCGCCCCCATCCAGCTCTGGTTCCCGCTGCTTACCTGTACCCAGCTTTTTACCTTTTGGGCATCCACATCATAAAACAGAATATTTCCCGGCAGAGAAACACCCGGTCCGCCTGACGGGACAGCCACCAGGGTGCCATCGGGCAGGAACCCCATCTGGTTGAGATAGAAATTCCCCGTCCACGCCCAGGTCCAGCTGAACCGGGTTGCCGTCCGATTGTACGACCCACAGGGTGGAGTCGGTGGTTGTAAACGCCACGGTGCCGTCCTGGCGGGCAGCCCAGCGTGCCAGTGTGCCTGTTTTTTCGGCCCAGTCCAGAGTCTCAGACTGCCAGCTGGCACCATTATCCGTGGAGTTGAGACGGACAGTGACCGGCATATCGGTACTCTCATCCCGGGCACACAGTACAAGACTGCCATCTGCCAGTGCGGCGGGCGCCGCGCCGAGTACCAATCCGGAGGAAATTCCGTCAGCCTGCCGTTCCACCCAGCGTCCCTGGGGGACCGCGTCCGTCTGGACGGCGCTGGAATCGGAGCCGGATGCACCTGTGCCGGATGCGGTGCAGGCGGCAAGAGAAAACATCATCATGCCTGCCAGAAGCGAGGATAGAATCGTATGTACAGATTTCATGGTTGCCTCCCGACAATTGTGTGGATTTTGGAATACCGGCATTGTAGCAAAACAATCTGGAAAAAACCTGAAAAGTGTTTTCAGGTTTTTTTCAGACTGGCTGTGTAGACTAAGAATGTTCATATAATAGAGGTATACTGGATTGATAGAAACGACGATTATGGCGGGAAGGAAATACCCATGCGAATCTTACTGATTGAAGACGACAAGGCGCTTTGCCAAGTTTTACAGCCCACATTACAGGCAGCAGGATTCGCCTCCGATTGCTGCCATACAGGTGCCGATGGTTTGCATCTTCTCAAAACCGGATACTATGATGCCTGCATCCTGGACAGGATGCTGCCAGAATTGGACGGCCTTACGCTGCTCAAAAGTGCCAGAGCCGACGGCGTATCCATCCCCGTTCTTATGCTCACAGCCTTGGGGCAGATCGGTGACCGTGTGGACGGTCTGGATGCCGGTGCTGACGATTATCTGGCAAAACCGTTTGATAACCGTGAACTGCTGGCCCGGTTGCGTGCGCTGGTCCGCCGGCCGGCGGATCTGCATGAGACCGCCCACCGGATTGCCTGTGGCGATCTTGTCCTGGATACCGCCCAGTTGACTTTGACGGGGCCTTCCTCCACTGTGACGCTCAGCCGCCGGGAATGTGACCTGCTGGCGGCATTTTGTCGTGCGCCCGGCCTGCTTCGGGCAAGGGCACTCCTGTTGGGCAGCGTGTGGGGGATCGGCGGCCGAGATTGAGGATTGCAGTCTGGATAGTTATATCCGTTTCATCCGGCGGCGTCTGACTGCCGTCGGCAGCCGGGCAGTCTTACGGACGGTACGAGGCGCAGGCTACCGCTTTTTGCCTGATGGTGAGGAAAACGCTCATGCTTAAACACCTCCGACGCCGCCTGACAATTCTGTTCAGTATACTCACCGCTGCTGTGCTGGCGGCAGCGCTGACGGCGACCTGCCGCATGGCCCAAATCGAAGCAGTTTCCGGAGCGGACCTCGTGTTTGCCAATACCGTCTCGGCAATTGAAGATGCTGTAACCGAGAACAATCTGGTTCGTGACAGTTGGCTGGCGAGTCAGGAAGCCGCTGGCCGCTTGGTTCTGTATATGGAGGACAATGGTCACCCCCTTGTATTCTCCGGTGGGTGGACACCTGCCGATGCGCGCACCACACTGGTGGCGCTGGCCAGAGAACAGGCAGTCTCTGCCGGGCTGAATCCGGACAGACTGCACCGGCAAAAGGTAAACTTTTCCTTGAACGGCGCACAACTCAGCGGCTCCTACACCTGTACCACCGCAATGCTGTTGCCCAGTGAACAGATGTCAAGTGCGGTTCTTCTGTACATTATCCGGGATATGGGCCCCTTGCATGACCGCCTTTGGGCCATGGTCTGGCAATATACAGCCCTGTGGGCTGCGGGTGCCTTGATACTGGCATTTCTCTCCCATTGGATGGTGGATCGTGCCCTGCGCCCAACCGCCCAGGCAATGCAGAAACAGCGGGAATTTGTAGCAGCTGCGGGCCATGAACTGCGCAGCCCACTGACTGTGCTGAAGGCAAGTCTGCAAGCGGCGCAGGCTCCCGAAACAGCCCATCTGGCTCCTCAATTTTTAAGCCATGCCGCATCGGAGGTGGACAGGATTTCCCGTCTGACAGAGGATTTGCTGATTTTGGCCGGCGGTGATGCAGGGGTACTGCGTACCTCCCTGGCCCAAATCAATACGGACACTTTTTGGTGGAACTCTATGAAAGATTTGTCCCGGTAGCGCGTGACCACGGCCACTCCCTCACGCTCCACCTGCCAGACAATCCCTTGCCCGCCCTGCACGCAGATGCACAACGGCTGGAGCAGCTGTTCGCCGTCTTGTTAAACAACGCATTTGAGTATTCCCCTGCTGGCACTCCGTGGAAATTCTTGCGGAGCTGCCGCCTTCCGGTGGTCTGCACATCGCAGTAGTGGATCACGGCCCCGGGGTTCCGACGCAGAAAAAACACCGTATCTTTGATCGGTTTGCCCGAGACCGCAGTCGGACCGACAAAACGCATTTCGGCCTTGGCTTGGCCGTTGCCAGTCAAATTGCCTCCTTGCACGGAGCGATCCTGCGTGTACGGGACACGCCCGGAGGCGGAGCCACCTTCGTGGTGGAGTGGCGTAATAATCATGTACTGGACAAAAGCCAGCTTTTCATAAATACAGAATACTTTCTGAAACAAAGAAAGAGCCTTGCAGCGAAAAAAATCCCTCGCTGCAAGGCTCTTTCTATTTCATATTTAGAAACTTCAGATAAAAAACAAATCCGAACGCACCTTCGAAAAGAAGTACGTTCGGATTTGCTTGGTATGGTGCACCATCGGGGACTCGAACCCAGGACCCACTGATTAAGAGATATGGTATCCTTGTTCCCTATCTTTCCACAACTTTGCAAATCGTTGATTTTACGCGATTTTAATAGGATAATTTAGGGCTTTGCTCCCCCTCGTGCCTTAATTTGCCCTATCTTTCCGCGTCATACTTGAGCAGAACTTGAGCAAGATTCCTTGAGCATATTCTCCAAACTTGCTTGTACTCGTCCAATCGCTTCCATCTGGGTGCTATCAAATACCTTGGCATAGATGTTCAGCGTTGTCGAAAAACATTCGCATGGCGCAGAATCGTCTGCACCGTTTTGGGGTCTGCGTGTGTCCGAATCAACAGCGTTGCACACAGGTGCCGCAGCGAGTGTACCGTGACATGCGGCAAGCCGTTGCGTTCCGTCAGCTTATCCAGCCATTCATTGATTGTGCTCGGATTTAGCGGCGTGCCATCATCTCCAACGAACAGACATTCCCACTCGCCGCGCCATGCGTCACCATACATTGCCTTGTGCTCGTTCCACCACTGGCGGTATTCCGCAAGAACTTCTGCCAGCATAGGCGACAACGGCAAGTCCGCTTTTGCTTTCCTTGGTTTTCAGTTTGCCAAGAATAAGCCCCTCGCCACTCTTTTCTTTGAGCTGCTGCGCCACATGTACAATGCCCTTGCCTAAATCCACGCTGCCCCACGTCAAGCCACACAGTTCACCCTTGCGCAATCCCAGATAAATCAGAATCAGCAGCGCCGTTTTGACGCGAATATCCTTCGCGCATGACGGCGCGAATGAAACGAGCGCTTTCTTCCTCGGAAAACACATAGATTTCCGCGTCAATTTTCGGCGCACGAACGGCGTCAATCGGGTTATCGGTCAGCAGCTTGTGCTTTTCCGCGTAGTGGCAGACCGCGCGCAAAAAGCGATGCACGCCATTGATGGTCGTGCTGGAATAGGGTGATTTCCGCACTTCCAGCTTGAACGCTTTATCCACAGCGCATTGCAGCACCTTTGCCATTTTATCCGCACTTTCCAGCGATACGCGGCAGCCCTTGCAGGCAATCTGCACCGTGTCAATGCACAAGCCCGCCTTTTCCGCAAGTACCTTGTAGGTCATGCCCTTTTTCTTTGCGGATTTTATCAAGCCCGTTGCCGTCACACAGTACGTCCGCTTGGCGTCCGGTTCCCGCATGTCGGCATAGATACGCTCGATTTGATAGGCTTTCAGTGCCGAAATCGGCATATTGCCGATATCGTCCTCCACAACGCGCAGCATATACTCGTACCACTCTTTTGTCTTGTACTCCATTTCCGTGTTGCGAATATACTCGCGCGCCACATCGGACAGCTTCGTTCTGGCATCAAGCGCAGCGCGTCCCTGCTTCACTTCGTTTTCAAAATTACCGCCTGCCGTTTTGCTTCTTTTTCAGCGGCCTTTGCGGTCATCCCTGCGGGCGGCTGCCACGTTTTTGGAGCGTGTCCGCTGTTTTCCATCGGCGCTCTGGCTCAAGAACACCCGGAACTGGTATACCGTTGTTTCTTCGCTTTTCGTGCGTTTTGTAATATTCATGTTATTCTCCTAATAATAAGCGCCCGTCCTGACACCAGAACGGGCGCTGCGTAAATTATGCGCTGACAGTCAGATAGTCCATCAGATTCTGCCAAGATACCAAAATTTTACGCCCGGTGCGGACGGCAGGGAGCTTCTGCTCCTCTACCCAACGGCGCAGGGTCTTTTCCCCCACGGAATGCCCTCCTCCCGGCAGCGCGCGGCAGTGTTGCGGATGGTTGCGATATCAGCGTATTTTTGTTGGTGTTTTTCATGGTAGATACCTCCTAATATAGATAGTGAGATACCACCACATCGCAGCGGCTGTGCCCCATCTGCTGGGATACCGCCAGTAAGATACCTTTATCGTAGGCTTGCCCTTTGCGCGTTCCGCTCTGCAATAGTACATGTTCCCCGTTGTTGTACCCCTGTTCCGCAAAATAGCGGTACAGGTCTTGCGCGTACTGTGCTCGCAGATAATGCAGCGGCATATCTGGCAGCGCCGTCAGCGGCAGCAGGTATTTGCTATTGCTGGGCTTTGCACTGTACTTATGAAGATTTTCCGCACACGGTCTGCATAGTCGGCAGTACAAGCGCGTCGCGCTTTTTTCCACCCTTCTCACGCAGGTGCACACGCAGGTTTCCTTCCGTATCTGTTCGCAAACCGTCCGCCGTCAAGTCCCGCAAAGCCGCCCTGCCGGCACCACAAGCACGCGCCAATAAGCGGGCGTCCTCGTGGTGTTCGGCGTGGTAGCGGTCATTGCTTGCGCTTAGTGTTCGCCCCGTTATATCGGCGCGGTGGCGTATCGGCAGGCTTTCGACCCCGAACAGTTCTTGATAAGGCTGCGCGTACACGGCGCACAGTGCATAAACCCTCGTGCGTATCGTCCACACTGACAGGTTCCGTGCTATCATGTCCGCGTAATAGGCTGGCAAATGCTCCTTGCATTCGGCAAGGTTGCGGCAGCCGTATCGCTCGGCAATCCAGCACAGCGCTGTCTTGGCTTGTCTTGCATAGGTCGTTAGCGATGTGGTAGCGTATAGCCCCGTGATGGTCTTGTACGCGGTATGGTTATCCTGCGCTGCTTTGCGCGCGCGGCCTGTTTGTCTTTGTGCTTGCTCTGGCCGCGTTTATCACGCAGTGCCAGTGCCTCGTGCACCTCATGGGTCAGGCGCTTTTGCACACGATGGGAAATCATACCGGGTACACCTCATTTTTCGCGGGGGCTAAGGCTACCCACCACTCTTGACCGTATCACCCCACGGCACGGGCCTGTAAGGTTTAGGGACAAGCCAAGGACGATTGCACGCTCGTCCAAGGAAAGCGCGCCCGAACCGTTCGGGCAAGGATGCTGTATCTGCTGCCTTAATGCAGATACTGCGATACATAAAATTGCGTCAATGCGTTACAATGTACTTACCAGCAGTGCGTACTGCCGGGCTGTCGGGCTGCAATATTTCTTGCGGGTCGCCACGCACCGTGCCAACGTACTGGCGGCGGCGCTGTGGGCAGACCCGATTGCAAGCTCAATGTTACGGGTACGGTATCGCCGCAAAGGCGGTGCCGTATTTCTGTGATTTTGCGCCTGCTGCCCCCTTGGGCGGGCATTCCTGCCGTAAAGCTGCAAGCGCTGTCGGGCTATCCATACATAACATGGCTTCATCCATGCCGTGCAGGTAGCACAACCCCTGCACGGCCAGTTTGACCGCCTGCAAGGATAACCCCTTGTTTGTTTTTACTTTCTGGGCCATGGCTTTCACCAACCGCCCGTTTTCATCTATCACCACATATGCGGTTGCTGCTGCCCCCGTTATGCGGTCCTGATATTCACCAACGTACACCCGGCAGGTCATGCTTTTGCCACCGCCTGCCGCTTATAAATTTTTTCGCTGGACGTTTTGTTTGCGCGCCAGTATTTCATCTGCTTCTTGCTCCGCTGCCGCCGCAGCAGCTCTGACTGCGGCAAGCATTGTTGTTACTTCCTGTTCCGTTAATTCCATCTGCTCAATGTGGTAATATTCGCCGCAGGAGCAGATATGCCCTTCTGCATCCGTTCCCCTAAAGTGCAAGTAATCGAGAACATCGCTCGATGCTCCGCCGTTGGTGTTACCAACAGCGTCCGCACATAGCCATAACCATCTTTGCGGTATCCCTTTTCCGCACACTTTTCAGGGCTGATAATATCTTCCGCGGTCAGTGTTACATTTCCTTGTGGTACATCCTGTTCCATTGCCATCAATCGGTCATTTTTAACTTTGCAGCATAATTTTTTTAACCTTATCTCCATCTGCAATATGCTGCAATCTAATCATCACCGCCCCTGCAAGATAGGCAGGCAGCACATATAGTGTGCTATCATTGCGGCTGACAGTAAAGATGGGCTTTGCGTGGGGTGCGGCCTGTGACTGTTTGTAGTTCGTTTTCATTGTTTTTGCTCCTTACGTTTGTTATTATTTTTATGAAATAAAAAAGCGCAAGCAAACAGACGCACATTTCGGTGCGTTTATTCAGCCTGCGCTTTTTTATACCGCAGGGTACACCTTGCACAGAGTATGGCAAGGCATAGTTGTATCAATAAATTTGGTGGTTATGCCTTTACAGCATAATTGTTAATCGTTCGGCTTGCGCCGTTTATGTTATCTATCTACATTTTTTTTGTATGCTGTTCGCACAGCCCGTCAAGGATAATATCAAAAAAATTTTATTTTTTTATCCATTATTTTTTCATCCTATCATCGCAGTAAATCAAAAAATGGCTGTCTGATATCAGACAGCCACTTCACTTTTTTCAAAAAATTCCAGCTATATTTTAACTGATAATAATTCCTATACAGCAACGAAGAGTTAGCACCCTCCAGCATCAATTTCTTCCTGAGTACAACTATTGTCAGCACGACCTTCGATTACCTTACCGCCATTTGCGCCACTGCCATCCGTGTAATCACGATTGTCAGGCTGAGGCTCTGCAGGAGCTGGGTCAGGCTGAGGGTCAGGTGCAGGTGCAGGCTCGCTCGGTTGGACAGGAGCCGGGTCCGGTGCGGGAACAGGAGCCGGATTACTCGGAGCTGCAGCCGCTGCTCCACTGTTCGAACTACTGCCAGCGTATCCAGAGTTACTCTTGCTGGAGGTCTTGGTGCTCGTGGAAGTGACTACCTTTTTAGCCTGCACAGTTACTGCATACGCTGCACTTGCATCAGGGTTGCTATCACTTGTTGCAGTGATTGTGGCAGTGCCAGGAGCAACGGCCGTAATCTTACCTTCGGAGTCAACAGTTGCAATTGCCTCATTGCTGGAGGTCCAAGTCACAGAGGCATTGGTTGCCGTATCGGGAGTGACAGTTGCGGTGACAGTGACAGTGTTGCCTACCGCGTGAGGACACCCTCTGTCTTATCGAGAGTAACACTCTCCACGTTCGTGGTAACTGTAACTTTGGTCTCGGCTTTCAGGTCCTCAGGAACAACGCCGAACGCAGAATCCATTGCTGCCAGGTCTTCAGGCATCGTGGCCACGCTGTCGTCAGTTTCTTCAGAATCTGCTGCTTCAACTGCAGCAGCACTCAGCTCAGAGGCTTCAGCGTCTTCGGTTTTCGCAGTGACATAGGTTGTGATGGTGCATTCGCCGTTGGCCACCGCAGTCACCTTACCGGTTTCATCGACGGTAGCAACAGATTCATCACTGGACTCGTATGCGAGCTTGACATCAGTTGCGTCTGCGGGAACCAGCTTAGCGTCCAAGTCCTTGGTGTTCTCGCCATTAGTGACGAGGTCAATAGACTCAGGTGCCGCGACACCGGTGGGAGTGACGACAACTTTGATGTGAGTGCTCGCGGCGATGTCGGCGTCCTTTACGGAAGCCGTAACGTTCGCCTCACCGGCCGCCACTGCAGTAACAGTACCGGTCTCATCAACCGTTGCAACACTCTCATCGGAGGAGGTCCACTCAATGGTGAGCTTTTCGGCAGCCTTGGCTACTTTCTCATCCGTTGCAGCACTTTCACCGGTTGCAGCAGTCTCAGGAGTCACGGCCGGAGCATCGTCGGTGCCGTACACAACAGGCAGGGTAATACTTTCACCCTTCTCCACCATCGCAGACTCCGGAACCGCGATGTTCGTGATTTTCACGCCGCACCCTGCCAGCGCCACCGCCATGATAATAGCGGTGGCCGCCAGAACAATTATCTTTTTCTTCATTGGTTGGTTTATCCCTCCTGAACAAAATAGTGATAAAGTGAATTATATACTTTATCCTGTGTTTCTGCATTCCAACGCGTATATTTATCGTCTGGATAATCCGCATCCGCCACACTGGTCAACTTCCACGCGGATGTAGGAACGCCGTCCCGTACTTGCACGATTGTCGGCGCGCCGAAGACGCTTTTCACCAACAGGCAGCGCATTTCCTTCGGAATCTGTGACCGTGTAATCCACCGTATACTCGTCCAGCCACACCAACAGTTCCGGGTAGCCTTCTCCTGCCGGGGTCGTCAACACTGGCACTCCCGCCGCCGCATCATAGGTATAAACATCCCGGTACTTGTCAAGTGTACAGTAATACAGACTTGTATCTGTCGCTTCGGCAGCGTCCAGCAGCTCCGGCATCAGGTTGCGGCAGTATGGGCAGGTCGGATACGCCAGCACCAATATGCCGTCTTGCAGTGTACAGGCTTCCAATGCTGTCACTCCCTGCACGTTGGCATATGCCGGAACGGTGATTGCCTGCAATGTGTTCCGAACCAGCAGGCTTGCCGTTATAGCTCTCATACTCGCTTGAGCGTCATACCTGGCGACAGCCCCCACAGGAGCACGCCGCCGGTAATGGCTGCCAGTACCGTACTTGACAGTACCTTGCGGGTCAGTTCAAACATAATCCGCCAGCTTTCCTGTTTTTTATTATTATAACATAATCAGTCCCGCAATGAAAGGCCATATAAAGTCGTTGCTTGTGCTTTTTCTTATCTATACTAATTATAGACTTTATATGGGCGGGGGATGAACACCATGGATACGCAAGCACTGGTTGCCATGCGCATACAGCAATTATGTGCCGAGCATGGTTATAATCTAAATCAGCTTGCGCGTTCCTGCGGTGTTCCTCCGTCAACTGTTAAGAACATCATCCACGGTGCAAGCCATAATCCCGGCATTGTCACCATTAAGCTGCTGTGTGATGGTTTGGGCATTTCGCTCTATGATTTCTTCAACACCGACGATTTCAGGCAACACGAGCAGGAACTAAAATAAGCGCTGGACTTTCTGCGGTCACAGCGCATTATTTTTTATTCTTCAATATCTTGAAAAATAGCAGACAATAAAATATCTGTATCCGCTGTATCAGGCAGCACATATGTTTTGCCGTATACGACTTTCCCATCTTTTTGCTTATGCCGGTAGGAATCTACTGCCAGAGCTTCAATTTTATCCTGCATAGCCTGCGTACACGGCACGGCTTTCAATTTCTGCGGGCGTCCAACATTGCGGCTCGCATAATATAGGTGCTGCCCCTTTTGGCGGTACTCTTGTGCTCTATCAAGACTTTTGAGAAGATAACGCAACAGCTTGCGCAAGTCTGTTATGCTTTCCAACAAATTATAGCCGTACTTTCTACTGTATGCAGGGATTTCTGCTGCTTTCCTGCCATTCATCACAATGGCTTTTGCACTGTGCGGACAGCCTTTTTCGCCGATTTTCCATTCATGCACGGCTTGTGGCGGCACATTGGCTAACAAACCATGTACATGTAATGGATTTTCTTCTTTTGCTTTCGCTCGCTTCCGGAGGTTCTGGTACAAGCAGCCATTTCATATCCGTTGCTTTATATTTATTTTTGATGCTTCTCAGGCACTTAATGCACAATCCTGCCGTATCGCGGGCCGTTATATTTTGCAAGTTCTCGGCAGTCTGGTGCAACGGTAAAGGTTGCAAACCAGTCCCATTGATTGCATTGCGCAATGTCCTCAATATTTCGCTTGGCTCTTGCAATGCTTTGGGCGTGTCGCTCCTTTTCCACCGCTGCCTGTATTTCTGCATTGACAGGGAGTGGCTTTCTCGCGCTTACGCTTTGTCTTGCGTGGCCTTTGCCCCTCTGCCATTACACTCACCCGCACAGACCCCGGCAATATTTTTTCCACTAACTTTCACTTTATCATCTCCACTCAAAGCCGATTACATCAAAAGTGTTACCTGTTATCTGGTGCCCAACGCTCCGTCAGTACGGAGCATTTACGGGTTGTTTCCGGGCTTCTTCACCGGCCACCATTCGGGGTGACATTCCCACAGTTCAGGGTGGTATTCAAAGAACGGCCATATAATTTTCCCGTTCTTTACCTCTAACACCGTGCAAAAGCGGTGCTCATTAACGCCATACCATTCCTGCGGATTTTCTGGATTTTCCATATTCAAACAATTCATTTCTCCCAGCTCCTTTCACTTGCTAATATTCATTATTCGGGATTCGCAAGCGCCTGCAAGTGTTTTCGCAAGAATTTTTGAAAATAAAAAAACACAGGTTATCCTCGTAGTGGTGGCATCACCAATACGGGGTAACCTGTGTTCTCTGGTTCGCTGCTCAAATTGTTGTGTTTTGGGTGCTCTTTTCCGCTTTCCCTCTTTTGTCCTAATCTGCCGTAATTTTCCCTATTCTGCCCTAACTCGGCACTTCCTCGGTGCTACTTGAGCAGAACTTGAGCAAGCGCCAAAATCAGCACAAAAAGAAAACCGCCTAGGCTGCCATAAAAGGCTTACCTAAGCGGTTTTTCTTTGGTGCACCATCGGGGACTCGAACCCAGGACCCACTGATTAAGAGTCAGTTGCTCTACCAACTGAGCTAATGGTGCTTAATAAAGCAAACCCACGAACCGGGCTTTCCGCTCGGCCCGTGGGCTGCTTGCTTTAAGAGAAGCCGGCATCTACCTATTTTCACAGGCCGTTTCCAGCCAACTATCTTCGGCACAAGTGAGCTTAACTTCTGTGTTCGGAATGGGAACAGGTGGTTCCTCACCGTCATCGACACCGGCCATTCCCTGACCAACGTCAGCTTCTCTTCTTAGAAGGCATATACCTTCAAAACTGAATATCGAACTGCTTTCAGCAAATGAAGTATCAATCGAAAATGGGGTCAAGCCCTCGACCTATTAGTACACCCTTGCTCAATGACTCACGCCACTTACACATTGTGCCTATCAACCTTGTAGTCTTCAAAGGGGTCTTACCTGATTGTCTCAGTGGGATATCTTATCTTAAGGCCGGCTTCACGCTTAGATGCTTTCAGCGTTTATCCGATCCGAACATAGCTGCCCAGCTGTGCCACTGGCGTGACAACTGGTGCACCAGAGGTTCGTCCATCCCGGTCCTCTCGTACTAGGGACAGCGCCTTTCAAATATCCTGCGCCCACGACAGATAGGGACCGAACTGTCTCACGACGTTCTGAACCCAGCTCGCGTACCGCTTTAATTGGCGAACAGCCAAACCCTTGGGACCGAATACAGCCCCAGGATGCGATGAGCCGACATCGAGGTGCCAAACCTCCCCCGTCGATGTGGACTCTTGGGGGAGATCAGCCTGTTATCCCCAGGGTAACTTTTATCCGTTGAGCGATGGCATTTCCACTCACATACCACCGGATCACTAACTCCGACTTTCGTCTCTGCTCGACCCGTCAGTCTCGCAGTCAGGCTGGCTTTTTGCGTTTGCACTCTCTCTCCTGGTTTCCGTCCAGGACGAGCCAACCTTTTGAACGCCTCCGCTACTCTTTTTAGGAGGCGACCGCCCCAGTCAAACTGCCCACCTAACAATGTCCCCCGCCTTGATTCAAAGGCGCAGGTTAGAATTCAATGTCGCAAGGATGGTATCCCAACGGCCGCTCCATGAATGCTGCCAAAGCACTCACTTCCCAGCGTCCCATCTATCCTGTGCATGCAACACCGAAACCCAATATTAGGCTACAGTAAAAAGCTCCATGGGGTCTTTCCGTCTTGTCGCGGGTAACCGGCATCTTCACCGGTACTACAATTTCGCCGGGCGGGCTGTTGAGACAGTGCCCAGATCATTACGCCTTTCATGCGGGTCAGAACTTACCTGACAAGGAATTTCGCTACCTTAGGACCGTTATAGTTACGGCCGCCGTTCACTGGGGCTTCAATTCAATGCTTGCACATCTCCTTTTAACCTTCCAGCACCGGGCAGGCGTCAGCTCGTATACGTCATCTTTCGATTTAGCACAAACCTGTGTTTTTGGTAAACAGTTGCCTGGGCCTATTCTCTGCGGCTCACTTTCATGAGCACCCCTTATTCCGAAGTTACGGGGTCAACTTGCCGAGTTCCTTAACAACCCTTCTCCGTTGGCCTTAGAATCTTCTTTTCCTACCTACCTGTGTCGGTTTGCGGTACGGGCACCTTAGATATACACGCAGCTTTTCTCGCCTCTTATCCAGCCGGACTTCGGTACTAATCTTCCCTCGATCTCTACCAGAACCAACACCTGGCTCCGACCTTCTAAAAGTGTCCCTGCGCTTAAATCTTTCGGTGGGGACGGAATATCTACCGTCTGTGCATCGGCTACGCCTTTCGGCCTCACCTTAGCTCCCGCCTAACTTGGAGCGGACGAACCTTCCTCCAAAAACCTGAGGTTTCCGGCCATGATGATTCTCACATCATTCGCGCTACTCATTCCGGCATTCTCACTTCTGTAAACTCCGACCGCTTACGCTATCGTTTCTCCGCTTACACAACGCTCCCCTACCCCGCATACTTCCGTATGCAGCCTAAGCTTTCGGTTTGTATCTTAGCCCCGTTAAATTTTTCCGCGCAGAGACGCTCGACCAGTGAGCTATTACGCACTCTTTAAATGAGTGGCTGCTTCTGAGCCAACATCCTGGTTGTTCTGCGTATTTCCACATCGTTTTCCACTTAGATACAATTTGGGACCTTAGCTGTAGATCTGGGCTGTTTCCCTTTTTTGACAATGAGATTTATCTCACACTGTCTGACTCCCATGCATCAATATTCCGGCATTCAGAGTTTGATAGGCTTCGGTACCCTCTCTGGCCCTAGTCCATTCAGTGCTTTACCTCCGGAAATCTAACATGAGGCTAGCCCTAAAGCTATTTCGAGGAGAACCAGCTATCTCCGAGTTCGATTGGAATTTCACCGCTACCCACAATTCATCCGCCGCCTTTTCAACGGAGGTCGGTTCGGCCCTCCATGAAATTTTTACTTTCACTTCAACCTGATCATGGGTAGGTCACTCGGTTTCGGGCCCATTGCACGCTACTAAACGCCCTGTTTAGACTCGCTCTCGCTACGCCTCCAGTCCTTAAGACCTTAAGCTTGCAACGTACAATCGCTCGCCGGACCGTTCTACAAAGAGTACCATATCACCCCTTTGACGGGCTCTATGTGCTTGTAGGCACAAGGTTTCAGGTTCTCTTTCACTCCCCCCGGGGTCCTTTTCACCTTTCCTTCACAGTACTATACGCTATCGGTCACTGGGTAGTATTTAGGGTTGGAGGGTGGTCCCCCCATATTCCGACCAGGTTTCACGTGTCTGGCCGTACTCTGGATCCTGCGCAGCTGTCAGAATTTTTACTTACGTGACTCTCACACTCTTCGGTTGGCCTTCCCATGCCATTCTGTTAACTCTTCCAGTCTTAAAAAAGCAGTCCGTACCCCGAAAGTGTTTCCACTCTCGGTTTGCCCTCTTCCGCGTTCGCTCGCCACTACTTACGGAATCTCGTTTGATGTCTCTTCCTCGCCCTACTTAGATGTTTCAGTTCAGGCGGTTCCCTTCCAATACCTATGGATTCAGTATTGGATAATGGAGTATGAACTCCATTGGGTTGCCCCATTCAGATATCTCCGGATCAATGGATGTTTGCTCCTCCCCGAAGCTTTTCGCAGCTTACCACGTCTTTCATCGGCTCCCAGTGCCAAGGCATTCACCTTGCGCCCTTTTTAGCTTGACCGTTTTCTCAATTGATTCTCCATTTGCCAACAAGATTTTTTTACCGCTTGGTGAAATTGTTCCCTAACTTTATCAGTTAGCTAATTAATTTTACTTGGGGATCTTCGTCTATCTCTAGACTCTGATCAAAATCTTATTTCGCAGTTCTATATTCAGTTTTCAAGGTACATGTCGTAAGACTTTGTGGGTTCCCCCATCACTAGGTGAACCCCGTGGTGGGCTGAAATGGACTCGAACCATCGACCTCTCGGTTATCAGCCGAGTGCTCTAACCAGCTGAGCTATCAGCCCAAATGGTGGAGATAAAGGGATTCGAACCCTTGACCCCCTGCTTGCAAAGCAGGTGCTCTCCCAACTGAGCTATACCCCCACGCCATCGCGATCGGGTGTCGCTTCTTCGTCTTACCTGAGGTTTCCTTTTGCAAGGCCCTCAAAATTGAACAATAACTGAAACTTACTTTAACCTGTCCGAAACATCCAGACCTGCTAGATCTTTCGTCTGACTCCCCTAGAAAGGAGGTGATCCAGCCGCACCTTCCGATACGGCTACCTTGTTACGACTTCACCCCAATCACCAGTTTTACCTTCGGCGACGTCCTCCTTGCGGTTAGACTATCGACTTCGGGTCCCCCCCGGCTCTCATGGTGTGACGGGCGGTGTGTACAAGGCCCGGGAACGTATTCACCGCGGCATGCTGATCCGCGATTACTAGCAATTCCGACTTCATGCAGGCGAGTTGCAGCCTGCAATCTGAACTGAGACGATGTTTTTGAGTTTTGCTCCACCTCGCGGTCTTGCTTCTCTTTGTTTAACGCCATTGTAGTACGTGTGTAGCCCAGGTCATAAAGGGCATGATGATTTGACGTCATCCCCACCTTCCTCCGTTTTGTCAACGGCAGTCTCGCCAGAGTCCTCTTTAACGTAGTAACTGGCAATAAGGGTTGCGCTCGTTGCGGGACTTAACCCAACATCTCACGACACGAGCTGACGACAACCATGCACCACCTGTCTTCGTGTCCCGAAGGACTTCACATCTCTAAGTTCGTCACTCGATGTCAAGACCTGGTAAGGTTCTTCGCGTTGCTTCGAATTAAACCACATACTCCACTGCTTGTGCGGGCCCCGTCAATTCCTTTGAGTTTCAACCTTGCGGTCGTACTCCCCAGGTGGATTACTTATTGTGTTAACTGCGGCACTGAGGGGGTCAATCCCCCAACACCTAGTAATCATCGTTTACGGCATGGACTACCAGGGTATCTAATCCTGTTTGCTACCCATGCTTTCGAGCCTCAGCGTCAGTTGGTGCCCAGTAGACCGCCTTCGCCACTGGTGTTCCTCCCGCGATATCTACGCATTCCACCGCTACACCGGGAATTCCATCTACCTCTGCACTACTCAAGAAAAACAGTTTTGAAAAAGCAATTCATGGGTTGAGCCCATGGTTTTCACTTCCAACTTGTCTTCCCGCCTGCGCTCCCTTTACACCCAGTAATTCCGGACAACGCTTGCACCCTACGTTTTACCGCGGCTGCTGGCACGTAGTTAGCCGGTGCTTTCTTGTTAGGTACCGTCATTATCGTCCCTAACGACAGGAGTTTACAATCCGAAAACCTTCTTCCTCCACGCGGCGTCGCTGCATCAGGGTTTCCCCCATTGTGCAATATCCCCCACTGCTGCCTCCCGTAGGAGTCTGGGCCGTGTCTCAGTCCCAATGTGGCCGTTCAACCTCTCAGTCCGGCTACCAATCGTCGCCTTGGTGGGCCGTTACCTCACCAACTAGCTAATTGGACGCGAGTCCATCCTAAAGCGAATAAATCCTTTTCCCTCAGTGTCATGCGGCACCGTGGGCTTATGCGGTATTAGCAGTCGTTTCCAACTGTTGTCCCCCACTCTAGGGCAGGTTACTCACGCGTTACTCACCCGTTCGCCACTAAGCTTAAAAAGCAAGCTCTCTAAGCTCCGTTCGACTTGCATGTGTTAGGCGCGCCGCCAGCGTTCGTCCTGAGCCAGGATCAAACTCTTTATAAATGGTATTTATCACTCATAAAGTGTTAAATCTCGTTCACTCAGACACAATCGCTTGCGTCCTGTATGAATTACTTGTTTGCCGATCTCTCGGCTTTGGAATTGTTTTTCGTGATTTTCCATCACGTTTAAGGTTCCACAAGTTTCAGTATTGTTCAATTTTCAAGGTCCTGCTTGCTCTCCTCTCGGGCAGCTCAATCATTATATCAAAGGTCGTACTTTTTGTCAAGCACTTTTTCGATATTTTTTGAGCTTTCCAAACGCCTTTTTAAAAAGCTTTCCTCCCGCACGCTGTCCGGTTCCCCCGCTGCGTTTTTGCTGGTACATCGCTTTTTATTTGGCTTTTGAAGAGCTGCTGTCTTGCGCGACAGCTTATTTATAATACCACACTTTCAACCATTGTCAACACCTTTTTTCGATTTTTTTTATAATTTTTTCGATTTTATTTTGGGCAGAGTGCATATAGACGCTTTAACGTGGTTTCTCTATTCTATCAAATTCAATTCCCTTTCTATCCCTTATTCATCCCCCATGTCCCCCTATACATTATAATGCAAGGGAATACCTATCTCGCAACGCTCTCAAGCATTCTCTTTCACTTTCTAATCACATCAATCCCGCTTTTCTCTGGCTTTTCCTCGCAGTGTTCCCAGTTTCTATTCATTTTATTTCCCCTCCCGGTTCCCGCCTATTCTTTTCCCTACCAAATTTGTTACTTTTATGAGAATTTAAGTCCAAGTTTGTTGATTTTGGCGAATTTCTATGTATAATGTTAGGTAGGAGAATACGCAATCGTATATCTCAATTGCTTTCTGTGATATTCTATGGCTGGATAGCGCAGAATACACATGACCATTCTTAAGGAAAGAGGTATTTGTAACATGGCAAATCTGGATCTTACCAAGTATGGCATCACCGGCACGACTGAGATCGTGCACAATCCTTCCTACGAGCTGCTGTTCGAGGAAGAGACCAAGCCCGAACTGGTAGGCTACGAAAAGGGTCAGGTCAGCGAGCTGGGTGCTGTCAACGTTATGACTGGTGTTTACACTGGCCGTTCCCCCAAGGATAAGTACATCGTCATGGACGAAAACTCCAAGGACACCGTTTGGTGGACTTCTGACGAGTACAAGAACGACAACCATCCCATGAGCGAGAGCACCTGGGCTACCGTTAAGGATATCGCCAAGAAGGAACTGTGCAACAAGCGCCTGTTCGTTGTTGACGCTTTCTGCGGCGCTAACAAGGATACCCGCATGGCCATTCGCTTCATCGTGGAAGTGGCCTGGCAGGCACACTTTGTTACCAACATGTTCATCAAGCCCACTGCCGAGGAACTGGAAAACTTTGAGCCTGACTTCGTTGTTTACAACGCTTCCAAGGCTAAGGTTGAGAACTACAAGGAACTGGGCCTGAACAGCGAGACCTGCGTTGCCTTCAACATCACCAGCCATGAGCAGGTTATCATCAACACCTGGTACGGCGGCGAGATGAAGAAGGGCATGTTCTCCATGATGAACTACTTCCTGCCGCTGAAGGGCATGGCTTCCATGCACTGCTCCGCCAACACCGATAAGGAAGGCAAGAACACCGCCATCTTCTTCGGTCTGTCCGGCACCGGCAAGACCACCCTGTCCACCGACCCGAAGCGCCTGCTGATCGGCGACGACGAGCACGGCTGGGACGACAACGGCGTCTTCAACTTTGAGGGTGGCTGCTACGCCAAAGTCATCAACCTGGACAAAGATTCTGAGCCTGACATCTACAACGCCATCAAGCGCAACGCTCTGCTGGAGAACGTCTCCCTCGACGCCGAAGGCAAGATCGATTTCGCTGATAAGAGCGTGACCGAGAACACTCGTGTTTCCTACCCCATCAACCACATTCAGAACATCGTTCGCCCGATTTCTTCTGCTCCGGCAGCCAAGAATGTTATCTTCCTGTCTGCTGACGCATTCGGCGTTCTGCCCCCGGTCTCCATCCTGACCCCGGCTCAGACCCAGTACTACTTCCTGTCTGGCTTTACCGCAAAGCTGGCCGGCACCGAGCGCGGCATCACCGAGCCCACCCCGACCTTCTCTGCTTGCTTCGGCCAGGCATTCCTGGAACTGCATCCCACCAAGTATGCTGAAGAGCTGGTCAAGAAGATGGAAAAGAGCGGCGCTAAGGCTTACCTGGTCAACACTGGCTGGAACGGCACTGGCAAGCGTATCTCCATCAAGGATACCCGCGGCATCATCGACGCTATCCTGAGCGGCGCTATCAACGAAGCCCCGACCAAGAAGATCCCGTACTTCGATTTCGAAGTTCCCACTTCTCTGCCCGGCGTTGATCCCGCTATCCTCGATCCTCGTGACACCTATGCAGATGCTGCTGAGTGGAACAAGAAGGCTGAGGACCTGGCAGGCCGCTTCATCAAGAACTTCGCCAAGTACGAAGGCAACGAGCACGGCAAGGCTCTGGTCTCTGCCGGCCCGCAGCTGTAATTTCTGCTGCAAGTTCTGTGCACAAGCCGCTTAAGGCTTGATTTGTTGTAACGAATAACACCCCCGCCCCGGCGCATGGCCTGTTGCAAAGCAGTGCCGCACCTGAGCGGGGGTGTTTTCATTTTGCCGGGCCAGCATGCACAGCAGCCCGCACAAGAGAAGAAAATATCAGCGCACAAAAAACCACCCACCGCAGTCCCCTTGCGGGGGGCTGCGGTGGGTGGCATATTTTCAGGGTTTGGGGTTAGTAAACAAAGGGTTCAGAACAAATTACTTGTTCTCAGGCAGATGCCACTTCCAGTCGATGATCTCAGGCAGATCCTGGCCAACTTCGTGGATGTAGTTCTTATGAGCAACCAGCTTGTCGTTCATCTGCTGGATCAGATAAGCGCCCTTGTTGCCCAGCTGCGGCAGGTGCTGCAGGGCATCCTTAACCAGGTGGAAGCGGTCGATCTCGTTCTGCACGCGCATATCGAACGGCGTGGTGATGGTGCCTTCCTCCTGGTAGCCATGGACAGACAGGTTGCGGTTGGTACGCTCGTAGGTCAGCTCATGGATCAGGGTCGGGTAACCATGGAATGCGAAGATGATCGGCTTATCCTTGGTGAACAGAGCATCGTAATCAGCGTCAGACAGGCCATGAGGATGCTTGGTGTTGGGCTCAAGCTTCATCAGGTCAACAACGTTGACAACGCGGATCTTCAGTTCGGGCATTGCGTCGCGCAGGATGGTGACAGCAGCCAGAGTTTCCAGGGTCGGGGTATCGCCGCAGCAAGCCATGACGACATCCGGCTCTTCGCCTGCATCGCTGGAAGCCCAATCCCAGATGCCAACGCCCTGGGTGCAGTGCTTAACAGCCTGCTCCATGGTCAGCCACTGGGGACGCGGATGCTTGGAGGTGACCAGCACGTTGACATAGTCACGGCTGCGGACACAGTGGTCGAAGCAGCTCAGCAAGCAGTTGGTATCCGGCGGCAGGTACAGGCGGACAACGTCTGCCTTCTTGTTGGCGATGTGATCCAGGAAGCCGGGGTCCTGATGGGTGAAGCCGTTGTGGTCCTGCTGCCAGACGTTGGAGGACAGAATCAGGTTCAGCGAGGCAATGCTCTGACGCCAGGGCAGCTGGTTGCAGACCTTGAGCCATTTGGCGTGCTGGGCCACCATGGAGTCCACCACGCGGATGAAGCTCTCGTAGGAGGCAAAGAAGCCGTGGCGGCCGGTCAGCAGGTAGCCTTCCAGCCAGCCTTCGCACATGTGCTCGGACAGCATGGAGTCCATGATGCGGCCGTCGTGTGCCAGGAATTCATCGCCCGGGATGATGGTGGAGTTCCAGTCGCGGTTGGTAGCCTCGAAGCACTTATACAGACGGTTGGACATAGTCTCGTCCGGTCCGAAGATGCGGAAGTTTTTAGCATCAGCATTCAGCTTGAGCACGTCGCGGATGTAGCCGCCCAGCTCGATCATATCCTGCTTCTCGACAGAGCCGGGGAACGGGATATCCACTGCATACTGCTTGAAATCGGGGGTGCGCAGATCCCGCAGCAGCTTGCCGCCGTTGGCGTGGGGGTTGGCCGCAATGCGGCGGTCGCCGGTGGGGGCCAGTTCCTGCAGTTCGGGGATCAGGGAGCCGTTTTCGTCAAACAGCTCCTCGGGATGGTAGCTGTGCAGCCATTCCTCGATCTGTTTCAGGTGCTCTTCCTGATTCGGGGTGCCGACAGTGATGTCGATGGGCACCTGGTGTGCACGGAAGGTGCCCTCGATGGGCTTGCCGTCCACCACCTTGGGGCCAGTCCAGCCCTTGGGGGTACGCAGAACGATCATAGGCCACTGGATATGGCCCATATCCTCGCCAGCACGGGCGCGCTTCTGGATGTCGTGGATCTCTTCGATGACGGTATCCAGGGTCTCAGCCATCTTCTCGTGCATGGTCATCGGGTCGTCGCCTTCAACGAAGTACGGCTTCCAGGAGCAGCCACGGAAGAAGCTCTCCATCTCTTCATGGGTCATACGGCCAAAGATGGTGGGGTTGGAGATCTTGTAGCCGTTCAGGTGCAGGATGGGCAGAACAGCGCCGTCGCCCACGGGGTTCAGGAACTTGTTGGACTGCCAGCTGGTGGCCAGGGGGCCGGTCTCAGCTTCGCCGTCGCCAACGGTAACTGCGCAGATCAGATCCGGGTTATCGAACACAGCGCCGAAGGCATGGGCAATGGAATAGCCCAGCTCGCCGCCCTCGTTGATGGAGCCCGGAGTTTCGGGCGCCACGTGGCTGGAGATGCCGCCGGGGAAGCTGAACTGCTTGAACAGCTTCTTCATGCCCTCTTCATCACGGCTGATGTTGGGGTACACCTCGCTGTAGGTGCCGTCCAGGTAGGCGTTGGCCACAAAGAAGTTGCCGCCATGGCCCGGGCCGGAGATGAGGATCATATCCTGATCGTACTTCTTGATGACACGGTTCAGGTGAACATAAACGAAGTTCTGGCCAGGCACGGTGCCCCAGTGGCCAACGATCTTCTTCTTCACGTCGTCACGGGTCAGCGGACGGCGCAGCATGGGGTTATCGAGCAGGTACAGCTGGCCTGCTGCCAGGTAGTTGCTGGCACGCCAATAGGCATCGATCTTTTTCAGTTCGGACGGATTCAGCATAATGTTCCTCCCTAGATTTTTGTTTTTTTACGGTTTTTCCCTACGCTTAACAGTATAGTGACTGTTACCGAAACAAAATAGTGGATTCCGTTCTTGTTGCTGGATTGTGGTTCAGCTTTTTATGCCAGATCAGGCAAACGGATTCTCGGTCGGGTACGGCAGGCTCTTGGGCTGGTTGTAAGCGATGTCCTGAATGCCCAGGAACTTGAGGGACCTCAAACAGGATCTTGCCGTAATGACCGAATGCAACGGCGCCGTGGTGCGGGTAACGCTTCTGGACCAGAACATGGCGGTAGAAACGGCCCATCTCATGGATGCCGAAGATTGCAATGCCGCCGAAGGAGCGGGTAGCAACAGGCAGGATCTCGCCCTCTGCAATGTAGGAGCGCAGGTTGCCCTCGCTGTCGCACTGCAGACGGTAGAAGGTGATGTCAGAAGGTGCAATGTCACCTTCCAGGGTGCCACGGGTGAAGTCGGGATCGCTGCCGGCCGGCTCCAGCAGACGGTGCTGGATGAGCTGATACTTAACGGCACGGTCACTGCACATCTTGCAGGCCGGGGTGTTGCCGCAGTGGAAGCCCATGAAGGTATCAGTCAGGCTGTAATCAAACTTGCCTGCGATGTCCTCATCGTAAATGTACTGGGGCACGCTGTTGTTGATGTCCAGCAGGGTAACGGTATCGCCGGAAGCGCACATGCCGATGTACTCGGACAGAGCGCCGTAGATATCAACTTCGCAGGAGACGGGGATGCCGCGGCTTACCAGGCGGGAGTTGACATAGCAGGGCTCAAAGCCGAACTGAGAGGGGAATGCAGGCCAGCACTTGTCAGCAAAAGCAACGTACTTCTTGTTGCCCTTGTGTGCATCTGCCCAGTCCAGCAGGGTCAGCTCAAACTGAGCCATGCGGGCCAGCAGGTCGGGATAGTAGTGGCCTTCGCCCATCTCGGCAGCCATATCCTTGCAGACATCCTCGATGCGCGGATCATTTGCATGCTCTTTGTAGGAAACCAGCAGGTCCAGCTCGCTGTTCTCTTCCACTTCAACGCCCAGCTCGTACAGGCCCTTGATGGGTGCGTTGCAGGCAAAGAAGTCCTGCGGGCGGGGGCCGAAGGTGATGATCTTCAGATCACGCACACCCAGCAGGGTGCGGGCGATGGGAACGAACTCGATCATCTTGTCAGCGATCTCATCAGCAGTGCCGATGGGGTATTCGGGGATGTAGCCCTTCAGGTGGCGCATACCCAGGTTGTAGGAGCAGTTCAGCATGCCGCAGTAAGCATCGCCGCGGCCGTTGATCATGTCACCGTCGCCTTCAGCAGCTGCAACAAACATGCAGGGGCCGTTGAAGAACTTTGCGATCAGGGTTTCCGGAGTTTCGGGGCCAAAGTTGCCCAGGAAAACGGTCAGAGCATTGCAGCCAGCCTCGGTAACCTCGGCAACAGCCTTCTCCATGTCCTTCTCGTTCTCAACAGTGGTCTTTGCCTCGTACAGGTCCAGACCCTTAGCCTGGCAGGCTGCCACGATAGCGGCGCGGCGCTTTTCGCTCAGCTGAATGGGGAAGCAGTCACGGCTGACGGCAACAATGCCCAGCTTGACTTCAGGGATGTTGGTAGACTTCATAAGTTTGCCCTCCGTTTATTTTTTAATTTTGCTCTGCTCAATATCAAGTTAGGAAGTAGGAGTTGATGGTGTGCGCCTGCACGCACATTGTAACTCCTAAGGCAACACCGCACAATTCCCGCCTTGCGGCTTAAGCACCGCTCCGGCAGCTGCGGCACGGCATCTGCGTTGCCAAAATGCTCGATAAGACATCCAGTATTATCTGCGCTTTTGGCTTGGCATCTGCCGCACCTCGCTCGCCGTATCGGCACTTAGAATTATGCGGTATTGCCCTAACTCCTCCCTTCCAACTTCTAACTATTTTTACAGATCGTCTGCGATGTCGATGTTCACGCCTTCCAGGCCGACATAAGCGCCTGCGGCAGCTTCGCTGCTCTCAACATGGGCCAGCAGCCACTTGTTGCAGGCCCACAGCTGGGCGTCGTCACCGCCGTCAGCCTTGATTTCCGGCTTGGCGGTGTTGGTGCCCTGCGGCAGTGCAACCAGCACGCGGAAGCCCTTGGCCGGGTCCACATGGCAGGGTGCGTAATGCAGGGTGGTGGCGTAAACTTCCACCAGGGTGCCTGCCGGTGCGCGGAAAGCCTTGACCTTTGCGGTGTCCAGCTTGCCATCGGTGATGTCGTCCATCTTGGCCAGCAGCAGGATGAAATCCTCGGTGCCCAGGTTGAACTCACTGTCGCGGTGGTATTCCAGGCAGTTCAGTTTGGTGTTGTGGCCGTTGCACCAGCCCAGCTGGACCGGCATGCCGCCAAACAGATGCTCGGAAACTTCCACCATTGCGGGCAGCCCCTGCAGAACAGGCTCCTCGGCCACATAGTCGGTAGCTTCCGGCAGCGGGGTGGTTGCCAGCGCCTGCAGGATCTCTGCCTTGGCAGATTCCAGACCGGTTACCACACGGCCATAAGGCTTGAATTCGGGATCATTTACAGAATAGATCTTCATTGCAATGCCTCCATCTCTGCATACAGCGGCTTCAGGGTCGGGTACAGCTTGTGCCACAGCTCATAGCGGGCTGCATATTTCTTAACCAGAGCCGGATCCGGCTCTGTCACGCTCTTGATCTTGATCAGCTTATCCGCGCATTCCTGCACCGTGGCGTATTCGCCGCAGGCAACGGCTGCCAGCATGGCGCCGCCGTAACCGGGGCCCTGCTCAGTCTGGGGCAGCGCCAGGGGAATGCCCAGAATATTTGCCATGATCTCGCGCCACAGCGGGCTCTTGGCGCCGCCGCCGCACAGCGTGCTGGATGCGATCTCAACGCCCTGTGCACGAGCGATCTCGACACAATCCTTGATGGCAAAGGCAACGCCTTCCAGCACAGCCTGGGTCATATCGGCGCGGGTGGAATCCATACGCAGCCCGATGAAAGAACCGCGGGCTGCGGGATCGTTATGGGGGCTGCGCTCACCCATCAGGTAAGGCAGATAGTACACATCGTTTGCACCCAGCTTTTCAGCGGTGATGGGCTCCTGCTCCTTGCCGAAGTCCTGGGTGTTCAGGATGTCTTCCATCCACCACTTGTTGCAGCTTGCAGCGGACAGGATGCAGCCCATCAGGTGGTAGCCGCCGTCTGCATGGTCAAAGCTGTGCAGGGCGTTCTGCTTGTCCACACCAAAGGTGCTGCTGGTGATGAACACGGTACCGGAGGTTCCCAGCGAGATGTTGCACTTGCCGTTGCCCACAGCGCCGCAGCCAACAGCAGCGGCAGCATTGTCGCCGGCGCCGGCGCAGACCTTAACGCCTTCCGGCAAACCCAGCTTGGCAGCAGCTTCGGCGGTCAGGGTGCCAACCGGCTCCCAGCTTTCAAACAGCTTGGGCATCTTGGCTTCGCTAACGCCGCAGATATCCAGCATTTCTTTGCTCCAGCACTTGTGCTGCACATCCAGCAGCAGCATGCCGGAAGCATCGGAGTAATCGGTGCAGTGTACGCCGGTCAGCTTGTAGTTGATGTAGTCCTTCGGCAGCATGATCTTGCTGATCTTTGTAAAGTTCTCCGGCTCGGTATCGCGCATCCACAGCAGTTTGGGGGCAGTAAAGCCGGCAAATGCAATGTTTGCGGTGTACTTGCTCAGGTTTTCTTTGCCAATGACGTTGTTCAGGTATTCCACCTGCTTCTGGAGTGCGGCCGTCATTCCACAAAATGCAGGGGCGGATCACTTTGTCCTGTGCATCCAGCACCACCAGGCCGTGCATCTGGCCGCCGGCACCAATACCGGCCACCTGCGAAGCATCAAAGCCGTTCAGCAGCTCCGGAATGCCTGCACAGACAGCGTCCCACCAGTCAGCGGGGTTCTGCTCGCTCCAGCCCGGATGCGGGAATGCAATGGGATATTCGCGGCTTACAATGTTGGCGATCTGCCCGTCGCCCTGCATCAGCAGCAGCTTGACTGCCGAGGTACCCAGATCGATACCAATGTAGTACATGAGCCATTCTCCTTTGCGTTGTGTTTTTTCTTGCGGTTCCCTCCGCTTTTTCTTTATTTTACCGAATTTCCCCTTGCAAGTGCAAGAAAGAGCGTATAAAATAATAGACAGAAGTTTGGATGTTTTGGTGTTTTCACCCGGCCAAACTTTGTGTAACAAGAAAGTGAGGTTCCCCCGTATGCTGTTCTATGAGTCTGAGCGTTCTGACCAGCACAATTATTTGTACTGCCAGCGCGATCATAACTTTAATTTTCCGGCGCATCTGCACCACAGCTTTGAATTCCTGTGTGTGCAGTCCGGCACACTGGCCTGTACGCTGGAAACCGAGCAGTACGAAGTTCACCCCGGCGAAGCCCTGCTGGTGCTGCCGGACCAAATCCACAGCTACCGCACCATTGGCGAATCTCAGAGCGTGTTATGGGTGTTTTCTACCGACTGGGTGCCAGAATTTATTTCTCAGCTGGGCCAGCGGGAGTTTATCACCCCTGTGTTCCGCATGGAAGCTGCGCCCCTGATGGAGCTGCTCTGGCCGGGCGGCAGCCGCTGCAAGCAGCTGGCCGGGCTTTACCTGATCTGCGGTGCAGCGTTGGAACAGTGCTTTTTGCAGCCGCGCCCCGTGCCGGATGTGGATGCCCACCTTTCCTCCAAAATTATCGACTATGTGCAAAAGAATTACACCCACACCCTGACGCTGGAACAGATGGCACGTGATCTTGGATATAATTACACCTATCTTTCGGCCTACTTCAACCACAGCCTGCACACCGGCTTTCAGGGTTTTATCAACCAGTACCGCATCAGCCACGCCGCCGCGCTGCTGCAGGGCAGCAGCCTGCCCATCACCCAGGTGGCCGAACAGTGCGGCTTTGGCACCATCCGCAGCTTTAACCGCGTGTTCCTAAAAGAAAAAGGCATGACCCCCAGCGCTTTCCGCAAGCAGAATGTGCTGTAGCCATACTTATTGACAGCCCCGCCGGGCATGTTATAGCGGTTGACCCTTTTAGGTTATCGAGTTCATTGAAGAACCGTCACCGGCAAGGGTGGCGGTTCTTGCTTTTTGCCACTAAACCCAGCGTGATCGTCTTTCGGCCAACATGGAAAGTAAATGTAAAACGCATGGTTCTCACCTCCTCTCGGAAGTGGGGCTAACCGCCTGCCGTTGTGTGCCGTGCCTGCTGCAGATGCAGCTTAAAAGCACATCACATTTTGTCACCCAGTGCAGCAAACTACTGCAGCCGCACCATAAACTTTGGGCAACACCGCACAATTCTAAGTGCCGATACGGCGAGCGAGGTGCGGCAGATGCCAAGCCAAAAGCGCAGATAATACTGGATGTCTTATCGAGCATTTTGGCAACGCAGTTGCCGTGCCGCAGCCGCCGGAGCGGTGCTTAAGCCGTCAGGCGGGAATTATGCGGTATTGCCTTTGTTTTCTTTTCTATCTTTATAGTCAAAAAGGCACCACCGGATGAAAAGTCCGGCGGTGCCTTTTTTGCTTATCAGGTCATCAATGTCCGCGCTTTCCCACAGCACGTTACGCCTTGTTTTCCGCTTTTCCACGCGCAAACATCTTTTTCAACACCTTCGCGCACGGCTTTTCAATCAACAGCGTAATGAGCGCTGCCCCCAGCAGGGACAGCCCAAAGCACAGCAGGGTATATTGCAGCTGCCACGGCTGCTCCCCTGCCCGGTTCGGTTCCGCGCTGACGGACGGTGGAACGCCCAGCCGTTTCAGGTGAACGGCCAGGTTCTGGTGCAGCAGGTAGTAGTTCATCGAAACCGCCGCCAGCCAGCCCATCACCCGGTTGCCCATCAAAAAGCGTAGCGGGCGCGCCGCAAACGGCAGGGTGAGCAGGATTCCCGCAACGGCCAGCCCCAGCAGCGGACGGCGCATCATCTGCCCGGCCTGCAAAGCCGCCTGGCCGCTCTCCCCTGCCTGCACCTGGAAAATGCGCAGCATCCCCCAGGTGGAAAGCACGCACAGCAGCGTTGCGATCCCCTGCCATGCCATCGCTTTGCGTTTTTCCGCTGCCGGGTAGCACTGCACCAGCCAGACATACAGCAGTGCCGCCCCCATGCCCAGCGCGTATATGTCCAAAAAGTTTGCCAGCTGGTTGACCACCATATTGTATTCATCCAGCCGCCAGACGCACCACCCGCGGAAGGCGAACGTCCCCGCTGCCATTGTCATCAGGGTGCCAAGGGGATTTTTCATTGCCCACCGCGCCAGCAGCGGGAAGATCAAATACGCCTGCATCTCGATTGCAATGGTCCAGGAAGCCACCCCGATGGGGGTTGCAATATAGGTTGCCGGGTTAAACGTCTGGGTAAAGGTCAGGTGCATCACAACATCCCGCACCATATCGGAGCTGTTGTAGTACAGGTGCCAGGGCAGCGCCACGGCAAACAGCAGCGCCAGCGTGACAAAATAATAGCTGGGCACAATGCGCATGATGCGGCGCTGGTAAAACTGTTTTGTGTTCGGTACCGCCTCTCCCAGCAGCATGGCACGGGCATAGGGCAGGAACAGCAAAAAGCCGGAAAGCAAAATCGTTCCGTCCACTGGCATATACCCGGCGCGCAGCAGATAATCCAGAGAGTAACTGCCAATGCTCGGCGTCAGCCAGGATTGCTGCCAAAAGTGGTACCAGCTGACGATAAACACCAGCAGCACCCGCAGGCCGTTCAGTTCCGGTATTTTATAACAGTTCGGGCGGTATGGCTCCATGCCATCATCCCCCTCATTCCCACAAAATTTTCTTTACGCCAACGCGCAGGTTGACCAGTCTGTCCCAGGGGCCGTTGCGCTGCAGCATCATCAGCAGGCTGCTGCGGGTTGCAGGGTCGTTGGTGAACAGGGTTCCCAGCCAGCCATCCCAGCCGTATTCCCCCAGGTGCAGCGGCACCGGGCTTTCCTCCGGGGCAACGCAGACACTCATCAAATGGCCATAGCTCATACCAAGGCGCATGGTATCCTGCCCCACAAAAATCTTGCGTTGCTCTGCGTTCAGCAGCGGCTCCGCCATCGCCTGCACCGTTTCCGGTTTCAGCAGGCGGCAGCCGTTCCATTCGCCGCCGTTCATCAGCATGGTGGCAAAGTGGGCATAATCGTCAATGGTCGAAACCATGCCTGCCCCTCCGGAAAGGAACTCCGGCAGGCTTTTCATGTTCATCTGGATGCCAAGGTGGTTCACCACATCGGGCACCGCTGCGCCGGAATTGAAATCATACGCTTGGGCAAACCGGCCACGCTTGGCTTCCGGCACATAAAAATCCGTATCCACCATCTCCAGCGGGTCCAGCAGGTTCTGCTTCAAAAAATCGCGGTAGTTCATCCCGCTGGCGGCTTCCACCGCTGCGGCCAGGATATCCGCGCTGACGCCATACCGCCAGCCCTTGCCGGGGCGGTACAGCAGCGGCAGCTTCGCCATTTCGGCAATCACCTGACGCGTGGTACGCTGCCCGCCTTTGGTAAAGGATTCCGAAATTTCATCATACAGCCTGCCCAACCCTGCCGACTGTACCGAATCGTTATCATTGTAGCCATACCCGGAGGTCATGCAGAGCAGCTGCCTGATTGTCAGGTTCGTATGCTCGGCATCCCCGAACTCCGGCAGATAGGCTGCCACCGGGGCGTCCAGGTCCAGTTTGCCGTCCTCCCATAGCTTCATCACTGCAAAGGCCGTGATGGGCTTGCTCATCGAAAACACCCGGCAGATAGTATCCCGCGCAAAGGGGATGCCCCGTTCCCGGTCCGCCATGCCCGCCTGTGCATAAGCCAGCTGTTTGCCATCCCGTAGGTAGAGCGCGCTGACACCGATAAAATCCCCCTGCCGGACCACTTGATCCAACAGGGCTTGCAATGCCTGTTCCTTTTCCATTGTTCTGCATCCCTTTCGCAGTTTCACTTTCCGCCAGTGTAGCACGAATTTTTTCTCTCTGCAATCCTGTTTTTGCCCGTTTGGCGTTGATGTACCGCCCGGCAGGTGGTATACTGGCAGCGCTATCAACCAACTTATCAAGTTAAGTAATGGGTTTATTTTGCATAAACAGGAGGCCCGCTATGTCATATATTTCAAAGATTGACCTTTCCACAGCCCCGCAGGAGGTCCGCGCCGCGGTGGATAACCACCTGGCCCAGGGCTACCAGCTGACCAACGAAAAGCTGACCCTGCTGCATAATGTAACGGCGTTCCATACGCTGGAAGAAAGCTCCTATGAGCTGGACCGTGAGCTGCAGCGGCTGATCGGCAAGCGCGCCGCAGATTTTTATGAGTACGCCATTTCGCTGCAAAATGACTGCCTGGTATGCAGCGCCTATTTTTCCCGCCTGCTGGAAAAGAACCATATTGACTTTGCCACCTTTGATTTTACCGATGATGAGCGCCTGCTGATCGAATATGGCCGCGCCATTGCCCGTGACCCCAAGCATGTGCCGGAGGACCTGATGCGCCTGATGCAGCAAACCTTTACTGAAGAGCAGCTTGTGGTAATTACCACAATGGGTGTTTTTATGATTGCCAACAACTATTTTAATGACATCCTGAACGTGGACCCCGCACCGGTGCAGGAATAATTCCAGCGCCAGCACGTATATGAATCATGATATAATAAAGAAGAGCTTCTCGGCCCATACCAGCCGCCAAGCTCTTCTCTTTTTATAGTTTATCGTTTTATTTCCCGGCCCTCACTCGCTCAGGCAGATGTCCCGCACCAGGTTGCCCCAGCGCTCCGGGTAGCCGGCCAGCAGTTCTTCCTGCTGCAAATCCTGTTCGTGCAGGATGGGCCGGGCAAAGTGCTGCTGGTAGCGGGCTGTTCTGCTCCAGGCCGCCGCTGCCCAGAATAGCATGGTCGATATGGATGCTGCCCCCCGCGCCGCCAGCATCCCGACAAACACCCCACCCAGTACGCAGCTTCACCGCCGTCAACCTCACGCAAAATTTACACAAATATAACGCCGCCATGGTGGCAGCGCCCGTTTGGCCCCGATATACTGGAATTATCGTCAAATACTTCTTTGCCGACCAGATCAAACCATTTTGGGCAAGCTCTGGATTGAAAGGATGGATGATGTCCCATGCTTCCCTGCCGTTCCACTTGTACCTGTGCGTTTGAAGGCTGCCACAAAACCTGCCCCCGCTGGCGGGCCATGCAGGAGCAGCAGCACGCCGAAACCGCCCGCAAAAAAGAGTATCTGCGTCAGGCGGACGAAGCCTGCCGTGCCGTGTTGAGCCAATGCCGCCGCTGCGGCGGGTATGTGTTCTCCGCGGGTTCCTATTGATTTCTAAAAATCAAAAGCAGAACAGGCGCGTCCAAACCTGTGCCTGCACTGCTTCTATAGCAATTTTCAAAAAATAAGGCGAATAGCCGCAGGAATGGAACCAGCCTGAGCAGTCAGAAGGCGAAACTGTCTGAAAAGCGCATTGTATCGCGTTCGGAAGAGCATCCAGGGTCCGTGCCTTGAATTTACGAAGGAAAGACTTCACCGTCGACCAGAGCTTTTCAATCGGATTCAGATCAGGACTATATGGTGGAAGATAAATGTATCGAACACCGGAGCTGTCCAGCAGATTTCTCACTGCCCTTGCATGGTGAACTGCAGCAGCACCGGAAACGGCTTGCCTTTTGTTAAGTCTTTTGCCATGGTACTTTCCTCCCCAGGAGGTGCCGGGAACCTGAATTCTCAATTTCCAAGCCACACCCCCAAAACAGGGGTTATTTTAGTACAGCCGCCGCCCGCTGTAAAGGGTCAAAAATTGCTCTTTTTTCGGTGCTTAAAGTGGTCAGTGTCAGATCTCAATGCTTCGCCCGCCGGTGCGGTTGTACAGCCGGTGGCTGATGGAAACCACGGTGCGGTTCTGACCGGCGCGCTGCAAAGCATCTAGAACAGTCTGTTCTGTTCCGGCGTCCAGGTTTGCGGTAATTTCATCCAGCAGCAAGATTTGCGGCCCGGCTGCAATGGCGCGCGCGATGGAAAGCAGCTGCCACTGCCCCTGCGAGAAGATGCCCGGCGTACACGGGGTATCGTACCCTTCGGGCAGCGCCGCAATGGTGTCATGCAGGCCCACGGTGCGGGCGGCATCCTCCGCCTGCTGCGGGGTGATGGCGGCATCAAACAGGGTGATCTGGTCCCGCACGGTGCCCGGCACACGGCGGAAGCTCTGCTCCACATAGCCAACCAGCGGGCGGCGGGCAGTATCCGGCAGTGTGGCGGCTTCCACGCCGTTCAGCATCACCTGGCCCTGCTGCGGGCGGTACAAGCCCAGCAGCAGCTTAAAGATGGTGCTCTTTCCCGCGCCGGTGCGGCCGGTCAGGGTAACCTGCTCGCCTTTCTGCACAGCAAAGCTCAGGCCGTGCAGCACTTCCTCATCGCTCTCATAACCAAAATGCACGTTCTGCAGCTCCACGCTGGGGGCACCCGGCACGGCCTGCGGGGCGGTTTCAGCGGTGGGAATGCGCTCTGCCTGCGCCAAAAAGCCGTTGATGCGCCGCACACCGGCCACAGCGGATTGAATCGTCTCAATCTCCATGCCGATGCTTTCCAGTGGGGTGAACACCTGGGAAATATAGGCAATAACCGCCACAGCCGTGCCGACCGACATGCCAAAGAACGCCCGCACTTCCGGGCTGCCCGCTGCGGAAAGCAGCATGACCAGCGCCACCACCGCCGCGTTCATAATCAAAATCACAGGCGAATAGCAGGCATCGTAAAAATTGGTTTTCTCCACCGCGGCAAAGCTGTCGTCCAGCGCTTCGTCATAGGCTTTTTCCATGTAATTTTCCCGCCGCAGGGTGTGGATGGTGCGGATGCAGCGCAGCGTTTCCGGCACATGGGCGGAAGCCCGCGCCACAGCGGCACGGTTTTGCAGCTGCGCTTTCAGCATCCGCTTTTGCACCACGCGGGTAAAGAGATACAGCAGCGGCAAAACCACCAGCAGGATCAACGCCAACCCGCGGTTCTCTGCAAAAATCACGGCCAGAATGCCGCACAGGCGGCAGGCATCCGCAAACATGCTGATGATGCCGGAGGTGAACAGCTCTTCCACCGTGTCAACATCACCCACAAAGCGGGAAACCGCCGCGCCGGATTCCTGGTTTACAAAGGCTTCCGCCGGGAGCTTGTCCAGCTTGGCGCACATGGCGCTGCGCAGGGCGTGGGTCATTCTCTGTCCAAACACCGTCAGCAAGCTTTCCCGCAAAGATTCCAACCCGCCGGAAAGTGCCAGCAGCGCAAAGTACCCCAACGCCAGCGCAAAGGGCACCGCCTGCCGGGCCGTCAGGTGGTCCACCACGCGGCCCAGTACCAGCGGCGGCAGCAGGCTTGCCGCCACCGCACCGGCCACGGCCAGCACCAGCGCGGTGCAAAGCAGCGGCTGGCGGCGCACGGTACCCAGCACAACGCTGCGCACGGTCTCATTTTTCCGGTTCATCCTGCTCGCCTCCTTCCTGGGCATTTACCAGCGCGGCATACTGCGGGTTCTGCGCCATCAGTTCCTTGTGGGCCGCACAGACTGCTTTGCCGTCCTGTATCCACAACACGCCGTCCATCTGGGGGAACAGGTACAGCCGGTGGCTGATCAGCAGCACGGTGCTGCCCGCGGTCATTTTACGCAGGTTGGCAAAAACCTGTTCTTCGGTTTTGCGGTCCAGGGCCGAGAACGGGTCATCCAGCACCAGCAGCGGGCGCGGGTGGGCCAGTGTGCGGGCCAAAGCCAGGCGCTGCTGCTGCCCGCCGGACAGGCGCACGCCGCCATCACCCACGCGGGTATCCAGGCCGTTCGGCATGGCTTTTACTTCATCCTCCAGGCAGACAGCCCGCAGGTATTTCCAGGCGTCATCATCTCTGCCCAGCAGGATGTTGTTGCGGATGCTGTCGCTCAGCAGCTCGGGGTCATGCCCCAGGTAGCCAACCACGCCGCAGCGCTCCGCGTCCGTCATGCCGGCCATCTCACGCCCGCCGTACTGGATGGAACCGGTATAGGGCAGCTCACACAAAAACGCTTTGCCCAGTGTGGATTTGCCGCAGGCCACCGCGCCGGTAATGCCAAAAATCCGGCCCGGCTGCGCGGTAAAGGTGATATCCTGCAAAACCGGTGCCCCGCCCCGGTAGGCAAAGCCCAGCTTGTTCACGGTCAGGGTTTCCGGCTTGGCCGGGCTCTCTTCCGGCAGGGGGTCCGGCTGGCGCATCAGCGGTTTGATGCGTCCCCAGGATACCTGGGCTTTCTGCACCGCGTTGAACAGCTTTGCCGCGTGGGAGGATTTGACCGCCAATTTGCCAAAGCAGGACAAGAACGTGGTGAACGCTGCAATATCCCAGGCGGCCCAGCCGGTGCCCGCCACATTGCGCGCACCAAAGGTAAAGATGAACAGAACGCCGGTCATCGAGATGACCCCGTACAGCGGCGGCATGGCAGCCACCGGCAGCCCGGCTTTGACGGCGGTACGTTCGTAATCCTGCAGGCAGGCTTCATACGCGGCATCGCGCTGCGGCTCACAGCCATACACGCGGTAGGTCAGCGCGCCGGACACCCGGTCCAGTGTGGCGGCGCTCAGGCGGCCTGTGCTCTCCTTGTTGGCAGCGCCGGTGCGCTGCACCAGGGTTTTCATCTGCTCGGCAATATAATAGGAGATCGGCGCAAACACCAGGCAGAGCAGCGCCAGCCGCCAGTCGTACCCCAGCAGCATCACGGCATAGGCCAGCAGGGCAATGCCGGTATCAAAAATTTCCGTGGTGAACTTGCGCATGCCCTCGGCACAGGCGTCCACATCGGAAATAGCTTTGGTCATCAGGGTGCCGGTGCCGGCCTGTTCCAGTTCAACCTTGCCTTTCCGCACCAGATTGGCGTACAGCACCTGTTTCATGCTGCGGTTGATGTTGTTGGCAAACTTGCGCACATACAGCCGCTTGATGAACCGCGACCCCTGCACCACCGCAATGGCAATCAAATAGCCCGCACATAGCGCCGCCATGGCGGCAAAGGTTTCGTTCCCGTTCAAAATGCCCAGCAGGCATTGGGCCAGCTGGCCCCTCAAACCAGGGGCCGACCACCAGACCCAGGTTATAGATCAGGCCCGATACCGTTACCACCGCCAGCACCGGCCTCTGGTTTTCGAAGTAGCTCAGCACTCGGTCCGGCTGGCGCACCGGGGCGCTTTCCGTGTTCTTCATCCTGCATTTCCTCCCCATTCATCTGCTGCACCCGCGCCGTCACATCCGGGAACCCTGCCCGCCGCTGGCTTTTGCTGCGCCAATACAGGGTTTCCAGCGTTTTGCAAAAGGCTTCCCGTTCAGCCTCCGGCAGTTCCTCCACCAGCCAGGCATAAAATACGGTTTCAATCGCAGCTTTGGAGTTTTTCAGTTTCTCGGCCTTGGGCGTGGCATACAGCAGCTGGCTGCGGCCATCGTCCGGGTTCGGTTTGCGCACCAGGTAGCCCTTGGCTTCCAGGCTGGCCGCACGGCGGGCGGCTGCCCCCTTATCAATCTTCAGGGCCGCACGCACATCCGCCTGGGTCATGCCGGGGTTGTGGCGTACCAGATGAATAAAATCAAACTCTGCCGTGCCAATGCCATCGGCTTTCATCATCTGTACAGTAAACTTGGCCGCTTCCCGCGCAATTTTGGTCATCTGCCGCTCGGTCGGGTCCTTGTTCTGTTCTGCCTGCATGTTTGGCCTCCTTTTTAAGTTGGATGTACTATCAACCATTTGGATGATACTGCATCTATCTAGTCCTGTCAATGCTTTTTGCCAGATTTTCTGCGGTGTGCTACAATAAAGGCAAAGTTTTGCAAAGGAGCGCCTTTTTGTATGCCGAACGTGATTGAAATTACTGATTTTGCCGCCCCGGAGCTGGACGTTTACGCCCGGCTGACCCAGGCTCAGCTGCGCAGCCGCCTGGAACCGGAAAAAGGCATTTTTATTGCCGAAAGCCCCAAGGTGATTGCCCGCGCACTGGACGCCGGGTATCAGCCTATCTCCTTTTTAATGGAGCGCAAGCAGATCACCGGCCCGGCCAGCGAGGTTCTGGCCCGCTGCGGGAACGCCCCGGTGTATACCGCTGACCGCGCCATGCTGGCCCAGCTGACCGGCTTCGAGCTGACCCGCGGCGTGCTGTGCGCGATGCACCGTCCCCTGCTGCCCACGGTGGAGGAAGTCTGCCGCAAATGCCCGCCGGGTGGCCGTGCTGGAAGGCATTGTGGATTCCACCAACATCGGGGCCATCTTCCGCAGTGCTGCCGCCCTGAACATGGACGCGGTGCTCATCAACCCCTCCTGCTGCGATCCGCTGTGCCGCCGGGCCGTGCGGGTCAGCATGGGCACCGTGTTCCAGGTGCCCTGGACCCAGATCGGCTCCACCGCCGCCGACTGGCCGGAGCAGGGCATGCAGCAGCTGCACACTCTCGGCTTCAAGACCGCCGCCATGGCGCTGACCGACCTTTCGGTTTCTATCGACGATGCCGCCCTGGCTGCCGAGCCAAAGCTGGCCATCGTGCTGGGCACCGAGGGCGATGGCCTCGCCCACACCACCATTGCCGCCTGCGATTACACGGTGCGCATCCCCATGTCCCACGGGGTCGATTCCCTCAACGTTGCCGCCGCCAGCGCCGTTGCGTTCTGGCAGCTGGGCAAACAGTAACACGCTTTTGGAGGTCCCCATGAGCAGAATAGAACCTGTTACCCTTGGGTGTATATTTCTTCTATCAGGATGATGGCAAGTGGAATGAGGTTCTGAAATAAACCGGCCTGTATTTTGATAAAACGGAATTTAATGGAGCCAAACATGAAAATTGCAGCGGTTCCGGCAAATCGGGATTTAATGGAGGGATGTTTCTATGAAATCTTTTGTTTGCAGTTTGTGTCACAATGGCATACTTGGAGGAGGTCTGTACCTCGATAGTCAGTCGCTTACTTACAAGACAAACAAGCTTACAGTTGACAAAAAATACAGAAATTTAGTTTTGCCGATGCAGGAAATAAAAGAAATCTCTTGGAAGTGGATAGTCTTTCCAATTGCAACAGTTAATATGAAAAATGGAGAACTATATAAATTCATTATTTTCAATAAATCACGCTTTGCAAAATGGTTTCAAGAGTATTCTCGATAAATACAAAGTGTCAAATTCGCGTTTGTTGAATGAAGTTCAACAATGCATACCCCAGTGGGGTGTGCAAGCGACAGAACGGTCTTGCGATAGCAAGATGGAGGGGCCGCGCCCCGACAAGTTCGCGTTTGCGCTAGCAACAAACACCCCTGCGGGGTGTTTGAGTGACAGAACGTTTTTTGCGCAAGCAAAATGGAGGGGCTGTGCCCCGACAAGTTCGCGTTGCGCTAGCAACAAACACCCCTGCGGGGTGTTTGAGTGGCAGAACGTTTTTGCGCAAGCAAAATGGAGGGGCTGTGCCCCGACAAGTTCGCGTTTGAGCAATCAGCAAGGCTTCTCCGCGGCGGGATGAGGGCATTCCGCCCTACAGATCATTTGTATGTTTGCATCGCAATATAAAATAAGCTGTAGGGAACGGTCTTGACCGTTCCGGGGCTTCGCTGTATATGCCATAATGAGATATACGGCAAGGTTCACCTAAGGGACGATGCCAGCATCGCCCCTTACGAGTTCCACTTTATCACGCGCCTTTTTGTCTCCCCCCAAAAAACAAAAGAATGCAGCGATGTATTTTCCCTCTACATCTCTGCATTCTTATTCTTTATGATTTTATCTCTATATTTCCCGCCCGCAGCCTATGCCCCGCCTCAAATTCCTAACTCCTAATTCCTAACTTCTAACTACAAAAGTTGCCCCCGCCTGATTGCGGCTTCAGGCGGGGGCGATGGGGTATCGTTTTGGTGTGAGGAGGAATCATGTTCCACGGCAACGGTTGCGGCTCCGTTCCGTGTGATTATAGGATACCCAATACTTGAGAAAAATATATTATAACGGTGTGAACTTTCTGTTAATTTCCCCCACGCCGGGGGCACGCCGTTAAAAAGTACGAAATATAGTAAAAATTATAAGGGCAATACCGCATAATTCTAAGTGCCGATACGGCGAGCGAGGTGCGGCAGATGCTAAGCCAAAAGCGCAGATAATACTGGATGCTGCAAAGGTGAGCGCCGCCAGTGGCGGATGCAGCGAACCGAAGCAGGGGCAACGGTCGGCAGAGTGCGAGGGGCTTTGGCCCCGAAGCACGATGCGGGTACCGCAACCCGACATTATCGAGCATTTTGGCAACGCAGATGCCGTGCCGCAGCTGCCGGAGCGGTGCTTAAGCCGCAAGGCGGGAATTGTGCGGTGTTGCCTTAGATTATAGCTCACACTGCACCGTAAATGCCGTGCACGCTCACTTCGCCGGTAAACACATGGGTGCTGCCCTCAGCCCCCTGCACCACCAAGCGGCCCTCTTCGTCCACATCCAGGGCGGTGCCTTCGCCGCCGTCAAAGGTCACATGCCTCCCCAGGTTTACACAGCGCGCCTTATACGCATCCCGGATAGCGGAAAAGCCCTCCCGCTCAAAGCCGTACAGCGCGCGGTCAAATCCAAAGTTCGTCATGCTCTCCGCCAGTGCGGCGGCGTCCGCCGCCGGATCCACGGCAATGCCCTGCAACGCCAGGCTGGTGCCGTGGGGCAACTCCATTGCGTCAAAATAGCTCTGCGGCTGGGCCAGATTGATGCCAATGCCACACACAATGGCATGGTGGTCCGGCATCCCCTCGCACAGAATGCCTACGATCTTTTTACCGTTCAGCAACAGGTCGTTGGGCCATTTGATCTGGCACTGGATGCCGTACCGCTGTTCCAGCGCATCCGCCACGGCCATGCTGGCAAACAGCGGCAGGCTTTCGGGCTGGGCCAGCTCAGTTTTCAGCACTACCGTGTAATACAGCGCCTGCCCAGACGCATTGATCCAGGTGTGCCCGCGCCGCCCGCGGCCCGCCGTCTGGCTGGTGGTATACACTGCCCCCACCGGGCCGAATTTATCCAGGTTTGCCTTTGCCCAGGTGTTGGTGCTGTCCACCTCTTCCAGATAATACAGCTCGTTCACGCTGTTGTGGGATACTACTGCATTGTTTACCATTGTTCCGGCACCTGCTTCCATTCAAAACTGCACTGTCCATCCGTGATGGTGATCACGCCATAGCTGTGGGTATCCCGCAGGCTGCCGGGGTTGAACAGTGTCGGGGAAAACGGCGTACCGTGGCGCAGCGTTTTATAGTGGGTGTGGCCAAACAGCACCACATCCGCCCCGCGGTCCGCTGCGTATTCGGCGATCCGCTCGTACCCGGATTTTACCCCGAACAGATGCCCGTGGGTATAAAAGAACAGCACGCCGCCAAAGGGTGCCAGCCCCTCTGCCGGGTCATCGGAACCAATATCGCAGTTGCCGCGCACCCGGTAGATGGGGTAATCCGGCGCAGCGCCGTTTGCGGCAATGGCCTGGTTCAGGTCATACAGGCCGTCCCCCAAAAAGAACAGGGCATCGGCAGTTTCGTTTTTCAGCAGCCAGCGCAGCGGGTCACACGTCCGTGTACATCGCTGACAACCAGCACTTTCATGGGTTGCTCGGCCATATCATTCGCTCTCTTCTTCGCGGTCGTCCTCATCTTTGGCCGCGATCAGTTCTTTGTAAATATCGCCCTTGCTGAACGGCGTTCCCTTGGCAGCCTGTTTTGCGGCTGCGGCGGGCGGGGTGCCCTGCGTCATCAGCAGGCGGGCGGTGGCAACGGCATCCGGCAGGGTCACTTCCTCCGCCGCAGCCTGCGCCGCCGGGGTACCCGCCATAACCAGCACATACTCCCCGCGGGGATCGTTCTGCTCATAGTAGCGCACAGCTTCACCGATGGTCGTCTTGGTGATTTCCTCGTGCAGCTTGGTCAGCTCCCGGCACAGGGTAATGGAGCGCTCCGCGCCAAAGGCGGCGCACAGGTCGTCCAGTGTTCCGCGCAGCTTGTGGGGGGCCTCATAAAAAATCACGGTGCGGGTCTCCCCCTGCAAAAATTCCAGCCGCTCGCGGCGCTCCTTTTTGGGCACCGGCAAAAAGCCCTCAAACACAAACCGGGCGGTATCCTGCCCCGAAACCGCCAGCGCCGTCACGCAGGCACTGGCACCCGGCACCGGCGTTACCGTAATGCCGCGGGCAATGGCGTCTTTCACGATCTGCTCACCGGGGTCGCTGATGCAGGGCATACCGGCGTCAGAGCAGAGCGCGCAGCTCTCCCCCGCTTCAATGCGGTCCAAAATTGCCGCGCCATGGTGCAGCGCATGCTCATAATAGCTCATCATCGGCTTTTTTAAGCCAAGATGGTTCAGCAGCTTCAGGGTCACGCGGGTATCCTCGGCGGCAACAAAATCCGCCACGCCAAATGTAGCCGCCACCCGCGGCGGCATATCGTCCAGGTTGCCAATGGGCGTGGCAACAATATACAAAATTCCGGGCATGGGGTTCTCCTTTTATCTTTTACCGCGCCAAACGTATCAAACGCGCCGCGTGGTTTTGCTTCTGTGTTCATTATAGGCATTTTTGCCCCTGGGTGCAAGACGGCAGAAAAATTCAATTTTTTTTTTCTTCAACCCTCTGAAAACCCTGTATTTTCAAGGCTTTTCGCCAGTGTAATTCTCAAACCTTATGTATTTTCCCTTGTTTTTGCCCTTATGCTAGCGAAAACAAAGGGAAACTTTTTGTTATTCACCGCCGACTACCTTGTCCAGCAGCCTTGCGGAGGTACGCTTCGCTTCCCTTTGTAGCGTGAGCGTAGATATTCATTGTGGTACTGACATCAGCGTGTCCGAGAAGCTCCTGCACATCTTTCGGTGCTGCCCCATTTGAGAGCAGATTGCTTGTGAATGTGTGACGAAGTTGATGGAAATGGAAGCCCTCCAAGCCCTCAACCTTTTTTCCTTGCCGCTCTGCACATAATCCCTACCGTACTCGGCGATTCAAACGCTCCGTCCGGTCTGAGGCAGACAAAGGATATTTCCTTGTATCCCTCCGGGACTTCTTCCGTTCTCGGCAGACTATAAACCTCGTAATAAGTACGGTCTTTTTCTTTGACCTCACTGTAATAGTTGAGGCTATACAGTTCTCCGTATCGGAAGCGGTTTTTGTGCTGTTCGGCTTTGGCTGTCTTAAGAATTGCCGCCAATGTGTCGCAGAAGTCCACAGTACGGATTTTCTTTCGCTTGGTCGCTCCGATCTCCATCTTGTGCCTTGCTCCGTTGTAGCGCATACTGCGGCGAACTGTGAGGTACTGCTTTTCAAGGTTGATATCCTGCCAGGTCAAGCCGCAGACCTCGCCAATGCGAAGCCCCGTGTAGTAGGCAATCTGAATGGGCAGCAACGCCGGATTGTCTTTCTTTTTCAAGAAATCTTCCAGTTGCAAATACTGTTCATAGCTGATTGTGGGAGCGGAAGTCATATGCCACCCAAGCCCACACGGGATATTGATATATCTGAGTTCCGTCATATGCGAAGTCTGATGATTAAGGTGCAGGACAGGACAAGAGAAATCAAGCACTTGCAGGACAAGGTGCTGCCCGACCTGAAACAGCAGCTTGCCGAAACCAAAGGTATCTTCAAGGGCAAGGAGCGAAAGGCACTGGAAACGCAGATACAGCAAACCGAAAGCGAAATCGCTGATAAGCTGGATAAAATCCCTGATACGCTGAAAGCAGACGGTTATCCCGATGCACAGGCGTTTATGGATACCTTCCGAAAAATGGAGGGTGTTGTAGAGCAGTACAACCGTGACCTTGCCAAGTGGGAACAGCAGGTTAAGGAGAAAGAAAAGCCCAATAGACCGCCCGAAAAAGAAAGTATCCGAGACAGGCTCAGGCAGTTACAGGCAGAGGGCAAACAGCAAAGAACACGAAAGAAGTCCCAAGACAGAAAAAGATAGTTTTGACACCGAAAACGACACCGTAGGGCAGTATCCTTGCCTTGCGGGATTACATATATCAGAATATAAGAAAGTCTCCTGCGAGACGAAAAAAATCTTGTAGGAGACTTCATATCTTATGTTTTCAGAGCAACTTTGATAATTCCACCAGTTTTATTTTTTGATACCCAAATTATAAACATATATTTAATCATTTCTATATTTTTTCCTTAATTTTCGCAATTTCAAACCACAATAAACAATCAGATAACTATATAGCAGGGTCATGATTGCAAAAAAACACGGTGAACACGGTTGTAAGTGGGTCATTGGTTTCTATGCTTCTTATAAAATTAGGAAGAACGCAGCATAGAAAGATTATTAAAATTGGAAGTAAACGAGTTTTTACCACATGGTCGATCATTTCTATTCTTGATTCATTATCGGAAAATATTTCGCCATCACGCTCGGAATCCATCTCTGTTAACGGTTTACGAAAAAATACAGCCATCCAACACAACGGCCAATATATTCCCAACCGTAATCCCTAAAAATTTGGAAATAGTTACTTGTTTCCGAATTATTTTTATAATCCAGTCGGTACGCTACTTCCGCTGGCGTACACTTTTCAAAAATATAGAAACAAGGGGGAATCATTTTTACCAGTTTCCAACCACTCATATGCTGATTATGCAACCAAATTTCTTCATCTTCATAATCTGCAATGGTAAAAAACGTATTACAGTTTTTTTGTTATTCATTTATTTTCTCTCCTTTGCTATTCTTATACAATCGCTCTATACGTTTAATTTCAAGATGTAAGATTTCTTTTCCAAGTTCGGTAATTCGATAAATCTTTCTTTTTTCCTCCTCACTCTCAAAATCAATTAAGCCATCTTTTTTCCATTTTTAGAAAGCGTTCCATACATTGTTCCTGCACTAATGATTAACTCTCCACCTGTCATTTGCCTGACCTGTTGACTAATTCCGTAGCCATGCTGAGGTTGTTGGAGACAGAACAAAATGTAAAAACCGCTTTCTGTCATAGGTACATAAATCCTTTTTATTTTTTACTATTCATAGGCATCCTCACTATTTCACTTCGATATATCGAATCTCTATATATATTGTATCGAGGTTCGATGTAGTTGTCAAGAATTTTTTGAAATAAAAGGCGGCAGAGATTATCCCTGCCGCCTTTATCTAATTATACAAAAAATTATCTCATTGTTCACAATCTCTTTTGCACAAACTTGTATGTTGTTCATAAACAGGACCTGACCTATGACGAAGCCTATGAGGTCATGAACGAGATCATGAGCGGGCAGACAAGCCCCACCCAGAACGCGGCGTTCCTGGCGGCGCTTTCCACCAAAAGCACCAAGGCCGAAACGATTGATGACATTTCCGGCTGTGCCACCGCCATGCGGGACCACGCCACCCCGGTGGAGCATCCCGGCCTTGAGGTACTGGATATCGTGGGCGCCGTCGGCTTTTGGCATTGCCACTCCGCAGCAGGCTGCCGCCATGGCCAAAGTCAGCGATGGTGCCATCGTCGGCAGCGCCATCATCAAGCTCTTTGCCCAATACGGCCCCGCCGCCGTGCCCCACATCGAAGCCTTTGTGCGCGATATGGCACAAGCGGTACATAATGCGTAGTTAGGAGTTAGGAAGTAGGAGTTTTTGGGCTGCCGGTTATTAAAACTCCTACGTAACTTTCCATTATAATCTGTAGGGAACGGTCTTGACCGTTCCCTACAATGCTTTTATTCGGTTCACGGCAGCCTTTATCCCGCCGCCCAACTCCTAACTCCTCCCTCCTAACTTCTATACAACTTGGCGACAACTCTGTGCTATACTTATAGATAAATAACGATTGGGGGCATTGGATGAACCGCATTTTGATTGTGGAGGACGAAATTACCATTTCCCGGCTGATTGCGGTCAGCCTGCGCCGCGCGGGGTATGACTGCACGGTTGCCAACGATGGCAGCACCGCGGCGGATCTGATTGCCGAGCACGACTTTGACCTGGCCCTGCTGGATATTATGCTGCCCGGCCTGGATGGATACGAGCTGCTGGACTACCTGCGCCCGCTGGGGGTGCCGGTCATCTTTATCACGGCCAAGGGTGCCACTAAGGACCGGGTCAGAGGCCTGCAGCTCGGCGCCGATGATTATATCGTAAAGCCGTTTGAAATCGAAGAACTTCTAGCCCGTGTGGAAGCCGTACTGCGCCGCACCGGCCGCGGCGGCCAGACCCTGACCGCCTTTGATGTAACGATGGATATTGTGGCCCGCACCGTGACCCGGCAGGGCAAGGCGGTGGAACTGACCCCGCGGGAGTTCGACCTGCTGGAGCAGCTCATGCGCAACCGCGGGGCGGCGCTGTACCGCGATGTATTGTACGGGCGGGTGTGGGGCGGCGATCTGCTGGACAGCCGCACCCTGGACCTGCACATCCAGCGCCTGCGCAAAAAACTTGGCTGGGCGGATAAGATCGAAACCGTCTACCGTGTCGGTTACCGCCTTAAATCCGACCAGAAATAACCTCACATTGCTGATTTCTCATTTCCAATTTCTAAGGCAACACCGCACAATTCCCGCCTTGCGGCTTAAGCACCGCTCCGGCAGCTGCGGCTTGGCATCTGCCGCACCTCGCTCGCCGTATCGGCACTTAGAATTATGCGGCATTGCCCTAATTTCAAACTTACTTACGGGTTTTTCTATGAAATTTTCTCAAAAACTTGTCTGCATCATGCTGCTGGTCATCGCCGCGTTTTTTGCCGTGGGCGGTGCGGTGCTGGTCAACGGCAGCTTTATGGATCGCCTGAGCGCAGCCGCCGAGCAGGAACAAAGCATGCACGCCATGCTGTGCGGCGTGGTGGAGGATTACTACCTGGACCAGACCGGCCGCGGCGAAGATACCTGCGGGGATGATTTTATCACCGCCGCCACCTGGCGCGCAGGGGATCTGGCCCGTGGGGTTTATTCCCAGGGGCTGTTCCGCGCATCCGCTGACCCCGCCCAGGACGAAGCCTATGCCATATACGGCCTGCAGGACGGCCAAAGCATTTTGCAGTACGGCCCCAATGTGACCCGCACCTACCGCAGCGATCTGCTGGGCGGCCTTGTGATGGTAACCACCTTTGATGTAACGGAGATTTTTGCCGCGCGCAACCGCAGCCTGCAGCGCTTTTTCCTGCTGGAAGCTGCCGTGGTGGCCGGGGCTGCCGTGGTGGTCTGGCTTGTCAGCCGCCGCCTGACCCACCCACTGACCGTGCTGACCGCCGCCAGCGCCCGCATTGCCGCGGGTGATTATGCCTTGCGCACCAGGATGCACACCGGGGATGAGCTTGAAATCCTGAGCCAGGGCTTTGACCAGATGGCCGGTGCCGTGCAGGACAAAGTGGAAGCTCTGGAGCTTTCGGTCCAGCAGCGGGATGATTTTGTGGGTGCGTTTACCCATGAGCTCAAAACCCCATGACCGGCATCATCGGCTATGCCGACCTTTTGCGCAGCATGCAGCCAGACCCCGAAGAACAGCGTGAAGCCGCCGGGGCCATCTTCCATGAAGCCCAGCGGCTGGAAGCCTTAAGCGGAAAGCTGCTGCAGCTGATGGGCCTGGGTGAGCATGCCCCCCAACTGGTACCCGTGCAGCTGGATTCTGTTTTTGCCGAAGCGCGCCGCGCCGTTGCCCCCGCTCTGAACGGCTGCATTCTGACCATGCAGTCCAACGGCCTGACCGTGCAGGGAGATGCCGACCTGCTGTGTGATCTCGTCATCAACCTTGTCACCAACGCCGCCAAGGCCAGCACTCCCGGCAGCGCCATTGCGGTCTGCGCCGAACAGGCAGATGGTTCCATCCGGCTGACGGTTCAGGACCACGGCCAGGGCATCCCGGCGGACAAGCTGGCCCGCGTGGTGGAGCCGTTTTATATGGTGGATAAATCCCGTTCCCGCCGCCAGGGCGGCAGCGGCCTGGGCCTGGCCCTGTGCAGCCGCATTGCCCAAGCCCACGGCGGAACGCTTGCCATGGAAAGCGAGCTTGGCAAAGGCACCACCGTAACCGTCACCCTGCCCGCACCGAACCAAACCGCCGCCGAACTCGCACAGGAGGAACCCGTATGAAAACCACAAAACGCGGCAAGCTGCTGATGCTGGCCTGCGCCGCCCTGGTGGCTGTGCTGGCCTGCCTGCCGCTGCTCTGGTTCCGCGCACAGGATGCCCGTATGTTCGGCACCGTCAATCAAAGCTCTGGCCTGTATGAATCCCGCGAGGTCAGCGGGGATGATTTTTATCTATTACAACAGGTCAAAAACCGCACCCAGATGAACCGCACGGACTGGATGGTTTCCGCCGGGCTGGACGGCACAGCAGCCCTGTATACCCCCGCCGGGAACAGCCGCTACAACATGACCTCCAGCGATACCGCCGCTGATTTTGCCGCCAGCCTGCTGACCCAGCTCCATGATGCCGAGGTATTGCCGGACACCTGGTACCATGTGGCAGCCGATAACCTGAGCAGCTACAGCAGCGGCGAGCTGTATACTTCCAGTGATTCCCTTGGCATTACGCGGCTGCTGCGCTACCCCCATGCCGCCTATGATGAAAGCGACCCCGAATACAACGAATCCCCCACATTCGCCCTGGATTATGATAATAAAACCGGCCGCCTGCTGAACCTGTGGGTTCAGGCCCCGCTGGACGATCCCACCCTGCTGTCCGGCAGCCCGGTATCGCTGAATATCTCCGACCTGCTGAACGCCTGGGTGCAGTGGGAGGGCCTTACCGACCTGGGCGACTGGACCGTGCCTTACGGCAGCGATTACGCCGAAACCGGCCTGTACAGCGCCAGAGGCAACGCCCTGCTGACCTGTGTGTACGGCTCCTTTACCCTTGACGATGTTCCCCGCGCCTATTACAGCATGCAGCTGACCTGGCAGCCCTATGCCCCCACCCCGCAGCCGGGCAGCACCGATCTGCTGCCCGCCGAGCCGCTGCCAGAAACCAGCGATTATTATTACACTGACGTCATCGCTTACCAGTGGGACGATGACCGCGCTGCCGCTGTGTTTGATTATGATGCCAACCTGATCCTTCGCACTAACCTGAGCACCGGCGTGCAGACCGTGTTCTGTGATGTGCCCGGCTGCACCCATACCACCAACAGCTGCCCTGCCCGCATCACGGACCAGATGTATTCTCTGGTTCCCGCCGGGGATTGCGTTTACCTTGTTTACGGCACCTATTCGCCCACAACGGCAAAGGGCGCTTCCGGCGCGGATATCAACGCCATGTCGGACGATGAGATCATGCGCTGGGCGCGCGCGGCAGATGCCGGGGTTCCGCTGGCCCTTTATACCCAGGAGCTGGAGCCTTACACCCAGGAGGATGTTACCGCCGCCCGCCGCTTGATGCAGAACGCCTTTGGCCAGGGCCGCATTGAAATGCTGGACGGCACCACCCGCACCGAGCTTGTCCGGCTGGATCATGATGCCGTGTATATCGGCGGCTGCGATTCCACCTATTTATACGGCATCATGCGGAGCCAGCAGGGCGAAGAGCCCACCCGCTGGTTCCGCATGGAGCGCACCACCGGCCAGTACGAAACCATGCCCATCCCGGATACCGACCACCTCTGCGGTGTCTGGAACAACCAGCTTGTGCTGTTCCGGGAGCGCTGCGCCGAACCATTCACTTCCGATAAAATGTCCGATTACAGCCTGGCCGGCAGTTATTCTTCCCGGTTCCAAGAACACCAGTTATGACGTTGTGCTGTACGACCCCGTCACCGCCCAAAGCCGGCGGTTATACAGCCTGAACGAAAATTCCGGTTCTTTCACCCATGCCGCGCTGTATGGGGATTCTCTCTATCTGAATACCAGCATTTGGGAGAATCCGGATGATACCCCGTTCAACGCCATCCGGCTCAACCTGCGCAACGGGGAGCAGACCGCGCTGGAATCCCTTTTGGGGATCGACCGTTCCGATTATCCTTACGGTTATCTGTTGGGTTCTTCCACGGTTGCCAACCTCTACTCCCAAAAATGGGGCACCATGATGCTGTTTCGTTCCAACAGCGGTCAGGGCGGCGAAAGCCTGCTGCTGAACTTTGCCGCCGGCAGCGTGTTCCACACCAGCTGGCAGGCAGGTGAAAGCACCTATATTGCCGCCGAATCCCCTGTGGGCCAGTTGTTGCTGCTTTCCTGGGTGTATGATGATCTTTCGGACAACTGGTTCCAGACCTACCAGCAGTACCTTGCCCCCGCCAGTGATCCCACCATCATGACCCCCGTTGCCATGTGGGAACCGGGGCAGTAAACCTCCGCCCCGTAGGCGGTCGTAACCAATTTTTTACCAGTGTAAATTGATGGTTTGTTCACGGTTTGTTTACGTCGCGGTGGTTGTTATTGCCGGGGCAGTGTGGTATACTCACCCCCAAGATGTATCTGAAATCAAAGAAGCCGACGAATTTTTCGCCTTTTCAGCTACACCCTAAGAAAGGGGGAATCTGCATGAAACATCTGCGTTCCTTTTTTGCGGTGCTGCTGGCCGCAGCCGTCTGCGCGGCGGTGGTGCTGTTTTCCGGCTGTGGGGCATCCGTTCAGGTGCAGCAGCTTACCATCCCCGGCGAGCGCGGCAGCATCCATGCCACGCTGACCACCCCTGCCAATGCCGAAAACATGCCTGCCGTTGTGATCTGCCACGGCTTTACCGGCAGCCGCCAGCTGGACGGCCACGCCAAGCCGCTGGCCAAAACGCTGGCCCAGCACGGCATTGCCAGCATCGCCATTGACTTTGCGGGCAGCGGCGAAAGCGAGGAGCCGTTCACCGCTTACACCCCCGCCAACATGCGGGATGATATCACTTCTGCCATCACCTACCTGACCGACACTGTGGGTGCCGACCCGGAGCGCATCGGCCTGCTGGGCCACAGCATGGGCGGCCGCGCCGTCAGCGTCTACCTGAAAGATTCCATCAAAGCCGCCGCCCTGTGGGCACCGGCGGATAACACAGGGCTGGACGGGCTGGAATTTCTGGACCACAGCGCCGAGGGCCGCCAGGCTATTTATGACGGTGCCATACAGAACGGCGTGCTGGACCTGCCCAAGTGGGGCGTAACGATCAGCGCCGATTTTGTGCAGCAGGTTGCCGACCAGGACCCCACCGCCAGCCTGCGCACCTACAACGGCCCTCTGCTGCTGGCTTATACCGCCGGGGATGCCGAATTGCTGAGCCAGACCACCATTGACCTGACCCGCCAGGCTGCCGCTGAACACAGCGGCCCTCTGGTGGACCTGACCGGCCAGTATGAGGACGCCACTCACAATTTCACCGCCGTATCCGGCAAAAAAATCGACGATTTCTCCGTCCGCCGCCGCATCGAATCCGCCACCGCAGAATTTTTTGAAGAATATCTATAACCCATCCCTATTTGCCGCCGCCCCGCCGGGCCGCGGCATTTTTTATGATAATTTTAAGGTTCATGGCACAGAGAAACCCTGCCATATATCCCTCAACAAAATTTCATTCCTAGGCCCCTCCGGGACGTCGAGGACGCCGTCCCCTACATATAGTTTCATGATTCATCACAAATTTATTTTGCTCCATTCCCCACGCACCGGCGGGGTCAGGTGACCCCGCCCTACCGAACCTTTGCAGCCCCCTTTCCGGCGGCCAGAGGGCTGGCCGCCCTGCCCACCACATTTCCCCGCCCCAATTCCTAATTTCTAATTCCTAATTACCTCCTAACTACTTCCTTCGCCCCACCGCAATTTTACAACTCCGCCCCCTTTCCGCCGGGGGTAAAATGTGATATAGTATAGAGGTATAGGATTTTGTCAAAAAGGGAGGGCTGAAATGGCACCCATTATCCATACCGTCAACCTGCGCAAGGTGTATGCCGTGGGCAAAGAAAGGGTCATTGCCCTGAACGATGTTTCTATCTCCATTGAAAAAGGGGAATTCTGCTGCATCGTGGGCCAGTCCGGCAGTGGCAAAAGCACCCTGCTGAATCAGCTGGCCGGGCTGGAAAAACCGACCCGCGGCAAGGTATTCATCGGTTCGCACGAGATCAGCGCTATGACCGAAGATGAGCTGGCCAAGTTCCGCCAGGCACACCTGGGCTTTATTTTTCAGAGCTACAACCTGCTGCCCACCATGACGGCGGCCGAAAACGTTGCTCTGCCGCTGATGTTCAAGGGCATTTCCCGCTCCCAGCGCCTTGCCATGGCCCGCAAAAGAGTTAAAAACCATGGGCCTTGGCGGCCGTGCCGAACACATGCCCACCGAAATGAGCGGCGGCCAGCAGCAGCGCGTGGGCATCGCCCGCGCCTTTGTCAGCAAGCCGCGCGTGATCTTTGCGGACGAACCCACCGGCAACCTGGACTCTATCACATCCAAACAGGTGCTCTACCGCATGCTGCAAATATCCAAGCAGATGGGCACTACCTTTGTCATGGTCACCCATGAACCGGAGCTGGCCTCCTGTGCAGACCGCATTATTACCATTCTGGACGGCAAGGTGCAGTCCGATGTGGTGCAGGATCCCGCCACAAGAGAGCGCAACCGCGAAGCCCTGTTCGCCAGCCTGGAGGGCAACATGCGGATCGGCGGCGACTCTGCCAGCGGCGAAGTTCACCAGAAAACCGCAGCCGAGCTTGCCTCTTACGCAGCCCCTGCTGCCGCAGCCCAGCAGCCCGAACAACCCAAACCGTAAATTTTGCCCACTCATTCAGGAATATCAAAGCCATAGGCAATACCGCATAATTCTAAGTGCCGATACGGCGAGCGAGGTGCGGCAGCTGCTAGGCCAAAAGCGCAGATAATACTGGATGCTGCAAAGGTGAGCGCCGCCAGTGGCGGAAACAGCGAACCGAAGCAGGGGCAGCGGTCGCAGAGTGCGAGGGGCTTTTGCCCCCGAAGCACGATGCGGGTACCGCAACCCGACATTATCGAGCATTTTGGCAACGCAGATGCCGTGCCGCAGCCGTCGGAGCGGTGCTTAAGCCGTCAGGCGGGAATTGTGCGGTGTTGCCCATAGAAAAAGATGGAATCAATTTAAGGAGGACCCCGGAGTGAAAAAAGCTTCCCGTTTTGCCGCCCTGCTGGCGGCCGTAATGCTCTTCGGCAGCGTGGCTGCCATGCCCGCCCTTGCCGCCGACGACGTACCCTCTGCCCCTGTACCGACAGCAACCGCCGAGCCTACCGTGACCCCCGCCCCGACGGACAACGGCCCGAGTGCCCCCAACAACAGCGGCTCGGCCTACATCATTGCTCAGACCGTGACCGATGCCGCAGGCGGCGAGATCACCACCATTGACCGGGACAGCCGGTTTAACCTGATTCTGCGCGTGGCGGATTACGGTGCTTACAACAACTTCATTCCCGCGGACCAGATCTCTGCCCGCATCAACTCCTCCGCGTTCACCTTTACCGGCAACGCCGAAGTTGGCCAGCTGTACGAGGAAACCGACGCCAACGGTGCCGGTTACTACAGCTATGTACTGCTGTTCCGCGATGTGATCTACAACGGCGGCGGCAACAGCGTGCCCATCAACCTGAGTTACCTGAATTCCACCATGGCGATGCAGCAGCTCAGCGTTACCCTGGGCCAGTGTGTGGACGAAGACCCCGATACCCCCAACCTGATGATCCGCGCTTCCAGCTACGGCAATGAAGCGGTTGTGGCCGGGACGCCCTTTACCCCTGACCCTGACCCTGTACGCCACCGGCGGCGGCCAGGAAAACCTGAACGATGGGTCATCTCGCTGACCCTGCCGGACGGCATCACCATGACCAGCGGCAGCCTGAGCAGCTACCTGGGCACCATGGCCCCCAAGTCCACCCGCGATGTCAGCTTCAGCCTGACCCCCAGCGCCGGCTTTACCGGCGGCGTGGCCAACATTACCGTGAACAGTGTGGGTACCGGCGCGGACACCAACAAGGCCGTTACCGGTATGTCCACCACCATCTCGGTTCCGGTATCTCAGCCGGACCGCTTTGAGCTGGGCCAGCTGGAGCTCAGCGACAGCATTACGCTGGGCGATTCCGCTTCCGTCACCCTGAACTTTGTCAACAAGGGCCGCGATGCCCTTTCCAACCTGGAAGCCACCCTTTCCGGCGATAACCTGGGCGCCGACACCACTGTGCAGTACATTGGCAACCTGAACGCCGGTTCCTCCAACAGCGTGGATTTTGACATGACCCCCACCCAGGAAGGCACCTGCAACGGTACCATCACCCTGACCTATGAGGACGCCAACGGCACCCTGAAAACCGTCAGCAAAGATTTTTCCTTCTCTGTTCAGCCGGCCATGGACTACGGCAATTCTGGCGATATGGACTCTAACATAGATGACATGCAGCCCCAGCAGACCGGCCTGCCCCCCTGTGGGCCTATCTGGCAATCGGCGCTGCTGTGATCGTGGTGGTAGTTGTGATCGTTGTGGTGGTACGCAAAAAGAAGAAGGCCGCCGCACTTGCCAAGCTGGAGGAAGGCAACGATGAAGATATCTGACCAGATCGGGCTGGCTGTCACCAACCTGTCCCGCCGCAAGGGCCGCACGGCACTGACCGTTGTGGGCGTCGTTGTGGGCATCTGTGCGGTTATCGTTATGATCTCCATGGGCATTGCGGAAAGCCATAACAACGACGAAATGCTCAAAAATATGGGTGGCCTGACCAAGATTGAGGTATACAACTACGGCAGCCAGAACATCAATGGGCAGGAGGTCAAGCTGGATAACGAAGCCGTCCAGCGGTTCCGCAAGATCGACCACGTTACGGCTGTCACCCCCTATTACCAGCCGGGCCTGAACCTGTATGTAGAAGCAGGCAAAAACAACCGCTACCGCGCCAGTTCTGTATGGAGCGTTCTCGGCCTGGACCCGGACACCATGCCCCTGCTGGACAACAAGCTGGAAAGCGGCGACTGGCCCAAAAGCGGCGTGAATTACGGCAAGGATGTAATCCCCGTTGTGGTGGGCAAGGAGTTTTTGTATCAGTTTGAGGATACCCGCCGCAGCCAAAACAGCTCCAAACGCCAGCGCTGGAGCGGCGAAACCGATGCCAACGGCAACCAGCTGCCGCCCTTTGTGGATGCTACCAAGGATACCTTTACCCTGACCCTGACCAATGGTGACACCGAGAGCCCCAAGACCCAGAGCTACAAGCTCAAAATCGTTGGCGTTGTCTCGGAAGAATCCGAGGATTACATGCTGCAATACGGCATTACTTTCCGCCTGAACGACCTTCTGATGCTGAGCGAAGCCTACAGCAAGCTGGCCAAAACGGATTTTAACCCCAAAAAAGTGACCTATAACGAAGTGTACATTAAGGTCGATGACATCAAGAATGTGGATAAGATCTGCGATACCTTAAAAGAGGAAGGCTACCAGATCAGCTCCATGGTGGATTACCGCAAGCAGATGCAGCAGCAGACCGCACAGCGCCAGCTGCGCCTGGCGGGGCTGGCGGCCATCAGCCTGTTTGTTGCCGCGCTGAACATCGCCAACACCATGACGATGGCCATTTACGAGCGCACCCGTGAGATCGGCGTGATGAAAGTTCTGGGCTGCGAGATTGGCAACATCCGGCGGATGTTCCTGATTGAAAGCGGTATGATCGGCTTTATCGGCGGCGTAGCCGGTACGATTTTAAGCTACATCATCAGCTTTGGCATGAACAACATGACGATGATCGTATACGGCCTGAACACCCTGCTGATGAAGCTTTGGGCATCAACGCCACCATCGACCTCAGCTCCCTGATGGGCAGCAGCGATTCGATGTATTACGGCGGTGGAATGTACATGTCTGATTCCGGCAGCGGAACCGTCATGTCCATCATTCCTATCTGGCTGGTGCTGGCTGCCATTGGCTTTGCCGTGGTGGTGGGCCTGCTTTCCGGCATCGTTCCCGCCAGCCGCGCCGTTCGCATCAGCGCCCTGGAGGCCATCCGGCACGATTAAATCAAATGCGCCTTCCCGCAAGGGAGGGCGCGTTTTTGTTTGAATGAAAAAAGAATAAATAATAATAAATAATAAAGAATAATTTCGGTGGACCGCAGAGTTCTGCATTCTATGTATTAACCTTTTCGTTTATAGAGACCATAGGGGGCGCACATTGTGCGCCCGCCATCTTTATTACAGAGTGTACCATAAATCATATCTGTAGGGCGGGATGCCCTCATCCCGCCGCAGAGAGACATCATAAAATTGTACCACCTGCCCACGTTACGGCCCGCCCCACGGGACGATGCAAGCATCGTCCCCTACAAATCTCTTTTTTGTTCGCGGCAAAATTTTACCTTTCTTCCCCTTCCATACATTTTCTTCCTCGTCATCATACAAAAAACGCGCACAGCGCCCGATATTTATCGGCGCTGTGCGCGTTTTGCTAACTCCTAACTTTCTCCGGTATCTGCGCCCCAATAATTGCCGCAAACATCAAAGCGCACCCTGCCAGTTCTACGCCGGAAAGGGTCTGGCCCAAAATCAGCCAGCCGGCCAGGGCGCTGAACACGCTTTCCATGCACATGGCCATGCTGGCAATGGTGGGGTCAAGTTCTTTCTGGCCCACAATTTGCAGCGTGTAGGCCACACCGCTGGACAAAATGCCGCAGTAAGCAATAGATACCGCCGCCCCCTGGATCTGGGCAAAGGTCGGCGTTTCAAACACAAACATAAAAATAGTGGAAAGGACCGCCGTTGCAAAAAATTCCGCAAAGCTCAGCTGCACACCGTCCAGCCTGGGGCTGTAATGATCCACCAGCATAATCTGGAACGCAAACAGCAACGAGCAGAGCAGCAGCATCCATTCGCCGCCGGTCAGGGTCAGGGTATCGTGCCCCGCCAGGCACAGCAGGTAAAGCCCCGCCAGGCTGATGCAGGCGCAGATTCCCAGTTTGACCCCCGGCCGCCGCCCAAAGAACACCCCCAGCAGCGGTACCAGCACCACATACAGCGCCGTCAAAAAGCCCGCCTTGGCCGTGCTGGTGGTGCCAATGCCGATCTGCTGTGCCGCCGAAGCCGCAAACAGCGCAATGCCGCAGAACACACCGCCCCGCAGCAGCATCCGGCCGTTGATCCAGAACGGAACGCCGGGATCCGCTTTGCGGGCCTTGCCGCGGCGCAGCAAAACCAGCACGATCAAAAATGCGCAGGCCAGCCAGCTGCGGGCCGCCAAAAAGGTATACGGCCCCACATAGCCGCTGCCCACACTTTGCGCCACAAAGGCTGTGCCCCAGATCAGCGCCCCCAGCAGAAGCAGCAGGGTGTTGCGCAGCTGTTTTTTATCAAAGTTCATCTTTTGATTCCTTTTTTTTGTTTCAGTCATATCCGCAAAATGCCCCGGCGTCGGTCTGCGTCGACCGCTGCGCCGGGGCTCGCTTCATTTTTGGTTATTCTGCATCCGGGGCAACCAGGTCGTCGCTGCCAATGCCCTCAATTTTCACGCCGCCGGTAATGTAGAACATACCAGAGTCATAGCTGACATTGGCCTTGTACAGCCTGCCGGGGGTCAAGCCGGAGATGGTATAGGTGCTGCACTCCCCGCCGGTCGGGAAATACACCGTGGTGCCCGCCACATAGGAAGTGGTTGCCTTATCCTCCGAAAGTTCCCACAGCGCCACCTTGAACTCCAGAATACCGGTGGATTCGGTGGTGGCATAGCCCGTTACCTGCACGGTATCGGAACCCGCCACAAAATACTCGGTGTTGCGGTTCTGGATGCTGTTAAACGCAACATACAGCGTCCCATCCTGCACCTGTTGGTTCCAGTGGACCGAGGTATCCTGCAGCCCATCCGGGAAGTTCACCTCACCGCCGGGCTGCGCCACAATTTCGTCCGCCTCATCGTCATCGGAACCTTCTTCACGCAGGCCCAGCAGGTCTGCCGTTTTCAAAATCAGATTGCTTGCTACTTCCTTGGGGCTGCAGGCGGTCAGGCTGAGCGCCAGAACCGCTGCCAGCACAAGTGCAGCTGCACGTTTTGCCAGTTTCATCATTCATTGCCCTCCATGGCAGGTAAAGCTGTTTGTAACCCTTTTATTATATCCCAATTCGCCGGGCAGAACAAGTGCTTCTTGGTGAAAACCTGGTAAAACCTAAGGCAATACCGCATAATTCTAAGTGCCGATACGGCGAGCGAGGTGCGGCAGCTGCTAAGCCAAAAGCGCAGATAATACTGGATGTCTTATTGAGCATTTTGGCAACGCAGATGCCGTGCCGCAGCCGCCGAAGCGGTGCTTAAGCCGCTAGGCGGGAATTGTGCGGTGTTGCCCTAACCCCTATGGTGTGTTATCCGCGGGTGCCCTCAACGCTGGAATCGGTGCTCCAGCCCTGCAGGTCAGTGGGGTTGATGGAGCCGTTCCAGCGGCCATCGTTCTGGGCGTCGTTCCATTCGTTCCAGGCTGCCTCGCTGCGGATAGCTGTACCGCTGCGGAATGCTGCATCCCACGGGTTGGCGGAATCCGGGTCGGTGGGGTCCCAGCCGCGCTTGCTCTCGTCCGTCGGGTCGGTGTAAATGGTGCCGGGCTTTCCCATGGGGCCGGGGTCATCGGCGTTATCATAGATCACCACGCGGGTGCCGATGGGGCAGTTATCATAGATCCACTTTACATCGCAGACCAGCAGCCGGATACAGCCCAGGCTGGCCTGGGTGCCCAGCTGGTTGAACTGGTCGTACTCGATATCGTCCTTGTGCTGGCTGTAATACGGCACAGTGTGGAACAGATAGGAATCCCAGATGCGGGTAGCGTACTGGCCATAGCTCGGCCCGGCCAGCAGCCGCCAGTCATAATTGACCGGCGTTGCAAAGAATCCCAGCGGGGTATCCGCGCCGCCGGAGCACACCATGGCCATATACGGCTTGGTGTAGTTACCCTCATCGTCCAGCGCCAGTACCGTCACGGTAGAAGCCGCGCGGTTGACCGCGATCATATAAGGGCAGCCATCTTTGGCACTGTATTTCAGCCCCTCGCTCTGGTAAAATTCATCGGCAGCCAGCTGTTCCATCAAGGCTTTGCCGCGCTCATCCCAAAGCGCTGGGTCCACCACCTGCGGGGCATCCTTGGTGCAGTTTGCGGACGCCGTTGAGGTGGCATCGGCAATGCGCTGTTCTTCCTCGGTCATGGTGGGCTGTTCCTGCTGGCTGTCGCCATCCGTGGTGCTGTCTGCACCGTCGGGCGCGGTGGAGCTGGAATCCCCCTGGCTCTGGTTCGGCTTGTTGGTAATGGTGCCATCGGTTTTTACCAGCAAAAAGCAGCCTGCGCACACCAAAATAAACACTGCAATGCAGAAAATCAAGGTAATCAGGGCATGCACGCGGCGGTTCTGTTTGCGTGAAACAGCGCGGCGGCGCTGCATATTGCTGCTCCTGGCAGCGGGTGCAGGGCGGCGCTTGGGTCCCTGCGCCGGACGTTTTTGTTGCGGCATTGTGCAGACCTCCCGTTTATGGTGTCAAAATCGTATGTTTCGGGCTTTGCTTCCCACTGCGGGCGGGCGCGGCCCGAACGGAATTCATTTCCCGTATTCTTCCGCCACAAATTTTTCCAGTGCGGCAAAGCTGCGGCGGACCTTCTCGGTATCAATGCAGTACGCCATGCGGAAGTAGCCGGGGCAGCCAAAGCTGTCGCCGGGAACCAACGCCAGGTCATACTTCATGGCCTTTTTGCAGAACGCATTGGCGTCCTCCTCCAGCGCTTTGGGGAAGATATAGAAGGTGCCGGAGGGTTTGACCACGGTAAAGCCCAGCTTTTTCAGCTCGGCGTAAATCAGCTCCATGTTGGTTTCGTACACGCCCAAGTCGCTGGTTTCGTCCAGGCATTCGGCCACGGCCAGCTGGATCAGTGATGCCGGGCAGTTGTGGCCGGTTCCGCGGCTGATCTGGCCGCACATGGGCACAATATACTACTCGGCGTCCTCGCAGCGCGGGTTCGCAGCCACATAGCCGATGCGCTCGCCCGGCAGGCTCAGGCTCTTGCTGAACGAATAGCAGGTCAACGTATCGTCATAGAACTTGGCGGCATACTGGATGGGCTGCCCTCCGAACATGATTTCGCGGTACGGCTCATCCGAGATCAAAAAGATTCGGTGCCCATACTTGGCGCTGGCGGCGCGCAGGCGGTCGGCCAGGCCGGTCAGCGTCTCGGCGCTGTAGGCTGCGCCGGAGGGATTGTTGGGGGTGTTGATCAGTACGGCGGCGGTGTTCTCATCCAGCATCGCGTCAAATGCGTCAAAGTCAATCTGGAAATCCTTCGTGCGGGGCGGAACGACCTTCAGATTCAGGCCCGCGCCCTCCACATACGGCTTGTATTCCGGGAAGAACGGCGCAAAGGTGATAATATCCTGCCCCGGCACCGCCACGCAGCGCATGGCGTGGGCCAGCGCACCGGCAGCACCCGTTGCCATAAAGATATGCTCCATACCGTAGTCCATGCCAAAGCGGCGGTTCAGGCTTTCGGCCACCGCCTTGCGCACGGCGGGAATGGTCAGCGTGGGGCTGTAGCCATGCAGCGTCACCGGCTCCTTGGTCTGCAGCAGATCGATACAGGTTTTGGTAAAGTGCTCCGGGCAGGGCACCGAAGGGTTGCCCAGCGAATAATCGAACACATTTTCATAGCCGATCTCAGTCCCGCGAGCCGTGCTCCACTCGGAGATTTGGCGAATAACGGACTTGCCGCTAAGCATATCTTTATAGCGCTGCGCAATCATTTTACAGTTCCTCCCGCCGCAATTTTGCAGTTATTTCATGATAACGTCATACAGTTCATCGCTGTTTTCTGCCAGGTATTCCGCCCCGGCCGCATTCAGTTCCTCCCGCGTGCGGAATCCCCACACCGCCCCGCAGCAGGGCAGGTTCGCATTGTGGGCGGTTTCCACATCCACGTTGCTGTCCCCCACATACAGGGTGCTGGCCGGGTCGGCATGCAGGGCCTGCAGCAGGGCGTTCGTGCCCTCGGCGGCGGGCTTGGGGGCCACGCCGGTCATCTGGCCGCGCACGATGGTAAAATACTGCGTGCCGAAATAATCCTTGACAACCTCTTTTGCCAGCGCATCCGCCTTGTTGGAAAACACCGCCAGCTGCACGCCGTTCGCTTTCAGCTTTGCCAGCATTTCGGGGATGCCGGGGTACGGTGCGGTGGTGTCCCGCAGGTGCTGGCCATAATCCTGCTTAAAATCCGCCAGGGCCGCTTCCAGCACCGCCGGGGTGCGCGCCTGGTCTGCCGGGGCCAGGCGCTCCACCAGTTTCGGGATACCGTTGCCCACAAAATAGCGGTACGCCTGGCGCTCATGGGTGGGCCAGCCATATTTCCGGCACAGCCGGTTGCCGGCATCCGCCAGGTCAGTCAGGGTGTTCAGCAGCGTACCATCCAGGTCAAACACTACAGTTTTATACATTTTGTAATATCCTCTATTCTCTATACACATTCTAACTTTTCCCACTGATACGGCAAAAAGCCACACTTCTATTATAGGAGCATTTTGCCAAAACGGCAACCGCTTTTGCCTGTTGTTTTTGGAGCAAAAGTGTAAATTATACAGCGGCAGGGTGCAATATCACGTAAAGTGTGCTACTATATATTTGTATTGCTGGCCGGGAGTGATCCCACCAAGGGGAGGAAAAAAGATGGACCTGTTTCTTTCAATTCTGAAATCCGTCATTTACGGTGTGATTGAAGGCATCACCGAATGGCTGCCGATTTCCAGCACCGGGCATATGATCCTTGCCGAGCAGGTGCTGAAGTTTGGCTATACGGAAGATTTTATGGAAATGTTCCGCGTTGTCATCCAGCTGGGTGCTATCCTGGCTGTTGTGGTGCTGTATTTCCACAAGCTGTGGCCGTTCTGCAAGGATAATGGCCGCGATACCGGCTTTGCCGCCCACCTGCGCTGGCCCGTGGTCCGGCTGTGGTTCAAAATTATTGCAGCCTGCGTGCCCGCCGCCGTGCTGGGCATTCTGCTGGACGACTGGATGGACGCCCACCTGTATAACAGCGTGGTGGTTGCCCTGATGCTGATTGTGTACGGCGTTGCCTTTATCCTGATCGAGCGCCGCCCGCGGGTGCCCACCACCACCAAGCTTTCCCGCATTACTTACCCGCAGGCGTTCAAGGTTGGCTGCTGGCAGGTGCTCTCCCTGATTCCCGGCACCTCCCGCAGCGGCTCCACCATTCTGGGCGGCATGCTGTGCGGCATGTCCCGCCCGGCTGCCAGCCAGTTCACCTTCTTCCTTGCCATCCCGGTCATGGCCGGTGCCAGTTTGCTCAAGCTGGTCAAGTTCTTTGGCAAGGGCAACAGCTTCACGCTGGATCAGACCGTTGTGCTGATCGTTGGCTGTGCGGTTGCCTTTATCGTTTCCATCATCGCCATCCGCTTCCTGATGGATTACGTCAAGCGCCACACCTTCACCGCGTTCGGCGTTTACCGCATCGCGCTCGGCATTGTTGTTCTGGTGATCTGGGGCGTACAGACCTTTGTGCTGAAAGCGCCCGCCGCCGTGTAACGGCCCGGAGTGTATCTGAAATCGAAAATCTCCCCGCTGCATTTTGTGCATCAGCACATTGCAGCGGGGAGATTTTTTCTTGCCATTTTTGTTTCTAAGGCAATACCGCATAATTCTAAGTGCCGATACGGCGAGCGAGGTGCGGCAGATGCTAAGCCAAAAGCGCAGATAATACTGGATGTCTTATCGAGCATTTTGGCAACGCAGATGCCGTGCCGCAGCCGCCGGAGCGGTGCTTAGCCGCAAGGCGGAATTGTGCGGTGTTGCCCTAAATCAGAGGAATCCTGGCTGACGTCTGCTTATCAGCTTCTTACTTTTCCACCTGGAACAAATTCTGCTGACTGGTTGCTTTGGCACCGATGTTGTTATACTCCAAATAGAAGTACCCATGCACCCAGGCATCCAGCTCTGCATTCTCGCCGTAGGTGTGGGTCACGCCGTCCGCGTCCATATAGTCATTGGCGGCTGTCACCACCGGGGCCACCTGCTTGAGTGCCAGCAGGTACTGGTAATACGGGGTCAGCGGCAGCCCGGCATTTTCCACCAGGGTGGGAGCCAGCATGCACATATCCATGCGGTTGTACTCGTCGGTGGCGCTGGTCTGGCCTGCGTTTTCCAGCGGGTAGTTTGCCCAGATCAGGTAGGGCGTGCTGCGCTCCAAAATCTGCAAATTGTTCTCATCGGTAAAGGTATGGTCGGCCACATGATCCACAAAGCTGGGGGCGTGGTCGCCTGCCATGGCAACAATCACCTTGCGGCCGGTCTTTTCGTACTGCTCGGTCAGATATTCGGTCAGTTCGCCAAAGGCACGGTCGGTCATATAGATGTTGCTCAGGTATTCATCCATGATGGAATCATACTCGCCGTAATCGGTTGCGGCATGCACGATATCCTCCTCCGGGGGGTTCATATCGTAATCGCCGTGGCTCTGGATGGAAACCAGGAACACAAACCGCGGCTGGTCCTCCGGCATTGCTTCATACAAACCTTCCAGGTCGCGGTAGGTGGCGCTGTCGGTCTGGTAGGGGCGGCTGCCATAGGTTTCCTTGGTCGGAAAATCATCCTGGAAGTGGGTCTCGTCAAAGCCCAGCGTCAGCCAGGCAGAATCGCGGCGGTAGTTGGAGTTGGTATAGGGGTGGGCTGCCAGCGTGGCATACCCCAGATCTTTCAGGTTGCTGACCAGGCTGTTTGCCTTGTGCAGGTTCAACCAGTTGAACGGTGTGATGGAGGGCATCAGCATCAGCGAGTTGGAGGAAAGCATCTCGTACTCGCTGGAGTTGGTGCCGCCGCCCACATGCGGGCTGATGGTGTGGCCGTAAATGGAGTTGGGCAGGTTTTTGGTCACCTGCATGATCTCCTGGTCGGCCTGCAGGTCCGTTACCAGGTCAAAGTCATAAAAGCTTTCGGACAGGATCAGGAACACATCGGGGTAGTCCTGCTCATTTGCCGTTTCGGGGCTGGCCTGATAGTCCTGCGCCATTGCAGCGGCCTCGGTGGCGGCGTCCTCGCTGTAGCCGTCCGGCTGCAGGATGGGGTCCACCATCAGGCTGGCGGCTTCAAGGCTACCCGCCAGGTAGCCGTACTTATAATAGGTTTCCTGCCAGGCCCAGCCGTAAGTGGTGGCGGGCTTGATGGGGTTGGGGCTGAAATACCCCAGATACAGCACCGCAAAAATGCCGCAGGCGCAGGCCAGCGCATGGGCGCCGCGCTGTTTCCAGCTGCGCTTATGCTTGCCGGCCAGTTTGACCTGCACAACGGCAGCCACCAGCACCGGGATGTACAGCAGCGCAATGGTAATAACTGTCTGGGTAATGTGCAGGGTATAACTGCCCATCACCTCTGCCGCGGTGCCCAGGTTCAGGATGTCCTGCGGCATCAGGGCGGAACCATGCAGGTCCCGCGTGTAATAGTTGACCAGCGCCAGCACGGTAAAAATCAGGCCGGAAACGCCGGTTGCAATGCCCCAGCTGCCGCACAGGGCAAACACCACCAGCGCCAGGCAGAACGCCGTCAGCGCATTGAGCGGTGCGTATACCGGCCACTGCCCCGCCATGTAGTTGGCAGTTACGCCGTCAGAAATTTCTAACTGGTAGCGCGCCACAAAGGCCGCTGCCACAGCCAGCGCAAATGGCAGCACCGTGCCAAGCCAGAAGCGCTTGCTTTTTAATGTTTTTTTGATGTTTTGCATGGGTATCCAGTTCCTTCGCTTTGTTTGTTCATTAAGTTGCGGTCAACATTCCGCGTCAACACACCGAATGTCCGGTATGCCCGCAAAAGGGCATATTAGGTTAGTATATCATATTTTATGCCGGTTGTGAATCACCGTTTTTCGGCCAAATGCTGCCACTTGTTCCAAATCCGGCCCGCCCGCGCAGATTTTGCATTTACCAACCTACGCTTTCATGTTATAATATTAGTTAATCATCATTTTACCCCATAGACGGAGGCTATTCTATGAAAATTCCTGCAAAAGGTTTTACTCACGGCGGCAAGTTCCATGCAGACGATGTGTTTGCCACAGCGCTGCTGATGATTGTGCGGCCGGATATCAAAGTAACCCGCGGTTTTGTTGTGCCGGATGGTTTTGACGGCATTGTGTACGATGTGGGCTGCGGTATGTTTGACCACCACCAGGAACCGCGCGAAAGCCGCCCCAACGGCGTGCCCTATGCGGCCTTTGGCCTGCTGTGGCGCGTGTTGGGTGCCCAGCTGGTGGGTGCCCACCAGGCCCGCCTGCTGGATGAAAATTTTGTTCAGCCCCTGGACTTGAACGATAACACCGGCGAACAGAACTCCCTGGCCGATGCCATCGGCAGCTTTAACCCCGTGTGGGATTCCGGCGAAGATTCCGATGCCTGCTTCTGGCGCGCCGTGCCCTTTGCCAAGCAGGTGCTGGAAAACGAGATTGCCGCAGCCAACGCCGTGAACCGCGCGGACGAGACCGTCCAGAACGCCTACAAGAACTCCAAGGACGGCATTGTGGTCCTGCCGGACTACATGCCATGGAAAAACGGCCTGTACAAAACCGATGCCCTGTTTGTTGTCTACCCCAGCCAGCGCGGCGGCTACAGCGCCCAGTGCGTGACCGATTACAAGACCCGCCGCAGCAAGGTGCCGTTCCCACCCGCATGGGGCGGCCAGCCGGAGGAGATCCTGCGCGAAAAGAGCGGCCTGGCTCTCAAGTTCTGCCACCCCAGCCGTTTCCTTGTCACCGCGGAAACCAAAGAGGATGCCATTGAGGCATGCCGCCGTGCCCTGCGCGCCGCCGGAAGGCCGGTGAGCGCACAGTGAGCGCCGAAACTCTAGAGCAGTTTGATCCCCGCCCCAGCACCGCGGCGGACTGCCAGCCAGACCCGGCTTCCGCCTGGGTCTACATGGTGCGCTGCGCGGATGGCAGCCTGTATTCCGGCTGGACCAATGACCTTGCCCGCCGCCTGCGCGCCCACAAGGGCGGCAAGGCCGGTGCCAAGTATACCCACGCCAAAGGTGCCGTTAAGCTGACCTATGCCGAGCGCTGCACCGATAAAAGTGCCGCCCTGAAGCGGGAAGCCGCCCTGAAAAAGCTGCCAAAACCCGAAAAGGAAGCCCTTGCCGCCCAGTGGACCGCTGAAAACACCATCACCCTGCGGGATGCCGCGCCGGAGGACGCCGCCGCCGTGGCGGAGCTGTACAACTGGTATGTCACCCACTCCACGGCCACTTTCCAGTATGACCTGTGTACCGAGGAATTCCAGCGCGAAAATATCGCCCATGTGCAGCAGCGCGCGCCGTTCCTGGTTGCCGTCAATGCAGCGGGCAAGCTGTGCGGCTTTGCCTGCGCCCATCCCTGGCACAGCCGCACAGCTTATGCGTGGGATGTGGAGCTAACCGTTTACTGCGCCCACGACTGTGTGGGTCAGGGGTTGGCGGGCGGCTGTACAAAGCCCTGCTGGACGGCGTGCGCCAGCGCGGCTACTGCAACGCCGTTGCCCTTGTGACCGGCCAGAACAAAGAGAGCTGCGCGTTCCATAAGGCGCTCGGCTTCAAAAAAATCGGCGTGGAACCCCGCACTGGGTACAAGTTCGGCCAATGGCTGGACCTTGCCTATTGGTGGATGGACCTGCGCCCCGGCCAGGAGCCTCCGGAGCCGGTGCGCCTGGGGCGATAAAACTGCATAACACAAAATTAAGCGGGGCACTGCTGATTGGCAGCGCACCGCTTTTGTTATAAGGCAACACCGCACAATTCCCGCCTTACGGCTTAAGCACCGCTTCGGCGGCTGCGGCACGGCATCTGCGTTGCCAAAATGCTCGATAAGACATCCAGTATTATCTGCGCTTTTGGCTTAGCATCTGCCGCACCTCGCTCGCCGTATCGGCACTTAGAATTATGCGGTATTGCCATAAAGATTTGTAGGGCGCGATGCCCTCATTGCGCCGCGGAGAAACGTAAATCCATCCACCGCAAACCTGTAAACGATCTGTAGAGGACGATGCCTGCATCGTCCCGCATACTGAGCTGCAACCATGGTATCCTGTCATCAACATCCTATCTCCCCGCCGCGCGTTTTGTTTTCCACAAGAAGCCCCTCTGTTTGTGGAAAACCGTTCAGATTCTTTTTTCACTTTTCCCTGTCGTTACGCGGTCTGCATTCCTGTTTTTGCCCACAAACTGCCCTTGTTCACGCAAAGTTTACCGGAATTTCCAGCTATTTCATGCCTTGTTCATCCGCAGTTCATTTTTATTCTTCATGATAGAATCTATCGGGGGCCCCTATTACCGCCCCCAACTGGAGGAATTGTTATGCACGAAACCCAACAGCCGCGCGACCCCAAAAAGACGACCGGCATTGTATATGCCGTGATCCTTGTGGTGTTGCTGCTGCTCAATTTCTGGGCCTTCCCCGCCATGATGAAAGGCCAGGTCAAACAGGTCGATTACGGCACCTTCCTGAACATGCTCGAAGGCGGCGAACTGAGCACCGTTGAAATTCAGGATCAGCAGATCTATTTTGTGGACAAAAACGATACCACCTACTGCACCAACTCCATTGCGCAGGACCTGCAGCTGGTCAACCGGTTGGAAAGCGCCGGCGTTTCCTTTGGCAAGGTGTACAACCAGACCACCTGGGTGGATACCCTGCTGGGCTGGGTCATCTCGCTGCTGCCCATGATCATCCTGATCGTCTGGTTCAACCGCATGATGCGCAAGCGGGTCGGTGAAATGACCGGCGGCGCCAACAGCATGATTTTTGGCGGCGGCAAATCCGGTGCCAAACAGTATGTCGTTGAGGATGGCAAGTCCATCAAATTTGCCGATGTTGCCGGTGAGGACGAAGCCAAAGAGAGCCTGCAGGAAATCGTTGACTTCCTGCATAACCCCAAGCGTTACGAGGATATCGGTGCCAAAATGCCCAAGGGCGTTCTGCTTGTCGGCCCCCCGGGCACCGGTAAAACCCTGCTGGCCCGCGCTGTTGCCGGCGAAGCCGGTGTTCCCTTCTTCTCCATTGCGGGTTCTGAATTTGTCGAGATGTTCGTCGGCATGGGCGCTTCCAAGGTGCGTGACCTCTTCAAACAGGCCAACGAAAAAGCCCCCTGCATTATCTTTATTGATGAGATCGATACCATCGGCAAAAAGCGTGACGGTGCTTCCGGTATGGGCGGCAACGATGAACGCGAGCAGACCCTGAACCAGCTGCTGACCGAAATGGACGGGTTTGACGCCGCCAAGGGTGTTATCATTCTGGCCGCCACCAACCGTCCTGAATCCCTTGACCCCGCTTTGACCCGCCCCGGACGTTTTGACCGCCGCGTTCCCGTTGAGCTGCCCGACCTGAAAGGCCGCGAAAGCATCCTGCGCCTGCACGCTCAAAAGGTCAAAATCGGCCCCGACTGTGACTTTGCCGTGGTTGCCCGCATGACTCCCGGTGCTTCCGGTGCCGAGCTGGCCAATATCATCAACGAAGCCGCCCTGGGCGCTGTGCGCCACCACCGCATGGCCGTTACCCAGTACGACCTGCAGGAAGCCGTGGATACCATCCTGGCCGGTGCCCAGAAAAAGAATAAGATCCTGAGCGACAAAGAAAAGTGCATCGTGGCCTACCACGAAGTCGGCCATGCCATGGTTGCCGCCCTGCAGAGCCATTCCGCCCCCGTGCAGAAAATCACCATTGTGCCGCGCACTTCCGGCGCGCTGGGTTTCACCATGCAGGTAGAGGACGGCGACCACACCCTGATGACCAAGGAAGAGATCCTGGCCAAAATTGCCACCATGACCGGTGGCCGTGCCGCCGAAGAAGTGGTGTTCAACTCCATCACCACCGGCGCATCCAACGATATCGAGCAGGCCACCAAGATGGCCCGCGCCATGATTACCCGCTACGGCATGACCGACGACTTTGACATGGTTGCCCTGGAAACCGTGAACAACGCCTACCTGGGCGGCGATGCCAGCCTGGCCTGCAGTGAGCGCACAGCCGCCACAGTGGATGATAAGGTCGTGGAAGTCGTCAAGCAGCAGCATGAAAAAGCCAAACAGATGCTGATTGAAAACCGCGGCAAGCTGGACGAGATCGCCAAGTACCTGTACGAAAAGAAACCATCACCGGCGAAGAGTTCATGCGCATCCTGACCGCTGTTCCCCAGCTGCCCACCGGTGCCGTGGAACAGTAAAGGCAACACCGCACAATTCCCGCCTGACGGCTTAAGCACCGCTCCGGCGGCTGCGGCACTTAGAATTGTGCGGTATTGCCTAAAATCTCCGCTCTGCGCGTTTTCTTTGTAAAATAACGGTGCCCCCGCCCTATGCAGTTCATTTACCGCACGGGCGGGGGTGTTTTGTTGTAATTTCGTAGGGGCGCACACCATGCACCCATCCGTTTTATATCATCACACTACAGCGCTTTCTCACAAAGCACACCATGTAATAGCGCCATTTTATGGCCAGCCGTTCCCCCATTTGTAGGGGCCGCTGCTCACCTCTTTCCGAAAAACGCAATAAAAATGCTGTCTTTCTCCACATCAGGGAAAGGCAGCATTCTTTATCCGTTCAGATCTTCGCCGTTGCTGGCAATCACATTTTTATACCATCCAAAGGACTTTTTCCTGTGCCGTGCCGCCGCCCTGTTCGAGTACCGGGAAAAGCACCCGTGATCCTGCCGGGCTTTATTTTGCCTGTGCGCCCTCTGGGAAGATGATCTTGTTCACAAAGAAGAAGATCACCATGGAAATGCCGCCATTGAGCACGGTGGTGCCAATGTTGTAGATGAAATCCGGCACCAGCAGGCCCGCAACCGCCACCCACACGCAGTTGATGGAGTTGACGATGCAGGTGATCAAGCAGAACGCCACCACATACCAGGCGATCTGCTTGACCAGGTTGCCCTTGCTGCGGAACACAAAGTTGCGCTGGATGGGAAAGTTTATGCATTCTCCCACCACCATGGCAACCATGTAGGCGCAAAAGTACGGCAGACCGCCATGGGCGGAATCATACCCCAGGATGTTCCACTGGAAGGTTTCGCCAAACAGCGTGACCGGGATGCCCGGCCAGCCAAAATCCACCACCGGCAGGCTGCTGAACGCCGCCGGCAAAAATTGCAGCAGCAGGTATTTGAACACCGTAACCAGGTTGGATACGATCACAAACAGTCCGCCTTCGCGCACCCACTTGGCTGCGGCGGGGTGTTTTGCCGCAAAATTATTCCATAGCTGCATAAATAGCCCCTCTCTTTCCTCAGCTGTTGCGCAGGCGCTGTTCCAGCTGTGCGTTCAGTACCAGGTTTTTCACGGCTTCTATGATCACCCGCACAAGGCCGATGATCCAGAATCCCTGTAATTCCATCACAATGCCATCCACCATGCCCATGCTGATGGCACCGCTGGTCATTTTGGCCAGGGCACGCAGCGGCATGTTGTACTGGAACAGCACATTCAGGTCCGGCTTGCCGCGCTTGTAGCTGGCGTTCAGCAGTGCGGTAAGCACCAGCCAGATCAGCCAGCCCAGCGGGCTGCGGCTGTGGTTCAGCTCGCCCAGGGTCATGTTGCGGTCAATTTTAACTTTTCCCTGCTGCACCGGGCGGCCCAGCAGGGTGGCCCATTCGTCATCCGGCACGCTCTGCACCTTGCCGCTGGTATAGTGCGGCAGATGCTTGCCCGCATAGGGGGTTGGGTGCGCCGGTACCGGCCACTTCCACCACGGCGGTCAGGCGGATGTCCGCACTGGACGCGCCGACCCGCAGCTCATAGCTGCCGCCTTCCACTTCCCAGCTGTCGGTCCTGGTGTTCCAGTAGCGGAATGCCTTGTCGTCCAGCGGGATGGTCACGGTCTTGCTTTCGCCGGGCTGCAGCTGTACCTTGGCAAAGCCTTTCAGCTCCTGTGCGGGGCGGAACACTTCTGCCCCGGGTTTTGCCACATACAGCTGCACGATCTCTGCTCCGGCGCGCTTGCCGGTGTTGGTTACGGTCAGGGTCACGCCATTGGACGCGGCCTGCAAATTGCTGTAGGCAAAGCTGGTGTAGCTTAACCCATAGCCAAAGGGGAATGCCACCGGCACACCGGCGGTCTGGTAATAGCGGTAGCCGACATACAGCCCCTCGCGGTACTGCACCATGCGGTCCGGCCCGGCAAAGTTATCCTTGGCGGGGGTATCCGCATAGGCGTTGACCCAGGTTTCGGCCAGCTTGCCGCTGGGGTTCACGCATTTGCCGGTCAGCACATCCAGCATGGCGCCCGCCCCCGCCTGGCCGCCCAGCGCACCATACACCAGGGTACGGCAGTGTTTGAGCCACGGGGTTTCCAGCGAAGCCCCTGCGCTGAGCACCACAACGGTGTTGGGGTTGGCCTGCTGCACGGCCTTTAACAGTTCGATCTGGTTGTCTGCAAGGCGCATATCGCCGCGGTCCAAGCCTTCGCTTTCCTTGATCTCATCCAGCCCCAAGCAGAGCAGCACCACTTCGGCCTTTTGGGCCAGGGCTACAGCCTCGGCCTGTTTGGCGGCATCCGGTTTGCCCTGGCGGTCAAAGCCGGGGGCAAAGCCCACGCTGGCCAGGCCGCTCTCTTTCAGGCAGTCCAAAAAGGTATCCACCTTGATGGAGTTGACCGCGCTGGAGCCAGCGCCCTGGTACCGCGGTGTCTGGGCAAAGTCGCCGATCACGGCAACTTTTGCGCCCTCGGCCAGCGGCAGCAGGTCGTTCTCGTTTTTCAGCAGCACAATGCTTTCGGCTGCGGTGCGGCGGGCCAGGGCGTGGTGAGCGTCCGCATCAAAGGTGCGGCTGTGGGACTGCACGGCGGCATGGGTATCAAACACCAGCGTCAGCAGCTCGTCCAGCCGGGCGTCCACATCCGCTTCGGTAATTTTGCCGCTCTGCACAGCCTGCATCAGCTCGCGCACGGCGTCCCCGCCGGGGGCGGGCATTTCCAGCGTGGAGCCGTTCTGCACGCCCAGGGCATGGTCATTGCTGCCGCCCCAGTCCGTTACCACAGCGCCGTCAAAGCCCCACTCCCCGCGCAGGATGTCCATTAACAGGTGGCGGTTCTCGTTGGCGTAAGTTCCGTTGATGAGGTTATAGCTGCTCATGATGGTCTTGGGCTTTGCTTCCTTGACCACGATCTCAAACCCGGTCAGGTACAGTTCCCGCAGCGTGCGTTCATCCACCACGGAATCCGACGCCATGCGGCGCAGTTCCTGGCTGTTGACGGCAAAGTGCTTGGGGCAGGCCGAAATACCGTTGACTGGATGCCCCGCACATAGCCCGCGGCCATTTTGCCGGAAAGATACGGATCTTCAGAAAAATACTCAAAATTGCGTCCGCACAAGGGGCTGCGCTTGGTATTCAGGCCTGGCCCCAGCAGCACGGCAACTTCCTGCGCGGCGGCTTCTTCGCCCATGGCGCGGCCGATCTCCTCGCCCAGGGCGGGGTCCCAGCTGCACGCCACGGTGGCGGCAGTGGGAAAGCAGGTGGCCGGAACGCTGGGGTTCAGCCCCAGGTGGTCCGCCGCCCCGGCTTGCTTGCGCACGCCGTTGGGGCCATCCGACAGAGTGATGGCAGGTACGCCTGCCTTTTGATACGCACGGGTGGTAAAGACGGTATCACCGGAAAGGAGGGCACATTTTTGCTCTAAATTCAGTTTTGCAATCACATCTGCGTGTTTCAATTAGGTCACACGCTCCTTTTTAAGCTCAAGAGTTTCTCTTTTTGCCGCTTTTGCTGCCTTGCGGAGTTTGACATCAATCACAACACCACGCACAGCCAGGACAAACAAAACGATTACTACAATATCAATCAGTACAACGAGATGGCGCCAGCCAAACACAGAGATTGTGAAAGCATGACGCATAGCGGTAGTATCGCCGATGCTTTCGGCATAGTCGCGGTTGGTCACACGGACATGCAGGTACATGTAAAGTGCTTCTTTGGTTGCACGGCGCAGTGCCTGCATGTAGCTGTTGGAGGAAGTCTCAAAGGCCATCTCACCGCTGCCGAAGCCAGCCATCCACAGGCTGCCGCCTGCACGCAGGGCCTGGTCGCCGTTCATGAAGCTGTGGTGGTCGGCGTAGTCGGTGATAACAGCGCCGTTAAAGCCCCATTCATCACGCAGAACGCCGGTCAGCAAAGCTTCGCTGCCGCCTGCCCAAACTGCACCAATACGGTTGTAGCTGCTCATCAGGCCGGTTGCATCGTAATCCTCAATAAGCATCTGGAACGGGCGCAGGTAAATTTCACGCAGGGGCCTGTTCGGTCATCCAAGTGTAAACGGCATCACGGTAAATACCAGCTTCGCCATCGTTGCAGATAAAGTGCTTGATGTAAACATATACGCCCATTTCCTCAATGCCCTGCACAGCGCTGCCGCACATTTCACCGGAAAGGAAGCTGTCCTCAGAGTAATATTCGTAGTTACGGCCATTGAACGGGCTGCGGTGCATGTTGGCAGCAGGTGCATACAGGCCGGAATAACCGTTCTGCAATGCCTGTTTGCCGTGGGAGTGGCCAATTTCAACAACAAGAGGGGTGTTCCAGATCTGGGCAATGGTTGCAGAGTTCGGGAAGCCAATGGTCTTGCCTGCCGGGCGGCCCCAGCTGCCAACCTGTGCAGGGCCATCTGTATCGGTTCCCTGAATCTTGCTGATGCTTTCCATACATAATCCAGCGCCCCAACGGCATATCCGCGGATGGCATACTGCGCCATGTTGGTAATGAACACGATCAGCACCCCGCCGTCCCGCTCCCGGATGCGGCGGGCGGTCTCCATGCCGTCCAGGTGCTTCATCTCCACATCCAGAAAGATGATGTCGAACTGCGGGCGGTAATCTTCCAGAATTTCCATCCCATCCGCAAACTCCGTTACCTCAAACGGCGTGCCGTACTGCCGGGTGTACCGCTGCACATACCCCGCCAGCTGTTCCCGCACCGCCGCCTCGTCCTCCACAATCGCAATCCGGGTCATCTGCTGTTCCCCTTTCTCAACATCACACTGCGGCCCCGCACAGTCCTCATCTGGTGCGGCTTCTTAAGGTGTATCTGAAAACAAAGAAAATGACGGATATTTCACAAGCGCAAGACGGATTTAAGGCAAAGAGCCACAGGAATCCTTTGTGGATTCCAAGGACTTTTAACGCAAAATCCCGCTGCGTTTGTAGAAATAGACGATATTTTCGACTTTTCAGCTGCACCATCGATTGTTTTTAGGCAATACCGCATAATTCTAAGTGCCGATACGGCGAGCGAGGTGCGGCAGATGCCAAGCCAAAAGCGCAGATAATACTGGATGTATTATCGAGCATTTTGGCAACGCAGATGCCGTGCCGCAGCTGCCGGAGCGGTGCTTAAGCCGCAAGGCGGGAATTGTGCGGTGTTGCCTTTAGTATAGCACATACAACCATACACAGTAAATGCGGAGTGAAGCAGTTTGTTTGCCCTCAAAGCGTTTTGTCGGTCGGGGCTGCCAGACCAGGCCAGCCCTGGCATATTCTGTGTATGGATTGCAACAAGCCGATGCAGCCCCAATAAAAGCAAACTCCGGGAGCAATGCAGCCCCCGGAGCTTTTTGATGTCAACTTTTCAAAGCGATTATTTGGATTGTGCGGCAGATACCTTTTGCTGGTAAAGTTTCATTAACTCGGCAACACAGGCGCTTTCGCTAGTTCTGGCAGCAGTGCCCTTGGTGAATCCGTAAGCGTCCATAACGGCGCGGTCATTAGCCTGATGGGCTTTGCGGAGTTCCGGCGGCATGGTCAGTTCATCATACAGGTCGGCAAGGCTGCTGTCCGGGTAAAGGGCGCGTGCGTCCAGAATCGCTTGCGCGGTTTGTTCGATTTTGGCTTTTTGCTGTTCGGTTGGTGCAGGCCAAATAAAGTTGTTGTAGACATCATTCACTGTATAACTATAGTCGCTTTTTAATCTGCAACAAGTTGCTCTCACCCAAGCCATGTGAACATTGGATTCAAGAATACCAAATTCATAAAGATTTCCATTCGGTAGAATCCGTACTTTATCGCTGCATAAAACGCTGTTGTCCATATAACCCATAGGTATATATCTTCTCCGTTCAGAAGAAACCTGTGGTATAACAATGTATCGCCCAGAAGGCATATTCTCCACATGAAAACGCGTCGGCTTATCCGCAAGCTTCACCGTTCCTGGGCTGGGGCTTGCCAAGCGATACTCCCGTACAGCCTTTACACGCTCCATACAATGCGGCATCGCTTTCAACTCTGCGGGGGGTACACTCCCCCAGCCACAGGCAGTAACGCGGCTTTTGGTTAATAAATTCACGCGAACCATACCAAGGACGGAAATACTTTTTAGAAGATGGCTCTTTTTTTTTGATGAACTCTTCCATTTCCTCCTTTTCAAACAGGTAAAAGCCGCCGTCTATCGGCTTATTCCCGATGCCAATTTCCGGCACATTGCAAATGGGCTTGCTTCGACTTTCCACAAAAACGTTCTCGCCATCCAGCAGATACCCATTTATATTATTCGCCACTTGGTAGCGGTCACCATCAAACAGCTTTTTGGGGGTGGAACTTGCCGCAACACTGAAACCAATAATTACGCAGTGAACGTGCGCCTTTATTTTAGCCTCGCTGTCCCAGCGGAACGTGCGATAGGCAAAACCAATATGCACACCGTCATCAAACAGCGGCTTCCAAAGGTTGGCAACACTTTCCCCCTGCGATACAGAATTTGTCGAAACCAGCGCCGAGCGAACCGATGTTCCCTGCATCATATCAGATGCCTTTTTATACCAGCAACAGACATAATCCAAGTTTCCGGCGTTCTTCCAGCCGGGGAAAATGGTATTTACATCGGCTTTCTGCTCTTTGCCCATAAGCCGCGCCCCAACAAACGGCGGGTTTCCCATAATGTAATTTAGCTTACTTTTGGGAACCACGCTCTCCCAATCCACCCGCAGGGCGTTACCCTCTACAATAAAGGCGTTTGTTTTCAGCGGCAGAAATTCCAGCGGAACGAGCAGGATTTTCTCCGTTTCCTTCATCATCTGGCTTTCCGCTATCCAGAGCGCGGTTTTTGCAACCGTCACGGCAAAATCGTTGATTTCGATGCCGTAAAACTGGCTGATGGAAACCTGTATCGGGCTTTCGCTGGCGGAATACATCGTGACCTGACCGTGAGAGAGTTCCACCAAAATTTTGTTTTCCAAGCGGCGCAGGCTCAAATAGGTTTCGGTCAAAAAGTTTCCGCTGCCGCACGCGGGGTCTAAGAATGTGAGCGATGCCAGCTTGCGTTGGAACACCCGCAGCTTTGCCGTTCTGGTTCGCTCCACGGGATTGGCGCATATCTCGTCAAGCTCAGCTTTTAGCTCGTCCAAAAACAGCGGGTCAATGACCTTGTGGATATTTTCAATGCTGGTATAGTGCATACCGCCGCTGCGGCGGGTTTCGGGGTTCAGGGTGCTTTCAAACACCGCGCCGAAAATGGTGGGGCTGATTTCCGACCAGTTGAAGTTTTCGCTGGCTTTCACAAGCAGCAAATCCCGGATTTCATCGGTGAACGGCGGTATCTCGATATTCTCATCGCTGAACAGCCCGCCATTGACGTAGGGAAACGCCGCCAATTCCGGGTTGTCATCTTTCAAATAGGGGTCACGGTCTTGCAGCTTTGTGTCCAACACGCGGAACAAATCTACCAGCCCCTTGCGCAGTCCGCGCGTGTCAAAACCCTTGAGGTAGTCGTGGAACATACCGTGATGCCCAAAAATCCCGGCATCCTCGGCATACAGGCAAAATACCAAGCGAACGCACAGCTTGTTCAGGCTTTTCAGCGAATGTTCGGATTCCGGGTTTGCGTACTGCTTGTAAAAGGCATCATATAACAAGCCGACAATTTCACCTGCTGCTATGGAAACTTCCATCTCCCGTTTGAGGTGTTCGTTCCCTGCATCGACAAGGAATTGCAGCCGATAGTATTCTTTTTCCAGATTCGCAAGTTCGATGATTTCAGGCTCACCGCGCGGGCGTTCCATATCATACACATAAAAAGGTGCTGAAATTGCAGGTTACCACCCAGCGCGGGTGCTGCGATACGGGCAGCTCCAAAATATACCGCTTAGCCTGTTCAAAAGGGGTCAGCAGCGCACCGTCTGATTGCTTGATGGGCTTGTTCAAATCCTTGCCAAGCCCCTTTTGCTCTATCAGAACGTGGGTAGCGGGAATCGTGCCGTCAATGAAACTGGTGGGTCAAGGTGGACTTGCTCCTCAAACTGAATGAATTGCTCCGGGTGTTCGACCCCATACACATCACGGAGCAGGGACAGCCAGAATGGTTGGCTCTCCCCTTTTTCATAGCCTTTGTCTTTCCAATAAGCGGCAAAATTTCTTGCCGCCTGTTGCTGTTGCGCAGTGGTCATGGCAGTCACCTCATAGCACAGTATTTATCATTATCATAGCACAACCCCCCTGTTTACGGCAATTGCGTTTTACAAAAAATGAGGGTAGGCGCGATCCGCGCCTACTCCCTTTTGATGTTTACATTTCAAAATCACTTCAGGATTTTATCTTCATTGAAATAATACGCCTGAAACACCGTGCCGTCCTCCATAAGGAACGCCGCACTGTGGCGTTCCTTACAGCACTGCGTGCCGCCGCCCTGTTCGAGTATCCCTGACAGTGCACCAGATCGTGCCTTCTTAAAATAGAGCAATAAAAAAACGCCCTACACTTTCGTGTAAGGCATTCTTTGGTGCACCATCAGTGGGCGCGTTAAGAATTCAGTCCGGTTCGCTTGTCGGCTTGTAAGGCCTCCATTTTGCTTCGCAAAACCGCTCGTGCGGTTGTACGCCGCGCGCGGCGTACATTGTTCGCTCCCCGCTTTCGCTCACGCTCAATCGTGGCCCCTGCTCACAAACCCGCAACCATTTTTAGCGACCAGTCCCCGCGAGACGAACACGAGCGCTTGCGCGAAGTGCGAGTCCGTCCCAAAGGGAATGGTGCAACAAAAAAGCCGCAACATTCGTTGCGGCTTTTTCTGGTGCACCATCGGGGACTCTCCCGCGCTCTAAAAACGCCCCACTGGGGCGTTTTTGCCCGCCGGACCGGCGGCGGGCCCGAGCTGTTCTCGTCACCCGATGGTGCACCAGATTGAACCTTCTTTGAAAGATTGCAATAAAAAAACGCGCTGCAATTTCTTGCAACGCGTACTTTGGTGCACCATCGGGGACTCGAACCCAGGACCCACTGATTAAGAGTCAGTTGCTCTACCAACTGAGCTAATGGTGCTTAATAAAGCAAACCCACGAACCGGGCTTTCCGCTCGGCCCGTGGGCTGCTTGCTTTTTAAGAGAAGCCGGCATCTACCTATTTTCACAGGCCGTTTCCAGCCAACTATCTTCGGCACAAGTGAGCTTAACTTCTGTGTTCGGAATGGGAACAGGTGGTTCCTCACCGTCATCGACACCGGCCATACCTGACCAACGTCAGCTTCTCTTTCTTAGAAGGCATATACCTTCAAAACTGAATATCGAACTGCTTTCAGCAAATGAAGTATCAATCGAAAATGGGGTCAAGCCCTCGACCTATTAGTACACGCTTGCTCAATGACTCGCGCCACTTACACATTGTGCCTATCAACCTTGTAGTCTTCAAGGGGTCTTACCTGATTGTCTCAGTGGGATATCTTATCTTAAGGCCGGCTTCACGCTTAGATGCTTTCAGCGTTTATCCGATCCGAACATAGCTGCCCAGCTGTGCCACTGGCGTGACAACTGGTGCACCAGAGGTTCGTCCATCCCGGTCCTCTCGTACTAGGGACAGATCCTGTCAAATATCCTGCGCCCACGACAGATAGGGACCGAACTGTCTCACGACGTTCTGAACCCAGCTCGCGTACCGCTTTAATTGGCGAACAGCCAAACCCTTGGGACCGAATACAGCCCCAGGATGCGATGAGCCGACATCGAGGTGCCAAACCTCCCCGACGATGTGGACTCTTGGGGGAGATCAGCCTGTTATCCCCAGGGTAACTTTTATCCGTTGAGCGATGGCATTTCCACTCACATACCACCGGATCACTAACTCCGACTTTCGTCTCTGCTCGACCCGTCAGTCTCGCAGTCAGGCTGGCTTTTGCGTTTGCACTCTCTCTCTGGTTTCCGTCCAGGACGAGCCAACCTTTGAACGCCTCCGCTACTCTTTAGGAGGCGACCGCCCCCCAGTCAAACTGCCCACCTAACAATGTCCCCCGCCTTGATTCAAAGGCGCAGGTTAGAATTCCAATGTCGCAAGGATGGTATCCCAACGGCCGCTCCATGAATGCCAAAGCACTCACTTCCTAGCGTCCCATCTATCCTGTGCATGCAACACCGAAACCCAATATTAGGCTACAGTAAAGCTCCATGGGGTCTTTCCGTCTTGTCGCGGGTAACCGGCATCTTCACCGGTACTACAATTTCGCCGGGCGGGCTGTTGAGACAGTGCCCAGATCATTACGCCTTTCATGCGGGTCAGAACTTACCTGACAAGGAATTTCGCTACCTTAGGACCGTTATAGTTACGGCCGCCGTTTACTGGGGCTTCAATTCAATGCTTGCACATCTCCTTTTTAACCTTCCGGCACCGGGCAGGCGTCAGCTCGTATACGTCATCTTTCGATTTAGCACAAACCTGTGTTTTTGGTAAACAGTTGCCTGGGCCTATTCTCTGCGGCTCACTTTCATGAGCACCCCTTATTCCGAAGTTACGGGGTCAACTTGCCGAGTTCCTTAACAACCCTTCTCCCGTTGGCCTTAGAATCTTCTTCCTACCTACCTGTGTCGGTTTGCGGTACGGGCACCTTAGATATACACGCAGCTTTTCTCGCCTCTTATCCAGCCGGACTTCGGTACTAATCTTCCCTCGATCTCTACCAGAACCAACACCTGGCTCCGACCTTCTAAAAGTGTCCCTGCGCTTAAATCTTTCGGTGGGGACGGAATCTCTACCGTCTGTGCATCGGCTACGCCTTTCGGCCTCACCTTAGCTCCCGCCTAACTTGGAGCGGACGAACCTTCCTCCAAAAACCTGAGGTTTCCGGCCATGATGATTCTCACATCATTCGCGCTACTCATTCCGGCATTCTCACTTCTGTAAACTCCACGACCGCTTACGCTATCGTTTCTCCGCTTACACAACGCTCCCCTACCCCGCATACTTCCGTATGCAGCCTAAGCTTCGGTTTGTATCTTAGCCCCGTTAAATTTTCCGCGCAGAGACGCTCGACCAGTGAGCTATTACGCACTCTTTAAATGAGTGGCTGCTTCTGAGCCAACATCCTGGTTGTCTGCGTATTTCCACATCGTTTTCCACTTAGATACAATTTGGGACCTTAGCTGTAGATCTGGGCTGTTTCCCTTTTGACAATGAGATTTATCTCACACTGTCTGACTCCCATGCATCAATATTCCGGCATTCTTAGTTTGATAGGCTTCGCTATCCTCTCGGACGCTAGGCCATTCAGTGCTTTTTACCTCCGGATATCTAACATGAGGCTAGCCCCTAAAGCTATTTCGGGGAGAACCAGCTATCTCCGAGTTCGATTGGAATTTCTCCGCTACCCACAATTCATCCGCCGCCTTTTTCAACGGAGGTCGGTTCGGCCCTCCATGAAATTTTACTTTCACTTCAGCCTGATCATGGGTAGGTCACCCGGTTTCGGGCCCATTGCACGCTTTACTAAACGCCCTGTTTAGACTCGCTCTCGCTACGCCTCCAGTCCTTAAGACCTTAAGCTTGCAACGTACAATCGCTCGCCGGACCGTTCTACAAAAGTACCATATCACCCTTTGACGGGCTCTATGTGCTTGTAGGCACAAGGTTTCAGGTTCTTTTCACTCCCCTCCCGGGGTCCTTTTCACCTTTCCTTCACAGTACTATACGCTATCGGTCACTGGGTAGTATTTAGGGTTGGAGGGTGGTCCCCCATATTCCGACCAGGTTTCACGTGTCTGGCCGTACTCTGGATCCTGCGCAGCTGTCAGAATTTTTACTTACGTGACTCTCACACTCTTCGGTTGGCCTTCCCATGCCATTCTGTTAACTCTTCCAGTCTTAAAAGCAGTCCGTACCCCGAAAGGATTTCTCCTCTCGGTTTGCCCTCTTCCGCGTTCGCTCGCCACTACTTACGGAATCTCGTTTGATGTCTCTTCCTCGCCCTACTTAGATGTTTCAGTTCAGGCGGTTCCCTTCCAATACCTATGGATTCAGTATTGGATAATGGAGTATGAACTCCATTGGGTTGCCCCATTCAGATATCTCCGGATCAATGGATGTTTGCTCCTCCCCGAAGCTTTTCGCAGCTTACCACGTCTTTCGTCGGCTCCCAGTGCCAAGGCATTCGCCCTGCGCCCTTTTTAGCTTGACCGTTTTCTCAATTGATTCTCCATTTGCCAACAAGATTTTTTACCGCTTGGTGAAATTGTTCCCCAACTTTATCAGTTAGCTAATTAATTTTTACTTGGGGATCTTCGTCTATCTCTAGACTCTGATCAAAATCTTATTTCGCAGTTCTATATTCAGTTTTCAAGGTACATGTCGTAAGACTTTGTGGGTTCTCCCATCACTAGGTGAACCCCGTGGTGGGCTGAAATGGACTCGAACCATCGACCTCTCGGTTATCAGCCGAGTGCTCTAACCAGCTGAGCTATCAGCCCAAATGGTGGAGATAAAGGGATTCGAACCCTTGACCCCCTGCTTGCAAAGCAGGTGCTCTCCCAACTGAGCTATACCCCCACGCCATTGCGATCGGGTGTCGCTTCTTCGTCTTACCTGAGGTTCCTTTTGCAAGGCCCTCAAAATTGAACAATAACTGAAACTTACTTTTAACCTGTCCGAAACATCTAGACCTGCTAGATCTTTCGTCTGACTCCCCAGAAAGGAGGTGATCCAGCCGCACCTTCCGATACGGCTACCTTGTTACGACTTCACCCCAATCACCAGTTTTACCTTCGGCGACGTCCTCCTTGCGGTTAGACTATCGACTTCGGGTCCCCCCGGCTCTCATGGTGTGACGGGCGGTGTGTACAAGGCCCGGGAACGTATTCACCGCGGCATGCTGATCCGCGATTACTAGCAATTCCGACTTCATGCAGGCGAGTTGCAGCCTGCAATCTGAACTGAGACGTTGTTTTTGAGTTTTGCTCCACCTCGCGGACTGGCTTCTCTTTGTTTAACGCCATTGTAGTACGTGTAGCCCAGGTCATAAAGGGCATGATGATTTGACGTCATCCCCACCTTCCTCCGTTTTGTCAACGGCAGTCTCGCCAGAGTCCTCTTAACGTAGTAACTGGCAATAAGGGTTGCGCTCGTTGCGGGACTTAACCCAACATCTCACGACACGAGCTGACGACAACCATGCACCACCTGTCTCGATGTCCCGAAGGATTTCACACATCTCTGTGCTATGCATCGGATGTCAAGACCTGGTAAGGTTCTTCGCGTTGCTTCGAATTAAACCACATACCCACTGCTTGTGCGGGCCCCCGTCAATTCCTTTGAGTTTCAACCTTGCGGTCGTACTCCCCAGGTGGATTACTTATTGTGTTAACTGCGGCACTGAGGGGGTCAATCCCCCAACACCTAGTAATCATCGTTTACAGCATGGACTACCAGGGTATCTAATCCTGTTTGCTACCCATGCTTTCGAGCCTCAGCGTCAGTTGGTGCCCAGTAGACCGCCTTCGCCACTGGTGTTCCTCCCGATATCTACGCATTCCACCGCTACACCGGGAATTCCATCTACCTCTGCACTACTCAAGAAAAACAGTTTTGAAAGCAATTCATGGGTTGAGCCCATGGTTTTCACTTCCAACTTGTCTTCCCGCCTGCGCTCCCTTTACACCCAGTAATTCCGGACAACGCTTGCACCCTACGTTTTACCGCGGCTGCTGGCACGTAGTTAGCCGGTGCTTTCTTGTTAGGTACCGTCATTATCGTCCCTAACGACAGGAGTTTACAATCCGAAAACCTTCTTCCTCCACGCGGCGTCGCTGCATCAGGGTTTCCCCCATTGTGCAATATCCCCCACTGCTGCCTCCCGTAGGAGTCTGGGCCGTGTCTCAGTCCCAATGTGGCCGTTCAACCTCTCAGTCCGGCTACCAATCGTCGCCTTGGTGGGCCGTTACCTCACCAACTAGCTAATTGGACGCGAGTCCATCCTAAAAGCGAATAAATCCTTTTCCCTCAGTGTCATGCGGCACCGTGGGCTTATGCGGTATTAGCAGTCGTTTCCAACTGTTGTCCCCCACTCTAGGGCAGGTTACTCACGCGTTACTCACCCGTTCGCCACTAAGCTTAAAAAGCAAGCTCTCTAAGCTCCGTTCGACTTGCATGTGTTAGGCGCGCCGCCAGCGTTCGTCCTGAGCCAGGATCAAACTCTTTATAAATGGTATTTATCACTCATAAAGTGTTAAATCTCGTTCACTCAGACACAATCGCTTGCGTCCTGTATGAATTACTTGTTTGCCGATCTCTCGGCTTTGGAATTGTTTATCGTGATTTTCCATCACGTTTAAGGTTCCACAAGTTTCAGTATTGTTCAATTTTCAAGGTCCTGCTTGCTCTCCTCTCGGACAGCTCAATCATTATATCAAAGGTCGTACTTTTTGTCAAGCACTTTTTTCGATATTTTTTTGAGCCTTCCAAACGCCTTTTTAAAAGCTTTCCTCCCGCACGCTGTCCGGTTCCCCGCTGCGTTTTTGCTGGTACATCGCTTTTATTTGGCTTTTGAAGAGCTGCTGTCTTGCGCGACAGCTTATTTATAATACCACACTTTCAACCATTGTCAACACCTTTTTTCGATTTTTTCTATAATTTTTTGATTTTATTTTTGGATAAGGTGTACAGTGTCGTTTTAGCGCACTTTCTTGTTTTTATCCCCTCCCCAACCAAAAACATTTGCTTTTTGCTCTTCTATATAATAGTATAGTAACAGCTTTCTCTTTTGGTATATTCCTTATCTCTACATAAAGGAGCATTGCTTCATCATGCTTTTAGCTTTGAACATCGGCAACACCAACGTAACTTTCGGTGGATATGATTCCGCCGGACAGCGCGTGTTTGCTTCCCGCTTTTATTCCGATAGTGCCCTGAGCTCGGACGAACTGGTCTACAAGCTTGTCAACATGCTGGCTCTCTATCATATCCAGCCCCGTGATGTGGACGCGGCGATCCTAGCCAGTGTAGTTCCCGTCCTGACCAGCCGTATGCGCGAAGCCCTGGAGAAGATGACCAGCGCCCCCCTGATGGAAGTCGGCCCCGGCTTAAAGAGCGGTGTACGCATCCGCATGGATAATCCCGCCCAGCTGGGCGGTGAGCTGCTGTGTGCCGCTGTGGGCGCCTTGCAGACCCACAAGCCGCCCCTTCTGGTCATGAACATGGATACCGCCGCCACGCTGGTTGCCGTGGATGCCGAGGGCAGCATTGTGGGCGGTGTGATTCTGCCCAGCCCGGCGCTAAGCCTTTCGGCCCTGGTACGCAACACAGCCCAACTGCCGCAGATTGATATGGAGCTGCCTGCCAAGCGCTTTTTGGGCACCAACACAACGGACTGCCTGCACAGCGGTATTGTGAACGGCAGCGCCCTGATGCTGGATGGCCTGTTTGCCCGCTGCCGCGCCACCCTGCACGCACCGGATGCCCCGGTCATTGCCCACCGGCACCCTGCCCGCCAGCATCCGGGATGCCTGCGCCACCCCCATTGAATATAACGGAACATTGATTCTGGACGGCCTGTATTCCATCTGGAAGCGCAACGTCAAAAAGTAAGTTCAAAAGCAATTTCTTTCTCGCCTTATCCAGCACAACAAAAGCACCCCGCATTCCATAGCCGCCGGGCTAAATGGAATGCGGGGTGCTTTGCTTTATGCTATCTTCTCAAGTTTCTTATTTCAGGATGCCGGTTGCTTCATCGAAGTGGCAGGTCTTACCGTTGATCTCCACCGTGCCGTGTGCCATTGCACCGGTGATGAGGTCAAAGTAGTAGGTACCGTTCTCGTTGGTGTTCCATCCCTTGACCATCTTGCCGTTGGCATCATAGCGGACCCACTTGCCGCCGTCAGATTCCTGGTAAACATCCTTGGAAACTGCCTTTGCGCCGTTGGCATCGCTGTCCAGCCAGTACCAGCCATCACTTTCGGGGTCATAGATCTCCTTGCCGCGGCCTTCCAGGCCCTGGCGCTGGCCGTTCTCGTACCAGTAGTCCTTGCCGTTCTCCTGCTTCCAGGCGAGGTTCAGACCAATGCCGGTGGTTTCGTCAAAGCTGCATGGCACGCCGTCGATCTCAACATCGCCCTTTGCCATTGCGCCAGTGATGGGGTCAAAGTAGTAGGTGCCGTTCTCGTTGGTGTTCCATCCCTTGACCATCTTGCCGTTTTCGTCATAGCGGACCCATTTGCCGCCATCGGATTCCTGGTAAACGTCCTTGGAAACTGCCTTTGCGCCGTTGGCATCGCTGTCCAGGCAGTACCAGGCATCGCTTTCGGGGTCATAGATCTCTTTACCGCGGCCCTCGGTGCCCTGTTTGACACCGTCCTCGTACCAGTAATCCTTGCCATCCACGGTTTCCCAGCCGTTCTTGGACTTCTTGATGGTGATGGTATCCACCACGCTGTCATCGGTGCTGCGGTAGGTAGTCACGGTAAAGGCATCCTTGGTAAACATTGGCAACAGAGTAGTTGGGAACCTTCTCCTGGTTCTGCACAGCAGTGTATTCAAAGGCTTCCTCGGTGATCTTATAAAACTTGCTGCCGGAAGCAGAGTTCATGGTAATGTACTGAACACCATCGGGGTTGGTCACTTCGGTCAGGGCGCTGCCGTCAGCGTTCTTCTGAACATCAGCCGTCATGCCGCTTTCGCCGCCCATAATGTAGCTGCGGGCGTAAACGTGGTCATGGCCCTGCAGGACAATATCAATGCCCAGCTGGCTCAAAATCGGGGAAAGACCGTTGCGCAGCGTGACGATATCGGATTCCGTTACATGGCTGGCAACGCTGTAGATGGACTTATGGAAAGAAACCACTTTCCAGGTCACATCAGGGTTGGCTTGGATGGTTTCTTCCAGAAATGCCTTGTGTTCGGCAATGCTCAGGCAACTGGTGTTCAGCACCATATACAGGGTGTTGTTGTAAGTAAAGTAGTAGTCGCCGTCACCGGTAGACTCAGAATCCACAGCGTTATCGCCATAGGCATCGCCGCTGACCTGACCGTACTTTTCGCTGATGTTGGGCAGGGTAAAATGCTGTCCGTACAGGGCGGTGTTGTAGCCGCAGTCATGGTTGCCCAGCTCGGTTGCCAGCGGCAGCTGGGTCAGCTGCGGGGCGTTCAGGAAGCCGTCATACTCTTCTTCCACCTGGCTCAGGTTGCTGGTGTCGTACTTATAATAGGCGTTGATCTGGTCACCCATGCTGAACAGGAAGTTTGCATTGGGGGCTTTGGCCAGGGCGTGGCTCAGGGTGTTGGTCCAGCCGCCGTTGTCATCGTCAATGCTGCCGCTGCAGCCGATCTGCGGGTCGCCGAATACCAGGAAGGTGTACGGCTCATCTTTGCCAAAGGTCTGGATGGTGTAGGTTTTGGTTTCGCCGTAATGAGCTTCGTCCTTATCGGCGCTGACAGCGTATTCATAGGTGGTGTTGCTCTGCAGGCCGGTCAGGGTAACGGTATTCTTGTACCAGCCTTCGCTGCTGGTGGGGCCACGGCAGCCTGCAGTGTGGTCATCTCGCCGCCCTGTACGCCGTATTTCAGCATGCCGCCGGTGGGGGTGCTGCCGTACCATGTCACGTTCACGGAATCCTGGGCAGCACCGATGTTCATCACAACAGCTTTCACATCATGGCTGTTGGCGTAAAAAGTAGGGGCATCGACCGCCACGGCTTCCGCCGGGGCAGCGGCTTCGGGGGTGGCTTCCTCGGCCAGCACCGGGGTAACGGTCATGCCCGCGCTCATGATCAGCGCAAGGGCACAGGCAGTCAGACGATTCCAGTTCTTCAAATTCACTTTTCTTCACACACACTTTCTATTCATCCGAATCAAATTCTGGCGGGAGTTTCAGCAATGCCCGCTCCCGGCTTTTGAGGTATATCTACAGCCCGCTGATGCAGGCATTGCTTTTATCGTTTCAGCGGCCGGTACAGTGCCGCGCATATCCCGGAGGTAATGGGCACCCCCAGCACCACACCCAGGGTGGATGCCACGCCCTGCGCCACCTGAATGGCGGCGTAATCCGATGCAAACAGCTGGCTGGAATGCCAGCCGTATGCCATCAGCAGCAATAGGGTGGTCACAGCCTCACCGGCAAAAGCTAAGATTAATGTGTTGCTCATTGTGCCGATCATATCGCGGCCAATGCGCATGCCCGCGGCAAACAGCTGCAGACCGCTCATTTTCCCATCGGCTTCCCGCAGCTCGTGCAGGGAGGATGCCAGCGAAAGCGCCACATCCATCACAGCGCCCAGGGAGGAGATCAGAACCGCTACCAGCAGCAGCCAGTGCAGTTCCAGCCCGGTCTGCCCGGCCACCAGCACAAGGCCCTCACCGTTGGTATCGTTCATGCCGGAAAGGTGCAGCAGCGTGCTGAACAGGTAGAACACACCTCCCGCCAGCGCCACGCCCGCCAAAGTGGAAAGCATGGCCGCCCATGTTTTGGGGCTGGGCGGGTTGAGCAGCAGCAGGCTGACCAGGGTGCACACAGCCAGCGCCGCCACCGTAAGCGGCAGGGACGGCAGCCCGTGGTAGATGCCCGGCAAAATCAACCAGGCAATCATTGCCCCGGTAAAGCTCAGGCCCAGCAGGGTGCGCACGCCTTTCCAGCCGCCGATGGCCACCACCGCGGCGGCAAACACCGCCAGGATCAGCACCAGCACCGGGGCGCGGTCGTAATTGTATACGGTATAGTAAGCATCCGCGCTGTCGGGCAGGTCCTCACAGATAATGGCGGTTTCCCCGGCGCAGCCGTCCGTTCTGGGTGCGGGTCAGGTAGTTGGCAATGGTCACTTCGGTACCCTTGTTAGCACCTTCCAGCAGCAGGATGCGCAGTTCCTGGGTGCCCATGCTGCGGGCAGGGTCCAGCTGGTCGGGCTTGGTATCATCCCGCAGCACTTCCACAACGCGGCCGCGCACATAATGCAGACTGGAGATGTTATCCCCTTTGTAGCGGCCTAAAGCGTCCCAGTCATAGCCGCGGCAGGCCAGCACCAGCAGCAGTGCAACTGCCGCCAGCACCACCCAAAACCTCAGCACCTTGCTGTGGGATTTTTTCTGCATTGCTGCAGCAAATTTTGTATGGTCATTCTGTTCCCTGCCTTCCGTAGCCTATTGTACGGCGAAATTTAGCCGGTATCGACCATGCTGCCGTATAGTTTGTGTAAAGAACTGAACATTTTTTGCTGTGCCCTGCAAGCGTTCTGTAAAGTGGGTAAGGGTGCCGTAAAGTGTGTAAAATAATGCAAAAGCCCTGTACCACAGCAGCAGAAACAGTTCTGCCGCCGGGTACAGGGCTTGTATCAAATCATCTATAAATTTCTGCATTAAAAAATCCCCTGCGCAGCAAACGCTGCACAGGGGATTTGGAACCGAGTGATTATTCCGGCTGGATTGCACCAGTGGGGCAAGCACCTTCGCAAGCACCGCAGTCAACACAAGCAGAAGCATCGACAACGGCCTTGTCCTCGAGGCTGATAGCGCCAACGGGGCAGGTGTCAACACAAGCGCCGCAAGCAACGCACTCGTCAGTAACCTTATGAGCCATGGTAATCTCCTTATCTCCGCACAATTCATGTAAGCCCGCCCGGATCCTGTGCGGTTGGCTTGAGCCCCGGACGGCACGCTTTTCGCGTTTGTATTATTGTAGCACGGAAACCTTCGATTTTCAAGGCATTTGGCAAATTTCACGCGGGGTTTGCCGCCCGGCGCATAAAATCAGACTTTTCGGCATACTGTTAGTTTTTACTAACCAAGTTTCTTCTCAGGTATGGTCGGGATCCGGCTCAACCGGTGCGCGGCGGCCCCCGCGCAGGTAGGTACACTCGCTCCGTTTATAGATTTTCGGGGCAAGGCTTTCCACATTGCTGCGCACCTTCAGGGTACCGGCTACCACGTTGGCTTCCAGCACAGTACCCTCGCCGTCCGGCGTGCGCACCACACTGCCGGGCTGCGGGGTGATGGAATTCAAGTATTCATAGCTCTTCTGCTCGTAAGCCAGGCAGCACATCAAACGACCGCATGCACCGCTGATCTTGGCCGGGTTCAGACTCAACCCCTGTTCCTTTGCCATCTTGATGGAAACCGGCTGGAAGTTTTTCAAGAACCGGCTGCAGCAGAACGGCTGGCCGCACACGCCCAAGCCGCCCAGCATCTTGCTTTCATCGCGCACACCGATTTGGCGCAGCTCAATGCGGGTGTGGAACTGCCCGGCCAGGTCCTTGACCAGCTCGCGGAAGTCCACACGGTTGTCGGCGGTAAAATAGAACACCAGCTTGCTGCGGTCCAGCGTGTACTCAGCATCCACCAGCTTCATCTGCAGCTTATGGGCGGCAATGCGCTTTTCGCACAGTTCAAAGGTGGCTTTCTCGTCCGCACGGTTCTGGCGCATGCGGCGCACATCCACGCCGTCCGCCAGCCGGATGACCGGCTTGATCTCCCGCGGGAAGCTGCCGGAGGCAATTTCATGTGCGCTGCGCACGACCTCGCCGCATTCCACGCCGCGGGCCGTCTCCACAATCACAAATTCCCCTTCCTTGATTTCCAGCTCCTTGGGGTCAAAGTAATAGGCGCGGCCGCTTTCCTTAAATTTAACAGAGATAACTTTCATTTCAATATCCTATCTATCGGGATTGGTGTATCGTTTCAGGGGGTACCTGCCCTACCTGGCAGCCATTTCCATGCCGCACACGGTCAGGGCAAGGCGCAGATTGCCGTTTGCCTTCATGGCGCGGCGGGCGGCTTCCGCCGCGCGCAGGATTCGCGCTGCGGTATCGGGCTGAACGCCGTCAAAACCGGGGCGGCGCAGAGCGGCGCTGGCAGCCTGGGTCGCCTGCCACAGCACAGCGGCAGCGCTGTCCTTATCTTTTTCATAGCCCGCCAGCAGCGCCTGCACACGGTAGGTGTCCTGCTGCTGGGCCTGGCGGCACAGCTCCCGCGCCGCGGCACGAGCCACCTTGGCCGCCGGGTCGGTCAGCGCTTTCAGGCACAGGCCAATGTGCCCCTCATACAAAAAAGCCAGATCCTGTGCATTCTGTTCGTTCAGCTCCGGTTGTGCTGTGCGCAGGGCAGCGGCACATTCTTCGGTCGGCACCGGTGCCATGGTGTAAGCCGCACACCGGCTGCGGATGGTGGGCAGCACCGCCGCCGCACTGGAAGCCGTCAAAAGGAACATGACTCCCTCCGGCGGCTCCTCCATAATTTTCAGCATTGCGTTGGCCGAAGCCCCATTCAGGTTCTGCGCGCCATAAATAAACAGCACACGGCCCTCTGCATCCGAAGAAAGGGCTGATTTTTGGATATTCTGCCGCGCATCCCGGATGGCTTCCACCTTGATCTGGCCGGAAGCCCCCTCCCCACGCACCACAATGGATTCGGTATCCTGCCCGCGCAGAACCGCCTCGGCATGGGGGCCACCGTTGGGGTACAGATAATCCGCCGCCAGGCAGCGCGCGGCAAAGCCGGCACCGCAGCCCGGCTCCCCCACCAGCAAAATGCTGTGGGCGATCCGCCCGCTGCCCAGCGCCGTCTTTAAGTCCTGTTTCAGTTCACGGTTGCCCGCAATGCGTTCCAGCATTGGCATTACAGCTTTTCAAACCGTTCTACGTTGGTCACAAAAATGGTTGCGCCGCCAACGGTCACCTCAATGGGCATAGCGGTTTCCAGCCCAACGCCGATGGAAGCGGTGCCGGGAACGATCTCGGTGCGCTGTTTGCAGCAGCGGGAGATCACCTTGATGCAGTCGTCCACACGCTCGTCCTCGGTGCCGATCAGCAGGGTCATGTTGCCCGCCATCAGAAAGCCGCCGGTGGTGGCCAGGCGGGTCACATAGAACTTTGCCTTGATCAGTTCGTTACAAACATTTTTGGAATCTTCTTTATTTACAATCGCAGTAATCAGTTTCATGGTCAAAACCTCCATTTTGTGATTGAAATTCTTGTCACACCAAAAGTCCGGTCGGTACAAACCCCCGCCGGGTCTGTATGGTTCAGGCAGCACCGCACATCTTTGGATGATGCTGTACCACCTTTATTCGTTTCCCCCGCCGAAAATGCCGCATCGCCTTATTTCCGGTTGATTTTTTTCTCCCAGTCTTTGCGGCGCTTGTAGCTCACAATAGCATCCTTGGCCGTGGTGAACATCTCACCACCAAAGAACGCCAGGAACCCGGCAATGCCGAACAGCAGGCTGACCCTGCTGGCAAAGTTGCCGGTCAAAAACTCCAGCACCCACATAGCCGCAGCCGCAATGCCCATCCATTTCATCTTAATGGGCAGGATAAAGAACAGCAGCACCTGCTGCTCCGGCCACATCCACGCATAGGCAAAGAACAGGCTGAGGAAAATGCCCGATGCACCCGCGCTCCCGGTGATCAGGCAGGCGACCAATGCACCCACCATGCCCACCAGGATGTACATCATAAAGCGGAAATCGCCCCACGCGCGCTGCAATGAGTTGCCGACCCACCAGCGGAAATACAGCGTCAGCAGCAACTGAATGCCCGTTGACAGCGGCGGAACAAACAAAAAGGTCACAACACGCCAGATCTGCCCGCTCATTAAAGAAGTCCTGTTCAGCGTGATGGCATAGTAGAAGTTCTGATTGATGACCATCACAATGACCCAGGCAATCAGCTGCCCGACCAGGATAATGTTCATCAGATTGGGGATGCCATACCGTCCCCATCGGCGTTCCAGCTTATCGATCCAGCGCATAAGCCCTCCGGTTTGTTGAAAATTCAGCATTTTCCGCCCCGTCCGGCACAGTTTTCCACAACCATAGTGGACAGTCAGGGCGGTAAACTGTGTGTTTATTGTAGCATCTCCAGGGTAAAAGTTCAATATTTTGTTGTCGAGCCGGCATATATCCCCATGAAAAAACAACTTTTGCGTGTAAAGTGTGGAAAACCCGTTTAGTTTTCCACACTTTCAACCGAAGTTTTCAACATTTTCACCGTGGAAAGGGTGAATACATTGCGTTGATAACCTCGGTGGGATATCCAAAGCGTTGAAACATGCGACAAAAGCTGCCTTTGGCTGAAAGAATAATGAATAAATAATAAAGAATAATGCCGGTGTGCGTGCCGCGCACGCACATTTCAAATAGGCCCGACGCCCCTATTGGAAATATCTCTCTTCTTATTTTCCATCTCCCCCTTATCTCCCAATAAAAAACGCCCAGCTCAATTTTTTTGAGCTGAGCGCAGCGAAGGCGATCCACCTTCATTATTCTTTATTCTTTATTATTTATTCTTTTTTAATTTTCCCGTGCTCACCACCGTCAACACATCCCCATCCACCTTAAACTTTACCTCCACGCCGCCAAAGCTCAGACCGTACAGGCGTTCGGGGTCGTGCTGGTAGCTGGGGCGGGGGTCGCTGCGGAGCACGCCGAGTAGGGCATCCCGCTTGTCCGCCGGGATCTGTTCCAGCACTTCCGGTTCCGCCTGTACCTGCAGCGTATAAAACTTTGTGGTGTCGGTAAAGCCGCCGCGGGCATCCGGGTGAGCGTCCACATAGGGCAGGTAGGGCTTGATGTCAAAAATCGGCGTACCATCCAAAAGGTCGGCCCCGCCAACGGTCAGTACCGGTCCCTGCGGGGTGTTGGGTTCCACTTTCAGCAGCTTTTTACGCTGGAAAGCCCCAGCGCATTGGGCCGGAACGGGCTGCGGGTGGCAAACACCCCCCCATGCGGGTATTGCCGCCCAGCCGCGGCGGGCGCACGGTGGGGCGCCAGTTGGTGCCATCCTGCCCGGCCTGCACCACGGTGGAAAATTGCCACACCAGCCAGATATAATCGTACCCATCCAGCCCGCGCACCGCATCCGGGCTGCGGAACTCCGGTTCAAACACAATGCGTGCCCGCAGTTCCTCTACCAGCCCGCTCTGCCGCGGAATGCCGAATTTTTCCGAGAAGTCCGTTTCAATATGCGCGATCTGCGCCAGCGTATAAGCCATCTTTCCCTCGTTTTGTTTCTTTGTCCGGGTATGCTGCTGTTACCGCCCCAAAATCCGTTGCAGCAGTCCCTTCGGCTTTCGGTCGGCCTCCGCCAGGCGGCGGTAATACTTCCAGTCGCCCTCATATATAGAACCCCAGCAGCTGCGGTTGCGGCGCAGGTGCGGCCCTTTTTCAAAAATACCGGTCAAAAATTCTGCGCACGCCTCGTCCGTCACATAGCGTGCCGCGCGGGAGCTTCCGTCCGGTGCCAGAATCGGCGCATGGCACATCGCAAGGAACTTTTCATCGTCCCGGTCGATCTCATCGATTGCCGCGATCAGCGCCGCCGTATCCGGGTAATCATCCGCGCACAAAAAGGCCGCAGGGTTAAATTCCTGCTTCACATCCGGCGCGCCCCAGTAAATGGGCACCGTGGCTGCGGCAAAGGCATCCACGATTTTTTCGGTGCAATATCCCGGCCCGCGGCTGTTCTCATACGCAATAGAGAATTTATACCCACGCTGGAACGCCAATTTATCCGTCACCGGCCCGCCGATGTTGTTCATATAGCCACCGCCGCTGTCCACTGGGCGGTGGGCATTCAGCGCAGCAAAAAATTCATTGCGCTCGTTGGAATAGTCATTGCTCACCACAAAGTTGCAGAATTTTTTCTTTGCCAGCAGTTCCTCATCCGGTACCGTATGCTTGGTCAGAGCCGGAGCCCAGCTGCTGCGCATGGCGTACAGCGGCAGCCGCAGGTAGCGCCCATCAAAATCCAGCACCTCGAACCCCATGGCATAGTCATACAGGTTCAGGTCCGGCCAGCTGTCCTCGCCGGAAAACTGGATGCGGCAGCAATCATACTTCAAAAAGTCAAAGCCAAAAGTCCCGCAGAGTACAAAATCTGGCTTTTCCTCCGGCCCATTGCAGAACGTGATCTCCCACCCGGCATGTTCCAGCGCCTGGGTAAAATAGTTATCGCGGGCGTCCCAGTCCGGGGCCAGGTCACAAAACGCCAAGCGCACCTGCTTTTTCCCCGGCATTTCAGCCCTCCCCGCGCTGGCGCAGCCAGGCATATTTCAACATTGCGGTCACGGTTTTGCTGTCGCGGATTTCGTCCGTCATCACCATCTGCAATACATCGTCAAACGGCAGGCCTGCCACATCCAAAAATTCCCCATCGTCCAGGTGCTGGCTGGTGGGTTTCAGGCCCTTGGCCGCCCAGATATAAATTTTCTCGCTGTCATAGCCCACAGTCGGGTACAGCACCCCCAGGTTGATGAACCGTTCCGCCGTCACGCCGCACTCTTCCTCCAGCTCACGCTTGGCTGCTTCAAACGGGTCTTCGTCCTTTTCCAGTTTGCCGGCCGGCAGTTCCCACAGTTCTTCTTTCAGTGCGTAACGGTACTGGCGCACCATCAGCACCTTGTCATCATCTGTCAGGGGCAGAATGCACGCCCCTCCGTTGTGGTGTACCACCTCGCGGAAGCTGGTCATGCCATTTTCCAGCTCCACCTGGTCCATGGTCACGCGGAACACGTTCCCCTTAAAAATTTCTTTGGAGTTCAGTTTTATTTCGGTATGCTGCATGGCAGATCATAGCTCCCTTCCTATCATCCGGCTGGATGTGTTTTTATTAAATATTAAATATGTACATTTCCCGGCCTGTGGCCGGGCTTTGCTTGCCGTTTTATACTTACTTTGATTGTAATTGTCCCGCCCCGCCCTGTCAAGCTTCCGGCGTATTTTCCATTGGCTGTGCCGTTTTATTTTTCAAATTTTCTCTGTTTCCTGGCTTTTGTTTTGTCAGCCGGGCCATTTTTGTGCTGTTTTTCTGATTTTTCATCCTATGCAGTCCTATTTATTTCCCTACTTCAGCTAATTTGCACAAAACCCTCCCACAAAACGGTCAACCTGCACACAAGCGCGCAAAATTTTTGTGCAACATTCTAACCGAATAGGCTTTACTATTCCGCCCCTTTTTTGGTAAAATAAGCTTAAGCAAGAGCGCCATCTGCCAGGTTCGCAAGGGTTTGGCCGGGTGGTACTGCCTGTGGGCTTTTGCCGCAGCCTACCCGCTGCAAGGAGCAAGTATTGCAGCAGGGGCACACAGGTGCTAATCTAACTGGGAATGTCCCTCCGGCATTCCCTAGTAAACGGAGGAAAAAAAATGCCAAGAGCAAAACAGTCCATGGATGGCAATACCGCGGCTGCGCATGTAGCTTATGCGTTTACCGATGTTGCTGCCATCTACCCGATTACCCCCTCCAGCCCGATGGCAGACACTGTTGACCAGTGGAGCGCTGCCGGCCTGAAGAACATTTTCGGGAACCAGGTCAAGGTTGTTGAAATGGAGTCCGAGGCTGGCGCCGCAGGTGCTGTGCACGGTTCTCTGGGCACCGGTGCTATCACCACCACCTTCACCGCTTCTCAGGGTCTTCTGCTGATGATCCCCAACATGTACAAAATCGCAGCCGAGCAGCTGCCCTGCGTTTTTGACGTTTCCGCCCGTACCGTTGCTACCCAGGCCCTGAACATCTTCGGTGACCACAGCGACGTTATGGCCGTTCGTCAGACCGGTTTTGCCATGCTGTGCGAATCCAACCCTCAGGAAGTTATGGATCTGAGCCCCGTTGCTCACCTGTCCGCTATCGAAGGCCATGTTCCGTTCGTGAACTTCTTCGACGGCTTCCGTACTTCTCACGAGATCCAGAAGATCGAAAAGTGGGATTACGAAGACCTGAAGGAAATGTGCAACATGGAGGCTGTTGAGGAGTTCCGTGCCAAGGCTCTGAACCCCGAACATCCCAAGATGCGCGGTTCTCACGAAAATGGCGACGTTTTCTTCCAGCATCGTGAAGCCTGCAACCCGGCATACGAGGCACTGCCCGCAGTTGTCGAGAAGTACATGGCCAAGATCAACGAAAAGCTGGGCACCAACTATGACCTGTTCAACTACTACGGCGCTCCCGATGCAGACCGCGTCATCATCGCTATGGGCTCCATCTGCGACGTTGCCGAAGAAGTTGTTGACTACCTGACCGCTAAGGGCGAGAAGGTTGGCCTGGTTCTGGTTCGTCTGTATCGTCCTTGGGTTTCTTCTGCTCTGCTGAAGGTTCTGCCCAAGACCGCAAAGAAGATCGCAGTTCTGGACCGCACCAAGGAGCCCGGCTCCCTGGGCGAACCCCTGTACCTGGATGTTGCCACCACCCTGCGTGAAGCTGGCATGAACGATGTTGTCCTGACCGGCGGCCGTTACGGCCTGGGCTCCAAGGACACCCCGCCGTCCAGCGTGTTCGCCATCTACACCGAACTGGAGAAGGCTGATCCGAAGCCTCGCTTCACCATCGGCATCACCGATGACGTCACCAACCTGAGCCTGCCCGAAGTCAAGCCCGCTCCGATCACCTCTGCTCCCGGCACCAAAGAGTGCAAGTTCTGGGGTCTCGGCGGCGACGGCACTGTCGGCGCAAACAAGAACTCCACCAAGATCATTGGTGACCATACCGACAAGTACATTCAGGCTTACTTCCAGTATGACTCCAAGAAGACCGGCGGCGTTACCATCAGCCATCTGCGCTTTGGCGATAAGCCCATCCGCAGCCCCTACTACATCAACCAGGCTGACTTCGTTGCCTGCCATAACCCCGCTTACATCCACATGGGCATGAAGATGGTCCAGGATGTCAAGCCGGGCGGCGTGTTCATGATCAACTGCCAGTGGACCGATGAGGAGCTGGACGAGCATCTGAACGCTGCTGATAAGAAGTACATTGCTGATAACAACATTCAGCTGTACACCATCAACGCTATCGATAAGGCTATCGAGATCGGCATGGGCAAGCGCACCAACACCATCCTGCAGTCTGCTTTCTTCAAGCTGGCTGACGTTATGCCCATCGACGAAGCTGTTGAGTTCATGAAGGCCGCTGCCAAGAAGAGCTACGGCAAGAAGGGCGACGCTGTTGTCCAGATGAACTGGAAGGCTATCGATGCCGGTGTTGACGCTGTCCATAAGGTCAACGTCCCCGAGAGCTGGCACAATCCGGCTCCCGATGCTGCCCCGAAGGCCCTGAAGGGACCCGATGCACTGGTCAAGCAGATCCGCGACGTCATGGAGCCCATCAGCCGTATGGACGGCGACAGCCTGCCTGTTTCTGCCTTTGAAGGCAACGTCAACGGCGAGTGGGAGCAGGGTGCTTCTGCTTACGAGAAGCGCGGCACCGCTGTTATGGTTCCCGAGTGGGATGCTGAGAAGTGCATTCAGTGTAACCAGTGTGCATTCGTCTGCTCTCATGCTACCATCCGTCCGTTCTGCCTGACTGCTGACGAAGCTGCTAATGCTCCCGAAAGCACCAAGCTGGCTGACACCAAGCCCAAGGCTAGCGAGTACAAGTTCACCATGGCTGTCTCTCCGCTGGACTGCATGGGCTGCGGCGAATGTGTCACCGTCTGCCCGACCAAGGCAATCGAGATGAAGCCGCAGGAGAGCCAGGCTGCACAGCAGGCTGCTTTCGATTACTGCGTCGAGAACATCCGCAAGAAGGACAACATCCCTGGTGTTGTTTCCGATATTTCCGTCAAGGGTTCTCAGTTCAACCAGCCGCTGCTTGAGTTCTCTGGCTCCTGCGCAGGCTGCGCCGAGACTTCTTACGCCCGCCTGATCACCCAGCTGTTCGGCGAGAAGATGTTCATCTCCAACGCCACCGGCTGCTCCTCCATCTGGGGCGGCACCGCTTCCATCAGCCCGTACACCACCAACAAGGAGTCTGGCTTCGGCCCCGCTTGGATCAACTCCCTGTTCGAGGATAACGCTGAGCACGGCCTGGGCATGCAGATTGGTTACGAGACCGTTCGTGCCAACCTGATCACCAAGGTTGAAGCTCTGAAGGGCAAGAATGCTGATCTGGATGCTGTCATCGACAAGTACCTGGAAACCAAGAACAACACCAAGGCCAACGACGCTCCTGCCAAAAGGCCCTGATCGCTGCTCTGGAAGCCTGCGGCTGCGATGAATCTAAAGAGATCCTGAAGGATAAGCAGTACCTGGCCAAGAAGAGCTTCTGGATTTTCGGCGGCGACGGCTGGGCATATGACATCGGTTACGGCGGCCTGGATCATGTTCTGGCTTCCGGCCACGACGTCAATGTTATGGTCTTCGATACCGAGATGTACTCCAACACCGGCGGACAGGCTTCCAAGGCCTCCAACATCGGTGAGGTTTGCCAGTTTGCTGCTGCCGGTAAGGAAATCAGCAAGAAGAGCCTGGCCGAGATCTGCATGACCTATGGCTACATCTATGTTGCTCAGATCGCTCTGGGCGCTAACATGGCTCAGGCTGTCAAGGCCATTGCTGAGGCTGAGGCTTACCCCGGCCCGTCCATCATCATCGGCTACGCTCCCTGCGAGCTGCACGGTGTTAAGGGCGGCATGACCAACTGCCAGAACGAGATGAAGAAGGCCGTTGAGGCTGGCTGCTACTGGAACCTGTTCACCTTCAACCCGGCACTGAAGGCCGAGGGCAAGAATCCGTTCACCCTCACCTCCAAGGCTGGCAAGATGGACAAGTATCAGGAGTTCCTGGCTAACGAGACCCGTTACAGCCGCCTGAGCCGCGCATTCCCGGATCGCGCTAAGGCCCTGTTCGAGAAGAACCAGGAAGCTGCTGAAGCTCGTTACACCCACCTGACCAAGCTGGTTGACCTGTACAAGTAATTTGTCCGGTCCGCGGCACTGCCGCTAAACCAGTAATATAAAACCCCGCCCCGCGCATTCCCGGATCGCGCTAAGGCCCTGTTCGAGAAGAACCAGGAAGCTGCTGAAGCTCGTTACACCCACCTGACCAAGCTGGTTGACCTGTACAAGTAATTTGTCCGGTCCGCGGCACTGCCGCTAAACCAGTAATATAAAACCCCGCCCCGCGCATCCGATACGGTTTGCGCGGGGCGGGGTTTTGTTATCTCTTCCTCTTCGCTTTCTCCCTGTAAATAAACCCAATAAAAAGGCACAGCCCCCGTTCTTCACCCGGCGCTGTGCCCTTTTGTTTAGGCAACACCTCACAATTCCCGCCTGACGGCTTAAGCACCGCTCCAGCGGCTGCGGCACGGCATCTGCGTTGCCAAAATGCTCGATAATGTCGGGTTGCGGTACCCGCATCGTGCTTCGGGGGCAAAAGCCCCTCGCACTCTGCGACCGCTGCCCCTGCTTCGGTTCGCTGTTTCCGCCACTGGCGGCGCTCACCTTTGCAGCATCCAGTATTATCTGCGCTTTTGGCTTGGCATCTGCCGCACCTCGCTCGCCGTATCGGCACTTAGAATTATGCGGTATTGCCTTTATCTTATCCTGTATTAAAGTTTCTTCGGTTTCTTCTTTTCAAAGAAGGAACCTCGTCACTCCAATTATTCTTCGTCCTCGCCCTCAGTGTCCGGTGCGGCATCCTCAGCAGCCTCTTCGGCGGCTTCGGCTGCGGCAATGGCTTCCAGTTCTTCAGGGGTCGGGTCAGTCTCGCCATCATCCTCCGGCTTGGCTGTTTCGGCGGTGGCATCGCGGTCCACGCGGGCCAGCACGGCTACCTTGTCCTCGCCAATCAGGCGCATCACGCGCACGCCGCTGCCATAGCGGGACTGCACGTTGATGTCATTGGCGTGCATGCGGATCAGAATACCGTCCTGGCTGATGAGGATCAGGTCATCGGTGTCATCCACAATCTTGATGCCTGCCACACCGCCGCGGGTGTAGTTGCGGATGCCCAGACCACCGCGCTTGGTAATGCGGTAGTCATCAATCAGGCTGCGGCGGCCTTTGCCGTCCTCGGTGACGGTCAGCACGGTTGCGCCGGGGCGGCAGACGCCCACGCCCACAACATAGTCACCATCACGCAGCTTGATGACGCGCACACCATGGCCTGTGCGGCCCATAGCGCGCGCTCCAGCCTCGCTGAAATGGATGGCGGCACCATCATGAGTGGCCACGATCAGCTCGTCCTCGCCGCCTGTCAGGTGGCACCAGACAAGGGCATCGTCCTCGTTCAGCGCAATAGCGTTCAGGCCGCCCTTGCGGATGTTGCGGAACTGGGAAAGCGGCGTGCGCTTGATCAGGCCCTGCCGCGTTACCATCGTGATGTAACTGGCATCCTCGTCCATGTTGGCGGGCTGGCGCATCATGATGGTAACTTTCTCGCCCTCCTGCAGCTGCAGCAGGTTGGCAATGTGGCTGCCCTTGGCGGTGCGGCTGCCCTCGGCTACCTGGTAGCCTTTCAGGCGGTACACACGGCCCTTGTCCGTCATGAACAGCATGTAGTCATGCGTGGAGCCAACAAACAGTTCCTCGGTAAAGTCATTGTCTTTCTGGGTCATGCCGGCCACACCGCGGCCGCCGCGGTTCTGGGCACTGTAGGTGTCCACCGCCGTGCGCTTGATGTAACCTTCATGGGTCAGGGTAAAGACGCAGGTCTCTTCGGGGATCAGGTCCTCAATGTCCACTTCGCCGGAAACCGCCTCAATGGAGGTGCGGCGGTCATCGCCGTACTTGTCGGCCAGAGCCGTCAGGTCGGTCTTGACGATCTCCATGGTGTGGGCGTCGTTGGACAGGATATCCTTGTAATTTTCAATGCTGGCGCGCAGCTGGCCCAACTCCTCGTCGATCTTGAGGATTTCCAGGCCTGCGAGACGTCCCAGCTGCAGTTTTACGATAGCATCGGCCTGCGGGTCGTCGAAGCCGAAACGCTCCATAATGGCCGCCTTTGCCTCTGCAAAGCCGCCCTTGCAGGCGCGGATGGTGGCGATGATCTCATCCACAATATCCACAGCCTTGCGCAGACCTTCCAGGATGTGCTCGCGGTCCTGGGCTTTTTTCAGCTCATACGCCGTGCGGCGGCGGATGACCTGGAACTGGAAGTCCAGATAGCGCTGCATCATGGTCTTCAGGCTCATGATCTTGGGCACGCCGTCATCCAGCGCCAGCATGATTACACCCACGGTGTCCTGCAGCTGGGTGTAGCGGTAGAGCTGGTTCAGCACTACCTGCGGGTTGGCGTCCTTCTTGATCTCGACCAGGATCTTCATGCCGGTGCGGCTGGAGGACAGGTCGTTCAGGTCGCTGATGCCCTCAATGCGCTTATCTTTGACCAGGTCGCCGATGGATTCCAGCAGGCGGGTCTTGTTGACCATGTAGGGGATCTCGGTGATCACAATCTCATACCGGCCGTTCTTCTTCTCCACGATCTCGGCACGGCCACGCAGGGTGATCTTGCCGCGGCCTGTGGCATATGCCGCACGGATGCCGCTGCGTCCCATAATCACGCCGCCGGTGGGGAAATCGGGTCCCTTGATGTGCTCCATCAGGCCCGCCAGATCAATTTCCGGGTCATCAATCAGGGCAATCATGCCGCTGACGACTTCGCGCAGATTGTGCGGCGGGATGTTGGTGGCCATGCCGACCGCAATGCCCTGGCTGCCGTTGACCAGCAGGTTGGGGGAACCGGCTGGGCAGCATGTGGGGTTCCTTCTTGGTTTCGTCAAAGTTCGGGTCCCAGTCAATGGTATCCTTATCAATATCCGTCAGCATTTCGCATGCAATTTTGGACATGCGGGCTTCGGTATAACGGTAAGCAGCCGGGGGTCACCATCCACGGAACCAAAGTTGCCCTGGCCGTCAACCAGCGGATAACGCAGGCTGAAATCCTGTGCCAGACGCACCATCGCGTCATACACACCTGGCGTCGCCGTGGGGGGTGGTAAGCACCCAGCACAGCACCAACCGTATCCGCAGACTTGCGGTACGGGTGGCTGGGGTCGTTGCCGCGCTCGTGCATCGTGTACAGGATGCGGCGGTGTACGGGCTTCAGGCCATCGCGCACATCCGGCAAGGCACGGGATACGATAACGGACATGGAATAATCCAAAAATGCCGTTTCGATCTCCTGCTTGACATCGCGCACAATGACCTTCGTGCCCGAACCGGGCACCATGATAACATTTTCTTCCATTCAACTCACCTTTCGGATTGTTTCAAAGCCCTTTTGCAAAAGCTTCACCGAAAATCTTCACTCTATCATCAAAATATCAAAAAACAAAATTCATCAGCGTCTGGCGGCAACGGAAATTTTCACCGTAATCCGGGGTGGTAATAGATTGCCCACACGCAGCGGGCGCACAATGTGCGCCCCTACAGGCCGCCATTCGCCCTGCCCCCCGTAGGGAACGGTCTTGACCGTTCCAAAACCTGCGGGCTTTTTGCTCCCTCTCCCCTGCCGCCTTTTCTTTAACCCAAATGATTAAAGTTTTTTGCCAGGCTTTTTTTCAAAAAAGCCGCCAAAAAAGCCGCGAATCAAACGTCCAGACGTGCATACTTGGCGTTGCGCTCAATGAACTCCTTGCGGGGTTCCACCTGCTCGCCCATCAGGATGCTGAACGCCTCGTCGGCGCGCTCGGCATCTTCGATCTTGATCTGCACGATCACGCGGTTATCAGGGTTCATGGTGGTTTCCCACAGCTGGTCGGGGTTCATCTCACCAAGTCCTTTGTAGCGGTTCACCTTGGCGCCCGGCATCTCAGCCGAAAGCTGCTTCATTTCGTCTTCGTTGTACGCATACTTGACGGTGCTGCCCTTTTGCAGCTTGAACAGCGGCGGCTGTGCCACATACACATACCCGTGTTCAATCAGTGGCCGCATGTAACGGAAGAAGAAAGTCAGCATCAAGGTGCAGATGTGGGAGCCGTCAACGTCAGCATCAGCCATGATAAAGATTTTGTGGTACCGCACCTTGTTGATGTCAAATTCATCGCCAATTCCCGTGCCCAGTGCCGTCACAACCGGCATCAGCTTGTCGTTGCCGTAAATGCGGTCGGCGCGGGCTTTTTCCACGTTCAGCATCTTGCCCCACAGCGGCAGGATTGCCTGGATGTTGGAATCACGCCCCTGCTTGGCAGAGCCGCCAGCAGAGTCACCCTCGACGATGAAGATTTCGGTCTTGGCGGGGTCATTCTCGTGGCAGTCTGCCAGTTTGCCCGGCATACGGTTGCTTTCCAGCGCACTCTTGCGGCGCACCAGGTCGCGGGCCTTTTTGGCTGCGGCACGGGCGCGGGCTGCCTGGGTCACCTTTTCAAACACAGCCTTGGCAACAGCAGGGTTTTCTTCCAAAAATTCGCTGAGCTTGTTGTACACAATGTTGGAAACCAGCGTCTTGATGTAGGTGTTGCCCAGCTTGGCTTTGGTCTGGCCCTCAAACTGCGCTTCCTGCAGCTTGACGGAAACAACGGCGATCATGCCTTCGCGCACATCGCTGCCCTGCCAGTTTTCATCCTTTTCCTTCAGGTAGCCCTTGGCACGGCCAAATTCGTTAAACACGCGGGTCAGCGCGGTTTTCAGGCCTTCCTCGTGGGTGCCGCCCTCCGGGGTGTGCACGTTGTTGGCAAAAGAAAGGATCAGCTCGTTGTAGCTGTCGCAGTACTGCAAAGCAACTTCGGCCACAGCGCCGTTGGCTTCGCCTTTCATATAGATGACCTGCGGGTGCAGCGGGGTCAGGTCGCGCTTTTCATGCAGATACTGCACAAAGCTGCGCACGCCGCCCTCATAGCACATGGATTCCTGCGGCGGTACACCGTCGTTTTTCTCAATGCTTTCGGGGCGCTCATCCGTCAGGGTAATGCGCACACCGGCGTTCAGGAAGCTTTCTTCCCGCAGGCGCTTGAGCAGGATCTCATAATCGTATTCGGTGGTTTCGGTGAACATTTCCGGGTCTGGCTTAAAAGTGACGGTGGTACCCGTAGATGCCGCCACACCGATCTTTTTCAGGTCTCCATCCGGTTTTCCGCGCTTGAAACTCTGCTCGTACTCGGCGCCGTCACGGCGCACATGCACAACCAGCCATTCGCTCAGCGCGTTTACAACGCTGGCGCCGACGCCGTGCAGACCGCCAGCCACTTTGTAGCCGGAATCCTCGCCGCCAAACTTGCCGCCGGCATGCAACACGGTATACACGACCGTGACAGCCGGGATGCCCAGTTTGGGCTGGATATCCACCGGGATACCGCGGCCGTTATCACTGACTTCAATGATATTGCCCGGCTTGATGGTCACTTCAATATGGGTGCAGTACCCGGCCAGAGCTTCATCGATGGAGTTATCCACGATTTCATAAACCAGATGATGCAGACCGGAAGGGCCTGTGGAACCGATATACATGCCGGGGCGCTTGCGCACAGCTTCCAGCCCTTCCAGGACCTGGATCTGCGCGCCGCCGTACTCATGGTCGGTCGCCGTTTCGCGGTTGGTTTCGGTGATGATTTCTTCTGACATGAACTTTCCTCCCATTTCTTACGAGGTGCGGGGATTTCGGCAGCTTTTTTTCAAAAACTTAAACCGGCATTTCTGACGTTATCAGGGTAAAACCTGCCCTTTGGTATATCTGGGGTGCATTTTTGTATCTGTAAAAATTATAGACGCTTTTTTGTCCGTCTAACGTTTTTCTGCAGTTTTACTGCCCCATATCAAACTTTGCCGCGCGGTTGCGGATGGCGGTGGTGGATATCTGGGTAATATAAACCGTATCATCGGGGAAATCTGTCAGGACAAAGCTTTTTGGCATACTGCCGCTCACATCCACAACAGCCCCTTCCTGCTGGGCATGCCGCAGGAATTCATCGGTGATCTTTGCCTTCTGGCCCGCATCGGTTGCGGTATCCAGGTCAAACACCCCGATGACGTCCCGCGTATTTACGATAAAATCCTGACCTAAGTGAAGATACATGATAATTAGTAATGAGAAATTAGGGCAATACCGCATAATTCTAAGTGCCGATACGGCGAGCGAGGTGCGGCAGCTGCTAGGCCAAAAGCGCAGATAATACTGGATGTCTTATCGAGCATTTTGGCAACGCAGATGCCGTGCCGCAGCCGTCGGAGCGGTGCTTAAGCCGTCAGGCGGGAATTGTGCGGTGTTGCCTTAGCAATTAGGAATTGGAGGCAGAACAAACTGCCTGGTTTGTCTTTTTTTGGGGATCACGGTTCAGGAATGGGATGGCACTCTGCACCGCCCTTTGGTCGTCTCAAAATTTAGAAATTTTATTTCCGCATCGCGTCAATTTTTGCAATGTTTTCATTTTGAACTTTGCATTCATCAGCGCTTATTTTAAGACTGCGTTTTACTTTTAGTTTTCTATTATTACAAAGATGATTAAAAGTTTTTTCCGGTTCCCTTTTTTTTCAAAAAAGGGAACAAAATCCCCCGTAAAGCAAAATCTCAACCCTCCCGCACGGTTCCGTGGTCCACAAAGACCAGCTTGCCGTTGGTTCGGGCAAAGGCGGCGGAATCGCAGGTGGTCACAAATGTCTGCTTGTCCTCAATGCGGGTCAATAGATACGTCTGGCGTGCGTCATCCAATTCACTGAGCACATCATCCAGCAGCATCACCGGATGTTCGCCCAGCACCTCGCCCGCCACGCTGGCTTCCGCCAGCTTCATGCTCAGCACCGCACTGCGCTGCTGGCCCTGGCTGCCATAAATTTTTCCCGGCTGGCCGTCAATTAAAATTTCCAGGTCCTCGCGGTGGGGCCCCGTCAGGCAAAAGCCTGCCCGCAGCTCGGTGTTTTTCACCTCGCGCAGCTTGGCCGCCAGCGCTTCCGGGCTGCCCGGATCGCAGCAGGGGCAGTATTGGATCTCCAACTTTTCTGCCCCGCTGGAAATATCACGGTAGTTCGCCGCTGCCGCCGGGGCCAGCTGGTCCAGATACCCCGCACGCCGCCGCATGACTTCGCAGCCATAGGTCACAAGCGCTTCGTTGTAGGTTTCCAGCAGAACATCCCCGCCAGGGGTGATGTCATACGCTTTCAGCAACGCATTTTTCTGCGCTACCACGCGTAAATACCGCCGTTCCGCCGCCAGGTAGCCGGGGTACAGCTGGCAGAGCGCGGCATCCAGGAAATGCCGCCGCCCTTCCGGCCCGCCTTTGACCAGGCTCAGATGGTTGGGGTCAAACGCCACCGCCGTAAAAGTTCCTGCGATCGAAGCAGCTCTTCCGCGGTCGGCTCCGTTCAGACGTACCGTCCGGCCGGGGCGCTGGGTTCCTTTGGCGCCAACGGTCAACCGTATTTCCTGGGGGCGGTCTCCCGCTTCAAATGCGGCCTCCAGCACAGCAAAGTCAGCGCCGCGCCGGATCAGCTCGGCATCCTTTGCCCCACGGAAGCTTTTGCCCCCGGTCAGCAGCCAGACGGCTTCCAACAGGTTGGTTTTGCCCTGCCCGTTTGCCCCGCACAGAACCGTCAACTGCGGGGCGGGTTCCAAAACAGCGGCGGATAAATTGCGATAATCCGTCACCGCAAGGCGGTTCAGCCGCATCAGCAGCCCTCCGCGATCTGAACCTGGCGGCCTTCCAGCTCCACCACATCGCCCGGCACGCATTTTTACCGCGCATGGTGCAGGGGCTCCCCGTTCAGCTTCACTTCTCCGCCCTGGAATCAGCTCCTTGGCTTCGCCGCCCGTTTCACACAGGCCGGCAAATTTCAGCAGAGCATCCAATTTGATAAATTCCGTGTGGATTCGTACTTTTTCCATTGTATCAGCCTTCATTCTTAAAGCGTACCGGCAGCACCAGGTAAATAAAGTCTTCGCCCTCCACCGGCAGGACCTTTACCGGGCTCAAGGGGCCGTTGATCTCCAGGCGCAGCTTTTCGCACTTGGAATAGCGCAGCGCATCCAGCAGGTAGCGGTTGTTGAACCCGATTTCCATGGAATCGCCTTCCATGCTTTCCGGCGTAAACTCATCCACCACCTTGCCCAGCGGGGTCTGGCAGCGCACCGTTACTTTATCCGGTGCAAAATTGATGCGCAGCGGGTTCTTCAAACGATCGGTAATAATCAAAGAAGCACGTTCCAGCGTATCAATAAAGCTCTTGCAGTCGATCACGACCTTGGTGCGGCTCTCTTTGGGAATCACGCTCTCATAATTCAGGAACTCGCGCCCTCGATCAACCGGCTCATGATGGTGTAGCCGTTGGTAGTGAACACCACATAGCGGCGGTTTGCATCAATTTTGACCGGTTCGTCCGGCCCGCCGGTGATTTTCAGCAGCTCCTGCAGCGTTTTTGCCGGAATGATAATGCGGATATCGCGGGTGCATTCCACATCCCGCTTAATGATGGCCAGGCGGTAACCGTCCAAAGCCACAACCGTCAGGCGGCCCGGCTCGATCACGAACAATTCACCGGTGTGTGCGGGCTTCTTATCTTCCACAGCGACCGCATAGATGGTCTTTTCGATCAGCTCGCGCATCATCGAAGTCGGAATGGTCATGGTATTTTCGGCTGCCGTGTTGGGCAGGCTGGGGTAATCGCTCGCGTTCATGGCGGGGATCTCAAACTCTGCCACGCCGCCGGAAATAATTGCCATACCTTCGTTATTCAGCTCCACCGATACGGTGCCGGACGGCATACGGCTGACCATGGAACCAAACAGCTTTGCTTCCAAAACCGTCTCGCCGGGTACCTGAACATTGCACTCAATGTTGGTGGTGATGCCCATTTCCATATCGTAGCCGGTCAGCGTCAGCTGGAACCCTTCGGCTTTCAGGTAAATGCCCTCCAGCACGGGGATCGCCGCGCGGTTGGTGATGGCGCGGGAAACGCCGTCGATCGCAGCAGACAGCAGCGACTTGTCACATTCAAACTTCAATGTTGTCACCTCGTATATAATCACTAAACTTACAGAAAACTGTGAAGTGTTGTAGCCTGGCAGACGGTTCAGAAATCTGAAATATCCGTTTTGTATAATCCTTATTTGCTGATGAGCCTGACGGTGCAGAACACGTAAAATGTCAGGGTAAACTAGATACTTTGATAGTCATAGTAGTAGGCTACGTTGAATCTGTGGAAAAGCCTGAAACCTCTGATTCCGAAGCAATTTTTGAGGACCTGGCTTTCCGCAAAACCTCGTGGAAAGAAAAATCTCAAATGTGGAAAACCTGACCTTTCAACCTGCTCTGTGGAAAACCCGTGTTAATTGTTGAAAAATCAGTTGAAAATGTTGAAAGTCTAAAACTGCTGTCGAAACCCGGAATATCCGTTTTGAAAACCCGGAAAAGGCATGGTATGTTCTGCATATTCGTGTATAAACATGCAGAACGCCGGGCGTTTCATTGTCAACCTGCAGCATGCATCAGGCACGGATGTTCTTCATTCATGATGTCGTCCACGGTCTCCTTCAGGTGGCGGTCCTTGCCGATGTTCTTCTCCATCGTATTGATGGAGTACACAACGGTGGAATGGTCACGCTGGAATTCGGAACCGATGGCTTCCATGCTCATACCGGTGATCTCGCGGATGATATACATCGACATCTGGCGGGCGGCACTCACATTGGCGCTGCGCTTTTTCCCGCGGATGTCGGAGGGAATCACATTATAGGTGCGCGCCACTTCGTTGATGATCTTTTCAATCGTAACGGGGATGGGCTGGGTATCATTCAGTGTATCCTTGATGGCGGTCGTCGTCACGCCGATGCAGGGGGCAATACCCTCCAACATATAGTAGGCGTTCAGCTTTTTCACTGCGCCCTCCAGCTGGCGGATGTTCTGCTTCAGATGGTTGGCGATGTATTCCGCAACGTCATCAGGCAGATCCAGATTCAGCAATTCGGCCTTGCGCTTGACGATCGCCACACGGGTTTCGAAATCAGGCGGCTGGATATCCGCCGTCAGGCCCCACTCGAACCGGGTGCGCAGACGCTCTTCCAGGCTCTTGATTTCCTTGGCCGGCCGGTCGGATGCCAGCACGATCTGCTTGCCGGCATTATGCAGCGTATTAAAAGTATGGAAAAACTCTTCCTGCGTTGATTCCTTGCCCGCCAAAAACTGGATATCGTCGATCAGCAACACATCGGCTTCGCGGTATTTCTGGCGGAACTGTTCGGTCGTTGCCATTTTGACCGCGGTGATGATCTCGTTGGTAAACTTTTCGCAGTCCACATAGACGATATTGTAGTCCGGATGGTTTTTGTGGATCTCGATCTGAATCGCGTTCAGCAGATGCGTTTTGCCCAGACCGGACGGTCCGTAAATGAACAGCGGATTGTAAGCGCCGGACGGGTTTGCCGCAACCGCCTGCGCCGCCGCAAAGGCAAATTGGTTGGACGGGCCGCGGATGAAGTTTTCAAAGGTGAAATCATACCGGCCCGAGGGCAGGCTGGCTTCATCCATTGGGCGTTTTTCTTTGGCAGCCTCTGGTTCAGGCTGCGGCACAGTGAACTTGACCTCAACATCAAAGCCAAGTACAGCCTTAAACGCATCCTTCAGCAGACCCGTATAACGGTCGAGACACGATCTTACAGATAAAATCATTGCGGACTTCCAGCGTGATGCAGTTGGAATTTTCAAAGCTGACCGCTTTCAGCCCGCTGATGTAATACTGGTACGTCGCGTCGGCAGTATGTTCGCGGCAATAGGCTTTGGCCGCGTCCAGTACGTCGTTGAATGAATCCATGGATACTCCCCACTTTTGTGTTAGTCAAGGCAATGCACTGCCGCCCCGCAGGCTGCCGCCCAATTTTTGCAAACAAAACACAAGCTGCCCCCCATTATAAAGTAAGAGCGCCGCATCGTTCCACAAAATTCCGGCTGCATCCGGCAGGGTATTGCTGCACGGCCTAAAATTCTTGGGCAGGCGGGCGGAGCATGCAGCAGCCGGCGGCTGCGGGGAAGATGTTGCCTTTCCCGGTCCGCCAAAACCGCTGTGTCAACCCGCGGAAAGCAGGCCCGAAAGCCCGCTCTGCCGATTTTTAGACACAGAGATACAGATATAGTATAGCATAAATTTACCCCCAATACAATTATAATAGGGTACAATTTTCCACGATATGGGCAATAAAAGTTGAAAATGTGGCAAAAAATGCAGGTTTTGAACCAACATTCCACCAAATCCACACCTCACAGCGGGCTCGTTTGCATCTATTTGTCCGCTGGGCCCGCCCGCGCAGAGCGCAAAATCCAATCCTTTGCGCCTGGCATTGGATCATCGCGTGGATTTTTTCGCGGTTTGCTATTGACAAACTTGCCGTCCTTGCGCTATAATCAAAGTCTGCAAGGCTGCCCCTGTATCTACGGGCATTTGCCAAGCGTAAATCGCCAAAAAATGCCCAGTATTGGGGAAACTTTGAAGGAGGGAATACGAAATGAAGCAGACTTTCCAGCCGAAGAAGCGTCAGCGCAGCCGCGTTCATGGCTTTTTGAAGCGCATGGCTTCTAAGAACGGCCGTAAGGTGCTGGCCCGCCGCCGTGCTAAGGGCCGCAAGAACCTGACCGTCTGATTTTTCAGGCACAGGTTTCGCAAACACATGCAAACAAAGGCTGCTGATTTCTTGTCAGCGGCCTTTTTGCTAGGATGTACTGGAAAAAAAGCCAAAATTTGGAGCATTTTCACAAAAGGCAAACCCGTTTTTTCGGCGTTTTTGCCTTGGCCTATAACAGTTCCGGTGCACCATCCATTCCCACTCCCTGCACGTATTAAGCCGTGCAGGCCATACAATCCTACCATGCCGGAGGAACCCCGCCATGCGCTATCGAACCCTGACCAAAAATAAGGAATTTTCCCGCATTTATGCCCGCGGCAAAAGCTATGTTCACCCCAATCTGGTGCTGTATGTGGCCAAAAACCGGCTGGGCTATACCCGCATCGGACTGACCGCCACTAAAAAGGTGGGCCATGCCGTGCAGCGCAACCGTGCGCGGCGTATTATGCGCGCAGCACTTTCGGAACACCTCTCGCAAAATATCGGCGGATATGATATAATCTTAGTAGCGCGTGCCCGCACGCCCTACCTGAAAAGCACCCAACTGAGCAAAACACTGGCGGGCCTGATGCGCAAAGCCGGCCTGCCGGATAAAGCTGCCGCGGTGCCGCAGCAGCCCGCGGCCAAACCGCAGCCGAACGGTGCACCGGAGTGATCAGCCGGGTGCTGATTGCCCTGGTGCGCGGCTACCAGAAGGTCATTAGTCCGCTGCTGGGGCATAACTGCCGGTTTACCCCAACCTGCAGCCAGTATATGATCCAGGCTATCCAGGTGCATGGCCCGGCCAAAGGCCTGCTGCTGGGCCTGTGGCGCATTCTGCGCTGCAATCCCTTTGGCAAGTACGGCTATGACCCCGTGCCGGAAAAGGGGCGCTGGATGAACCCAGAGCGGAAGCTGTTCAGAGAAAAGCGATAAGGCTGAATTAAACTAAATTAAAAAAGAATAAAGAATAATGTTGGTGGACCGCTGCGCCGGAACGGCGCAGCTCAAAAAATTAGGGTTCTGCCGAGCCAAAACCCGCAGCAGAACTTTTAGGATCTAATATTCCAAAATAAAGGCACCGCAGGTGCCAACCACCATGATTCATTATTCTTTCTTAGTTATTCTCTATTACTCTCGCCTCTCATGTCTTCTCACCGCACGGCGAAGACCTTCTTTATAAAATAAATGCCCTGCGTGCGGGCAGGGCGGAAGGATAGAATATGGGATTCCTCGCAATGATCCTGGGACCGCTGATGCGTATGCTGTATCAGATGATCCCGAACTTCGCCGTCACGATGATTGTTTTCACCGTGATCATCAAACTGCTCATGCTTCCGCTGATGATCAAACAGCAGAAGTCCATGGCCAAGATGTCGGTGTTTACACCGATGATCAATGAAATCCAGCAAAAGTACAAGAACAACCAGGAAAAAATGCAGGAGGAAATGCTCAAGTTCCAGCAGGAGTATGGCTACTCCCCCACTGCAGGCTGCCTGCCGATGCTTGTCAATATGCTGGTCCTGTTCGGCATGGTGGAGGTTGTTTACCGCCCTGTGCAGTACATTCTCGGCATCCCCAAGGACGCCATCAGCGCCGCCTGCACCGCACTTGGTATTGCCAACAACGGCGCAGCGTCCCAGACCGGCCTGATCGAAGCAATCCACGCCGGCCTTGCCAGTGGTGTGGATACTGGCCTGGCTACCGAGCAGCTCAGCTCCATTGCCAACTTTAACACCAGTTTCCTTGGCATGGATATGTGCACCATCCCCGGCTTCAGCTTCAGCCTGATCATGATCTTCCCCATCATCGCTGCGGTTACCATGTGCATCTCCCAGGTGCTCAGCACCAAGATGTCCGGCCAGCAGGCCCAGATGCAGGGCAGCATGAAGGTCATGATGTGGGGCATGAACATCATGTTCGTCTTCATGTGCTTCCAGATGCCTGTCGGCTTCTCCCTGTACTACGGCACCTCCAACATCTTCATGATGCTGCAGACCGTGCTGACCTACAAGGTGTATAACCCCGAAAAGTTCAAGGCTCAGTACGAAGCCGAAGTTGCCGCCAAGCGCGCCGCCAAGAAAGAGATCAAGACCGTTACCGTCGAAGAAGGCGGCAAAAAGGTCGAAAAGAACGTCAACAAGCGTCAGCTGGACCAGATGCGCCTTGAATACGCCCGCAAGCTGGATGCCGAAAAGTACGCCAATGACCGTACCGTCCCCCTGACGGACGAGCAGCGCGCCGAGATGGAAGCCCAGAAGGCCCAGAAAGGCAAAAAGAAGAAGTAAGACCGCCCTATAAAGAAGGAGGTAGTAATCATGCGTGAATATGTTGCAACCGCCAAAACGGTGGAAGAAGCCATTCAGCTGGGCTGCGAAGCGCTCAGCGTTGACCGTGACGACCTGGGTGTGAGCTATGAGATCCTGGAAATGCCGCAGAAAACCGGCTTCCTGGGCCTGAAAGTGACCCCTGCAAAAGTAAAAGTTACCGTGGAAACTGCCGATACCGAGCCGGAAACCACTCCTGCTGCCCCGGTGGCCGCCGCTGAACCCGAACCCGCCCCGGCAGAAGAAGCGGCCGAACAACCCGCGGCAGAGGATGCTGCCCCGGCGGAAGCCGAGACCCCGCTGGATATTGCCGCTGACCCCCGCCTGCAGGCTGCGGTGGATTACCACTGACCCCCATCTTCCACCTGATGGGCGTGAAGGAGTTCACCTTTACCGCAGGCAAAAAGGGAGAAGCTACCATTCTGCATGTTGAGGGTGCCCACCTGGGCGCACTCATTGGCCGCCGCGGCGAAACGATGGAGAGCCTTTCCTATCTGGCAAGCCTGGTGGTCAACCGGATGGAAGGCCCTTACGTCAAGCTGGGCATCGATGTGGGCGGCTACCGCAATAAGCGCGAAGACGACCTGACGGCCTTGGCTGTGCGCATTGCCAACCGTGTGATCCGCACTGGCTGCTATTACGAGATGGAGCCGATGAACCCCTACGAGCGCCACATCATCCATACCGCTGTGGCCGAGATCGAGGGCGTACGCAGCGAGAGCAAGGGCGAAGGCCCCGACCGCCGCGTGGTGATTTATTCCACCGACCCTAACGCCAGCAACCTGCCGGATCGTGATGCACCGCGCGGCCGCCGCAGCGGCCCCAACCGCGGCAATCGCAATGGCCGCAGCTTTAACGGCAACCGCGGCCCCCGCAACGATAACCGCCGCGGCGGTGGTTACCGCGGCAACAGCAGCCGTCCCCCGCGTGATAACCGCGGTGGCAGCCGCAATGGCGGCCGCGGCTATGGCCGCCCGTCCAGCGTGCCGGAGCGCGAATTTGCCAGCACCCCGCGTGACCCCAACGCCCGCCCGCAGGCCCCGGCCCGCACCGCGCGCATCCATGATGGGGATGATTTTGACATGTTCGGCAAGATCGAACTGTAAGATCCAGCGCAAAATCAGCATTTGAAAAAGAGCAGCGTTTTTGCCATGCGGCAGAAGAAACGCTGCTCTTTTTGTACAGATAAAAACGCTGGAGAGATTGCAGGAAACGATCGGACAAAAGCTGTCCAACCCCCACAGTGCGCCATTTCTCGCTTTGTTCCGTGTTGCGGGCAGGCAAAAGGACGCTCTGGCAGGTAATGGAGTGCTGGAACAACGCCATGAACCGGGTGAACACAATTACCGCTGACCACGATTTGCAGCAGGTCAATCAGCCGCCCGGCCCCTTGATCACGAACTGGCTGCAACTGGAATGTGGTATACGATCAAGGTCAGGTTGGCAAAATCCCGTCCGGTCCCCTGGCTGACGGTGCATGGTACCGATACAATGGCCGATGCCCCCAGCCTGTCAATGCCCAGCGCCAACAGGACCATCCTGACAGATAGATCCCGAAGCGGGCAGCATGCTGCGCTTTCATTCTAAGGCAACACCGCACAATTCCCGCCTTGCGGCTTAAGCACCGCTCCGGCAGCTGCGGCACGGCATCTGCGTTGCCAAAATGCTCGATAATGTCGGGTTGCGGTACTCGCATCGTGCTTCGGGGGCAAAAGCCCCTCACACTCTGCGACCGCTGCCCCTGCTTCGGTTCGCTGTTTCCGCCACTGGCGGCGCTCACCTTTGCAGCATCCAGTATTATCTGCGCTTTTGGCTTGGCATCTGCCGCACCTCGCTCGCTGTATCAGGCACTTAGAATTATGCGGTATTGCCCTAAAACTCTCCTTGCTTTATGCGCTTATAAAACAGTAAAATCGTATTTTTGTGGAACAGGTATAATGTTGGTCATTCCGTTTGTTCCGCATCGTTATAAGTACGCTGCTTTCTGATAAAGTTTTTATTATAATACTGACCCACGCCGGGAACAATGTACGCCCCGGCGGCTGCCAAAGCCCCGTGCTGTGTGCGGGGGCTTTTTCTTGTGCCAGCCGCCGCCTTGTGCTACAATACTGGTATATTTTGCAGCGGCATTGCCCGCTGCCCGTGGAACATTGAAGGAGGAAACCCCATGCCTGCCATTACTGTGCGCGGCGTAACGCTGCTGCCCCCGCGGGACACTGCCCCGACCAACTTTAAGATCCTGGTACCCGTTATGGCCAACGACCTTTCCAACGCTGCCGCCGCTGGGGCGGCTGGGGACGTGGTAGAGCTGCGTTTGGATGCCCTTTCGATATTGGATGCTCCTAACGTGCAAAACGTGCTGTGCGCCGCCCGTGCCGCCATTGGGCAGGGCGTTCCCCTACTGGCCACCATCCGAACCAAAAAAGAGGGCGGTCTGGTCGATCTCACCGATGCCGCATACGGCGAACTCGGCACTGCTATCTGCCACAGTGGCCTGGCGGATCTGCTGGATGTCGAAGCCAGCACGGCTCCGGCGGTCATTGCTGCCATCCAGCAGCAGGCGCGGGAAAGCGGCGTAAAAACCGTGTTCAGCAGCCATAACTTTGCCGAGACTCCGCCCACCGAAACGATGGTCAACACCCTGACTGATATGGTCCGCCGCGGGGCAGATATCGCCAAGCTGGCCGTAATGCCCCACACCCCGGCGGATACCGCCCGCCTGCTGGAAGCCACCGCCCAGGCAGCCCAAGCCACAGGGAACGATACCCCGCTCATCACCATGTCTATGGGCCAGCAGGGGATGGTCAGCCGCATCTGCGGCGCAGCGTTTGGCAGCTGTGCAGGCTTTGCCACGGCAGGTGTTTCCAGCGCACCGGGCCAGCCCGCCGCCCCCGCCCTGCGCACGGCGCTGGACGCCCTGGGTGCCATGCTGGGTTGAATCGTCCTGAAAAAACAAAGGCAACACCGCACAATTCCCGCCTAGCGGCTTAAGCACCGCTCCGGCAGCTGCGGCACGGCATCTGCGTTGCCAAAATGCTCGATAAGACATCCAGTATTATCTGCGCTTTTGGCTTAGCAGCTGCCGCACCTCGCTCGCCGTATCGGCACTTAGAATTATGCGGTATTGCCCAAAGTCCAAAATGCAACTTCCCGTTGCTTGGCAAACGCAGCCCGCTATGCTATCCTACCGATAAAAGATAAAGGAGGCAATGCCATGGAAACTAGGCAAGTTATTTTGCAGCTGCGTACCGCCAAAGGGTTATCGCAGGAAGAACTGGCCGCAAAAGTATATGTGACCCGCCAGGCCGTGTCCCGCTGGGAAACCGGCGAAACCGTGCCCAACACCGAAACTCTGAAACTGCTGTCCCAGCTGTTTGATGTCTCCATCAACACCCTGTTGGGCAGCCCGCGCACCCTGGTCTGCCAGTGCTGCGGCATGCTGCTGGATGATTCCACCTTGAGCAAAGGGCCGGATGGTGCCTTTGACGAGGATTATTGTAAGTGGTGCTATGCCGATGGCCAGTTCGCCTATCCCACCAAAGCTTCCCTGCTGGATTATCTGATGGCACATATGCCCAACCCGGATAACGCCCCCGCCGCCGTTTGCCGCGCCCAGTTTGATACTTACCTTTCCCAGCTGAAGCACTGGAAAGAGAAAGAGTAACCGCAATAAAAACAGACACAAAACAAAGGCAACACCGCACAATTCCCGCCTTGCGGCTTAAGCACCGCTCCGGCGGCTGCGGCACGGCATCTGCGTTGCCAAAATGCTCGATAAGACATCCAGTATTATCTGCGCTTTTGGCTTAGCATCTGCCGCACCTCGCTCGCCGTATCGGCACTTAGAATTATGCGGTATTGCCCAAAATCTCAGCTGTGCAGGTAGGATACCGCACGGCTGAGATTTTTGTTTTGCAATTTCTGTTTCGTTTCGGCGGCCCAGCTTTTTGAAAAAGGCTGACTCCCAAAAGCCCCGTGCCGGGGAAAGCTCAACAGACCTGTGCCTGTTCCTTTTCCCCTCACACGGGGCTTTTTCTATTTGGTCTGATTAAAGGCAACACCGCACAATTCCCGCCTTGCGGCTTAAGCACCGCTTCGGCGGCTGCGGCACGGCATCTGCGTTGCCAAAATGCTCGATAAGACATCCAGTATTATCGAGCATTTTGGCTTAGCATCTGCCGCACCTCGCTCGCCGTATCGGCACTTAGAATTGTGCGGTGTTGCCTAAAGTTTTTCGCCCAGCCTTTTTTCAAAAAAGGCTGGAAAACAACTCCAAAAAGAAAATTACTTCTCCTTCGGTACCAGCACGGTCTTGCCGCCCATGTACGGCTGCAGAACAGCCGGAATGGTCACGGTGCCGTCAGCCTGCAGGTGGTTCTCCAGGAAAGCAATCAGCATGCGCGGCGGGGCAACGCAGGTGTTGTTCAGGGTATGGGCCAGCTGGGTCTTGCCATTCTCATCCTTGTAGCGGATGCGCAGACGGCGTGCCTGGGCATCGCCCAGGTTGGAGCAGCTGCAAACCTCAAAATACTTCTGCTGACGCGGGCTCCAAGCCTCAATGTCGCAGCTCTTCACCTTAAGGTCAGCCAGGTCGCCGGAGCAGCACTCCAGCTGGCGAACGGGAATCTCCATAGAGCGGAACAGCTCAACAGAGTTGCGCCACAGCTTGTCGTACCAGCTCATGCTGTCCTCCGGCTTGCAGACGACGATCATTTCCTGCTTCTCGAACTGGTGAATGCGGTAAATGCCTCGCTCCTCAATGCCGTGGGCACCCTTCTCCTTGCGGAAGCAGGGGCTGTAGCTGGTCAGGGTCAGGGGCAGCTTGGCGCCGTCCAGGGTCTGGTCAATGAAACGGCCGATCATGGTGTGCTCAGAAGTGCCGATCAGGTACAGGTCCTCACCCTCGATCTTGTACATCATGGCATCCATTTCGGGGAAGGACATAACGCCCTTCACCACATCGCCGTGCATCATGAACGGGGGGATGACATAGGTGAAGCCCTTGTCGATCATAAAATCGCGGGCGTAAGCCAGAACAGCTTCGTGCAGGCGGGCAATGTCGCCCAGCAGATAGTAGAAGCCGTTGCCGGAAACGCGGCCTGCAGCATCCAGGTCAATGCCGTCAAAGCTTTCCATGATGTCAACATGGTACGGGATGGGATAATCCGGCACAACAGGATCGCCAAAGCGCTGTACTTCCACATTGCAGCTGTCGTCCGGGCCGATGGGCACACTGGGGTCGATCATCTGCGGGATGGTGTACATGATGTCGCGGATCTTGTCCTGCAGCTCGGCTTCCTTGGTTTCCAGCTCTTTCAGGCGGTCAGCCTGTGCGGTCACCTGCTTCTTGATCTCCTCAGCTTCGGCGGCCTTGCTGGGATCCTTTTTAGCCTGGCCCATCAGCATGCCAATCTGCTTGGAAAGCTTGTTGCGGTTGGCGCGCAGGGTGTCACCCTCGCCAATGGCGGCGCGGTACTCGGCATCCAGATTGATGACCTCGTCTACCAGCGGCAGCTTGGCATCCTGAAACTTCTTTTTAATGTTCTCCTTGACCTCATCGGGGTGCTCACGCACAAAACGAATATCCAGCATGATTCAAAATCCTTTCCTCTATTTGTAATTTTGCAAATGCCTGAGGCAATACCGCATAATTCTAAGTGCCGATACGGCGAGCGAGGTGCGGCAGCAGCTAAGCCAAAAGCGCAGATAATACTGGATGCTGCAAAGGTGAGCGCCGCCAGTGGCGGAAACAGCGAACCGAAGCAAGGGCAGCGGTCGCAGAGTGCGAGGGGCTTTTGCCCCCGAAGCACGATGCGGGTACCGCAACCCGACATTATCGAGCATTTTGGCAACGCAGATGCCGTGCCGCAGCCGCCGGAGCGGTGCTTAAGCCGTCAGGCGGGAATTGTGCGGTGTTGCCCTGAAATCTAAAGTAATAAAATGAAAGAGTTATGCCTCGTCCTCACCGGACGGATCAGCCGCCTCGGCGGCCTGCTCAGGGTCATACTGCCCCAGCAACCCGGCGAACTGCTGCAGCTGCGCATCAGAATAAAATGCAATGTGCAGCACGCCCTTGCCGCCCTTGTAGTCCACATGCACTTCGCTGCCGGTGGTCTCTTTCAGGGCACCCTCCACCTCCACGGCAAGCACCGGGCGGGTAAAGGCATCCTCTTCCTTGGCGGGCTTCGGCGGCTTGGACATTTTGCGGCACAAAGCTTCGGCCTGGCGCACGCTCATGTCCTTGGCAATGATCTGGTCCGCCGCGGCGGACATCTGCTCCGGTGAGCCAAGGCTTAACAGCGCTTTGGCATGGCCCGCGCTGATGTCCCCTGTCCGCACCTGATCCCGCACATACTCCGGCAGGTTCAGCAGGCGCATGGCGTTGGTAATGGCGCTGCGGCTTTTGCCCAGCCGCTTGGCGGCTTCTTCCTGCGTTAAACCATAGCGCTCGATCAGCTTTTTGCAGCCCTCGGCTACTTCAATGGGGTCCAGGTCCTCGCGCTGTAAGTTTTCAATCAGGGCCAGCGCAGCGGCCTGTTCATCGGTAACTTCTTTGATCAAAACCGGAACTTCATCCAGCCCGGCCATGCGCGCGGCACGCCAGCGGCGCTCGCCCGCAATGATCACATAGCCCGGCCCGGTCTTTTTGGCGCGCACCGCAATGGGCTGCAGCAGGCCGTTTTCGCCAATGCTCTCTGCCAGGGCCGCCATGGCGTCCTCGTCAAAGTTCTTGCGCGGCTGGTCGGGGTCCGGCTCAATCTCCCGCACAGGCAGGCGGGTCAGATCCGGGCTAGCATCTTCGGTCATGGGCAGGTCTTCAAACAGGCTGTCCAGCCCTTTGCCAAGGCCGCCCAATTTGCGTTTTGCCATTCACACACTTCCCTTTCCCAAACAGGAAAACCAGGGTCATTCCCGCTCGTTATTTTCCAAAAATTCACGCGCCATGGCCATATAGGCTTCGCTGCCCTTGCCGTTCGGCTCGTAAAAATTGATGGGCATACCAAAACTGGGCGCTTCCGAAAGACGCACGGTGCGCGGCACAACGGTTTTGTAAACCTTGTTGCCATAGTACTTTTTGACCTGTGCAACCACCTGCATGGTTAAGTTGAACCGGCCGGAGTACATGGTGAACACCACGCCCTCAATGTCCAGGTAATGGTTGTATTTTTTGCGCACGATCTTTAAGGTATTCATCAGTTCCGAAAGCCCCTCCAGCGCATAATACTCGCACTGAATGGGGATCAGCACCGTATCGCAGGCGCAAAGACCGTTGACGGTCAGCAAATCCAGCGAGGGCGGGCAGTCAATGAACACATAATCGTACAAAGGAATCAGCGGTGCCAGGATGCTGCGCAGGCGGTTTTTCGCGCCGGGGCAGCTCCACCAGCTCCACCACAGCACCGGCCAGCTGCGTGTTGGAAGCAATCAGGTCTGCGTTGAACTTGGTGTGAACGATGGCCTGCCGGATGTCATCATCGTTGATCAGGCAGGTGTAAATGTTGGATTGCTGGCCTTTTTTTGCAACGCCGTAACCCGAGGTGGTATTGCCCTGCGGGTCAAGGTCAACCACGAGAACCTTTTTGCCCAGCGCAGCCACGCAGGAAGAAAGGTTGACGCAGGTGGTCGTTTTGCCAACGCCGCCCTTTTGGTTTGCGATTGCAATTACTTTTGCCATTTTACCCTCCATGTATCGTTTGGAACCGCTAAGAACTTATTTATTATAACACAGCAGCCCCTTTTGTGGAAGTCCTAACCCCCAAAAACACAAAAAATCCCCCCGGAATGTTCCACGTGGAACATTCCGGAGGGAAAAAGCGCAGGAAGAGACAGTGTGCCCCTAAATATATAACAAGAAAACTGAATTGGTAAGGCGTGCAGAATGTTTATTATGCGCTGCAAACATAGAAATTGTCCTGTAGGGCGGAACGCCCTCATCCCGCCGCAACCTTGCCTTGCTTGTGCATTATAAATTTTGTGATGTGTCTGACGTCAATTTGTAGGGGACGATGAGCCTTTGCCTATATATTTCACCGCGTCATTCGAAGTACAGCGGCGGGCGTACGATGTGCGGGCCTACGGGTGGAATGTATAGTAAATGTTGATTGCCCATTATAAAATGCACTTGTAGGGAACGGTCTATTCCCGCACTACCGCGCGGAAAAACAACGCATGTGGCATTATTTAAAACGTGCTATAAAATTTATGCCTGTCCGGGACGTCGAGGACGCCGTCCCCTACAAATCAGGGAAAAGCTTGGCACAAAATTTGCAGGCGAGGTAAGCCATAGTACCGGCGGGGTCAAGTGCCCCCACCCCTACCTCCAATTCCTCATTCCTAATTCCTGATTTCGCATTCGCCCAAACTCCTAACTCCTCCCTCCTAACTCCTAACTAACTCATCCTCTTCCCCAAGGCTGCTTCCTTCCCCGCTCGGCATCTCCGGCTCATGGCACGCCGGCAGCGTGTTGGGCACGGGCAGCGGTGCAGGGGTAGCGGTGGGAATGCGTACCGTGTATTCCAAAAAATCCATCCGCTTGCTCACAGCTGGTCACGGCGGGAATGCCCCGCTGGGTCATCAGGTCAACCGCGTGCTGTAAGGTGTTTACAAACAGCCGCACATCCCCCACCATCGGCACCGTGCTGCGGCAGGGGCCGGGGGTGTCTTTGGGGGCAGCCAGCATGGCGTCCACCAGACGGTCGGCTTCCCGCACACTCAGCTTGTCCCGTGCGATCTTTTCCAGCGCGGCGGTGCGGCGGCTTTCCGGCAGGCGCAGTACAGCGCGGGCGTGGCGCACGGTCAGACCGGCAGCGGTGCAGAGCTGCTGCTGGGCGGTGGTCAGGGTAAGTAAAGCGCAGTTTGTTGGCCAGCGCGGGCTGGCTTAACCCCAGGCGGCGTGCAGCTTCGGCCTGGGTGCAGTTCCAAAGCCGGATTACCTCCCGGATGCCCCTTGCCGCATCAAAGGCATCCAGTTGGGCGCGCTGTAAATTTTCCAGCAGCCCCAGCGCAGCGGTTTCACTGTCGTCAAAGTCCTGAATGATGGCCGGGATGCGTTCCAGCTTCGCCAGGCGGCAGGCCCGCAGCCGCCGCTCCCCCGCCACAAGCTGGTATTTGTGGTAGCCTGTCTTGCGCACGCTGATGGGCTGCAGCAGCCCATTCTGTAAAATGCTGACAGCCAGCGCCGCAATCTCGGTTTCATCAAAGGCGGTGCGCGCCTGGAACGGCGATGGCTCGATCTGCTCCACCGGCAGTAAAACAATTTTGCCGGGTTTCTGATTGGCGGCTTTTTTATCCGGTTTGGACATATGGCTTCTCCCTCCCCCGCACAGGCAATAAAAAAGCCTGTGCTTGCCTTTTATCAAAAGCATAGCACAGGCCAAACCGGTTAGAAAGAAAATTCGTTCGCCGCAATTCGAGGTAAAACCCGGAGTTTTGTTAAATTAAAGAGGCTTTTTTGCAATTTTTCCGCCGTTGCGGGGGTAAGCTGTCGGCGTTTGCGAAATCTTTTTGCAAACCACCAGCCGCCGCTCGCTGCCGTCCGGCAGGGTGAACGCGCGGGTATCGCCGTAGGCACCGCCCAGCTTTTTCAGGGCGGCAGCGGAACCGCCCAACTCAGCATCCGCATCAGGGCCTTTCATTGCAATGAACACCCCGCCAACCCGCACAAGCGGCAGGCAGTATTCGCACAGCACCGGCAGGGCGGCTACCGCACGGGCGCTGGCGACATCAAACTGTTCACGCCAGATTTTGCGGGCGGCTTCCTCTGCGCGCTCCTTGGCAAACTCTACCCCCGTCAGGCCAAGTTCCCCGCACAGGTACTTCAAAAAGTCCACCCGCTTGCCGGTGGGCTCCATCAGGGTCAGCTGCAAATCCGGCTTAAAAATTTTTGCCACCACCCGGGGAACCCTGCCCCGGTGCCAACGTCCACCAGTTTGCCGGTTACTTCCGGCTGGGCGGCAAACAGCAGGCTGTCCGCAAAGTGGCGGTCCTCAATGCCCTCCGGGCTGGTGATGGCCGTCAGGTTCACCTTCTGGTTGTAATCCACCAGAATTTCCGCATAGCGGTCCAGCAGGTCCAGCTGGGCACCGCTCAGCACAATGTTCCACGTGGAACATTTTTGTGCAAGGCGTTCTTTATCGATCATATAAGCTCCTTTATAAAAATAATAAATAATAATGAATAAAGAACAATGTCGGTGCGCCGCCCGCTGCGGCGCAAATAAAATAGTTTGGCTGCGATGGAGCGACCATGATTTTTTCCGGAACAGCTGACTTAATTAAAATGTGATGCCGTGGGCATCACACAACAATTATTCATTATTCTCTATTCTTTTTTAATTAAAAATGAGTATCCCGCCCCTTATTCTGCCGCCGCAGTCTTCCCTGCTTTCATCAGGGCAATGCTCAGCTGGGCCAGGTCGCTGGGGCTTACACCAGGAATGCGTCCGGCCTGTGCCAGCGTGCGGGGGCGAATCTTCGCCAGCTTTTCGCGGGCTTCCAGCGTCACGGTTTCCAGCGGGGCGTAATCAAAGTCATCGGGGATCACCACATTTTCGTGGCGCTGTACCTCGTGGATAGCGCGCTGCTCACGGGCAATATAACCGGCATAGCGGATCTCGGTTTCAATGCGCAAGGCCATGGCAGCACTCACATCCTGCCCGCGGCCAATCACCTTGGCCAACAGCTCATAGTGTACGCCGGGCCGCTTGAGCAGCTCCGCCGCCGTGCCGCCGGATTCACCCAGCGTTTCCAGCACTTCCGGCGGGGCAACGGTGCGCAGCTCCGCCAGCGGTACTTTGGTGGTTTCCAGCCGGTGCAGCTCGGCCTTTTTCACTTCCATATCATGGGTGAACGCCGCCCAGCGGGTGTCGTCCACAAGGCCGTATTCCCGGCCAATGGGGGTCAGGCGCTCATCGGCGTTGTCCTGCCGCAGGCTCAGGCGGTACTCGCTGCGGCTGGTCATCATGCGGTAGGGGTCCATCACGCCCTTGGTTACTAGGTCGTCCACCAGCGTGCCAAGATAGGAAGTATGCCGTGCCAGCACCAGCTCGCTCTTGCCCAGAGCCTGGCGGGCGGCGTTCAGGCCGGCCAGCAGGCCCTGCGCGGCGGCTTCCTCATAGCCGGAAGTTCCGTTGAACTGCCCTGCCCCGTACATGCCGCCGATCACTTTGCTTTCCAGCGTGGGCAGCATGCTGGTGGGGTCCACACAGTCATACTCGATGGCATAAGCCGGGCGCATGATCTCCAGGTTCTCAAACCCCTTGATGGTGCGGTACATGGCATTCTGCACGGCTTCCGGCAGGGAGGAACTCATCCCCTGCAGGTACATCTCCTCGGTGTCCTCGCCGCAGGGCTCCACAAACACCGGGTGGCGTTCCTTGCCCTTAAAGCGCACAACCTTATCTTCAATCGAAGGGCAGTACCGCGGGCCGACACCCTGAATGTCCCCGCCGTACAGCGGCGAGCGGCTCAGATTGTCCAGGATGACCTTGTGGGTCTCCGGGTTGGTGTAAGCAATGTAGCAGTCCACCTTGTTGTGCATCGGCTTGTGGGTCATAAAGCTGAACGGCTGTAGCAGTTCGTCCGGGTCGCCGGGCTGGCAGTCCAGCTTGCTGAAGTCAATGCTGCGGCGGTGTACGCGGGCCGGGGTGCCGGTCTTGAAGCGGCGCAGCGGCACACCGTGGGCCGTCAGATCCTTGGTCAGCGCGGTGGCCGCATGGGTACCATCCGGGCCGCCGTCATAGTGGGCTTCGCCCACAAAAATGCGCCCGCCCAGCGCTGTGCCGGTGGCAATCACCACGCACTTGCAGCTGTAATAGCCGCCCAGCGCCGTTACCACCCCGCACACATGGCCGTTCTGCACATCCAGCCGCACGATCTCTGCCTGGTGAATCTCAAGGTTGGGGGTCAGCTCCAGCGCGTGCTTCATCCACATGTGGTAGCGCTTGCGGTCGGTCTGCACGCGCAGGCTGTGTACCGCGGGGCCTTTGCCGCGGTTCAGCATCCGGCTCTGCAAAAAGGTGGCGTCCGCCGCAATGCCCATCAGACCGCCCAGCGCATCGATCTCCCGCACCAGATGCCCCTTGGCTGTGCCGCCAATGGACGGGTTGCAGGGCATGTTGCCGATAAAATCCAATGTCAACGTAAAGATCGCCGTCTTGGCGCCAAGCATGGCTGCCGCATGGGCAGCTTCAATTCCGGCGTGTCCGGCACCCACCACGACCACATCATAATTTCCCAAAAAATCCATAATCTCTATGCCTCAAATCAAAACTCTTTGATGGAAGAAATTTTCGTCACTTCATTGTATCACAGCCGCGCCCGGAACACAATAAAAGAGCGCCTGCCCCCGCAGAAAATAGCGGGTAAACAGGCGCTCTTGAAACGCAGAAGAACAGGTGGGTTATTTGCCCACACAGAAGGTAGAAAACACTTCGTCAATGGTAGCTTCGGTGGCATCCTCACCGGTCAGGCGGGCAAGGGCACGCTGCGCATCGCTGATGCACACCCCAGCAGCATCCAGCCCAAAGCCGTCCTCCTGGCTGTTCAGGGCTTCGGCCAGGGCATCACGGGCTTCCTTGGCGGCGCTCAGCTGGCGGGCGCTGCACAGCGCGGCAGCGTTGGGGTCCAGGTTGGCGGTGCCCAGCAGTTGGGCGACCGCCTGACACAAAGGCTGCAGGCTGGCGGCGTCCCGCGCGGTCAGAGGAATGATGGCCTTGAAGTAAGGCGCTAACTGCTGCTGTGCGGCAGTGAATGCTTCCCCCTGCCCGGCCAGATCCTGCTTGTTCAGGATGGCCAGCGCAGGGCGGCCCTGGCAGCGGCGTGCAATTTCCAGGTCTTCCTCATTCAGCGGGGCGGCCAGGTCGAACACGGCCAGCACCAGCCCGGCTTCCTCCAGCTTTTTCCAGCTGCGGCGGATGCCCTCGGCTTCTACAGCATCGCCGTGTTCCCCACATCCCGCACACCGGCGGTGTCAAACAGGTTCAGCCGGATGCCGGTATCCCCCAGCATCACGGCCTGCTCCAGCACATCGCGGGTGGTGCCCGCAATGGGGGTCACAATGGCGCGGTCAAACCCGGCCAGCAGGTTCAGCAGGGTGCTTTTGCCCACATTGGGGCGGCCCAGCAGCACACAGTCCACCCCGCGGCGCAAAACCGCCCCGGCCCCGTACCCGGCAATCAGCTGGTCCAGCGTGTCCCTCTGCTCGCTCAGTGTGGCGATCAGCTCTGCCTGCGATACCTCCGGCACATCCTCCTCCGGGTAGTCGATCCAGGCGGTCAGGTGGGCAGCCAGCGTTTGCAAAGCGGCCTGGATGCCCGCAATGCGCCGTGCCAGCGCGCCGTCCAAAGCGGACTTTGCCAGCGCTGCCCCCTGCCGCCCTTCGGCGGAGATGATCTCCATCACGGCTTCGGCCTGGGTCAGGCTCATGCGGCCGTTTTCCAGTGCGCGGCGGGTAAACTCGCCGGGGCCGGCGGGCGCAGCACCGGCCAGGTACAGCGCTTCCAGCAGGCCCTGGGCCATGGCGTTGCCGCCGTGGACTGAAAGCTCGATCACATCCTCACCAGTGTAGCTGTGCGGCGCGCGGAAAAACAGGGCGATGGTCTCATCCATCTCCTCACCCCGCAGATGGTAATGCCCCAGCATGGCGGTGTAGCCTTTGGCTTCCGCAACCTGCTTTGCCGGGTTGCGAGGGGTGAAGATCTCCTCCACCACCGCATACGCTTCCGGTCCGGATACCCGAACGACCGCAATGCCGCCTGCCCCCGGTGGGGTGGCAAGGGCGCAAATAGTAGAACTCATATCAATACCTCGAAGACTTATCTGTTGTTGGCTTTATGCTGGCCTTGGCTGCGTCAGCAGCGGTAACTCTCCCGCGGGCCAAGGTAAGATTCCGGCAGGGTGGTGCCGTCCGGCCAAAGCACGATCTTTTCCAGAATGATGGCCGGGCTGACCGCATAAAAGCAGTGTGTTGACCCCCGCATGGCATGGGATCATTGCTTCTGTCAGCTTTACATTGGCAAAGCCCTCGGCGTACCACTGTTCGCTGCCAAAGAACGGTCGGTTCTCCTCATGCACGGTGTTTACAACCGGCACCGCTCCGCCATTGACCGAATAGCCGATATACTGCTTCGGCTCAAAGGTGACCGGTGTGGTGGCGGACATATGGAACTGTACATGATAGTCTCCGTCTTTTGCCGCAGCAAACGTATATTCCAGATAGGGGCGCTCTTCGCTGTTTTCAAAGTTGGCGGTAGCCGGGAACACTTTCAGCGCGGTGCCCAGGCGGCCATACGGCTTGAGCAGCGCAAAGCCGCCGCCGGGAACATCCCGCTTGGCAGTGTAGTGCTGTGCTTCCATGGCAATGCAACCGTTGGCTTCCACAAAAGTTCCTTTGGGGTAACTGACTGGCGTATTGTCCACTTCCACAATGATGTTGGCCGCACCGGTCCCCTCCTGGATATGCTCATTCACCACAGCGAACTGTCCAGCCGCTTTGCCGGTGATCTGGCTGCGGTCAATCGTCAGGGTCACGCGCTGATTTTCGGCCACGGTGCCGCCGGTGCAGCTGAACTGCATCCAGGGGCAGTCGGTCTCAATGTGCCAGCTGATGGGGCACTTGCTGCCGCAGGCAACGTCAAACGCAACCTGGCTGACATCCGGCCGCAAAAAGTCCTGCCATACCTGCGGCTTGCGGCCATTCCACCAAAAAGCCGGTGGCGTACTCGGTATCTTCCACGCGGGATACGATCATCCGCGGCCGGTTGGCCGGGGTGATGTACATCCGGATGGGCAGCTTGTTGTCCTCGTCGTTCCAGTACACAAAGCCGATGTGCTCCGATAACCCGAACCCGTAATACTTGCCGCCGTCCACGGTGTGGTATTCGTTCACCAGCGCTTCGTCTGCTTCAATGCAGGCCTGCACTTCATCGGCCAGCCGGTTGGCGGCAACGCGGTTCTGTTTGGCGTACAGATGGTTGCGCCCGGTCAGGATCCACATCTTCATCAAATTGGCCGTGCCGCACGCCGGGAAGTAGATCAGCGAGATAAAAGCGCTCAGGTCCTCCTGCGGGCAGGCGGTTTTCAGCGCATCACATTCGGTAAGGATATGCTCAGAAATTTGCAGCACTTCCTCCGCCTCGCCGTAATGGGTCGGGTGGTAGGTGTTCTCCCCCATCTTCTCGTGCTTTCTGCGGGCCAGCAGGCGGGTGTAGTCGGTGATGATGCCCTCAATGCGGGGCAGGTCCGCCGGTGCAAAAGCCGCGCCAAAGTTGCGGCGCACCCACTGTGCGGTGTACTGGGTGGTAATGGCAGCATCCTGCCCACCCCAGGCGTCAATATCATAAGCCAGGTCCAGGAAGTAGGAAAGCCCGAACTCCTGCGTGCCAATATCACCGATGTTCGTTACCCAGATCTCCCGCACGCCGTATTCGTAAGCGGCGGTCATCTCCTCCCACACTTTGGGCAGGTAGGTGGCACCCACCCATTCAAATGAGTGGGGCCCGCCGTGCATGTCCATGTGGTAGTACATGCCGTACCCGCCGGGGTGGCTGCGCATTTCCGGGCTTGGCAGCGTGCGGGTGGAGCCGTGGTTGTTGTCGCTCAGCATCAGGGTCACGCCGTCCAGTTCCGGATCACCGATTAGGCCTGGCGTTTCCTTGCTGCCGTAAAAGAACTCTTCGGTTTCTGAGAAGAAAACGATCTGCCGCGGCACCTGCCTGACATCCGGGTTAATAATCTCCCGGATCAGCTGGTTTTGGGTTTTCAGCACATTGCGGATCAGTTGAATGTTCTCTTCCAGCGTGGCGTGCTGCATAATGGCAGTGTCATTTTCGCCGCGCATGCCAAGAGTGATGACGTTCTCAAAATCTTTGTTGCGGGTCAGGCCGTCGCGCCAAAAGCGGGTAATGCCTTCTGGGTTGGCAATGTAATCCCAGGCATCGCCGTAAATGGAACCCCTGCCCCGCACCATGCTGTATTCCTGCCCGCTGCGCATACAGGGTTCGTGGTGGGAGGTGCTCATCACCACACCCAGTTCGTCCGCCAGTACGGCGTTTTCCAGCCCAGGGCCGTCCAGGCTGAAATTGGAATTCCACATGGCAGGCCACAGGTAGTTGCCTTTCATGCGCAGCAGCAGCTCAAATACCGGCGCATAGCAGGCGGCGTTCATGCTGCCAAAATGGGTCTTGGCCCAGTTGCCAAAGGCGGGCCATTCATCGTTGATAAAAAAGCCGCGGTACTTGACGGACGGCACCCTGGATACCATGTTCACCCGATCATCCAATACCACAGTGTCCTGGTGCCGCGGCAGGACATGGTTCCAGTTGACCAGCGGGGAAACGCCGATCAGCTCCGAAAGATGGAACAGCCCGTAAATGGTGCCGCGCTTGTCGTTCCCCGCAATCACCAGCGCGGCGCCAATGCCCGCCAGGGGGGTCTCAATGACCTGGAAGCTGTAGCATTCCCATTTGCCCCGGATGGCATTCAGGTCAAGTTTGCCCGCGGCTTCCAGCGCATCCAGCATGGGGCTGTGCCCGATGGTACCGTACAGCACGGCACAGCCGCTCCCCTGCCCGGCGGTAATTCCGGCGGGCAGAATGCCCGTCACCAGTTCAATATCCTGCTTTACCATTCCGGCAACCCGTTTTACACCGGGCAGGGCCTGTGCTTCCTCATAAAAAGCAAGCCCTTTGCCGATCGTGATCTGCGGCATAGTTGTTTTCCCTCCTGCTTTTATCAAAGGCAATACCGCATAATTCTAAGTGCCGATACGGCGAGCGAGGTGCGGCAGCTGCTAAGCCAAAAGCGCAGATAATACTGGATGTCTTATCGAGCATTTTGGCAACGCAGATGCCGTGCCGCAGCCGCCGAAGCGGTGCTTAAGCCGCTAGGCGGGAATTGTGCGGTGTTGCCCAAAATATAATGATTTTGTAAATCAAAAATGCTATTTTTACCCTGTAGAGACCGTGGGGGCGCACATCGTGCGCCTGCCTACCTAAAAATATAACGGTGCCGTTTTAGGCTGCCACGGGCCAAAGCCCCAAAATAATCATCACCCGTATTATATCATAGTGCGGCACGATATAATAGAACCGCCCACAAAACGGAAAAAAAAAAGCCCGTGCACAACGCACGGGCAATCTTTCAACAAGAAAAACAAAACTTGTTTAAAACTTAATTTGATTTTTTGCGGCGGTGCAGAACCATGCCCAGCAGCTTTTCCACCATGGCAAACACCTCGCGGAAGTTCAGCAGGCAGATGGCAAAGGTCAGCACCGTGACCGGCAGCACCCAGTGCTCCAGCTTGAACAGCATGGCAATCTCCACAAAGATCAGCCCCAGGTTCAGCAGCATCCAGGCGGGGTGAAAGTCGATCTCCAGCAGCCCGTGGGTGGAGTAAGCACGCAGCAGGAAAACAATCAGCAGGGAGATGAAACTTGCCACCGTAACGCCCCACGGCCCAAACCAGCGGATGAACAAAAAGTTCAGAACCAGATTAACCACGGCACCTACCAACATGGTGTAGAACGAACTGGTGGACCGCTTGTATACCACATACACGCTGTTCAGGAAGTTGTTCAGGCAGGTGCACATGGAAGCCAGTGTCAGGAACGGCACAAACTGCCAGCCAAGGAAGTAATCCTCGCGGAAAACGTGCATCATGGGCTGGCACAGCCAGATGACGCCCGCCACACAGCAGAACATGACCGCCGCATATACCCGGAACACCTTGCTGAAGAATGCCGAACGCTCGGATTCCTCTGTCACAGCCGAAAGCTGCCATGCCTCATAAAAAATCTGCCCCAACAATGGTAATGATCTGCGGCAGATAATACCCGGCTTTCAGCAGGCCCACCCACCAGGTGCTGCTTTTGCTGTCAATGCCGTCACACATGCCCTGTACATAGAACAGGTCCGAAGCGTTGATGATCCAAAAGCTGATGGAAGCCGGGATCATGGGGATGCAATAACGCAGCATGTCCTTCCAAAGGGCTTTGTTGAACTTTTTGGAACTGAAATACTGGTGGCAGTGCCCGGCAATAAAAACAAAGATTGCCGAAAGCGCATCCGAACAGGCCATGGCAAGCAGGTAGCCGTTCGCGCCCAGATCCAGCACATCCAGGAACAGATAATAGAATCCAAGCAGCGTGGCGGAAGTCAAAACGCCATCCACCGCAACCAGACGGTTCAGCATGCGGGAACGGATGAACTGGGTGCAGAGCGTGCGCAGGCAGCTCATCAATACACAGGCGTAAATCAGAACCAGATAATCCGCCGCATTGGGGATCAGCCGCACCAGCGGCCAGCAGACCGCCATTAAGGCAAAGCCCAGCAGGATGGTGGCAAGGCCGTTCATGAATACGCTGGATTTATCCACCTTGCGGTCCAGGCCAAACCGGATCACCGCAAAGCTGACGCCCAGGCTGACCACCGGAATCAGCAGGTTGGCCACCGACTGCATCAGGCTGGTCACACCCATCACATCCGGGCTGGCCAACGCGTAACTCAGGTATGGCTGAATAATCAGGCTGATGATTTTGGAGCCAAAGTTGGAAATGGCAAACAGGATGGTGTTGTTCACCAGCGTGGAGTAGCGTTTGGAATCTGACAAAGTGCAGATCGCCTCCTCGATATTAAATTTGAATTAAAAAAGAATAAAAAGCGGTTTAGGGCAATACCGCATAATTCTAAGTGCCGATACGGCGAGCGAGTGCGGCAGCTGCTGGCCAAAAGCGCAGGCAACGCAGATGCCGTGCCGCAGCCGTCGGAGCGGTGCTTAAGCCGTAAGGCGGAATTGTGCGGTGTTGCCTTTAGAACCTGTTCGATAGAACTCTTCAATCACGGCAGCCAATATATGGGGGAATGGAAACCAAATAATGGTACTATCTCCCTTTCAGCAGCGCCTGCCGTGCCTTATAGTCCGGCATCACCCTGGCCACGGCGGCCCAGAAAGCCGGGCTGTGGTTGGGGTGGGCAAAGTGGCAAAACTCGTGTACCACCACATATTCCTGCGCGGGCAGCGGCATCACACACAGCCGCAAGGCAAAACACAGCGTTCCTGTTTTTAGGGAGCAGCGCCCCCACCGGGTGCTCATGTCCCGCACCGCTATGCGGGGCATTTCTCCGCGCGGGCAGGTGGCGGCAAACAGCGGGTAATACTGCGCACATAGTGCCTGCATCTGGTGCAGGGCGATGGCTTTGCTCGGCAGCGGCGGTTCGGCGGCACGGTTTGCCATGTGGACCGCCATCCGGCCCTGCGCCGCGGCAACCCATCCGGCATGCGCCGCCACAAAAGCGTCCACACTGCTCAAGGGTACCCGGCGCGGCGCGCTGACGGCTACACTGCCATCCGTACGGACCCGTATGTTCAGGTTGCGCACCCGGCGGCGCGTCAATTCATATTCGACCCCGCCCGCAATGCGGCGCTGTGGGTCTGGCTGGTTCATCTGCCCACCTCCCGACTTAGCTGTTAAGGTGTACCTGATACCCCCAAAAACAGCTGCCCCCATTGTACGCTATTTTGCCACAAAAGGAAAGTGAAAACTTGACCTTGCGTGCAGCGGTGCAGCACGGCTGCTGCACTGCCTGCCAAAATTTTCGCAGAATCGCCTATTGTAGCCATTGGCAGGGTATGCTATAATACCAATAACGACAGTTTTTTGAACTTTACCCACGCAAACTCTGTACATACTGCCGGGGCGTGGTGCCGTATTCCGCGCGGAACGCGCGGTAAAAGTTGGCGTAATCCCCAAACCCGCAGTAGGTGCAGACTTCACTGGGGGCAAGCCCGCCGGCCAAAAGCTGCTTGGCGTTCAGCAGCCGCTTTTGCAGGATATACCGGTGCACCGTGGTGCCCACCTGCGCTTCAAACTTGCGCAGCAAATGGTACTTGCTGATAAAAAAGCGCTCTGCCAGCGCATCCAGCGTCAGGGCTTCGCTGTAGTGCTCGTTGATGTAGCTCAATACCCCGTCCACCACCCGGTCAGATGCCATATCGGCCGAAAGCGCGCTCTGCATGCTGCGGTCCGCCGCGCTCTGATTGATGGCAACCATCAGCTCCACCAGGCTGCAAACGGCCAGCAGGTCGCTGCCATAACTTTCCTGCATGTGCAGGCTGCGCAGCTTGTCCAGCTCACGGCGCATCTCGGCGCTGCGGGGGCCGGGCAGGCGCAGCAGATTGGTATGGCCGGGCACCGTGGTGTCAAAGCAGCGGGTCAGGCTGGTGTGCGGGCTGGAAAGGGATTCCAGATACCCGCGGTCCACCCACAGCACAATGCGCTCGTAAGGTTCATCATTGCTGTCAACCCGCGCTTGGTGCAGCTCCAGCGGGCTGATCAACATCAGATCCCCCGCGCGCATGTGGAAGATGCGGTTTTCGACCGTATAAGATACACTGCCGCGCAAAAGCATGTAGATTTCATAAAAATCGTGGTGGTGCAGCTCCACTTCATCCATGTAGCGGTAGCGGTAAATTTCAAAATCCCGGCGGATCATGGTCTGCCGCCGTGTAAAGGGTTGAAAGCTGTTTTCTGCCATAATCCTGTCATCTCTCTTTCTACTTTCATAGTACCGCAATTTTTGCAATCTTTCAAGCAATTACGCCAATTTAATTTGCAAAAAATAAGGGTTATACTTATCCACGGTTTGAATGAACAACACCGGCCGGGCTGCAAAGAACAAGGCCACCGAAGATATCACAAAACAAAATCTGAAGGAGTGTTTCGCCATGAAAATGAACGCTGCATCCATCAAGAACCAGAAGGCTGAATGGGAAGCCCTGGGTGTTAAGCTGCCCGCCTTTGACCATGACGCTATGACTGCCAAAACCAAGGAGCATCCGGTTTGGGTCCACTTTGGCGCAGGCAACATCTTCCGCGGCTTTATCGCAGCGCTCCAGCAGCGCCTGCTGAACGAAGGCCTGCAGGACCGCGGCATCATTGCAGCCGATACCTTTGACTATGACATCATTGATAAGATCTACACCCCGTTCGACAATCTGACCATGATGGTCACCCTGAACCCGGATGGATCCACCAGCCGCGAGATCATCGGTTCTGTTGCCGAGGGCCTGCGCGCTGATTCTTCTGACGCTGCCATGATGGCACGCTTCAAGGAGATCTTCACCGATCCCGGCCTGCAGATGATCTCCTTCACCATCACCGAGAAGGGCTATGCCCTGTACCGTCCCGATGGCAGCCTGATGCCCGTTGTGCAGGCTGATATCGACGAAGGTCCGGCACACGCACGCCACGCCATGAGCATGGTCGCTGCCCTGCTGTTCGAGCGTTTCCAGGCTGGTGCCGCCCCGCTGGCTGTTGTCAGCATGGACAACTGCTCCCACAACGGCGAAAAGCTGCAGTCCAGCGTGATGACCGTTGCCAAGGCATGGGCTGAAAAGGGCTATGTCGGCCAGGACTTCATCGCTTACCTGGAAGACGAGAGCAAGATCGCATTCCCCTGGTCCATGATCGACAAGATCACCCCGCGCCCCCACAAGATCGTGGAAGAGCAGCTGGTCAAGGATAACATCGAGGATATGGAGCCCATCGTTACCAGCAAGAACACTTTCATTGCTGCCTTTGTCAACGCAGAGCGCCCGCAGTACCTGGTTGTTGAGGACAAGTTCCCCAATGGCCGTCCCCCGCTGGAAAAGGCCGGCGTCTATATGACCGACCGCGACACCGTCAACAAGACCGAGCGCATGAAGGTCACCACCTGCCTGAACCCGCTGCACACCGCCATGAGCGTTTACGGCTGCATGCTGGGCTACACCTTGATCTGCGACGAGATGAAGGATGCCGATATCGTTGCCCTCATCAAGCGCCTGGGCTATGTTGAAGGCCTGCCCGTTGTGGTCAACCCCGGCATCCTGGAGCCCAAGGCATTCATCGATGAAGTTGTTGAGCAGCGCCTGCCCAACCCGTTCATGCCGGACGCCCCGCAGCGTATCGCTACCGATACTTCCCAGAAGGTCGGCATCCGCTTTGGCGAGACCATCAAGAGCTATGTTGCTGAAGGCCGCGACCTGAACACCCTGGTGTCCATCCCGCTGGCCATTGCTGGCTGGCTGCGTTACCTGCTGGCTGTTGATGACAACGGCAACGCATTTGAAGTTTCTGCAGACCCCCTGAAGGATGACCTGCAGGCTAAGCTGGCTACCATCAAGTTCGGTGCTCCCGACAGCTGCACCGACCAGCTGGACAGCATCCTGAGCAATGCTTCCATCTTTGGCTCTGACCTGACCAAGACCGTTCTGGCCGACAAGGTCAAGGCTTACTTCAAGGCTGAGATCGCAGGCCCCGGCGCTGTCCGCAAGACCCTGCACGACGCTGTCAACGCTTAATGAAGGCGTAACCAAAAGGCATTCCGGGGAAACCCCGTATTGACTCGGAATCCAAGATTGCCCCAGATAAACAACAATCAAGGAGGAACACACTTATGCCTATGCAAATGGGTTGGCGCTGGTATGGTGAGGACAACGACCCCATCACCCTCAGCGACATCAAGCAGATTCCCGGCGTTACCAGCATTGTTTGGGCTCTGCACCACAAAATGCCCGGTGAGATTTGGGAAGAGAACGAGATCAAGGAAGTCATGGATCAGATCCACGCTTACGGCTTCAACGGCGACGTTGTTGAATCTGTGAACGTCCATGACGATATCAAGATCGGCCTGCCTACCCGCGACCAGTATATCGAAAACTACAAGCAGTGCATCCGCAACCTGTCCAAATTTGGCGTGAAGGTGATATGCTATAACTTCATGCCTATCTTTGACTGGACCCGCACGGACCTGTTCCACCCTGTCGGTGATGGCTCCACCGCCCTGTTCTATCAGAAGGATATGATCAAGGACGATTACAAGGCTATGGCCAAGTATATCCTGGACTTCACCGAGAAGTACCACATGACCTTCCCCGGCTGGGAGCCGGAGCGTATGGCTAAGCTGGACGAGTTGTTTAAGGCCTATGCCCCTGTCACCAAGGAGAAGCTGTGGGAAAATCTGAAGTACTTCCTGGAAGCCCTCATGCCCACCTGCCGCGAGTGCGACATCAAGATGGCCATCCACATGGACGACCCCCCATGGGATATCTTCGGCCTGCCCCGCCTGCTGGTGGACGCCGAGAGCATCGACCGCTTCCTGTCCATGGTGGATGATCCGTACAACTGCCTGACTCTGTGCTCCGGCAGCCTGAACGCCAACCCCAACAACAATGTTGCCGAGATCGTCCGCAAGCACTGCGACCGCATCGCTTTCGCTCACATCCGCAACATCCATCACTTTGATAACGCGGTGACTTCTCTGAGGCTGCCCACCGCGATTGCTGCGGTGAGACCGGCATCATCGAGATCCTGCGCGCTTACCACGACAACGGCTTTGAGGGCTATATCCGCCCCGACCACGGCCGTCAGCTGTGGGAGGAAGGCCCCGGCAACTGCCGCCCCGGCTACGGCAAGTATGACCGTGCCCTCGGCATCCAGTATATGCTCGGCGTCTGGGATCTGCTCGACCGCCTGGATGAAGAGAAGAATAAGTAATTTCTGACCTTTTCAGCTTTTCTGGCCCGCACCCGTATGGGTGCGGGCTTTTTGTTTTGCCGTAAAAATCAGCCGTAATCTGGCGCGCTCCCCGTAGGGGGCGCACATCGTGCGCCCGCCAACCGGAAAAGAACTGCATCCCTTTTTCAATTTTTATATCGCTTGGTTATGTTACCCCCATCAAAACCGATATCCAATATCACCAAATATCCGCCCAAATCTTCTCCATCCCGGCCACTTGTTCCCGCTGCATCCAAAATGCTATAATTGGCATATAAACCAATACAGAAAGCGTGATTCTAATGCCCAGACGATATGACAGCGCCGACGCCAAGCGCCGTATTTTAACGGCCTGTGTTCGGTTCTTTCTGGAAAAAGGCTATACCCGCACCACTGTTGCCGAAATTGTCAAGGAAGCCGATGTCAGCATCAGTACCTTCCAGAATGTGTTCCGCACCAAGGATGGCGTTCTGGTGGAGCTGGTCAAATTCATGTTCGGCAGTCAGTTTGATATGGCGGGCCAGATCGCAGGCCAAAAAGCTGCCGCCCGTCTATGTGTACGCGGTGGAGACCAGCATCCAGCTGGCTTTGACCGAGCTGAACGAGAACCTGCGGGATATCTACCTGGAAGCCTACAGCCACACCGAAGCGTCCGAGTATATCTACCAGCACACCTCCAGTGAACTGTACCGCATTTTCGGCTCCTACCTGCCCAGCTATACCGAAAGCGACTTCTATGAACTGGAGATCGGCTCTGCGGGCATAATGCGGGGCTATATGTCCCGCCCGTGCGATAAATACTTTACGCTGGAAAAAAAGTTGGCCCGCTTCCTTTCCATGAGTTTAAACGCTTACGCGGTGCCCGCCGCAGAGCAAAAGCAGGTGCTGGATTTTATCGCCAAGCTGGATATCCGCGCCATTGCCGTGCAGGTCATGCAGGAGCTGTTCAAAGCGCTTGCCATGCGTTTTTCCTTCCCGCTGCCGGATTCCGTAAAAGCATAATCAGCCAGCACCGCCCCCGTTTGTCCGCCAACCCGTCATGAACAGGAGAAAAAGATGAAAGCGATTCAATGGATCATTTCCGCTCTGGTTGCCGTGGTCATCATCGCCGCCGCCGTTGGCGGCGGGGTGTATTTTACCCGGCTCAAAAGCATCCACAGCATCCGCAAACTGACCGATTACGAAGACTATAACCTCTACCGCATGGATATTGACTATGCGTATGATCTCGACCGCCTGATCGACCGCGGCATTACCGATAACCAGAGCATGATCAATGCCATCCTGGCCGAAGCCCTGCCCTACCTGCCCATCCATATGAAAGCCCCAAACTTTGGCTGCAGCGCGTTCTGCACCCAGGGCACGGACGGCCACACCCTGATGGGCCGCAACTATGATTTCAAGAACGATACCTCCGCCATGCTGGTCTACTGCACCCCCAAGGACGGTTACGCCTCGGTCGCCTTTGCCGCACTGGATAACATCAACGCCAACACGCCGGACGCGAGCATGGCCAAAAAGCTGGCAACCCTCACCGCGCCGTTCATCTGCCTGGACGGCATGAATGAAAAAGGCGTTTCTATCGCCGTTCTCACGCTGGACAGTGACCCCACCTACCAGCAGACCGGCAAGCCGATGATCGCTACCACCCTTGCCATCCGCCTGGTGCTGGACCGCGCCGCCACCACAGCCGAAGCTGTAGAGCTGCTGAGCAAATATGATATGTTCGCTTCCAGCGGGCGGGATTACCACTTCTATATCACCGATGCTTCCGGTGATGGCCGCGTGCTGGAATACGACTGCAATGACCCCGCCCGCCCCCGACCGTTACCCCCAGCCGCAGCGTAACCAACTTCTTTGTCATGTACAAGGATAACGTTCTGCCCAACCAGCGCAACGGCGTTTACGGCCATGGCCGGGAGCGCTATGATGCCATCGAGGAAATCCTGGATGCCAATGCAGGCAGTATTGACCGGGAAATTGCCTGGCAGGCCCTGCAGGCGGCCTCTCAGGCCCCCCCAACCCGCAGGATGTGACCAGCAATACCCAGTGGAGCATCCTGTACGATAACACCGCCCTGACCGCCGAAGCCGTCATCCGCCGCGACTGGAACACCAAAACCAGCTACGACCTGGTAAGCAATGTTGCCGTAACGGATGTAGGCTGATCCCGCCGCTTTTTTTCGCCAAATCCGGCAAAACGCATTGCACTTCTCAACCAGCAGGGCTATAATAAAACCGCGTATGAGAAGAATTCCGGGGTGCTCTACTGCCCCGTTCCAGATGGAGGAAAACAGCAATGCTCAAAGTTTGGATCAGCGGTGCCAACGGCCATCTTGGTCAGGCGCTGTGTACACGGCTTGACCGCGAAAAATACCAGCTGATCGCCACCGATGTGGCGGAAGTGGATGTGACTGTCCCCGCCGAAGTCCGCGCCTTTGCGGATGCCAACCGCCCGGATGTCATCATCAACTGCACCGGCTTTAATGATGAGGACGGCTGCGAGACGGACCCCGACCGCGCTTACCGCGTCAACGCCCTGGCCCCCCGCAACCTGGCCCTTGCCGCCGATGCGCTGGGGGCCAAGATGGTGCAGTTCTCCACCGATGATGTGTTTGCCAAGGCGAGCCACCACCCCTATAATGAGTTCGATGCCCCCGCCCCTGAAAGCCTGTATGGTAAAAGCAAGCTTGCGGGCGAAGAGTTTGTGCGCACGCTGTGCCACCGCTACCTGATCGTGCGCAGCGCCTGGGTGTACGGCATCGGGCGGGATTTTGTTTCCACCGTGCTGAACGCCGCCGCAGACCCCACCTGCCCCTGGCTGGCCGTTCCCACGGATCGCTTTGCCTCCCCTACCTCGGCCGATGACCTGACCGCCGCGGTGGAGCAGCTGATCGACCATGATACCCTGGGCATTTACCATATCGTGTGCCAGGGCCGCTGCAGCCGCTATGACTTCGCCCAAGCCATCCTGAAAGCTGCCCATATGGAAGATAAACTGGAGCTGCACCCCATCCGCGCAGCGGACGCTGGCAGCACCCCCCCAGCTACACCGTGCTGGATAACCTAATGCTCCGCCTGGACAACCTGCCCCAGCCCCGCCCCTGGAAAGAGGCCCTGAACGAGTACATTAACTCCCTGCAATAAGCGTAATGCCCGGCTGCCTAGCAGCCGGCACTTTTTTGCGTGCCGCAAAAAGTAAGACCAAATTAGAAATTAGCAATTAGGAATTGGAGCCGAGCTTTTTAGGCTATCGGTAGGGAACGGCGTCCTCAATGTCCCGGACGAGCCTGAAAATTGCCAACCATATGCCCCGCACCCGTTGAAAACATCCGACCCTTCCGGTTTGCCCCATGCGCATCCTGCACAAATGCATCCAATCAAATCTGTTTAATCTGCGCAAGGCGGAGAATCTGTAATTTCCCTATTACACAAAATTTCAAAACGTGCTATGATAGCCACAATAAATGGTAGTCGCAGCACGGAAAGACAGCGAGACGAAAGTTTCGCTGTCTTTCTTTTTTGTCTGCGGTCTTGATTTCAGAAAGGAGCACTTTCCTATGCCCAAAACACTGCCGCAAAGAATCGTATTTACCATCGTCATGGCCACCATCATGGTGTATGGCATGATCGTTTATAACGTTGCCTTGAACACCGGCGGCGTTACCAACGCTACCTTTGGCATGGCTCTGCACGAAATGCCCATTATGGTGCCCGTGGCCTTTGTGCTGGAATTCTTTGTGGTCGAAAAGCTGGCCACTGCCCTGGCGTTCACCTTCATGCGCCCCACCGACCGCCCGCAGTTCATCACCTACGCCATCTCCCTGATGATCGTCTGCATCATGTGCCCAGTTATGAGCCTTGTGGCTACCCTGCTGTTCAAGGAGCCCAGCTTTGGCACATGGGTGCATACCTGGGGCTGCAACTTCCCTATGGCGCTCTGCTGGCAGATGTTCTACTGCGGCCCGCTCAGCCGGTTTATCTTCCGCGCTATTTTCCGCAAACAGCTGCAAGCGGAAAACCAGGAACAGCACTAAGGCAATACCGCATAATTCTAAGTGCTGCAGCCGCCGAAGCGGTGCTTAAGCCGCTAGGCGGGAATTGTGCGGTGTTGCCCTAAAGCAAATCCAGCACGCTGCCCGCACAAACAGGCAGCGTGCCTTTTTTATCGTGTTGCATCCCCTCCAAAACTTTTTGAACAAATTCCCTGCTTTTGCTTGACAACCCCCGCCGGAGTATGCTACTATATCTTTGCTGATTAGACAACACTAACTGTCGCGCAGCCAGCTGATTGCCCTCCGTTCCGGCTGCATCATATCCCCACAAATCTCCTTATTGCCTCCGTTTCATTTGCGGCAGTGCCCACCGGGCACGCAAGCATGCCGCGCAAAAATGCCATTATCGCCTGCAAAGGCATACCGAATCAAAGCAAGGCCGGCACCCATGGAATGAGCCACATGGGTGCCGGTTTTGTTTGTATGGGTCTGTTCCCCCGGCCCCGCGCAGGCAAAATAATACAATAAGACCCCCGCCTGCAAAAAGAGAAAAAAAGGCGGGGGTCCTATTGATGTGGGGGGGGGGCAAAGCAGCAACCCATGTAAGGGAGGGCTGTTCCCACATGCTGTGAGGGTCGCTGCCTGCGAGATTAGCGCAAACTAACCATGAACAAACAATACCACGCCGCCAGGATTTTGTCAAGCCCCGGAGCAAATCAAAATAAAAAAGTTTCAAAATATTCAAAAAGTTAGATTAAATAAACGTTTTCTCGGCAAAAATAAGAATGCTCTGCCGCAGCCGCCAAACGCAAAAAAGTACCTTGCATTTTGTAACAACCTGTGATAGAATGACGGTGTTAAAGGTTAGTTAATGCTAATCATTGGGGCAGTGCTCACTGCTGATGAAATAGTTTCCCAAAGAAAGGATCGATCGATAATGGCATACCTGGAAATTGAAAAAGTTGTAGGCCGCGAAATTCTGGACTCCCGCGGAAACCCCACCGTTGAAGCTGAGGTCTGGCTGGCTGACGGCACCGTTGGCCGCGGCATGGCACCTTCCGGCGCATCTACGGGCGAATTTGAAGCCCTGGAGCTGCGCGATGGCGACAAAGCCCGTTACGGCGGCAAGGGTGTGCAGAAGGCTGTGGAGAACATCAACACCACCATCAATGATGTTCTGACCGGCATGGATGCTTCCGATATTTACGCTGTCGATGCTGCCATGATCAAGGCAGACAGCACCAAGGATAAATCCAACCTGGGTGCAAACGCCATCCTGGCTGTTTCTATCGCTTCTGCCCGCGCAGCAGCCCTTTCTCTGGATATTCCTCTCTACCGCTTCCTGGGCGGTATTTCCGGCAACCGTCTGCCGGTTCCCATGATGAACATCCTGAACGGCGGTGCCCACGCAACCAACACCGTCGATACCCAGGAGTTCATGATTATGCCTGTCGGCGCACCTTCCTTCAAGGAAGCCCTGCGCTGGTGCGCTGAGGTGTTCCATGCCCTGGCAGCTCTGCTCAAGAGTCGCGGCCTGGCCACCTCTGTGGGCGATGAGGGCGGCTTTGCCCCCAACCTGTCCAGCGATGAAGAGACCATCGAGACCATTCTGGAAGCCATCCGCAATGCAGGCTATGAGCCGGGCAAAGACTTCATGCTGGCTATGGACGCTGCTTCCAGCGAATGGAAGGGCACCAAGAAGGGCGAATATATCCTGCCCAAAGCCGGCACCCATTACACCAGCAGTGAACTGATCGCCCACTGGAAGAGCCTGGTTGAAAAGTACCCCATCATCTCCATTGAGGATGCCCTGGATGAGGAGGACTGGGAAGGCTGGCAGGAGCTGACCCGCGAGCTGGGCGGCAAGGTCCAGCTGGTTGGTGATGACCTGTTTGTTACCAACACCGAGCGCCTGTCCAAGGGCATTCAGCTGGGCTGCGGCAACGCAATCCTGATCAAGCTGAACCAGATCGGCTCCGTTTCCGAAACCCTGGAAGCCATCAAGATGGCCCACAAGGCTGGCTACACCGCCATTTCTTCTCACCGCTCCGGCGAAACCGAGGATACCACCATTGCCGACCTGGCGGTTGCGCTCAATACCTGCCAGATTAAGACGGGCGCGCCCAGCCGCACCGAGCGTGTGGCCAAGTACAACCAGCTGCTCCGCATTGAGGAAGAGCTGGGCGATTCTGCCGTTTACCCCGGTATGGCTGCTTTCAACGTGAAGCGCTGAACAGATACACCTAAGGCAACACCGCACAATTCCCGCCTGACGGCTTAAGCACCGCTTCGGCGGCTGCGGCACGGCATCTGCGTTGCCAAAATGCTCGATAATGTCGGGTTGCGGTACCCGCATCGTGCTTCGGGGGCAAAAGCCCCTCGCACTCTGCGACCGCTGCCCCTGCTTCGGTTCGCTGTTTCCGCCACTGGCGGCGCTCACCTTTGCAGCATCCAGTATTATCTGCGCTTTTGGCTTAGCAGCTGCCGCACCTCGCTCGCCGTATCGGCACTTAGAATTATGCGGTATTGCCTTAATTATTACCCTACCGTTCCCGCCAACAAATGCAACCCAAGCCCCGCCGCGCCGCACAGGCACATCGTCAAAATGGGGTTCCACTTATATTTGCGCAGCAGGATAAACGCGGCAAAAAAGCTGCCCGTGCCGATCCAGTCAATGCTGCCCAGCCCCAAGATTCCGTTGGGGAACACCACGATCCCCAAAATCGAAAGCCCTGCCCCCAGAATCAAGGCAACCACCGCCGGTCGCAGACAGGCCAGCACGCTCTGCAAAACCGAAAGATCCCGCCAGCGCCGGTAACACCACGCCAGCAGCGAGACCAGCACCAGCGCGGGGGTAATGCACCCCAGCGTGGCGATCACCGCCCCCGGCAGCTGGGCAATGCGCAGCCCCACAAAGGTGGCGCAGTTGACCGCAATCGGGCCGGGCGTCATTTCGGCAATGGTAATCAGATTGGTGAATTCCTGCAAGGTCATCCAGGGGTGCAGCTCCACAACCTGGCTGCGAATCAGCGGCATGGCAGCGTAACCGCCGCCCACGCTGAACAGCCCCACCTGCAAAAAGCTGAGATATAACTGTAAGTAAATCATCCTCACACCGTCCTTTTGCGGGCCAGCGCAGCGCACAACCCCAAACAACGCTGCGGCCAGAATGATAAGCACCACATTGACGCCAAAAATGTAGTTGGCCGCAAACGCTGCTACCATCAAAAACAGGGATACCGCCGAATGCGAGGCAATGACCTTGCCGCCCATACTGCACACAACGTCTAAGATGACCGCCGCAACCCCGGCCTGCATCCCTTTCAGCACCAGCGCCACATACACGTTGGCGGCAAACACATTGTAAAAATAAGAGATGATGGACAGGATAACCATGGGCGGCAGAATGGTGCCCACAACGGCAGTAATCATGCCCAGCAGCCCTTCCACCTGCCACCCTACCAGGATAGCCGCATTGACAGCGATGGCACCGGGGGCGCTTTCCGCCAGCGCGGTCATATCCAGCATTTCCTCCTCGGTGATCCAGTGCAGCTCGTCCACAAATTTCTTTTTCATCAGTGTCACAATCACAAACCCGCCGCCAAAGGTAAAGCTGCTGATGTAAAGTGTGCTGAAAAATAACCGGCAAAGCCTTGCCGCGCGGTTATGCTGATTCATTTTATTTTCCACCTTTTGCTGTGTGAATTGTTCAAAACTTTTGCCTGCCGCGCAAAGCCCACCCCGCGCGGCACTATGGCTATCATACAGCAGAAAGACTTATATGTAAAATAGTATTATTTCATTAAAACCATGCTAGGGCAACACCGCACAATTCCCGCCTTGCGGCTTAAGCACCGCTCCGGCGGCTGCGGCACGGCATCTGCGTTGCCAAAATGCTCGATAATACATCCAGTATTATCTGCGCTTTTGGCTTGGCATCTGCCGCACCTCGCTCGCCGTATCGGCACTTAGAATTATGCGGTATTGCCCTAGTTTTGCATGGTAATGCCCTGCGGTATGGCTTGATCTGCCGCCAGTATGGAAAACAAAAACAAGTTATCCACAAAACAACCCTGTACCTGTTGAAACTTTCAACGAATATAAGGCTGTTTGTCTGCTGGGGCAGGCACCCCAAATAAAGGCGGAACAGAATTCTTACCACCAAAATGCATGGAAAAACAAATAAAACTGCACTTTTTTGCAATTTTTGTTGACAGCGCAAATAATATATGATACACTCTTTTCGATTTTGAAAGACGAATCGTGTTTGCAAGAGTTTTTCAAAGCAATTTACCTACGGACCGCCCAACAGGGGCGGGCCGGAATACTGACATTTGAAATGCCGCAGCGGCGAGCGAAAAGTGTAAGCTGCTAAGAGAAAAGCGCAGCGTCATACGGATTGTATGACCGAGCATTTTTTCAACACAGATTGCACTTTGCAGCCGCTGATGTGGCGTTTCAGGCGAAGCCGGAAATGTTAGTGTTCCGACCCATGGCCATACGGACAGCCGGGTCCACTGCCGATCGGCAACTTTAGTTGCCTTATTGATTGAGTTAAAAGCTCAAATTTTATAAGTTGGTTCCTTTACAACCATGAAATTGCGCAGTCAGCTGCGCAGACTTGTGAAACGGTCAATAAAGAGTAGTAAAAGTAAGATTGCTATATAGACTCTGACACGCTCAACCTTTTTGAATCATGCCGCATTCGCTCTCCCGGTAAACACGCCGGGGGGATTTGGCCTGTGGCAAAATTTAAAAAAGCTGGTTTCAAACGCAAGTCTGCACACCCGTGTAAGGCTTGCGTTTTTTGTTTTGCCAAACGGCACTTCCCAAAGGAACCGCGAACGGAGGTAAACATGAACGGTGAGAAAAAACGCGCCCGGTTGGACCAGCGCCGCGCCCCCATCCACGAAGCGCTGGAAAATTTCCGCCAGATGCGCGTGGTTCCCTTTGATGTGCCCGGTCATAAGCGGGGACGCGGCAACCCGGAACTGACCGCCTTTTTGGGCCAGCAGTGCGTTGGGGTGGATGTGAACAGCATGAAGCCGCTGGATAATCTCTGCCACCCGGTATCGGTCATCCGGGAGGCGGAGGAGCTTGCCGCCGATGCGTTCGGCGCGGCACATGCGTTTTTAATGGTGGGCGGCACCACAAGCTCGGTGCAAAGCATGGTGCTGACCGCCTGCAAGCGCGGGGATGAGATCATCCTGCCCCGCAACGTACACCGCAGCGTGCTGAACGCACTGGTGCTCTGCGGCGCTGTGCCGGTGTATGTCAACCCCGAAGTGGACCAGCGGCTCGGCATCAGCCTGGGCATGAAGCGGGAGCAGGTGGCCAAAGCCATTGCCGAGCACCCCAACGCGGTGGCGGTTCTGGTCAACAACCCCACCTATTACGGCATTTGCAGCGACCTGCGCGCCATTGTGCGGATGGCCCACGATGCCGGGATGCTGTGCCTGGCTGATGAAGCCCACGGCACCCACTTTTACTTCGGCGGCGGCCTGCCGGTTTCCGCCATGGCAGCCGGGGCGGATATGGCGGCGGTTTCCATGCACAAAAAGCGGCGGCAGCCTGACCCAGTCCAGCCTGCTGCTGACCGGCCCCAACGTCCACGCTGGCTATGTGCGGCAGATCATCAACCTGACACAGACGACCTCCGGCAGCTATCTGCTGATGTCCAGCCTGGATATCTCCCGCCGCAACCTGGCCCTGCGCGGCCGCCAGGTGTTCCACCAGGTGGCAGATATGGCCGAGTATGCGCGGGAGGAAATCAACGCCGTGGGTGGCTATTACGCCTTTGGCAAAGAGCTCTGCAACGGCAACTCCGTGTTTGATTTTGACACAACAAAACTCAGCGTCCACACGCTGGATATTGGCCTTGCAGGGGATCGAAGTCTATGATATCCTGCGCGATGAATATGATATCCAGATCGAATTTGGTGATATCGGCAACATCCTGGCCTATCTTTCCATCGGTGACCGCCCGCAGGAGGTGGAACGTCTTGTCAGTGCCCTGGCCGAAATCAAACGTCGCTACCATACCGACGGCGCGGGCCTGTTGAGCCAGGAATACATTGACCCCGAAGTTGCCGCCAGCCCGCAGGAAGCATTCTACGCCCCCAAAAAGAGCCTGCCCCTGCGCGAAACGGAAGGCATGGTTTGCAGTGAGTTCGTCATGTGTTATCCGCCGGGTATCCCCATCCTGGCGCCGGGCGAGCGCATCACTGCTGAGATCCTGGATTATATCGAATACGCCAAAGCCAAAGGCTGCAGCATGACCGGACCGGAAGATCCTGACATTCTGCGCCTGAACGTTCTGGCCTAGGGTGTATCTGAAAAGCCGAAAATTCAGTCTATTACTACAAACACAGCCGGATTATGCGTTAAGGCAATACCGCATAATTCTAAGTGCCGATACGGCGAGCGAGGTGCGGCAGATGCCAAGCCAAAAGCGCAGATAATACTGGATGTCTTATCGAGCATTTTGGCAACGCAGATGCCGTGCCGCAGCTGCCGGAGCGGTGCTTAAGCCGCAAGGCGGGAATTGTGCGGTGTTGCCTTAAAAAGCCTTGGAATCCACAAAGGATTCCCGCGGCTCTTTGCCTTACATCCTGCTTGTGTTTGCGAAATATCCGTCATTTTCTTTGTTTTCAGATACACATTAAGAAGGAGGTTTGTACAATGGAAATGTGGTTTTCGGAATTTCATACCCCCGATGTAAAGCACAGCATCCGGGTCAACCGCCAGCTCTATTCCAAACAGAGCGACTACCAGCGCATTGATATTTTTGAAACGCCGGAATTTGGCCGGGTGCTTACGCTGGACGGCAATGTCATGCTGACGGAGCGCGATGAGTTCATTTACGATGAAATGATCACCCATGTGCCGATGTCGGTGCACAGAAGCGCAAAGGACATCCTCGTCATCGGCGCGGGCGATGGCGGCGTTGTTCGGGAACTGACCCGCTATGACCGTGTGGAGCGCATTGACCTGGTGGAAATGGACCCCCAGGTTATTGAAGCTTGCCGCGCCTACCTGCCCGGTAACGCCTGCCGTATGGATGACCGCCGCGTGCATATCTATTACGAAAACGCACTCAAGTTCATCCGCAAGTGTGAGGATGAATATGACCTTATCATTGTGGACTCCTCCGATCCGTTCGGCCCATCGGAGGGGCTTTTCACCCGCGAATTTTTACGGCAACTGCTATAACGCCCTGCGCGATGACGGCATTATGGTAAACCAGCAGGGCAGCCCTTTCTATGCCGAGGATGCCACCGCCATGCAGCGCAGCCACAAGCGCATTGCCAGCACCTTCCCCATCAGCAAGGTGTATCAGGCGCACATCCCCACCTTTGCTGCGGGCTACTGGCTCTTCGGCTTTGCCAGCAAAAAATACCACCCCATCAATGATATGGACAGTGACGCCTGGAATGCGCTGAACATGCGCACCCGTTATTACACCACCCGGCTGCATGTCGGGGCGTTTTACCTGCCGGCATTTTTGGAAGAGATGCTGCGCGAAGTGGAGGACTGTTGATGCTGCACCGCAATGTAGAAAACTTTATCGGCTGTGACAGCAGCTACCGTACCGCCGGCATTGTGCTGTACGGTGCGCCGTTCGATTCCACCACCAGCTACCGCCCCGGCGCACGCTTTGGCCCTGCCGCCATCCGCCACGAAAGCTATGGCCTGGAAACCTACAGCCCCTATCAGGATAAAGACCTGACCGACTGCAACGTGTTTGACAGCGGAGATCTGGAGCTCTGCTTCGGCTCCAGCGAAAGCGCTCTGGTGGATATTGAATCCCGCGCGGCAGAGATCCTGCGGGATGGCAAGCTGCCCCTGCTTCTGGGCGGTGAACATCTCGTCACGCTGGGGGCTGTGCGGGCTGCCGTGAAAAAATACCCCGACCTGCACATTGTTCATTTTGACGCTCACGCCGACCTGCGGGATGACTATCTCGGCGCACAGCTCAGCCATGCCTGTGTGCTGCGCCGCTGCCATGACCTTTTGGGCGATGGCCGCATCCACCAGTTCTGTATCCGCAGCGGCGATCGGGAAGAATTCCAGTTTGCCGCCCGCCATACCGATATTCACAAGTTCGATTTCACCGGTCTGCAGGAATTGACCGATTGGCTGTGCCAGGCAAATGTGCCGGTTTACCTGACAATCGACCTTGACTGCCTGGATCCATCGGCATTCCCCGGAACCGGAACCCCCGAAGCGGGCGGAGTCAGCTTCTTGCAGCTGCTGGGAGCCATCCGCACCGTAACCAAAGCAAACATCATCGGCGCGGATGTGAACGAGCTGGCCCCCATGCTGGACCAGAGCGGCGTTTCCACCGCAACTGCCTGCAAAGTGCTGCGTGAGCTGCTGCTGGCGCTGGACTGATCGAAGATCTGTACACCCTACATTCAAGGCAATACCGCATAATTCTAAGTACCGATACAGCGAGCGAGGTGCGGCAGATGCTAAGCCAAAAGCGCAGATAATACTGGATGCTGCAAAGGTGAGCGCCGCCAGCGGCGGATGCAGCGAACCGAAGCAGGGGCAGCGGTCGCAGAGTGCGAGGGGCTTTTGCCCCCGAAGCACGATGCGGGTACCGCAACCCGACATTATCGAGCATTTTGGCAACGCAGATGCCGTGCCGCAGCCGCCGGAGCGGTGCTTAAGCCGTAAGGCGGGAATTGTGCGGTGTTGCCTCAAATAAAACATAAAGGAGTACCATCATGAGCAAAGTTCTTGTTATCGGCTGCGGCGGCGTGGCCAGTGTAGCCATCTCCAAGTGCTGCCAGGTCAGCGATGTTTTTACCGAGCTGTGCATTGCCAGCCGCACCAAGTCCAAGTGCGATGCCCTGGCGGCAAAGCTGGCCCCCAACACCAAAACAAAATCACCACCGCCCAGGTGGATGCCGATGATGTGCAGCAGCTGTGCGATCTTATCAACAGCTACAAGCCCGATCTCGTCATGAACATCGCCCTGCCGTATCAGGATCTCACCATTATGGATGCCTGCCTGGCCTGCGGCGTCAACTATATGGACACCGCCAACTATGAGCCGGAAAATACCGATGACCCGGAATGGCGCGCTATCTATGAAAAGCGCTGCAAGGAAGCAGGCTTTTCCGCCTACTTTGATTACAGCTGGCAGTGGGCCTATAAGAAAAAGTTTGAGGATGCCGGCCTGACTGCCCTGCTGGGCTGCGGCTTTGACCCGGGCGTTACCCAGGCTTACTGCGCTTACGCCGCCAAGCATGAGTTTGACACCATCGACACCATCGATATCCTGGACTGCAACGGCGGCGACCATGGCTATGCCTTCGCCACCAACTTTAACCCCGAAATCAACCTGCGCGAAGTTTCTGCCCCCGGCAGCTATATGGAAAACGGCAAGTGGGTCGAGATCCCGGCCATGAGCATCAAGCGGGAATACAACTTTGACCAGGTCGGCCAGAAGGATATGTACCTGCTGCACCACGAGGAAATTGAATCTTTGGGCAAGAACCTGCCAGACGTCAAGCGCATCCGCTTTTTTATGACCTTTGGCCAGAGCTACCTGGACCATATGCGCTGCCTGGAGGATGTGGGAATGCTCTCCACCACCCCCATCAACTTTAACGGTCAGGAAATCGTACCCATTCAGTTCCTCAAAGCCCTGTTGCCGGACCCCGCCAGCCTGGGCCCCCGCACCAAGGGCAAAACCAACATCGGCTGCATCTTTACCGGCAAAAAGGACGGCAAGGATAAAACCTACTATATCTATAACGTCTGCGACCATCAGGAATGCTACCGCGAAGTCGGCAGTCAGGCCATCAGCTACACCACCGGTGTGCCTGCCATGTGCGGCGCCTTGATGATGCTGACCGGCGAATGGACCAAGCCCGGCGTATATACCGTTGAGGAGTTCAACCCCGATCCGTTCCTGGATGCGCTGGACAAGTACGGCCTGCCCCGCAGCGAAAACCATAACCCCGTGCTGGTGGATTGATGAACCAGCGGGATATGCGGCCGCCTTTTGCGGCACTCGGCGGAACCATCCCGCCGGAACTGGAAAAACTGCCTACCCCCTGCTACCTGCTGGATGAAGACGCCCTGACCCGCAACGCGGAAATTCTGGGCGGCCTGGCCCAGCGCACCGGCTGCAAGGTGCTGCTGGCCCAAAAGGCGTTCAGCAATTATGACTGCTACCCCCTGCTGGCGCCACACCTGGCCGGTACCGAAGCCAGCGGCCTGTTTGAAGCCCGCCTGGGTGCGGAAGAGATGCCCGGCAAGGAAGTCCATGTGTTCTGCGCGGCCTACCGTGCGGACGAAATGGATGAACTGGTGCAATACGCGGACCATATCGTCTTTAACTCCCCCGCCCAGCTGGCAAAGTTCGGCCCTGCCGCAAAAGCGGCAGGCAAAAGCGTGGGGCTGCGCATCAACCCGGAATGCTCCACCCAGGACGGCCACGCTATTTATGACCCCTGCGCCCCCGGCAGCCGCCTTGGCACCACCCGCGCCCAGTGGAACGCCGCAGTAGCGGCGAACCCTGCGCTGCCCAATTTGCTGGATGGCCTGCACTTCCACACCCTGTGCGAGCAGGACTCCGATGCGCTGGCCACGACGCTGGACGCTGTGGCCCAAAAATTCGGTGACCTGCTGCCTCGGATGCAGTGGCTCAACTTTGGCGGCGGGCACCATATCACCCGCCCCGGCTACGACATAGCCACACTGGAACGCTGCATCCCCCGCGCCCAGCAGGACTGGGGCGTGACGGTCTATCTGGAACCTGGCGAAGCCTGCGCCCTGAACGCGGGCTTCCTGCTCAGCCGCGTGCTGGATGTGGTGCAGAACGGCGATACAACCATCGCCATTCTGGACGCCAGCGCCGCCTGCCATATGCCGGATGTGATCGAAATGCCCTACCGCCCGCCGCTGTTTGCCGCAGCCGAACCGGGAGAAAAGCCCTGCACCGTGCGCCTTGCCGGGCCGACCTGCCTGGCCGGGGATGTCATCGGGGATTACGGCGTGGACGCCGTTCCCAACGTGGAGATCTGCTAGTGTTCGGCGATATGGCAATCTATACCACCTGCAAAAATAATACCTTCAATGGCATGCCTCTGCCCGCTATCTTTGCCCGCGCCACCAGCGGCACCACCCGCAGCATCGTGTCCTTCGGCTACGAAGATTTCAAGTACCGATTGGGCAAGAGATAAATAAAAAGAGTAAAATGAGCGCCCCCGCCCAACAAAGTCTTGTTTGGGCGGGGGCGTTTGTGCAATCTTTTGACAATGTATTGTCGCCGACTTGTGTTGCAGACCAGATATCAAAAAAATATAAGCCCACCAAAAGTGCCAGCACAACCGCCGTCATGCCCGACGCCTTTACTGATGCGTGATAAAGAAGTAATAGAAGTGCAAAAAATTTTGCCGTTCCTATCCGGCACTTAGCTCTTGTGTCGGATAGGGCAATACCGCATAATTCTAAGTGCCGATACGGCGAGCGAGGCGCGGCAGCTGCTAAGCCAAAAGCGCAGATAATACTGGATGCTGCAAAGGTGAGCGCCGCCAGTGGCGGAAACAGCGAACCGAAGCAGGGGCAGCGGTCGCAGAGTGCGAGGGGCTTTTGCCCCCAAAGCACGATGCGGGTACCGCAACCCGACATTATCGAGCATTTTGGCAACGCAGATGCCGTGCCGCAGCCGCCGAAGCGGTGCTTAAGCCGCTAGGCGGGAATTGTGCGGTGTTGCCATAGGTCGGCGGTTATTCGGGCAAGTCCACCTTGCCAACGAAAGAATAATAAATCTCAATCTCCTGTCTGCGGGTCTTGTTCTCGTCATAGCTGCACTCATTCAGCATAAACTTCCTTTGCCATTCTAAACGCAGCCCATGCTTTTTGACCACCCTGCATAAAATGCAGCATGAGTTAAAATTTCCGCCATTTCCTCGCCAGTAACGCCATTCTTTTTGCCGTTTCCAGATGGTATTTGAAAGAGCTATCTGTCAAGCCCTGTGCCATTAACGCTGTGACGGTCACTATGCTGCGGTCACGCAAAGAGAGCTGTTTCTCTCTGCTCCATACCTCCCCAAATAAAACATCATCGTTCAATTCTGCAAATTTCGGCGCAAAGGTTCCCAGTGCGTCATGTCCTGCTGTCTGCTTAACCATAAAGTTTTCCTCTTTTCTGTCCTTACTTTAACTTTTCATAATCTTCTTCGTTTACGACTTCCAGCCATTCATTGGAAGCACCCTCTGCGGGTACTTCTACGGCAAGATGTGCAAACCAGCTGTCTTTTGCCGCACCATCGTGCAGGAAGAAAGGATATTTTCAATATCATGTTCTTGAAAATTAGATATACCGATTGCACGAATTTTTCCGGCTTTATAGGCGTCCTCTAATGCTCTCCATGCTTCTCGGTTTCCCGCTGCATAATCTCCGCCACGAAAATCCGTCCATGGCTGCGGACTGTGAATGAGCATTAAATCAATATAATCAAGTCCCATTTTTTCAAGGGAGCCTGTAATCGCCTGAGCAGCTTCCTCATAAGTTTTTAATTCTGCGGCTAATTTCGTTGTAATAAAAAGCTCTTGGCGGCTTATTCCACAATCCCGGACACCTTTACCGATACCACGCTCATTCTCGTAAGCCTGTGCAGTATCAATATGACGATAGCCTATTTCTACCGCTTTACAAACTGCTGCTGCCGCTTCATCATCTGGAATGAACCATGTACCTAATCCTATCTTGGGAATGTTAATTCCATTCATAAGTGTGTATGTTTCTGATAAAGTATTCTTCTGTTTCATGGTTTCCTCCTATTGACGTATTTTAAAGAAACAAGTATAATCCTCCTGCAAGCTCGTTTAAATGATACAACTTAAAGTCAGGTTTAAGTCAATACCAAATACACATAAAATTTCAGAAAATGAGAGGTTCAATTTATGTTATATACCGTTAGTGAAATGGCAAAACGATTAGGTGTAGCCCCTTCCACATTGCGTTATTACGATAAAGAGGGGTTGCTTCCGTTTATAGAACGTTCCGATGGCGGCATACGAATGTTTAAAGACACTGATTTTGAATGGCTTTCCATTATTGAATGTCTAAAAAAGACAGGTATGCCTATCAAAGAAATGAAAGTCTTTATAGACTGGTGCATAGAGGGAGATACAACAATTAGTAAACGAAAAGAATTGATTGAAAAAAGCAGCGACAGGTTGTTCTATTTCAAATTCAACAGCTCAAAGAAACTCTTTCCATGCTGGACTACAAAAAATGGTATTATGAAACTGCGGAAAAAGCAGGCTCATGTAAAGTACATGAAACAATGCAGGAAGATGATGTTCCCGACAATCTACGAAAAGCAAGAGAACGGGCAAAAGGTCTTTTTGCCTAAAATATGAGGGAAAGAAAACTATTTTATGTTCTTCTTTCCCTTTGTCATATGCGGAATAGTAAGCTGCTGGCTATCAAGTTCTTGTTTGTTACTTTACCACACATGAGCCTTGATGACTGAGTTGACGCCGATGGAACATAGCCAGAACATCGTGGGCAGCTGTTCTTTCCGCGTTTTGGGCAGGACTTTACCCAGCAGCGTGCCCGGCAAACTACCTGGCAGCACCGCGCAAGACGGCTCTCCCCACAAAAAAAGGCACTGCCGTTTCCCGGCAGCGCCCCAGTGATTATTGTAATTAGCGTTTACATCGTAAACTGGATTGCACAGAAAGCTGCGTAAATGGCCAGCAAAATAATACCCTGTGCGCGGTTCATCTTACCTTTGACGAGGGCAGGTACTGTCATGATCAGCATGACGGCCAGCATGACCGGCAGGTCTAACACCAGGCTGGAGTTTACTCCGAACAGCGTCGAGCTCTGCGGGATGGTGAACGGAGCCAGCGTAACGGAAACACCGCTGACCAGCACGAGGTTGAAGACGTTTGCGCCGACGACGTTGCCAACGGACAAATCACTGTGACCTTTAATCAGCGAAGTAATGGCCGTGACCAGCTCCGGCAAAGAAGTACCCAGCGCGACAAAGGTCAGGGCGATGACGCTTTCGGGCACGCCCAGCGCTTGGGCGATCAGCGTACCATTATCAACGAGCAGATTTGCGCCAACGGCGATGACCGCCGCACCGGCGACCAGCAGGATCAGCGTCTTGGACAAGGGGATCAGCTCTTCCTCTTCGGCGTGTTCCTCAGCGGGGGCGTTCTTCATCTGCCGGACGTTGGCGACCATGTAGGCCACGAACATTGCCAGCATGATAAAGCCCATCGGGCGGGTAAATTCACCGAAACCGTAGGCAGCCACGCAGTAGATGGCGGCGGCGATAAAGAAGAAGATAACCGGCGTTTTCAGCGTCTTGGGGTCAACCTTGCCAGGGTGCACGGCAATCGTGATGGCTGCGATCAGCGCCGAGTTGCAGATGACCGAGCCGATGGCATTGCCGTAGGCAATCTCGCCGTGGCCGGAAACCGCCGACATCGTGGAAACCATGACCTCCGGCAGCGTTGTGCCGATGGAAACGACCGTCGCGCCAATCAGCAGCTCCGGCAGGTGGAAGCGCCGCGCCAGCGCAGATGCGCCGTCGACGAACCAGTCGCCGCCCTTAATCAGGAACAGCAGACCGACAATAAAAAGTAAAACAGGTACTAACATACTTTTCCTCCATGTTTCTATTCTTCGCGTAAAGTGTGCGCCGGTGTCGGCGCATCACTGCGAAACGTCTTCAGCACGGACAGCCCCATAGGCAGCGCCAGCGCAAAGGCCAGCAGATCCGCGGCGGGCTGGGCGTACTCCACGCCTGCAAGCCCTAAGGCAACACCGCACAATTCCCGCCTTGCGGCTTAAGCACCGCTCCGGCAGCTGCGGCACGGCATCTGCGTTGCCAAATGCTCGATAATGTCGGGTTGCGGTACCCGCATCGTGCTTCGGGGGCAAAAAGCCCCTCGCACTCTGCGACCGCTGCCCCTGCTTCGGTTCGCTGTTTCCGCCACTGGCGGCGCTCACCTTTGCAGCATCCAGTATTATCTGCGCTTTTGGCTTGGCATCTGCCGCACCTCGCTCGCCGTATCGGCACTTAGAATTATGCGGTATTGCCCTAAAAGATTTGGCAGGATAAAGACGACCGGGATCAAAAATCAATCCCTGCCGCGCGGCGGCCACCACCGACGCTTGCCACGCCATCGGCCATATTGTAAAAGCTTGTCACCAGCATACTGATAACCGTGGGCGCAGACATTTCCAAAATCAGGCGGCGCACCGGTGCTTGTGTCATATAGCGCACGCGCTCTTCCGCCGTCATAGCTGTTGTTTTCATCGTTGTACTTCCTTGCCGCAGCACTGCTATTGTACCGCAGCCGGGCAGGCAATGCAACGAAAATCGCTGCTGTTTACGCATAAAACCGGGGGGCTTTGCGGCGGCCTCCGGTTTTATGGTTTTCGTTTACTTCTGCATGATGTGAATTCCGGCATACGGTTGTTTCTTTGCTGTTGCATAACGGGGTTGATAAAATTTCCGTGGCGGACTTTGTTGGTGATGACCCTGCAACCCTTGACCGTTACTATGCCCATCTTATCAATGATAGGAGGGTACAGGCAGCAAACGCAATGAATTCCATCATTGGCTTTGCCGCCACGGAAATACCGGCTGAATAAAAACTGAATAAAAAAATTGACTTGTTACCACGAAAAAAGAAAAAGGAACGGTAAAACCTGACGTTCTACCGTTCTTTATATGGTTGCGGGGACAGGACTTGAACCTGCGACCTCCGGGTTATGAGAAATTCAAAATTTGTGCGTTATGGTGCTATTTTGTTGGGTTTGGTGGTATTGCGTACCAAGGCTCAGAACGGATTTTGTCCCATGTGTACAAAGGAATACTACATAGTGCTGACCCGTCCCAAACCCTTTTGGGGGCAGTTTTGGGGGCAAATCTGCAAGACAGATTCTCATACGCACCAATCAAATAAATGCGCAGCTTTGGTTCCATTGAGAAATGTGGATACCAATATCACTGGGTTCACGCAAGTGAAAAGCCCAGCAAACTAATATATAAGTTTTACTCCCTAGCAAGAAGTTGTATGCAAACCCACCCCGCAACATCCCCGCACACCGCCCCTCTCGCCGCGAGAAACGCCCCTGTTTGGGCGCGTTCGCACCACGTCGGTGCGGTGCCCTCCCAGCCAAATACCGCCCTAAATTCCCCGCTTTCCGGGGATTTTTTATTTTACCACAAAGGCTTTTACCTAGACTGGATTTCCCTGTACAGGTAAATCCAACACAAATAAATACTAAATAAATAAAATACTAAGATACTATCGTATCCTATCCGCAAAACTAGAAAAAACGAATTTTTTGCCACTGTAATCTTGCAGTGATACGTACAACTTAACACCGGAGAGTACAACTTGCAATTACAGTTTTCATGTTGGGCGTAGTATAATTTATACAGACTCACCGCTTATCAGCTTGATTCATAACTGCCAGCACCTGCTCAAACAAAGGCTTGATGGAATCGCCGTAGGCGAGCAGCGCGGTAACAGGCTCGTTCTTTACATATTCCAGCATCGGGTTCGACAAGAATTCGGGGGCGTACTGCCGGAAAATCGCCTGCGCCACCGGGTGTTCCATGATGACGCGCAGCGGTGTTTCCATCGTGTAGCGAGCAATTTCAAGACTTGTCTTGGTCGCGTACTCGTAGTGATAGCTGCCGCTGCCCAAGGTCAGCGTTTCGGTCTGTTCGGGCAGAGTCAGCTCGGCGGTGGTGTTGGCAGGTATCGTGGCATCCACCGTGATCTTGCCGCCCTCGCACCGCCACGCAATGGCAATTTTGCCGTAGACACTCTCGTAGGTCAGTTCGGCGTGGGTGATGCCCTTGATAAGCTGCGGGCGCAGGGCAAACTTCTTGTAACCGGGCTCAAGAATTTCCAGTCCGCACAGCTTGGTGTACAGCCAGTTTCCGATGGAGCCATAGGCGTAGTGGTTCAGGCTGTTCATATTGGCGGGGTTGAAGCTGCCGTCCGGACGGATGGAATTCCAGCGCTCCCAGATGGTGGTGGCACCCATCTTGACCTCATACAGCCAACTGGGGTCGTCCTCCTGCAAAAGCAGCCTGCCGGCAAGGTCGTGCCTGCCGTTTTCGGACAGGGTCAGGCAGGCAAACGGCGTGCCGATAAACCCGGTCAGCAGATGCGTTTTATGCGCACCGATGTTCTTTTCCAGCGCGTCCAAAAGGCGCGGGCGGAACTCGTCCGGCACCATGTCAAAGTGCAACGCCAGGATCAGGGCGGTCTGCGTTTCGCTGACAAGACGCCCGGTGGGGGTCACATACTCGGCGCGGAATGCCCGCACAAGCTCCTCACGGCGGCGGCTCCAGCGGCGCGCGTCCTCGGTGTACTGCAAAACGGCGGCGGTATCCGCAAGGATCTGCAAGCTCCACGCAAAGCAGACATTGGCAGCAAAGTAGTCATCCGTCGCGCCCTTGCGCTCATCACACAAGGCATTCGCCTCGGCGTCCAGCCCCAACCAGTCGCCGTACTGGAAGCCCGTCTGCCACAGCCCGTTTTCTCCGCACTGGCTCTCGATAAACTCGACCCAGTGCTTCATGCTGTCGTAGCTGTGCTGCAGAATGCGCTTGTCGCCGTAAGCACGGTAGAGTGTCCACGGCAGCACGGTCACCACATCGCCCCAGAACGCCGCGCCGTCCTGCTGGTTGCCCAGAATGTTCGGCACGACCTGCGGCATACTGACATCGGGACCCAGTTCACTGGCCAAGTCACGAAGCCACTTGGTCATAAACGGCATAATGTTCTCATTGAACGCCGCCGTGGGGCAGAACGCCGTCACATCGCCCGTCCAGCCCAGACGCTCGCTGCGCTGCGGACAGTCGGTGGGGATATCCAAAAAGTTATCCCGCTGGCTCCACTGGATGTTCTGCTGCAACCGGTTCACCCGCTTGTCAGAGCAGGTAAAATGACCGGTCTGTGCCAAATCCGTCGAGAGATGGCACGCCGTAAACTGCACGTTCTGCCCGTATTGCAGCCCCTCCACGCAAATATAGCGGAAGCCGTGCCATGTAAAATGAGGGTGCAGCGTCTGCTTGCCGCCGCTCAAAATATAGGTGTCGGTCGCCTTCGCCCAGCTGAGGTTTTCGGTGTAGAAGTTGCCGTTTTCGTCCAGCGATTCCGCGTGGCGCAGGGTAAGCTTCTGCCCCTTGTCACCGTAAATTTCCACCTCGACCCAGCCGGTCAGGTTCTGCCCAAAGTCAAAGAGGTGGTCACCGTTGGGAGCCGTAAATTCCTTGACAACAGGCACCCTTTGCAGGCAGCGGACAGGTTCGTTCTCCTGCCCGATGAGGGTGTCAAAGCCGTAGTCAAACAGTCTGGCGGGCTGCGGTGCGGCGGGGTCTGCCGTAAAGTCCTGCGTTTCGCCGTCATAGATTTCCGGCGGACTGAATGGCCCCGGTCGTGCAGAACCAGCTTTCATCGGTGCCGATCCATTCCTCGTGCCCGTCCTCATAGGTGATGCAGAGCGCTGCCAGTGCGGCGGTGGTGTCGCCGTAGTGGTTGGGCTGCGGCATAAAGCCGAGCTTGCCCTTGTACCAGCCGTTCGCCAGCGTCAGCGCCACGCGGTTTTGCCGCTGTGCAGCGTTACAGCGTAGGTCTGGTACTGCAGGCGCTTGCGGTAGTTTGTCCAGCCGGGGTGGAAATAAGTGTCATCCACAGGCTCGCCGTTGATCTCCGCCTCATACACACCCAAGGCGGTTGCGTAGAGATGCGCTTTTTTGACATTGCCCTGCACGACAAAGTCCTTATACAGCACCGGGCTGACGGGGCTGGCTTTGTCCGGCGCGTGGGTGATCCACTGCGCCTTACCCTCAAACGCGCTGCCGTTCAGCAAGCCTGTTTCAAACCGGCTTGTGCCCTCGGCGGTTTCGCCGTGGTTGTCCCATACCGTAACCGTCCAGTCGTACTCGGTGCGCGGGGTCAGGTTGGGGCCAAGGTACTCGTTCAGAATACTCTGCGCACTCGCCACCGTGCCGGAATCCCACACAACATTCCCGCCCTGCACGATTCGCAGTCGGTAGGACGCCTGCACGGTGTCCTGTTGGTCGCTGTCCAGCTTCCAGCCAAAGCGGGGCTGCGCCTCGTCCAAACCCAGCGGTTCTCGTTTATATTCTGTTGTTAAATCGTACAATTTTAGCATTAAAGTCCGTCTTTCTTACTCCACCGTCAAATCCAGATATTGCGGCTCGTACCCTTCTGCCGTGACCGTGACGCGCACCTTGCCCGGCTCGGTTCCGGCACGAATGACAGCCAAAGCGCGTCCGAGCCATGTGGTGTGGCTGCTGCCGAGGTAGGTTTCATCTGTCTGTGTTGCAGCACTGCCGAGGGCCTGTAAGACAGCCGGTCCTTCGATTTCCAGATGAACCTTTGCGTTGGCGCACGGTTTCCAGATGCCTGCCGCATCGGTCAGCGTGGTGGGAATAAAACAGAGTGATTGACCGTCTGCGCGCAAGGTCGTTTTCTCCGGGGCGAGGTGCAGCCGGGTTTTCTGTCCCGCTGTTTGCAGTGTGGTTTCTCCAAGGGCGTTTCCGCTTTTATCCAGTGCCACGGCTTTCAGTGTGCCGGGTCGGTAGGGCAGCTTGAAAATCGCGCGGAATTTCTTTGTGCGCTTTTTGCCAACCGGCTTATCATTGCAGTACAGCGCCACAAATTCTGCATCGCTGTACACTTCCACCGTGGCTTTCTGCCCCTCACATCCGGGCCACGTCCAGCTTTCCACGGCGTTCGTCATACGCCACGCGCTGCCCGTCATTTTTCTGCCGTTCCAGTTGACCGGGCGCACACCCAAGTAAGGTGCTTTGCGCAGGCTCCACACCGCCTGCTGGAAATAACTTTCCGCTGTAATGTTTCCCGTTAAATCAATCGCACCGCTGCCCGCCGCAATCGGCAGACCCGGCATATCCTTCGGGATCATCTGACCGATGCCCGCTTCGCCCAGATAATCAATGGCCGCCCATGCAAAATCGCCAATCAGCGCTGTATGCTTTTTGCACCTGCGCCCAGTTGTACGGCAGCTCGCCAATAATCGTCTCGCTGCCCACCATCAAGCGATTCGGATAGTTTTTGCAGTCGTCCTCATAGCGGGAAGCCGCATAATTCAAGCCGAGAACATCCAGCTTTTCCGCCACATCGCGGCAGGCAACGTCGCCTTTTTTGCCCTTGCTCATGTAAAACATCAGCGGACCGAGATTCTGCGTGACCATGTTGAAGAACGCAGAACCCGACTCTTTCTTTTTCTCCTCCGGCTGCTTGGGCGGCAGCGGCTCCGGCTTGGGGGCCGCTTTCTTTATACACGCCAATGCCTTTCTGTGCGTAGACGTTCAGCAGCACATTGATGCCCGCTGTCACGGGGCGGGTATCATCCAGCGCGTGGACAAATCGGGTCAGCTTGTCAGCCGTTTCCACGCCCTGCGGGAAAGCCGTTTCCGACACCTCGTTGCCGATGGAATACAGAATCACGCTGGGATGGCTGTAATCCTTGGCAATCATAGTGGTCAAATCATCCTGCCAGTTTTCAGCAAAAATGCGGGAATAGTCATGGTAGGTCTTGGGTGTGTACCAGCCGTCAAAGGCTTCGTCCATCACATACATACCAAGGCGGTCACAGGCATCCAGCAGGGCGCGGCTTGCCGGGTTATGGGCGCAGCGCACGGCGTTGTAACCCGCCTTTTTCATAATGCGGATGCGGCGTTCCTCGGCATCGGCAAAGCCGCAGGCGCCTAAAATGCCATTGTCGTGCTGGATGCACCCACCGCGCAGCTTGACCGCCCTGCCGTTGACGCACAGACCGGTTTTTGCGCTCCATGTCAGTGTGCGGATGCCGAACGGGACGGATTCCTCGTCGTTTTCGGTCTTGACCACGCAGGTGTACAGGTTCGGGTGTTCGGCATCCCACAGCTTAGCCTGCGGGATCTCGATGGCCCCCGGCGCTCCTTTCGCCACGCACTGCGCGCCATCCCAAATTTCCACCGCCGCGTGTTCGATTTCGGTCTGCACCTCAACTACGGCGGGAGCAATCGACACCGTGCGGATCTTTACCGGGCGCACGCCGTCTTTCGGCTTTACCATCAGATGCACAGGGCGGTAGATGCCGCTGCCCGTGTACCAGCGGCAGTTGGGTTCCAGACTGTTATCCACCGTGACGCGCAGAGTGTTTTCCCCGGCACGCACTTTTCCGGTGGCATCTGCGGTAAATTCCGTATAGCCGTAACGGTGTTCGGCAATTTTTTCGCCGTTCAGATAAACGACCGCATTCTGATACACGCCCTCAAACAAAAATGTCAGTGCCTCATTCAGGTGCTCCCCCGGCAGAGAGAACGTCTTTTCATAGGCATATTTCCCGCCCGGAAAATAGCCGCAGTCCTTGCCGTTTTGGCAGTTTTCCTGCCGGGGTTCCTCCAGCATGGCATCATGGGGCAGATGCACGGTGCGGCAGCTTCCATCTGCCTTGTAAAAGCGCCAATCGGCGTTAAAATCCAATATCATAATAACTCCCTCTTACGCAAAACGGGGTGCATCGATCGGATGCACCCCGCAGTTTTATTCTAGGCAACACCGCATAATTCCCGCCTAATGGCTTAAGCACCACTCCGGCGGCTGCGGCACGGCATCTGCGTTGCCAAAATGCTCGCCAATACACAAAGTATTGCCTGCGCTTTTGGCAACGCAGATGCCGCACCTCGCTCGCCGTATTGGCACTTAGAATTTATGCGGTATTGCCTTTACGATGCGGATAAAAGCCAAGTCGTTGGTGACAAGCTCTGTCTTTACGGTGAGTTTGCCGTCCGCATATTCATACGGAGCCGGGGCGTAGTCCACTGCACTTTCATCAATGACCTGCTGTACCTGCGCCGGGGTCATATCCTCCGGCTCACCCATTGCCTGCCAGCACTTCAGCGGGTTGCCGTGTTCCTCGTCGATGCGGCAAAGCTGCACGCTCTGCGGCTTTGCGTCCAGTTCGACCTCGATCTCCACCGGGGTGGCCGGGGTGCTTTGCCCTGCAAAGTGGTGCAGGTTCTGTTTGGTAGCCAGCACGGTAAGCTGTGTGTCGGCAGCATCGCGGAACGCTGCTACACTCACCTCGCCGTCCAGTGCGCCGGGCAGCTCCAGCCGTTTATCCCCGGCCTGCCCCAGCAGGCGCAGTGCGTGGAAAAGCGGTTTTGCGATACCGTGCTGGGTCACAAGACCATACCCGCCGTGAAATTCCTCCGGGAAGGGATGAATTTCCTCAAAAATATCGCTGAAGCACCAGATGCTGGATCCGTCGATGAAATCCTCAGCACTGAGAGCCGCGCGCACATCGTAGGCGGCTACCTTACGGGTATCGTTACCGGGCGCGCCAAAGGTTGCGCAGCCGTTCCATTCGGTATAGTATACCGGCAAACCGTCAGCCTGCTTCTGTACCTGCTCGGCGGCATCGCGCAGCAGATCACGATTCAGGTCATCCGTCTCGGTGTTGTCGGGCATCGTGCGGCGGAACATGGGCAGCAAGCCATCCTCCGGCTTTAAGCCGGCAAACAGCTGGGCAAAATCGACCTTGTATTCCGCTTGGATCTCCGCAGTGTCCTTCATGTGATCCGCGTCTTTCTGGTCACACACCTCGCTGATGGGATCTCCTGCATACTGATGGGTCGTGATGAAGTCCACCGGCGCATCATGGGCCTTGCAGTAGTCCACGAACGCCGCGACCCACTTGCTGTTGCTGGTGGCGGGACCGCCGACCTTCAGTTTATCATCCACTGCTTTGACAGCCTTGGCGGTGATTTCATACAGACGGAAATAGTCCTCTTGTGTGCCGTCAAAGAACGGAGTTTTCAAGTCCGGCTCGTTCCAGACCTCAAAGAACCATGTTTCCACTTCCTCTTTGCCGTAGCGGTTCAGCAGAAAACGGACAAATTTCTGAATATACGCCTGCCACTGTGCCTCATCCTTCGGCGGGGCAATGCATGGTTTCCAGTAAAAGGTGCCGCGTGTCGGGCGCTTGGCCATCGGGCTGGGCATGAAGCTCAACTCCACAAAGGGCTTCATGCCGGCTTTCAGCACATTGTCATAGACCAGTCCCGGCAGGCGGAAGCTATTCTCATAGAACGGCACCTGCTCGGAGCCGGGCATCGGCATGACCGTGGACATGGTGTCATAGGTATGCATATCATCGCTGAAAATACCGTGGAAACGCACCCGTTCAATACCCAGTTCGTCATGGATCTGCTTGAGCTGCTCACAGTAATCGGTGCGCATTGCCATGGCTGCATGACCGCTGCCGACGCAGAACTGCCAGTGCTTATGGAACGGCTTTGCAGGTGCATTTGCGGGAATCGTGAATTTCATGGTCTTATTCCTCCGGTTTTTGTGTATGCCGCTTGGCAACTTCCGCACGCATGGCGGGAAGCTTTTCCTCCAGATCGAAGCCGCGGAAAATCAAGAACATGCCCACATTCAGTACAATGGGCAGATAGTTGGAAAATGCGTAGATCGCATAGCGCATCGAGGTAGTGGCCGCGCTCAGGGGTGGAATCGTAGGAGCCAATCATCAGAACAGTGCCAGAACCAACGCACCCAGACCGCCGCCGACCTTGTTGCCGAAGCCGATCGCACCGGAAAGAGACGGCCACCAGCTTTTTATCATATTTGTACTCATTGTAATCGACCGCCATTGCCAACAGAACGCCGTACAGGCACATCAAAGGGATCTGTAAAAAGCTTCCTACCAGATCGGAGCCGATGTACGCTGCAAGATTGGTCGGCACAAAGCAGCGCACTGCGCAGGACGCTGCGTACCCCAGCAGACCCAGATTGATGGTTCCCTTTACGCCCAGCTTTTTGATGATGGGGTTGGACAGTACAAAGCCTAAAAGCGTGGAGAGCAGACCGGCCGAACCGGCAATGGCTACCAGATTATCATTGCCGAAAATCCACTTGCAGTAGTAGGCGCCGGACGACGCGGCGATGGCCGAGGAAACCGCTGTAATCAAGTTGAACAGCAGCACGATGACCCAGTATTTGTTGCCGAACAGGCACTTGACTGCCGTAAGAAAAATTAACGGGTTCTTCCTCCGGCTCTGCTGCTGCGGTGTCATCCTCGACCGCTTTTTACGCATAGCCCCTTGCTGCCGTTGGCGTAGCAGATGAGCAAGCTCAGCAGAACGATCAGTGCAATGACCGCGCCGTACTTGATCCACGCCACCTGTGTGCCGCCCAGCATATTCGTGATGGGAATCGTTGCGATGGAAATGACCATGCCGGAAGCATAGTTGCCGACCGCACGCAGAATGCCCATGTTACCGCGCTCCTGCTGGCTCCTGGTGCGCACGATCATAGTTGCCGCAAAGGGTGTGGCAATCATTGTGTAGATGACCGCCGTAACCAGCAGGTTTGTCACCAGTGCGTAAGCGACAGCCGGAATCTGACCGGCTTGGATGGGAACCGTGAACATCATTACCGTGATAACCGCGGCCGGGACCGCCATACGAAGCATCCACTTGTAATACTTCATATTGCCGCCCTTGGAGTGATCGATGATATTGCCGAACCAGATGTCCGTCAGCGCATCCACGACCTTGGCGATGACCATGACCACACCCACGGAGCCGACTGCAATCCCTGACTTTATCGGTGTAGAAGTATTGCAGCTGACCTACAAGGTTTGCCATAAGGCCCAGACCCAACTGGCCGGAGAAGTCCGCGAGATAGTCGCGTTTGCGCATTACGAGCGCTGCGCCGTCCTTATCCACAGTGGGGCGCTCTTTTTTACCGAATGCCATATTGTCTTCCTCCTGTTTTTTAGGGAACTCATCCCTTGTTTCTGAATTCAGTATAGCATCTGCCTCTCCATGCATATTGCATTATTTGACTGGATATTGTAAAATAAAATTATCAATCTGTGGGGAGGTCTGCTCCGTGGATACCGCACGCTATATCCGCAGCACCAATCTCTGTATGCTGTTTTTCCGGGCCGAGGGGATCGCGTTTTCCTTGTACGACAAACAAGATACCTGTCACCTGCAGTACCCGGAGGAGCCGCAGCGCCGCACGGCTGCACTGTTTGCTGGCCGTGACCCTGCACGGACGCTGGACATCTGCACCACCCCCAGCCATGCAGGCTAAATGCTTCCATCCGGATCAAGGGCGGCTGGCGGATCGTTATCGGCCCTGTCTATAACGCAAGGCTCAATGAAAGCCTTGTGGATGCCTTTATGGCAGAAAATCAAATCCCGGCTGCGCAGCGCCACGCAGCCGATACAATTCTGGAGGCCGCACCAAATCTGAGTCTGCTGGAATTTTTCGACAAGGCCGCATATCTCTACTACTGCATGGACGGTGAAATCCTTGACCCGTCCGTCTACTTTGATTTGACGAACGACCGCGACAGCTTTTTACTGTTGGCCGCGATACCGTCGAGAACCTGCTGGAGCGCAAGGAAAATGAGAAATTCCACAACAGCTACCAGTGGGAATTGATGTTTTACGATTTGATTCGGCAGGGCGACCCGGAGAGGTTAATGGCTTTTCTGATGCAGGATAGTTCAACCCGGGTGGGTCACGGCACAATGGCTGATACCCCGCTGCGGCAGGCAAAAAACATTTTCATCGGTTGCATCACTAAAATCGGTATGATGTCCGCCATCCCTGCCGGAATGGACGTTGAACTAACCTACCAGCTGATAGATAACTATGTGCTGGACTGTGAGCGCGCCGCGACAGTGCCGGAAATTGATCGTTTACAATTAAGCGCTGCCTTGGATTTCTGCCGCCGCCTCGGAGAACTGCGCCTGCCTGCGGGTATCAGCCGCGAGGTATACACCTGTATGTCCTACATCCGCAATCATGTGAACACCCCTTTGAGCCTTGACGATGTGGCTGCCTCTATCGGGCGCAGTGTGTCCTACACCGGGAGTCTCTTTAAGAAAGAAACCGGTCAGACATTGGGCAATTATATTGCGGAATGTCGGCTGGAAGAAGCCAAAAGCCTTTTGTATTATACCGATATGACGTTGGCCGAAATCAGCAGCTACCTCTGCTTTTCGAGCCAGAGCTATTTTCAGAACGTATTCAAAAAAGAATATGGTGTTACCCCGATGCAATATCGCAGGCAACACCATACCGAATCATGATATTCTGTTGTTTTTGATTACATCCGCATACCAGTAGAACGAATCCTTCGGGATGCGCTGTTGGGTCTGATAGTCCACATACACAAGGCCAAAGCGCTTATCGTAGCCCTCCGCCCACTCAAAGTTGTCCATGATGGACCAGTAGAGATACCCGGTCACCGGGATGTTCTCGTCCACGGCACGCTGTAAACCTGCCAAATAGCGCTTGACAAAGTCAATGCGCTGGGGGTCATGCACTGCGCCATCGCTCATGACGAAGTCTATGTTTGCCATACCGTTTTCCGTAACGATAATGGGCAGATGGTAGCGCTCCGTCAAGAAACGTGCCGCCCAGTACAGAGCATCCGGCGTAATGGGCCAGTCCATTGCCGTGCGGGGCATACCCGGCACAACGGCGGGGTTGGGACCCATGTACTCCTCATAGTTGGAGGCATTGTAGCAGTTAAAGCCAAAGAAGTCCAGCGGCTGGCAGATGACCTTCAGTTCCTCCGCCGTGGAAGAATGGCTGCAGACCCGCCGGGACACAGCCGAGAACGACCGGGTCTGCCCACCAGTTAAAATGCGAGAAGAATGCCTGCTCCGGGAACATCTGGGTGCGGGCTTTTTCTATGTCATCCGGCGATTCGTTCTCCGGCAGGTAGACACTGCCGTTCAGCGCCATACCGATTTTCGGAGCCAGCTTGGCGCGGCTGCGCAGCACGCGAACCGCCTTGCCGTGGGCCAGCAGCACATTTTTTGTCAGCGCCGCCAGCTTGTTCATCATCACGGCGGGTTGCTCCTGCATCAGGCTTTCAAACGGCGCGTGCGCCCCCGTAAAGTAGCCGTTGCCGATGAAGGTCGTCGGCTCATTGACGGTGAACCAGAACCGGACCCGGTCGGACAAGGCATCCGCCACTACACGGGCGTAGTTGGCGAAATCATCACTGATTTCCGCATTGTACCAGCCGCCTTTTTCGTGCGCCCACATGGGCAGATTCCAGTGGAAAATCGTCACCATCGGCTCAATGCCCGCTGCTTTCAGTTCGTCCACCAAGTCGCTGTAAAAGGCAAGACCCTTGGGGTTGACCGTGTCGGGACCGGACATCACGCGCGGCCAGCTGACGGAAAAGCGATACGCCTTGGCGCCCAGCTTTTTCAGCAGCGCTACATCCTCCTTGTAGCGGTGGTAGTGATCACAGGCGATAGTACCGTTCTCGCCGTGCTTGACGTGCCCTTCGCTCAAGGCATCCCAGATACCGGGAACCTTGCCGTCCTCATTGTAGGCACCCTCGATCTGGTAAGCAGCACTGGCCGCACCCCAGAGAAAATTCTTCGGAAAGCTCATCTTGTTTCCTCCTTTATAGTTCTGCAAGCCGGTCATACAGCCCCTGCAGAATTGCGCTCAGCTTTACTGTGTCGGGGATGACTTGAATCATGCCCACCGACAGAATATCATTCAGCTTGCGGTACACCATGAAGTCCAGCGTTTCTTTCGGCATCATATCGAACATACCGTTCGTGAATTGATTTACGATTTCTTTTGCGCGCGGATTTTCAAGAATTTCCCCAATTGTGCTTTAACCGTTCAAGGGATAGGGGTTCTTACCCTCTATCATCAGCGGGGCTTGTGCCAAAATGTCCTCCGCCGACAATGCCAGATACAGCGTGTGCGCCCCGATAGGCTGCACCCACTTATCCATTCGTGCGTCATAGCAGCGCAATGCCTTTTTGCTGACCGATACATTCACAACTGTTTCCTCACCGGGGGCAAGGCGCACCTTGGCATACCCCACCAGTGTGCGATCGGGGCGCAGCATATGGGGCTTTTCCTCGCGGGCATAAAGCTGTACGACCTCGCTGCCGGGGCGGCTGCCGACGTTTTTTACCCGCACAGGCACATTCAGTGTTTCCTGTGTGCGCATATCCCAGCGGAAGTCATTTTTCACACAATTCCACAGAAAAATCCGTGTAGCTCAAGCCGCATCCGAACGGATACTGCACAGCTAACTTGCGCTTTGCGTAGCTGCGGTAGCCCACAAACACGCCCTCGCCGTAGTAGGCGTCATTGCCCTCACCGGGGAAGTTTGGGTAGGCGGGCGTGTCCTCGTAACGAATCGGGAACGTCACCGGTAGGCGGCCTCCCGGCTCGGCCAGCCCCGTCAGCAGACGTGCCGCTGCCACGCCGCCCATGCAGCCGGGAATGAAGATGCAAAGCACTGCATCCGCGTAAGGCAACCAGTCCGCCATCTCTACCGGTCCGGAAATATTCAACAGCACGACGGTTTTCATGCCTTTCTGCTTTGCCTGCTTCAGCACCTCGGTCATGCGGGTGCGGTCTTGTTCCTCTACCGCCATGCTTTCGCGGTCCACATTTTCCCCAGCCGGGGCAGCCGCCGTGTACACCAGCGTGTCGGCATCGGTCCATTCCTCAAAGGCCGCCGCGCCGCGCAGTTTGCGGTATTCGTCCAGCACATTGCTGTGCAGGGCCGTCTCCACCGCCGTGGAGCCGCTGCCACACTCCAGTGTGTCGCGGCTGCGCGTCCCCCAGAACACAACACGCCGGGTCTCGGCCAGCGGTAGGACGGCATTCTCGTTTTTCAATAGCACCGCGCCGTCTTCAATGGTCCTGCAGGCGGTTTGCAGCAGTGCATCGGCGTCATACTGCGCGGGGATGCGGCGTTGATTTTGTTTGATCTCCACGATAAGCTGCAGGATATGGGTCACGCGGTCGTTCAGAACTTCCTCGGAAAGCTGCCCCTCCTGCACCGCCTGTTTGCAGGCGGTCATATCGTTTGGACCGGGCTGAATCAAATCCATACCCGCCGCCAGCGTACCTTCCTTGTTCTGTCCGGCTGCGCCCCAGTCGCTGACAATGGCGCCGTCGAAGTGCAGTTCCCCGCGCAGCAAATCTGTCAGCAGCTTTTTGCTATACGAGGTGAACTCTCCGTTCACGGCGTTGTAGGCGCTCATGATACACAGGACGTGACCATCCTCGATGGCTGCCTCAAACCCACGGGCATACAGTTCCATCATAACCCGTTTTGAAAGGTTAGAGCTTGTTGTGTTGCGGTTCGTTTCCTGATTGTTTGCGAGGAAATGCTTGGCACAGGCCGCAATGCCGGCGCTCTGCATACCGCGTACAAAGGCTGCCGCGGTCTGCGCCACCAGCTCCGGATCCTCGCCGTACATTTCATAGTTACGGCCGCCCAGCGGGTCGCGGGCAATGTCCACGTTGGGACCAAAGCAGACATCCACCCCGACGTCACGCAATTCCTGTCCGACCGCGCGGCCGATGGTCTCGGCTGTGATCGGGTCAAACGACGCGCCGATGTTGATGCCCGACGGGAAGCTGATATGCTGCCGACCGCCCGGACGATATTTTTGCCGCCTGCTCCACAAGGTCGGTCATCAGTGCATCGCCCTTGTACTTTTGCCGCGGCCTCGTTGAGATCAACGCGGTTCAGTGCCACCATTTCCGGCGTGGCATACGCCGTACGCGGGTCATCGGCACGCGGCAGGGGGTCTGTTAAGTAGTCCAGCACCACATGGGTGCCATTCAGCCCGGTCGCGCCGTCCATCAGATAGATGGCGGGCACATCCATATCCGGGATGGGTCGTGTGTGGCAGGCGCGGTAGCACCCCACCATATCCAATTTTTCATCCAGCGTCATCTCCGCAACCACCTGCGGGATGCTTTGTAAGTTGCTCAATTTTGCACGCATACAGTTTTCCTCCCTTTCGCAAATGAATTCTGTATCCAGTATAGCGTGCCGTGAAATCTGCGTATTGTAATTTTCGTGATGCAATTGTAATTTTTGGCTGGCTACCGCAGGGAATGAATCAGAACCGATTCACTTTTTCGAGTCAAGATTTTTGGATGAATCAGAAGTGATTCACTCTTGAGAACATATACGAATTTGTGCGGGTATCGGGTTTGTTTGTCATCGTTTTGGGGTAGACGTGTTTTGCTAGCATAGCGTTTGGATATCCACAAACGCATTTCTGGGGTGTACCCCAGACCCCCGCGCTGTTCTTGCGTGACGATAGTGACGCTGATGACGCTTGTGACGCTGTTTTGGGGATATCCCTATACCATATCCCGGATTCTGCGTCATTAGCGTCATCTGCGTCATTCTGATTTTGTGTTTCTCGTACCCTGTACTCTGCACCTTATCCCCGGATGGCTGCACCGCTCATCTTTCCGACTTCCCAAAAATCGCTACCCAAGCAGCTACGCTGGATGCCGCCCTGCTGGAAGTCAAGCAGCAAATCGAAAAAGCCCTACGCCAGTACAAAAAACGCCCATTCCCACCAAACAGGAACAGATCGTCGTGCCAGACAACAGCGTGTTGGTACTCGTCAAGGCGAGCTGACTACACTGACCGCTCCTATATTTACCTGCCAACTCCGCAAAATTTATCCACAAAAGCGCCCGGGCGGTTGAAAAATTCAGCCGTCCGGGCGCAGTCGTTTTATCGTTTTGGGGTCAAAGTTACCAGAATGTTACCACTTTTTCCATATTGTAGAAAAAAGCTCGTTGAAACTTTTTCGCTTCAACGAGCTTTTGTTGTGTCTGTGTGACAAAAGAGATACCCCTTGCAAGAACTTAGTTAAACCGTTCAATTTCCATTCTCATGAGATACATGAAATAATGAAATCGGCTTTTGGGTTGAACTCATTTTTTGAAACGCAGCCAAAACGCCCCAATTGAATCAATGAGTTTCACTTTTCTCATCTTAAAAGTTGGATTCATTCCATTTTAAAGATTTGTTCTACTTGTTCAAAAGGCAAAACTGAGCAATCCAAAATCTTTTGCATATCTAATGCATCAATCAGTTTTTTTGCTCGCTCCCCTTTATGATAGACGGCTTGTGTACGGCATAGTCGACGTTGCTCAATAAACAATTGTTTTAGCTTTGCACTGCCCTTCCGTCCGGAAGGAATGTCCTCTTGCGTCAAATCAGAATCCAATCCCATAAAGCAACTGATTCCATGAAGGTCCAACAAAAATATATCTTCTATGTCTGCGTCGACAGCCATGTCAACGATTTTTTTTTGACACCGCGTTGAGTGTTTATCATCTTTCGAAAAGTTTCCCAGTCGCCTTTATAAAACTTTTGTTACATCAGCATTATATGAATCTGTATCATAGCAGAGAAAAACCGTCCATGGAATTTTCTTTCCCTTTGCTTGGACACAATTGTTTTGGAACCAGTTTGCTGAATTGTGAATCTGGGTGATTGTTCCAACTGCATTCATTTTGATAATTCGAACACCGAATGGTCCACGCACAGTGAAAAACGTCTCAAATGTTTCTGAGTCTTGATTCTTTTCTATCGAACAATTTGGATGTTTTCGAGCAAAAAAATACAATAATCTTTCGTAAAAGACACGCTCTGTAGCCCCTTCTAGAACAAATGCAAAACCGGATTCGTAAGAATTTTTCCATCAGAAACCCTCCAAATAATTCTGCAGGGTTTGGAAAGATGAACTTTCTCCTGACATCAATTCAAACAGATACTCTCCGACTGACAGACCATAAGATCGCGCAGCGTTTAACAGCTTTTTCTCTTTAGTTGATGCAATTCTTCTGAATTGAGCAATACCGAGTTCTTGCATAGAACCCACATAGAGCTGTCTAGGCTTAAGGTACTGTACCAAATAAGGTGAGTGACTAGAAATCACAAGACAAGTATTTTCCAACGTTTCAGAAATGATACTCAGTAAATCCTTTAGCATTTTAGGATGGATGCTGGTCTCTAATTCTTCGATTCCAATGCAGGAAACGTGGTTACAGCTAGCAATAAAAATATTAGCTAACAACCAAAATATTCTCTTGGTTCCGGTGGACATAGAAGCAAGACTAACCGGTTGATTAAGCGCATCACTGAAAATAGTAACTCGATATACCTTATCTTTGAGGTGAAATGGTACAGGCGGAATATTATCATTTTGCGGTATATTATCATCTTTTTGGTCAATTGCATTAGAGTAAACCAATCGCAAACTTTTTCTTTCACCCAAATTTAACTCATGTGCCTGTATATCAATAGATGAAAAGTCGGGGAAGAGAGAATACACAGCATCTTCGAACTGATAATATTGTTCCGGATACATTTTCTTGAGCTGGTGAAGCGCACGCGGAATATCTTCATCATCAAAGCGAATGTGCATATCATCGTCATCCGCTATTCTAATGGGGGTCGGTTGAAACCTGTCTTTGACATCTAATGTGTCGCATACTCGATATTCAAATTCTTTGAGTGCTTGAATGACAGATGTATACTCCAAGTCATCAATGGAGGAAAGAACATCTATTGCCAGCACATTTGATTCGAGCATAAGGTTACGGAACGCACTGGTAGACTTTCCTTTTCGATACTGATTGGTTGGTCGCTTTAAGTATGCCGAGTATCGTACGCTTTCCGTTGGTCGCATTTCGAGACACTCATCTATGATTTTTTGACCTGTTTTATCATCACGATACCATAAGAATGTGAAGCCATAGTGAACGAATCTATATTCTTTTTGCTCCGGCAACTCAAATTCTATATCAAATTGGAATGGAGCGCAATCCAAATTTCTGGCGATGGGAATCCCATCGGACCACGCCATCATCATTGTACGTTGCTTCGCGCCAGCAGAAATAAAATCTGTTGCAAAGTCTAATGCTTCCAGCAGATTGCTCTTTCCGTAATTGTTAGGTGAAACGATTGCAAGGGTCTTACTAGTGAAATTCAGCTTTGTGGACTTCACGTTCTTAAACCCACCGACCATCAACGACTTCAAAATCATATCTGACACCTCCCACATTAAGGATAGCGGAAATCAATTCAAACGTCAAGATAATTCAACTTGAATTTCTTGCAAAATATCATGTTTTTTTGAAATCAGCGCCTTGATTATTGATGATTCATTTTAAATCAATCGTTTTCACAAAGTTCGGCTTTTGAACTTTCACATGGTTACCAAATTTTTTTGAGTTTTTTTCTCGCTATGCATTGCTCACCACTACACCTCATTTCTACAGCTTTTTATAAGTGAACACAAAAATATAACAAGGCCTATGTCATTAATGTAACTTTTTACAAATTATTAAATCATTCCTGTAAAATCGCCTTCACCGTATACCCACCCACAAATTCAATCTTTATCTCATCAGCAGATAGCACAATGACTTTCTCTACAATCCGTGCAATCAAGGCATCTGAGTATTCTTTGATCCGGAAATATTCGGCGCTCAACTGATATTGGGGATCGGCAGCTTTTTGCTGGTTCGCAGTCAGAACTTCTATTTTCTTTTTCAGACCGTCGATTTCTTTACTGGCGCGTTTTTACTTTATCGTCCAGAAATGACGCATTGCATTTCGAGAGATAAGTCCAACAGGTGATCGAATTCCTGCTGGGCATCTGCAACCTTTTGCTGTAATTTCTCCAGTTCTGTTGTGCCACCTTGCAAATCGTGCAGGATGCCGTTAATCTGCATGGCGGTTTCCTTAGTATAACTGTCTGCAAGATTTTGAATAGCTTTCAACAGTGTATTATGCAAAACCGTTTCTTTCACGGATGGTGAGGTATGACAATATCTTGTTCCGTAGGCTGTACGGCTAACACAGCGCCAGACGATTTCTTTTCGGCCGTGGATGTTCCAAGTCACGCGCTTGTACCTGAAATGCTAACGTGCGTGTTGCCATGTTGCTGACTCCCTTCGGTTTCTCAAAAAATGTGGTTACGGCCTGTTCAATGAACTGCGATGTGGTGATGCTCTGTCATTCCAGTTCTTCACGGATTTTCTGGTGCAGGTCATCCGGGATGGTTACGGTCAATTTGCTCATGGGTGCGCTCCTTTCTGTGTTTGCAAAGCAAGCATACCACAGCGGCAGAAGCAAAGCCATTCACAAGAACCAACGACAATTCATTGAATTTTGTTGTCAAAGAAGCCATAACCAACAAAACCTTAGTGTATGGGAACCACCCCCTCTAAAGTGTAGATAAGAAATTGAGCGCGGAATCTGGAATTGCATCGTCCGGCGGCAGACTGGGAACAGCAGTGGCTATGCTGGCCGTCTGCAATTCTTCGCGCAACCACCTTGCGGATGCTTTTCTCCAGCCTATCCGTCTGTTCTGCCGCAAGGATACTCTGCACCAGAAACTCTTTGCGTTTGGCAGGCGGCACCTGCTGCAGCAACGCCAACGCGCGGCGGTGTTGCGGTTCGTTAAGGTTCGGGCGGAAAACATACTGTGGGCGTTTCATGCCTCGCTTTTACGGCGCGACACGGCGGTCAACGCGCGTTCGAACCCGACTGCGTTCACCTTGTCGTCCAGTAGGAAAATCGTCTTACAAAGGCCGTCTTTGGGGCTGAGGTGGCGGCTCACCACCGATGCGCCGCCGCCCAATAGCACGGCGGGGATGGCGTGCAGGTCGAAGCCGGCTTCCATCGTGGCAGACAGCAGATGCTCTGTGTACTTGCGCCCCTGCTGATTCACAATGTCACGCACCGCCTCGCTGACCGTGCAGGGGTGACCTGTCAGCATATTTTCGATTTGAGCATCCGTGAGGGACAGCCCGGTTTCTCGGCGCACCTGCTCCCGAATGTCATCCACGCAGCGGATCATGCCGAGTTCCAAGCTGTGGGCGGTATCGGCCGCAGGGATGGCGTTGTCGATGTGCATAAGGTCTACTGTCCAGCCGCCCAGATCCATGAGGAGCATGGACGGTTCATCCTGCAAAAGCCCCACTTCGGTCATAAGGGCGGCGTAGCCTTGGGGGAAGATGGCAACTTCCTCGATGGTAATGCTGTACTCCACGCCCTCGAATTTGAAATTCACGGGCTGGTTGCTCCGCAGCAGATAATCTTTGAACTTGGGTTTGTCGCGCCCGAAACTGGTCAGCGGCAGACCCGCCGCAATTCGCACCGAGCATTCGGGAGGCAAACCGCGCTGCCGGATTTCTTTTGCAATCGCTGCCAGCGTCAGCAGGTAATAGTTGTCGTTCGCAGTCTTATCCCGTTGGATAGGCTGCCGCCCGGTGCCACAAACAAAAAAGCACCCGCCAAACTCTAAGAGTCCTTGGCGGGTGTAGGGTTCGTGTTCTCCGTAACTGGTAAGCCCTGCCGGGAACGAGCAGTGGGCTGTTTTGATAGCGTAATAGCCGTGGTCGATGCCGATAATGATGCTCATAGTGAAAATCCTCCTTATTGTAAATAGGTATAAAATGGAAAACTTGAAAACAAACTGAAAACTGCCAGAGAATTTGCCCTCAAACAGGGGAGATAGGGCTTTTCCTAGCCATCAATCCGCTCCCCGATCATTAACAAATTGTAAACTTTCGCTTTTTTCTTCAAAAAACGCAAAAATCCCGGCTATCGGTGTGGAAAACCGACAGCCGGGATTGAAAACTTTTTGAAAACGACCGAATCTTTTTGAGATTTATCTACAAATGCGCTCATTTTTTCCACAACGCGGGCGCACCGCTGTGAAAAAACGGCAACAAAAAAGCCCAACCGCAGTGTAACGGTTGGACAGCCTTATAAAATACGACCTTGAAAACAGGACGTCGAAATCGCCATTTTTTGGCGTTACAACAAAGAAAAAAGGCTGTGACATCTTTTTTGTCACAGCCTGTTGGTTGCGGAGACGGAACTTGAACCTGCGACATCCGGGTTATGAGAAGTCTAAAATTTGTGCGTTACAGTGATGTTTTGTTGGGTTTGGTGGTATTGTGTACCAAGGCTCAGAACGGATTTTGTCCCATGTGTACAAAAGGGTGCTATACGGTGCTGACCCATTCCAACCCCTTTTGGGGGCAGTTTTGGGGGCAAATCTGCAAGACGAATTCTGACTTGCGCCGCTCAAATAAATGCGCAGCTTTGGTTCCATTGAGAAAAGTGGATACTCATATCACAGGGTTCACGCAAGTGAAAAGCCCAACGAACTGGTGATGAAATTTTACTCTCTAGCAAGAAGTTGTACGCAAGCCAACTCTACACCATCCCTGCACACCGCCCCTGTCACCGCGAGAAACGCCCTTGTTTAGGCGCATTCACACCGCGTCGGAGCGGTGCCCTCCCAGCCAAATATTGCCCCAAATTCCCCGTTTTCCGGGGATTTTTTATTTTACCGCAAAGGCATTTACCTAAACGGGATTTCCCTGTACAGGCAAATCCTGCACAAATAAATAACTAAATAAATAAAATACTAAGATACTATCGTATCCTATCCGTAAAACTACAAAAAATTGGATTCATCCCGCTATGGTCTTACGGCCATGCGTACAACTTACCACCGGAGAGTACAACTTACGATTGCAAACCGACCCTGCCAAGTTGTATAATTAAAGCACCGATAGTTCGCGCAAAAGCTGGTGCAAGAGCATGAGCGCTTTTGCGAACACGCTGGGCGGCGCGCTTATTTTCGGCATGGCGGATGACGGGCAGATCGTTGGGCTGACCGAACCCGACAGCGACGCCGAGAAAATCAGCGAGATCATCAAGACGCGCATGGAACCTATCCAATAGTACGATATACCGTGAAACTGCGCGCCGTCCGGCGCGATTTTATGCGCTGCGCGCAGCCAGCGGTGCGGCGCGGTCACTGCGCCCGCAGGCGCGTTTCGGAGCGCAACCGCCGCACAGCGGCGGCTCTTAGCGCGGAGATAGACACGCGCCCTACATTTCTACCCGAAAAAGGGCTTTTTCGACAAACTGAAGCGGGCGAACATTTCTGTTCGCCCGCTTTTTACGGTCTATAAAACTTTTTTACCCTTTCACGCTGCCCAATGCAACGCCCCGGACAATGTACTTGGAGAGCAGCAGATAGACGATCATAACGGGCAGAATCGCAATGGTAATCATCATATACACCTTACCCATATCGAACTTCAAAAAGTCCGCGCTGCGCAGCTGTGCAACCAGTATGGGCACCGTCTTCCACTTGGCATCGTTGATGATCAGCGCCGGGATAAAGTAGTTGTTCCACGCGCCCACAAAGCTGAATATCGCCTGCACCGCCATGGCGGGCTTCAGGATAGGCAGAATGACCGTGTTAAAGGTATGGAACTCCCCCGAGCCGTCAATGCGCGCCGCGTCAATGATGTCGCGCGGCAGGCTCGAATCCATGTACTGCTTCATGAAGAAGAACACCGTCGGCGCGGCGATGCTCGGCAAAATCAGCGGCCAGAGGGTATTGGTCAGCTTCATCGAGTCCATCAGGTTCAAAAAGCCCAGCGCCGAAACCTGAGTCGGCATCGTCATGATGAGCAGAATAACGGTGAATGCCAGCTTGCGCAGCTTGAAGTCATACGCATAGATGGCGTAGGCCGTCAGTGCGCTGAAATAGACCGACAGCGCCGCGCAGGCGGCCGACACGATCAGGCTGTTGCGCAGACCGGTCAGGATCGGTACATTGGCATCATGGGTGGTGTTGAAGAAGTTGACGCCAAAGCTGCCGCGGGGCAGCGGGTCAAACCCCTGCTGGATGGTAAAGTTGTTGTGCGTGGCGTTGACGATCAGCACATAGAAGAAGAACAGGCAGATAAAGCAGAGGACAAACAGCACGATATAGGCCACTGCACGCTGCAGGGTCAGCATAGGGTCGTGAATTTTGCTTGCCTTTGCGGTAGTGGTGGCTGCGGTTTTGGTCTCGTTCGGCATACTGTTCACGCTCCTTCCTTAGTGATGCTTAGCGGCCGCTTTAGCTGCCTTGATGCGGGCTTTCTCAGCCTTGCGCTGCTCACGGGTCAGGCCGTCATCCTCCTGCGTGAGGGTAAAGTAGATGATGACGCAAAGCACCGCGCAGAGCAGGAACATCAGCACCGAAATAGCACCGGCTGTGCCGTAGTTTTTGCTGTACAGATGCTGGTTCAGGTACATGATAATGGTGTTGGTCGAGCCGTTCGGGTCGCCCTTGCCGTTGGTCAGGACCTGCGGCACATCAAACATCTGCAGGCCGCCGATGAGGCTGGTGATCAGCGTGTAGACGAGCAGCGGGCGGATCAGCGGAATCGTGATGCGCCAAAACATTGTGGTCGAGGATGCACCGTCCAGCTGGGCGGCCTCATACAGGCCGGGGTCCACACCCATGATGGCAGCCATCAGAATGATGGTCGTATTGCCGAACCACATCAGGAAGTTCATCAGCCCAACCAGACCGCGCGCTGTCCAGACATTGGAAAGCCAGCGCACCGGCTCGGCCACGATGCCGAGCTTGAGCAGGATCGAGTTGATCGGCCCTGTCTCCGAGTTTGAAAACAGGGTAAAGAACAGCATGGCGAACGCCGATGCCATGATAAGGTTGGGCATATAAATGACGGTCTTGAAGAAGCCCTGAAACCGCAGCTTCAACCGCAGATCGGTAAACCACGCTGCCAGCACCAGCGATACAATGATCTGCGGGATAAACCCCATCAGCCACATGATCATGGTATTGCTGAAATACTTCGGCACCTCTTGGATCATGGCGGCATAGTTTTTCAGCCCTACAAAGTTAGGGCCGATGATCTTTAGACCGCTGCGGAAATACTCAAAGAAGGAATAGTAGATGGTCGTTGCCAGCGGCCAGAACTGGAAGATGAAAAAGGTAATAAAGAACGGCGCCAGAAATATATAGCCCCATTTGGCGTAGCTCATGCCCTTTCTCTTTGTTTTCATAGGTCTCGCCCTCCTTAGCTGTACGGGCATTGCCCTGCTGGGGGCAGAGCCTTTCCAAATCTGATAAAAACAAAACCAGGGGCGGGCGTCTCTCCCCGCCCCTGGCATGGCGTTTGCGGTTCAGTTCGTTTTGTCAACGGTCACGCAGGTATTTATGCGGGCCATTCGACGCTGCTCAGCTCAGGATACTTGACCTTGATCTGATCCTCAAAGTTCTTCTTCGCGGTCTCAAGGTCAACCGTACCGTCAAAGTAATCCTTGAAGCAGCTCTGGAAGGTCTCGTTGCAGCCCTGATCGTACGGACCGGCATTGGACACATATCAATGGTAGGTGCAACCTCTGCAAAGAGGGCAATGTGGTTCTGGCCGCCGAGGAATGCGGAGCCGAAGTTCGGGTCAGCAGCAATGGAATCCATAGCACTCTTGCAGTTGGTGTAGTCCTGCGTATCCTCGGTGATCTTGGTCATGATGTCGGCATCACAGGTCAGAGAGTACATGACATCCTTGATCGTGGGGATGTTGTCGGTGCCGGCTGCTGCGCAGATCCAGGTGCCGCCCCCCAGTAATACGGCTGAGGACCCTGACAGACTGCGTAATCGCCGAAGATACCGTTGCCGACTTCCTGCTTGCCTCCCTCAGACTCAGGCGTGGCCAGAGAGTTGCCCAGCAGGGTGAAGTTGATGCCCCAAGTGGAGTAGAAGAAGCCGAAAACCTTGCCGGCAGGGCCCTGATCGGCGGCCCACTGGTCGCTCCACAGGCTGGTCTTGTTGTTGTAGCCGTTATCGGTGTAGGTCTTGGTCTGATCGACCCAGTTCATAATGTTGGGGTCGACCTTGACGGTCGTGCCGTCCACCCAACCGGCGGAAACATTGTTGGAGAAGGTGCGGTAGGAATCATCGTAGCCGGAGAGCATCTTGTAGCCCTTGGCAGCGGCCTTCTCAGCCACATCGTTGAACTTATCCCAATCGCTCAGCGCGGCCTGAACCTCGGTCGGGTCATCGGTGCCCAGCACATCCTTGGCGATGGAGCGGCGGTAGGCAAACAAGCCCGGGGTCGCCTGCCATGTGGTGCCCTTCTGCACGCCATCCACGGTAACGATGTCCTTGGTGTACTGGTACTGATCCTTGAGATCATCATCGGTCAGGCCGACATCCTTCTTGACATCCAGCGTATATTCGGAATCCACATATTTCAGCGCGTAGTCCGCCTCGATCAGGAAGATGTCGATCTTGTCATCGGCAGCGGCGCTGTCCTGCTTGAGCAGGGCCTCGTCCAGCTTATTCTGGTAGTTGTTGTTATCGTTGGGGTTGATGGTCCACTTTACGGTGACACCGTTATCCAGCGTCGTGGTGGACTTGTCGGCGGCAATCTCCTTGACGCCGGGGTAATAGTCGTTGAAGCGGGACTGGAATTCATCGTTCCAGCACCAGATGTTCAGGACCTTTCCCTCCTCTGCGGCTGCATCGGCAGCAGGCTCTGCGGCCGTGCTGCTGGCTTCGGTAGAGGTCGAATCAGCGGCAGGGGCTGCGGACGAGCTTGCGGCGCCTCCGCCGCAGCCTGCCAGCAAGGTGGCTGCCATTGCAGTGGCGGTCAATAAACTCATTGCCTTTTTCATAATGTCTTTTCCTCCTTTTAAAAAAGAACTCATGTATGAATCAGATATTGTGACCCGCATCCTCGCGGGTTTGAACCTATGGATTGGGGACATCGACGGACTGCCCTTTCAGCAGGCTGCCGGAGATCAGTTTCTGTTCCGGCAATGCCGTGCGCGGGGATTCGATCTGCTCGATAAGCAGCTCTGCCGCGGCGCGGCCCAGCGCTTCGGTGTCCTGCCGGTAGGTGGTCAGCTGCGGGGACATGATCTGCGAGATCAGGTTGCCGTCATAGCCGGCCACCGAAATATCCCGCGGAATCAGAAGTCCTTCCTCACGGATGGTCTGGATGCCGCCGATGGCGGAGAAGTCATCCGGGAAGAGGATTGCCGTGGGGCGCTGCGGCAGTGCCAGCAGCTGACGGGTTGCAGCGGCGCAGCTTTTCGCATCGCGGTAGGTGCTCGGCACGATGTAGGTATCCGGCACCGTGATCCCATGGGCGGCGCAGGCGCGGTAGAAACCGACCAGACGCTTCTGGGTGACTGCGCTGTGATTCTCACCGTGGATATAGGCGATTCGCTCATGCCCCAGTGCGGCAAGCTGATCCACTAACTTGTGGACACCATCGGTGTTATCGGAAAGTACGGCAGCCCGGTTGTTAAAGACATGGTCGACTGTGACGATCGGCAGGTTGCTGTAGGCCAACTCAATGACCTCCGGGTCATCGAACTTGATACAGGCAGCGATCACACCGTCAACGCCTCTGTAGCGGCAGTGCTCTAAATAGCTGGAGTGGCCGTGGCCAATGTTGTGGTTGATAAAGGTGATATCATAGCCTCTGCCCTCGGCGTGGCGTTTGAAGCTGTCCAGGACAGCCGCGAAGAACTCATGCGTCAGACCGCTTTGTGCCTCGTCCACAAAAAGGACACCCAGATTATAGGTACGGTTCGTTTTTAAGGCCCGCGCTGCGGAGTTTGGCATGTAGCCGATCTGCCTTGCAGCCTCACGCACTTTTTCTTTGGTGGCCTGACTGATATCGTTGTGACCGTTCAGCGCCTTGCTCACGGTAGCCACCGAGACCCCGCATGCCTTTGCGATGTCTTTGATGGATGCCATGATATCGCCTCCTTGCATCTTCCTTAATCGTTTTCGCATCTTCACTATACAACATGTCAACCATAAAATCAATGCCATTTTTGCATTTTTTGTGCATTTCGATTCGATTTGGCGATTTGCAAAAAGCGAAAACACCTGTTTTGGCTATTTCGTTTGGAGTTTCGCTGAAAAAGAGACATAATTTGCGCCTTCTTCTGCCTTTTCCGACCCAGTAATGGCCTGCAAGCCTGACTGCCATCTGCTTTTGGGGTGTCCACAGCCAGAAAGTATCCTTATAAATAATAGGTAGCATCCGCTTTTCGTTACAATTTTCGGCCGCACAAATTGTGAAACCTGCCAAATCATCGTTAAATTCAGCCGCAGCCCTTGCAATTATCCGAAAAACGCGGTATTGTAAGGGTAATAACTTAATCGTTTTCGATTTGAACTTACGATTTTATCTGCTTTCCATAAGTAAGGAGAGGGTCTCTATGAAGTTCGGTCATTTTTCCGATAGCGCACGCGAATATGTCATCACCACGCCGCGCACGCCGCTGCCGTGGATCAACTATCTGGGCAGCGAGGCATTCTTCAGCCTTGTTTCCCACACGGCCGGTGGGTACAGCTTTTACAGGGATGCCAAGCTGCGGCGTATCACTCGCTACCGCTACAATAACGTACCTGCGGACTCTAACGGCCGGTATTACTATATTAAGGACGGCGATACCGTCTGGAATCCCGGCTGGCAGCCCACCCAGACCGAGCTGGACAGCTATGAGTGCCGCCACGGCCTCGGGTACAGCATCATTACCGGCAAAAAGAACAGTCTGACCGCGAAGCTGGAGCTGTTTGTGCCGGTAGGCGACAACTGCGAGATCGACCGTCTGGTGCTGACCAACGAGAGTGATGCACCGAAATCGTTTACTGTATTCAGCTATCTGGAGTTCTGCCTCTGGAATGCTGTGGACGATTCCACCAACTTCCAGCGCAATTTCTCTACCGGTGAAGTCGAGGTCGAGGGCAGCACCATCTACCACAAGACCGAGTACCGCGAGCGCCGCAACCATTACGCATTGTTCACCGTCAACACGCCCATTGATGGCTTTGACACGAGCCGGGACGCCTTTTTAGGCGCATGGCGCAGCAATGCGAATCCCGAGGTCGTGGAAAACGGCCATTGCACCAACTCTGTTGCCCACGGCTGGGCACCCGTTGGCGTGCATCAAGTCAATGTCACCCTGCAGCCCGGCGAAAGCCGCAGCCTGATTTTTGTTTTGGGCTATATAGAAAACCCGGAGGACGAGAAGTGGGCCGCGCCCGGCGTCATCAATAAGACCCGCGCCCAGGCGATGGCTGCCCGCTATGCCACGGATGCGCAGGTCGATGCGGCACTTGCCAAACTGCACGACCACTGGAATACCCTGCTGTCCACCTACTCGGTCAAGAGCAGCGATGAAAAGCTCGACCGCATGGTCAATACCTGGAACCAGTACCAGTGCATGGTCACCTTCAACATGAGCCGCTCTGCCAGCTATTATGAGAGCGGCACCGGCCGCGGCATGGGCTTCCGCGATTCCTGTCAGGATCTGCTCGGCTTTGTGCATCTGATCCCCGCCCGCGCGCGGGAGCGTATTCTCGACATTGCCGCCACCCAGTTCCCCGACGGCAGCGCCTACCACCAGTACCAGCCGCTGACGAAAAAGGGTAACATGGACATCGGCTCCGGCTTCAACGATGACCCGCTGTGGCTGATTGCTGCCGTGTACGCCTATCTGGGCGAGACGGGCGACTACTCGATTCTGGACGAACCGGTGGACTTTGATAACGACCACAGCCTTGCACAGCCGCTGCTTGAGCATCTGCGCCGCAGCTTTGGCTATCTGCGCACCCACAAGGGTCCGCATGGTCTGCCGCTGATTGGCCGCGCCGACTGGAACGACTGCCTGAACCTGAACTGCTTCAGCAAGGAGCCGGGCGAAAGCTTCCAGACCACCGGCCCGAGCGAGGGTCCTGTAGCCGAGAAGCGTGTTCATCGCCGGTATGTATGTCAAGTACGGCAACCAGTTTGCCGAAATTCTTGACAGCACCGGCCACACCGACGAAGCTGCCGCCGTGCGCGCCGAGGTTGCAGAGATGGAACATACCGTACTGACTGCCGGTTGGGACGGCAGCTGGTTCCGCCGCGCCTACGATGCCTTTGGCCATGTGATCGGCGGTGAGGAATGCGAGGAAGGCAAGATCTTCATCGAGCCGCAGGGCATGTGCGTCATGGCGGGTATTGGTGTGGACACCGGTGAGGCCGTGACCGCTTTGCAGAGCGTGAAAGACAAGCTCGACACAAAGTACGGCATTGTGCTGCTGCAGCCCGCCTACACGAAGTACCATCTCGAACTGGGCGAAATTTCCAGCTATCCCCCGGGATACAAGGAGAACGCAGGCATCTTCTGCCACAACAACCCATGGGTCAGCTGTGCCGAGACTGTAGTCGGCCATGGTGAGCGCGCGTTTGAATCTACAAAAAGACCTGCCCGGCATACATTGAGAACATCAGTGAGATCCACCGCACCGAGCCGTATGTCTACAGCCAGATGGTGGCTGGCGGCGACGCCGCCACCTTTGGCGAAGCAAAAAACAGCTGGCTGACCGGCACGGCGGCCTGGACCTTCTTCAATGTGAGCCAGTATATTCTGGGCATCCAGCCCACGCTGGACGGACTGAAGGTGGACCCCTGCATCCCGCACGAGATGGACGGCTTTTTTACCCTGCGCCGTGTCTGGCGCGGGGCAACCTATGAAATCGTTGTGGAGAACCCCCCTGACCATCTGGAAAAGGGCGTCAAAGCCATGACCGTGGACGGCAAGCCTGTAAGCGGTAACATCCTTTCCCCTGTTCCCGCCGGCTCAACCGTAGAGGTCAAGATCGTCATGGGCTGACCGCCCGCCTTTTACCGCAAAGCAGCAGCCCGCAGTGGGCTGCTGCTTTTTCTGTACGGTCTTTATACACCGGCGTGCTGCTTCCCGAACCAGAAAACTCCCTTTATCCTGCTGCGCGCGCGCAGCAGAATAAGGGAGTATTTTTTGTGTGCAGCCTGTCAGGTATGGTTATTCCGCGAGGCATTTCTCTGCATCGATCGCAAGCACGACCATCAGCGCGCAGAGGGCATCTCTTAGAGGAAACAAACACATAGCGAGGGGCCATACCGTGCCTTTTCACAGATTTTTTTTTCCGTTCGTTTCGGCCACCTTGGCGTACCAGGCAGCACTATCTTTGGGGGTTCGTTTGCCGGTTGCGTAATCGAGATAGATCAGACCAAAGCGCTCGTTATAGCCCTCGCTCCACTCAAAATTATCCAGCAGTGACCAGTGGAAATAGCCGCGCACATCCACGCCACTGTCAATCGCGCGGCGCAGCGCCAGAAGATAGCGGTGGGTGAAGTCAATGCGCGCAGGGTCATGCACCTTGCCGTCCAGATGGATGCTGTCGGTGCAGGAAAGGCCGTTCTCGGTGATGTAGATGGGCAGACCGTACCGCTCCCAGATAAAGCGTGTCCCCCACTCCATCGACTCGGGGTGATGGGCCAGCCGATGGCTGTGCGCGGATGTCCTGCGGCCCGGGGGCAGAATTCCGGCTTGCCGTTTGCCCCGGCCCGCACCATGACGGAGTTGTAGATGTTCATCCCGATGAAATCCAGCCTGCCCAGCGGCAGAGCGTCCAGCTGCTCCTGCGGGATTGCATCCACCACACGCTGGGCCTGACCGCCCGCGATCACAGGCCAGCCGCGCCCGCACAGCGGATCAAGTGCCGGGGCATAGGTGAAGGTCCAGTCTCCGTCCGCCAGCGCAAAAAGGTTGCCTCGCGGGCCGCCGCAATATCGGCAGGGTCGTCTGTTGCCGGGGTGCAGATGCGCCCTGTCGGGGCCATGCCGACCCGGGCATCGGGGTCAGCCCTGCGGATCGCATCGGCCGCAAGGCAGTGGGCGTAGATCGTGTTGTGCCACGCTGTAAACACCGAGCCGTCATCCAGACGGAAACCGGGTGCGTGTACACCGCTGCTGTAGCCCAGCCCCACGCTGCACTGCGGCTCATTGAGGGTAAAAAGTACCGCACCCGCCCCTTAAAGTGCGCGGCCACCGCGGCGGCATACCCGGCGAAGGCTTTTGCCGTATCATCATTCAGCCAGCCGCCCTTGTCCTGCAGGGCTTGCGGCAGATCCCAGTGGTAGAGCGTGACATAAGGCTCGATCCCTGCCGCAAGCAGCGCATCGACCAGCCGGTCATACCAGGCAAGACCTGCCGGATTGACTGGTCCCGTGCCCTGCGGGAAGATGCGCGGCCAGGCAATCGAGAACCGGTACGCCTTCAGGTGCATCTCTTTCAGCAGTGCAATATCCTCTGCCCAGCGGTGGTAGCTGTCGCAGGCGATGTCCCCTGTATCACCGTTCCTTGTTTTGCCCGGCGTATGGCTGAAGGTATCCCAGATGGACAGTCCCCTACCATCCTCCTGCACTGCGCCCTCGACCTGATAGGCTGCGGTTGCCGCGCCCCAGACGAAATTTTCCGGAAATGACATCGTATATTCCTCCGTATTTTGTCGTTTGCTTTTTTTGCATAAACACCAAAAAAGGTGCAGCGCAAGCGCACTGCACCTCCGTAAGTGTTATTTTACCCTTTCACGCTGCCGAGCGCAATACCGCGGACAATGTATTTGGAAAGAATCAGATATACTAACACGGCTCTCTGAAAACGCCATGACTATATTCTTTTTTTCTTGCCATTTAAGAAGGTGCGTTACCCCGTTCCCGGAAAAAAGAGCATCGCCGTGATGACCACGCGCGTGGAGGAAGGGGAATAATAGCAGCACTTTGGAAAGTGAATCAGAACGGATTCACTTTTTCGAGTCAAGATTTTTGGATGAATCAGAAGTGATTCACTCTGAAATATATACGAATTTGTATTGGTGTCCAGTTTGATTGCTCACGCCTTGGGAGAGAATATGTTTTGCTAGCATAGCGTTTGGATATCCACAAACGCATTTCTGGGGTGTTCCCCAGACCCCCTCGCTGCTCTTGTGTGACGATAGTGACGCAGATGACGCTAATGACGCTGTTTTTGAGGATATCCCTATACCATATCCCAGATTCAGCGTCATTAGCGTCATCTGCGTCATTCCGATTTTATGTTTTTCGTAATATCATTATTTTTGTTTCGAGCAGTAGTAAACTGCAAGCGTCATTTCGCTATAAGTGTGACGGTGATGACGATGATGACGGTGTTCGTGGGATAGGGTAAAGGGGTATATCAAAAACATCGTCATCACCGTCAGCATCGTCATTCTACAGGCAAGCCGTTTTAATCTGCGGCTTGCCTGTTTTATTTTGAGTAATGTGGCAGGGTTTTTGCCCCATTGTTTGTTAAAATGGATTTAGATATTTTGTAAAAGTGCAAGGGTTTTTAGCACAATGGGTGATATGCTGGTTTTGAAGTGCATTCGGGCATTTAGTCAGATGCGAAATCTTTTAAATATTTTTTCTTTGCGACATATTTGACCGTTTCTCAGCGGCTATATAGTAGAGGTGCTTTTTCAAAAATTTTGAGGACGGTTGCAAAAATTGCAACTTCTTATCTGTATGATATGATTTGGAATCTTTCTAAAAATTTGAACTTTTTCTAAACAGTTTAAAAAACCTCGTAATTTTCGCCGTTCTCAGCGGCTATATAGTAAAGACCTTTTTATAAATTATTTACATAGGAGGAACCCATGAACACGGAATTTCAAAATTTACCCAATGTTGTCAGCCCCAAGGAAGTACAAACTTACTTCGGCATCTCACGCTCGACCACCTACCGCATATTCCATGACGCGAGTTTCCCGGCATTCCACATTGGAAACCGACTGCTGGTGCGGCGGGATGAGTTACTGGACTGGCTGGAACAGCAAAAGGTCAATAAAGCCCAAAACGAGAACCCGAAGATTGTCGGGTCTGATGAATAGCTTTCTCCGCACTCTTGTGGTAGTCTTTGTGTCACGAAAGGAGACGATGCAGCGTGAAAGATACATCCAAAAAGCCCTGCGCCGTGGGCACAACGAGGGCAACATCCGTCAAAAGCGCGCAGACGGGCGGTGGGAGGGTGCGGCTATCTGCCGGAATCGACTACAAGACAGGCAAACCCTAGGCGCACATCCACCTGCTGCAACACGCGGCAGGAAGCTATTGCCATTTTACAGCAGCAAGCCCATGAAGTCCGCACACAGGGCTGGCGCGATCCTATGTCGGTGACATTGGGCGAATGGTATGAATACTGGCTGGACACCTATATGAAGGACACCGTCAAGCAATCTACTTACGCCAGCTACCGCAGTTATCTCAACAAGCACTTTTGTGTACTGGGAAAGATTTTATTAAAGAAATTAGAACCGCACATCTTGCAGGAGTTTTACAACTACAAATTCCGCGAGGAAGGGCTGTCGCCCAAGACGCTTCGCAACTACCACATGGCACTGCATAAGTGCTTACAGCAAGCCATGAAAGAGCGTCTGCTGATTTACAACCCCTGCGATGCCGTGACCCTGCCCGGCGGAGAAAAGCCCGAAATCAGTGTATTTACCAACGACCAGCAGCGGGCGCTGGTGCAAGCCAGCTACCGCCACCGCTATGGTGTGTTTATCCGTTTAGACCTGTGTACAGGGTTACGCATGGGGGAATTACTGGCGCTGAAATGGGAAGATATTGATTTCAGCACCGCACAGCTTCATGTCCGCCGTACCATCAACCGTCTTGCCAAGTACGAAGCCCACGACGGCGAGAACAAAACCGAGATCGTATTCGGCACACCCAAAACGAAAAACTCCCGCCGCACGATTCCGCTGACCCGCACAATGGCAGACGAGCTTGCCCGCTGGAAACAACAGCAAGCGCAGGACAAGCAGCGGGTAGGGGATAAGTACACCGACGATGGCTTCATCGTCACCAACGAGTTTGGACACTACTTTGAGCAGAAAACCTTCAAGGATTACTACGACCGATTGTTGAAGGATGCCGACATCGGGCACTTTACCTTCCACGCCCTGCGGCATACCTTTGCCACCCGTGCGCTGGAGCGCGGCCCATGGACTACAAGACCCTGTCAGCCATCCTCGGTCACTACTCGGTGGCGTTCACAATGGACACCTACGTTCACAGCATGGACGAACACAAGCGCCATGCCATGAGATGGACAAGATGAACGATATGTTCGGGATGCAGTACAGTATCTCTGTGGAGAACCAGCCCCCTACCCTGTACTCTGCACCTTATCCCCGGACGGCTGCACTGCCCATGTGCCGGACTTCCCCAAAGTTACCGCACAAGCCCCCACGCTGGAAGCTGCCCTGCTGGAAGTCAAGCAGCAAATCCAAAAAGCCCTGCGCCAGTACAAGAACCCGCCCATTCCCACCAAACAAGAGCAAATCGTCGTGCCAAACAACAGCGTGCTGGTACTCGTCAAAGCAGGTTGACCGATCCTATATTTACCTGCTAACTCCGCAAAATTTATCCACAAAAAGCGCCCGGACGGTTGAAAGTCTCAACCGTCCGGGCGCAGTCATTTTGCCGTTTTGGGGTCATTTTGGGGTCAAAGTTACCAGCTTGTTACCACTTTTTGCCATAATGTAGAAAAAAGCTCGTTGAAACTTGCCGTTTCAACGAGCTTTTGTTGGTTGCGGGGACAGGACTTGAACCTGCGACCTCCGGGTTATGAGCCCGACGAGCTACCATCTGCTCTACCCCGCGATATTTAGTTGCTCTCTCTTGAGTGCCTAAATAGTATAGCATCCACATCCCGCAATGTCAATACCCTTTATAAAATATTTTTTGCATCCTGCCCCAAAAACAAAAGCCCGCGCAAATTAGTGGTTGAATCCCCTAGTTAAAACGGGTACTATTATAATAGAAAAGGATCGCCAAAATCCGGCAGATGTCCCTTGCCCGGCGGGCGGCGGTGCAAAAAATAAACGGTGCCCCTGGCGCAGCAGCCGGGAACGCTGTGAATGAGGTTAGGAAAGTTATGAAACGTCTGGTCGTTGGGGTTCTGGCACACGTGGACAGCGGAAAAACCACTCTTTCGGAAGCACTGCTCTACCGTGCGGGCAGCATCCGCAAGCTGGGGCGCGTAGACCACCGGGATGCATTTTTGGATACCGATGCGCTGGAAAAAGCCCGCGGCATTACCATTTTTGCCAAACAGGCCGTGCTTACCCTGCCGGCCGGAACGGTGACGGGCACCCCGCTGGAAGAGACCCAAATCACCCTGCTGGATACCCCCGGCCACGTGGACTTTTCGGCGGAGGCCGAGCGCACGCTGCAGGTGCTGGATTATGCGGTGCTGGTCATTTCCGGCACGGACGGCATCCAAAGCCACACGATGACATTGTGGCGGCTGTTGGAGCGCTACCATGTGCCAACCTTTATCTATGTCAACAAAATGGATCTGCCCGGTGCGGACAAAGCCCTGCGCCTGCGGGAGCTGCGGGGCCGCTTTGGGGATGGCTGTGTGGACTTTACCCCCACCGTTCCGGCGGAAGAACGCGCCGAAGCCCTTGGCGTGTGCAGTGAACCGCTGATGGAAGCCGTGTTTGGCAACAGGAACGGTGCCGCAGGCGGATCTCATCACGGCAATCACGCGGCGGCAGGTGTTCCCCTGCTATTTTGGCGCGGCTCTGCGGCTGGATGGCATTGACGACCTGCTCAATGGTCTGCAGCGGGATACCCGCATGCCGCCGGACACCGGCAGCTTTGGCGCGCGCATCTTCAAGATCGGGGCAGACGAATCCGGCGCGCGCATGACCTACCTGAAAGTGACGGACGGCGTGCTGAAAGTCAAATCCAACCTGGTATCCCGCCCAGATGCCCGTGTGGAGTTTGAAGAAAAGGCCGACCAGCTGCGGGTCTACTCCGGCAGCAAATACCGCCTGGTCAGCGAAGCCCCGGCGGGCACCGTCTGTGCGGTGCTGGGCCCCACAAAAACCTATCCCGGACAGGGCCTTGGCGTACAGCCGGATGCCCGCCAGCCGATGCTGGAACCGGTGCTGAACTACCGGGTGGAGCTGCCGGAAGGAGCTGACCCCCACTGTGCCCTTCTGGCCCTGCGCACCCTGGAGGACGAGGATCCACAGCTGCATGTGGTGTGGAACGCCGCTCTGGGCGAGATCCACCTGCAGCTGATGGGTGAAATTCAACTGGAAATTTTGCAGAGCGTGCTGCAAAGCCGCTTTGGATTGGAAGTGGCCTTCGGCGAGGGCGGCATTCTATACAAAGAGACCATCTCTGCCCCGGTGGAGGGCGTGGGCCATTATGAACCGCTGCGCCATTATGCGGAGGTTCATCTGCTGCTGGAACCCGGCGAGCCGGGCAGCGGCCTGCAGTTTGCCAGCATTTGCCGCACCGATGCGCTGGACCTGAACTGGCAGCGGTTGATTTTGACCCACCTGGCGGAGCGCAGCCACCCCGGCGTGCTGGCCGGTGCGCCGCTGACCGATGTGAAAATCACCCTGACGGCAGGCCGTGCCCACATCAAGCACACCGAGGGCGGGGACTTTCGCCAGGCAACCTACCGCGCCGTGCGGCAGGGGCTGCGCACCGCGGCGGCCCGGGGGCAGGCGGTCCTGCTGGAACCCTGGTATGACTTCCGGCTGGAAGTCCCGCAGGACTGTGTTGGCCGCGCCATGGCCGATCTGCAGCGCCGCTGCGCGGAATTCAGCACGCCGGAAAACGAGGATGGCCTGGCCGTCATTACCGGCAAAGCCCCGGTTGCCGAAATGCGGGGCTGTGCGCGGGAAGTGACCGCCTACACCCGCGGTGCGGGCCGCCTGAGCTGTATGCCCCGCGGCTATGCGCCCTGCCACAACACCGAAGCCGTGCTGGAAGCCATTGGCTACCAGCCGGATGCCGATACTGAAAACCCGGCGGATTCCGTATTTTGCAGCCACGGCGCGGGCTACCTTGTCAAATGGGACGAAGTTCCCGCCCACGCCCATGTGGCCAGCGGCCTGGGGCGCAACGCGCCCGGTGCCCAGCAGGCGAAACAGGAAGAAGCGGATGCCTCCGATGAAGCATCCGATGCCCGCCGCCGTGCTGCCGCTTACTGCGGCACACTGGAGCAGGACAAAGAGCTGCTGGCGATTTTTGAGCGCACCTATGGGCCGATCAAGCGCCGGGGAAGCCGCAGGTCAGCATGACCAGCTTGCCGCGCGCAAAGCCTTCCGCAGTGTGGGGCCAAGCCAGAACCGTACCCCCGCTGCACCGCCGCCCAGCGGGCCGGAGTACCTGCTGGTAGACGGCTACAACGTGATTTTTGCGTGGGATGAATTAAAGAAGATCGCGGCGGAAAACCTGGATGCCGCCCGCCGCCGGTTGATGGACATTCTGTGCAACTATGCGGGCTACCGCAAGTGTGTGCCCATCCTGGTGTTTGACGCCTACCGCGTCAAGGGCGCCGGGCGGGAACAAGAAACCTGGCACAACCTGCATGTGATTTATACCCGCGAAGCCGAAACCGCCGATATGTTCATAGAGCGCGCCACCCATGAGCTGGCCAAAAACCACCGCGTGCGGGTGGTCAGCTCCGATGGTGCGGAACAGATCATTATTCTGGGCAACGGTGCGCTACGGGTATCCGCCCGCGCATTTGAGCGCGAGGTGCGTGCCGTGGAAGCCGAGATCCGCGAATTTTTGGACCAGTAAGGGAATACTGCATCCATCCAAGCGCCGATACGGCGGGGATGATGGTAGAGTGTATTGAAAGGCAGGAAAACAATGGATTTTATGCTCAGCCGCGCCACACGGGTCACAGCGCAGTGGGCCAGTGCGCCCGTGCAGCATGCCGTGGCGCGCTTTTGGCGTGATATGGAAATGACTCTTTCCACCACCGGTTTTGTGCCGGATAACCGCCTGATGATCTGCCTTGCCCCCGCCCTGCCGCCGGAAAGTTATACGCTGGATGTGACGGAAAACCAGCTCACCCTCTGCGCGGCGGATGATTTGGGCGCGGTGTACGGCCTGCTGGATATCAGCCGTCATTACCTGGGGGTAACACCATTCTGGTTCTGGAACCAGCAGCAGTTTGAGCCCAAACCCTTTGCCACTGTGCCGGAGGGCCGCATTACCGGGCCAGCCGCCGCTGTCGGCCTGCGCGGGTGGGATCTTTCGGATGCACCATGGCTGTCCGCCTGGGCGGATGCCACCGAAAACGGCTGGGAGATGATTTTTGAATCCCTGCTGCGCTACCGCGGCAATATGGTGCGCACCGACAAACAGGCGGACCTTGCCGCCGCCATGGGCCTGCGCCCTGTGCAGAACCCGCAGACCCCGCTGGGGGCTGCCCCGCAGCAGGCTGCGGCGGAAAACCCGGAAGAACGCCATAAAATCTGGCAGGATTCTATCCGCGCTCTCAAAACCAGCCCGCGCATCTGGGCGCTGGGCATTGACGGGATGGGGGGTGATCCCGATGGCACAGCCAGCACTGCGGCGCTGCAAGAGCAATGGCAGCTGCTGAACGCCACGGTGCCCGGTGCCGCTGCCTATATTCTGCTGCAGGGCGAAACCGTTGCGCTCTACCAGGAGGGAAAACTCAAAATCCCGGATAGCGTTATCCCCGTTTTAACCCCGGCCCCCAGTGCCAGCAGTGCGGGCGGCCCTGGTCCCGGCGCGCAGCACGGGCTGTGGTTCAGCCTTTGCCGCCGCGATAAGCTGACCGGCAACCCTATGACCGCCTACCCCGGCGGCGATACCGCCGTTAACGGAATGCTGCAGGGAGCCTGGCGCGGCGGGGTGCGCAGCTTCTGGATGGTTGGCACCGGGGACCTGCGCCCCTCCCTGATGGAGTTGAACCTGACCGGTGCTTTGTGGTGTACCCCGGATACCGACTGCGCCGCGCAGCGCACGGCTTACCTGCGCTGTACCTACCGTGCGCCGGATGGCTGGGCACTGACGGACAGCGCACTGGAGGATCTTTCGGTCTGCCTGCGCGCCCGTGCCGAAAGCGCCGTGCAGGCGGGCAGCCCGCCGCAGCCGGTGGGCGAAGCGTTCCTGACCCGCAGCACCCGGCTGTTTGCTTCGGCCTGGCTGTGCGGCAAAACGCAGGGCCCGATTCAGGAACTTGCCGCTCTGCTGCCCGCAGAAAGCTATGCGGAACAGCTGGCTGCCTATCAGCAGCTCTGCACTTCCGCGCTGGAAAAATTATGAAACGCTGCTGCCCGGCTGTTCTTACGCCGGGCGGGCCACCACGCCGCTCTGGCAGGAGCAGGTGGTGTTCAGCGTGCGGCTGTACCTGTACGCCCTGCGCGGGGCGGTGCGCTTTTGCACCGCGCGGGAGCAGTTTTTGGATAAGGACTGGCAGAACTGCTTTTGCACCCTGGGCCGTGCGGCGGATGATTTTGGTGCCATGGCGGCTCTGCTGCAGCCCAAAACTGGGTTCTGGGCCGGCTTTTGCAGCGATACCATGCTGGACGGCGCACTGACCGCCCGCGTTCTGACCGGTCTGATGGCGATTCCCCGCGCGGCCGGGGACGGGCCGGATTATGCCGCCTGGCAGGCTCCACTGCCTGGTGCCCCGGCGGCCCCCGTGCCGGATTTTACCCTGTACCGCGCCCTGGTGCAGGCGGAAACGAAAAAAGTGTAAGGGCCGGGCCGAAAATGCACCGAAAAATCCATGTGTTACCCGCAAAGAATGCAAGGGCGACACCGCACAATTCCCGCCTTACGGCTTAAGCACCGCTCCGGCGGCTGCGGCACGGCATCTGCGTTGCCAAAATGCTCGATAATGTCGGGTTGCGGTACCCGCATCGTGCTTCGGGGGCAAAAGCCCCTCGCACTCTGCGACCGCTGCCCCTGCTTCGGTTCGCTGTTTCCGCCACTGGCGGCGCTCACCTTTGCAGCATCCAGTATTATCTGCGCTTTTGGCTTAGCATCTGCCGCACCTCGCTCGCCGTATCGGCACTTAGAATTATGCGGTATTGCCCTGAGCTTTTTGAGCACCGAGATAACCGGCGGCTTTACCGGCTGCACCGTTGGCATGTATGCTCCGCCAACGGCATCGCCGGCACCAACCACGCCGCTTTCTACTGGTTCGCTTACCAGCAGGTGTGAAACAAGTTGCGCAAAAATATGACAATCAAAAGCAGCTCCCGCCGCCGCGGGGCTGCTTTTGGTTTATAAAGTCGCATTTTGCCGTGAAATTGAAACGTTTCATCAAAATGAATACTACTTTCTTGTTATATTCGACAAGGAAAACGGTTGCGATTCGTGCAAGGCTACAATCTTGTACTCAAAATCCAAAAAACGATTGATTTTTGCAAAACACGGGTGTAGTATAAAGCCATAGCAAGGTTGGAAACGTTACCAAACCGTGAACCACACCCGTCAGCAACGGTGCAACTGGTTCCACTTAAAAAGGAGGATAATACCATGAAATCCAAGCAAACAATCTCTCTCGCCGTGGCATCCATGATGGCTGCCGGCCTGCTGGCAGGTTGCGGCTCCACCGCATCTTCCACTGCTTCCTCTGCTGCAGAAAGCACCGCAGCTTCTTCCGAAGCTGCCAGCTCTGAAGCAGCCGCCCCGGCAGATACCACTGCCGCCGGCAAGGTCTACTACCTGAACTTCAAGCCCGAGCAGGATGAAGCCTGGCAGGCCCTGGCAAAGACCTACACCGAAGAGACCGGCGTTCCCGTTACCGTTGTGACCGCTGCTTCCGGCCAGTACGAAACCACCCTGATGAGCGAAATGGCCAAGAGCGATGCGCCCACCCTGTTCCAGGTCAACGGCCCTGTCGGCCTGGCCAACTGGAAGGATTACTGCTATGACCTGACCGGCTCCAAGATCCTGGGCGACCTGACCAGCGATTCTTACGCCCTGAAAGATGGCGACGCCACCGTGGCCATCGGCTACGTTATCGAGAGCTACGGCCTGATCACCAACAAGACCCTGCTGGAAAAGGCCGGTTACACCACCGATGATATCAAGAGCTTCGCAGACCTGAAGAAGGTTGCCGAGGACATCACCGCCCGCAAGGACGAACTTGGCTTTGCAGCATTCACCTCCGCCGGTATGGATTCTTCCTCTGACTGGCGCTTCAAGACCCACCTGGCCAACCTGCCCATCTACTTTGAGTACCAGGCTGACGGCATCGGCTCCACGGATGCCATCAAGGGTACCTACCTGGATAACTACAAGAACATGTTTGACCTGTACATCAACAACTCCACCTGTGCTCCCACTGAGCTGGCTGGCAAGACTGGCGATGACAGCCGCAACGAGTTCCTGGACAATGAGGCTGTCTTCTACCAGAACGGTTCTTGGGAATATACCAACCTCGTCGGCGATGGCAAGCCCTTCACCGATGACGACCTGACCATGATCCCCGTCTACATTGGCGTGGGCGATGAGGCCAACCAGGGCCTGTGCACCGGCACCGAGAACTACTGGTGCGTAAACAAGGAAGCCGACCAGGCAGATATCGATGCAACTCTCGACTTCATCTACTGGTGCGTCAGCTCTGATGAGGGCACCAAGGCCATGGCAAATGATATGGGCTTTGTTATCCCCTTCAAGAATGCTCAGGAATCCCCCAACCTCTTCGTTAAGGTTGATAATGCTCTGACCGCTGAGGGCAAGACTCCTGTTGCCTGGTGCTTCTCCACCATGCCTTCCGAAAACTGGAAGAACGGCGTTGGCTCTGCTCTGACTGCTTACGCAGCCGGCACTGGCGATTGGAACGCTGTTAAGACCGCTTTTGTGGATGGCTGGAAGACCGAAGCTGCCCTGAATGCAGGCTGATATGAACCAAAATAGCGAGACCTGAATGTTAAAAGCGGGGCGGGCGATGATTCGCCCGCCCCGCTCTTTTATGTGCTCAAGGGGGGTACTGTTATGGAAAAAGCGATCCGGCGCTATTGGCCTGTGTTCGTGCTGCCCACCCTGCTGGCCTTTATCATCGGCTTTATCTGGCCGTTTATCTGGGGCGTGGCGCTTTCGTTCTGCAAATTCACAACTGTTCAAAATGTTACCTTTGTTGGTCTCGGCAACTATGCCAAGATCTGGCTGGATGATACCTTCACCCATGCGTTCTGGTTCACTGCGGTGTTTACTGTGGTGTCCACGGTGCTCATCAATGTGCTGGCGTTCGGCATTGCGCTGCTGCTTACCCGCGGCATCCGCGGCACCAACATCTTCCGTACCACCTTCTTTATGCCCAACCTGATCGGCGGCATTATCCTTGGCTATATCTGGCAGATTCTGCTCAACGGCGTACTCAGCGCACTCGAAAAACCGCTGCTTTCCCTGAACGCCACGTACGGCTTCTTGGGCCTTGTCATTCTGATGTGCTGGCAGCAGATCGGCTACATGATGATCATCTACGTTGCCGGCCTGCAGAACGTGCCGCTGGATCTGATCGAAGCCGCCAAGATCGATGGCGCAAACGCCAAGCAGATCCTGTTTAAGATCAAGATCCCCATGGTTATGCCCAGCATTACCATCTGCACCTTCCTGACTTTGACCAACTCCTTCAAGCTGTTTGACCAGAACCTGTCCCTGACCGGCGGCGAACCGGCCAAGCAGACCATGATGCTGGCTTACAACATTTATGATACCTTCTATGCCCGCTCCGGACCCCAGTGGAAGGGCATCGGTCAGGCAAAGGCTGTTGTGTTCTGCCTGTTTGTTGTGGTGCTGGCCGTACTCCAGCAAAAGCTGACCCAGTCCAAGGAGGTGCAGCAGTAATGGAAAAAACCATCAAAAAACCGGTGGAAGAAAAGCCTACCGTTGGCAAAGCGGACCGCCGCATCAATGCCATTCTCAGCGTGGTGCTTGGAGTGCTGTGCGTTGCATGGATCTACCCCATCGTCATGATCTTCTTTAACTCCCTCAAAACCGAGCGCGCCATTACCACCTCCCGCGCGTTTGAGCTGCCCACGGCCGGAACCTTTGTCGGCCTCAAAAACTATATTTACGGCATCCAGGAAATGGACTTTTTGTCTTCCTTCTGGTACAGTCTAGTCATTACTGTCAGTTCCGTTGTGCTGATTCTGCTGTGCTGCTCCATGTGCGCATGGTTCATCACCCGTGTCAACGGCAAACTTTCCAAACTGATGTACGGCTTGTGCATGTTCAGCATGGTGGTGCCGTTCCAGATGGTCATGTTTACCCTGGCCAAAACAGCGGATAGCTTAAAATTGAACAACCCTTACAACATCTGCATCATCTACCTCGGCTTCGGTGCCGGTCTCGCGGTGTTCATGTTCACCGGCTTTATGAAGAAGCATGCCGGTTGAAATTGAGGAAGCCGCTATGATCGATGGCTGCAACCCGCTGCAGATTTTCTTCCGCGTGGTCTGCCCTATCTTAAAGCCGACGATGATCTCTACCGCAATCCTGGAAACCATGTGGGTCTGGAACGACTATCTGCTGCCCACCCTGGTGCTGGATATCAAAACCTACCGCACCATCCCCATGGCGATTCAGTATTTCCGCGGCAGTTACGGCAAGGTGGAAATGGCGCCCATGATGGCCTGCATCATGATCACCATTCTGCCGGTCATTATTCTGTATCTGATCTGCCAGAAGTATATCATTGATGGTGTGGTGGCCGGTGCTGTAAAGGGCTAATGGCTGCGGCACCCTGCTGCCGGAAGGAGTTTTCTGTGTATGACCATCAAAGATATTGCAAAAGAATCGGGGTATGCCATCGGCACGGTTTCGCGGGTGCTCAACAATAACCCCAGCGTCAGCCCGGCCGCCCGCGCCAAGATTCTTGAGGTCATCAAGCGGTATAATTACCAGCCAAACTCCAACGCCAAACACCTGAAACAGCAAAGCAGCGATGGCCTTGCCCTGATCGTAAAGGGCACCCAGAACATGTTGTTTGTGGACATTCTGGAAAAAATGCAGGCTATCCTGGAGGAACGCGGATATGTTTCCACGGTCTATTATATTGATGAAGAAGCCAACGAAGTTGCACAGGCCGAACTGATCTGCGCCGAGCGCAAACCTTATGGTATTGCTTTCCTTGGCTCTAACCTGGAATACTTCACACCGCAGCTGGCGGAACTGCGTGTTCCATGCCTGCTGCTGACCAACAGCGCCGCAACCCTGAACATCCCCAACCTGTCCAGCGTCAGCGTGGACGATGTTTCGGCATCGTCCCTGATGATTGAGTACCTGTATGCGCAGGGCCACCGCAAGATCGGGCTGATCGGCGGCAAGCCAGACCAGTCCCGCCCCAGTCTGTCCCGTCTGACCGGCAGCCAGAGCGCTATGTTCCGCCTTGGCCTGCCGTTCGAGATGGAAAAGCAGTATGCCTATGCCCGGTTTTCGCTGCAAAGCGGATATACCGCCATGGAATACCTGCTCAAGCACTGCCCGGATATTACGGCAGTGTTTGCCATGTCGGATCTGATGGCCCTGGGCGCGATCCGTGCCCTGAATGACCATGGCCTGCGCGTGCCGCAGGATATCTCGGTTTCGGGCTATGACGGTATTGCGCTGGGGCGCTACAGCAACCCGCGGCTGACCACCATCCGCCAGAACTCGGAACGACTGGCCCAGCGCGGTGCGGAAATTCTGCTCAACTGTATTGAAAACGGAAGCAGCGCGGTGCATGAAGTGGTTCCTTTTGAATTGATTGAGGACGAAAGTGTTGCGGCTTTGCCCAATCATTGAACGAACCAGACATATGCGGAGTATATAAAGGCAACACCGCACAATTCCCGCCTGACGGCTTAAGCACCGTTCCGGCGGCTGCGGCACGGCATCTGCGTTGCCAAAATGCTCGATAATGTCGGGTTGCGGTACCCGCATCGTGCTTCGGGGGCAAAAGCCCCTCGCACTCTGCGACCGCTGCCCCTGCTTCGGTTCGCTGCATCCGCCACTGGCGGCGCTCACCTTTGCAGCATCCAGTATTATCTGCGCTTTTGGCCTAGCAGCTGCCGCACCTCGCTCGCCGTATCGGCACTTAGAATTATGCGGTATTGCCATAAAGAAAAGAGGTTTCCCTGATGAGAGCAAGCGGCATTCTGCTGCATATTTCCAGCCTGCCCTCCCCCCATGGCATCGGCACCATGGGCGCGGCAGCAAAAGATTTTGTGGATTTCCTAGTCAAAGCCGGTCAGGCTTACTGGCAGATCCTTCCGGTTTGCCCCACCAGCTATGGCGACAGCCCTTACCAGTCTTTTTCTACCTTTGCGGGCAATCCGTATTTTATTGACCTGGACCTGCTGGCCAAAGCGGGCCTCCTCCAGCCGGAAGAATATGAATCTATCGACTGGGAAAGCACCCCTGGCTGTGTCAATTACGGAGCGTTGTACCAAAAGCGTTATGCAGTGTTGCACAAAGCTTGTGCCCGCCTGTTGGCAGCGCCCCCGGCGGATTACGCCGATTTTTTTGGCGAAAAAACGCGTTCTGGCTGCCGGACTATGCTCTGTTCATGGCCCTGAAAGATGCCCATAACGGGGTCTGCTGGCAGCAGTGGGAAGAACCGCTGCGCCGCCGCGAACCGGAGACCTTGGCCGCGGCCCGCGCCAAATATGCGGAGGATATTGACTTCTGGCAGGCTGTGCAGTATCTGTTCTATACCCAGTGGCATGACCTGAAAGCCTATGCCAACGCGCATGGCATTGAGATTATCGGCGACCTGCCGATCTATGTGGCGGAGGACAGCGTAGATGTCTGGTCCTGCCCGCAGGAGTTCCAGCTGGACGAAAACCTGGTCCCCACCGAAGTGGCCGGCTGTCCGCCGGATGGTTTCTCCGCCACCGGTCAGCTATGGGGCAACCCGCTGTTTGACTGGGACGCTATGGCTGCCAACGGCTATGCCTGGTGGGTGCGCCGCATCCGCCACCTGTGCGGAATTTATGATGTGTTGCGCATTGACCATTTCCGCGGCTTTGCGGGGTATTATGCCATCCCCTATGGTGATAAGACCGCCGAAAACGGCCGCTGGCGCACTGGGCCGGGCTATGCCCTCTTTGCTGCCGTCAAAAAAGAGCTGGGCAGCCCCCGCATTATTGCTGAGGACTTGGGCTTTTTGACCGACGATGTGCGCGCTCTGCTGAAAGAATGCGCCTACCCCGGCATGAAAGTGCTGGAATTTGCCTTTGACAGCCGTGACGGCGGTGACTACCGCCCCCCAGCTACCCCACCAACTGCATTGCTTACACTGGCACCCATGATAATGAGCCGGTGGACGGCTGGTTTGGAACCGCTCTGCCGGACGATATTGAGCGCGCCATCCAGTACCTGAATCTGACCAAAGAGGAAGGCATGAACTGGGGCATGATGCGCGGCATCTGGTCCAGCGTGGCGGATCTGGCCGTGGTGCAGGCCCAGGATGTGCTGGGCCTTGGGCATGAAGCCAGGATGAACACCCCCGCCACCTTGGGCGGCAACTGGTGCTGGCGCGCCCTGCCCGGCGCCTTTACCCCGGAGCTGGCCCAAAAGCTGCATGATGCTATGGAGCTGTATGGCCGCCTGCCGGAAGAACCCGCTGCAGAACCCGATGAAACAGAAAAATCGGAAGACGCAGAAAAAGCGGCGGAACCCAAAACCTGATCTCTCCCTCTCCAACGCCCCCCACCGGAGCAGCTTCCGGTGCGGGGGCTTTTTTTGCAAATTTTTGGGTTGTTGCCTTGGCAACAGACGGCCCCGATGCGGATTGGTATACTAAAAGTACTCTGCAGGGGATGCTGAACCAACAACCCGGCAGAGCCGGTATGAAAACCCCGACTTTTGAAAGCACTTTCTATGTTAGCGCGACCTAACCATGAAAGACAAAATTATACCTGCACCGTTCGCCATGGGAAGCCACCGACATGTGCGGCAAATGCCATGCACAAAAAGCAATGCAAAAGTTTCCAACACAATTTTTGGTGTAGTTGTTGCTTTTTGTAAGGACATATGGTAGAATGATTGTGGCCCGGATACGGGCTGGTCAATGGCGTCCTTTTGGGCTGGAACCGTGGGCAACGCAGAAAAGCTGCCCGCCCGCCAGCTGGAAAAGGACAAGATTTTCAATAGCTGGTTAGAATAACCTAACTAATAGAGCAGCGTATTTGGTTTACAACAGGAGGTAACCGATGACAGATTTTGTACAGTGGGAAGGCTTCCAGGGCCGCATCTGGAAAGAAGAAGTCAACACCCGCGATTTTATCCAGAAGAACTACCGCCCCTACTCCGGCGATGAAAGCTTCCTTGCCGGCCCCACCGAAGCAACCGATAAGCTTTTGGGGTGCTCTGCAGGTTCTGCAGAAGGAAGAGCGCGCCAAGGGCGGCGTTCTGGATATGGAAACTGAAGTGGTTTCCGGCATGACCGCTTACGGCCCCGGCTATATCAGCGAGGACCTGAAGGATCTGGAAAAAGTCGTCGGCCTGCAGACCGATAAGCCCCTCAAGCGCGCCTTCATGCCCTATGGCGGCATCAAGATGGCAGAACAGGCCTGCACCACCTATGGCTATACTCCGTCCCCGAAGCTGCACGAAATCTTTACCAAGTATGCCCGCACCCACAACACCGCTGTGTTTGATGCCTACACCCCGGAGATGAAAAAGGCACGCCACAGCCACATTGTGACCGGCCTGCCCGATACCTATGGCCGCGGCCGCATCGTTGGCGACTACCGCCGCGTTGCCCTGTACGGCATTGACTACCTGATCAAAGAAAAGCAGAACGACTTTGCCAACTGCGGTGACGGCACCATGACCGATGACGTCATCCGTCTGCGCGAAGAGATCGCCCTGCAGATCCGCGCCCTGAACGATATGAAGGCCATGGCCGCTGCTTACGGCTATGATATCTCCCTGCCCGCTGCCAACGCCAAGGAGGCTGTGCAGTGGCTGTACTTTGGCTATCTGGCTGCCATCAAGACCCAGAACGGCGCTGCCATGAGCGTTGGCCGTATCTCCACCTTCCTGGATATCTACATCCAGCGCGACCTGGATAAGGGCATCCTGACCGAGACCGAGGCCCAGGAACTGATCGACCACCTGACCATGAAGTTCCGCATGGTCAAGTTTGCCCGTATCCCCAGCTACAACCAGCTGTTCAGCGGCGACCCCGTGTGGGCTACCCTGGAAGTTGGCGGCATCGGCATGGATGGCCGCTCCATGGTCACCAAGACCGACTTCCGCTTCCTGCATACCCTGGAAAACATGGGCCCCGCACCGGAGCCGAACCTGACCGTTCTGTACTCCTCTGCTCTGCCCAAGACCTTTAAGGATTATGCCTCTAAGATCTCTATCAAGACTTCCTCCGTCCAGTACGAGAACGACGATGTGATGAAGCCTGTCTGGGGCGACGACTACTCCATCTGCTGCTGCGTTTCCGCAACCCAGACCGGCAAGGAGATGCAGTTCTTCGGCGCACGTGCCAACCTGGGCAAGTGCCTGCTGTATGCCATCAACGGCGGTATGGACGAAAAGCTGCATGAGCAGATTGGCCCTCACTATGCCCCCCCATCACTGCAGAGTACCTGGATTATGACGAAGTTATTGCCAGGTATGACGTTATGATGGATTGGCTGGCAGGCCTGTACGTCAATGTGCTGAACCTGATCCAGTACATGCACGACAAGTACTACTATGAGGCGGCTGAAATGGCCCTGATCGATACCGATGTGCGCCGCACCTTTGCCACCGGTATTGCCGGCTTCAGCCATGTAGTTGACTCCCTGAGCGCAATCAAGTACGCCAAGGTCAAGTGCGTGCGTGACGAGACCGGTCTGGTCACCGATTACGAGATCGAGGGCGAATTCCCCGTTACGGCAACGATGACGACCGCGCCGATGATATCGCTGTCTGGCTGCTGCGCACCTTCCTGGAGAAGATCAAGCGCCGCCACACCTACCGCAACTCCGAGGCTACCACCTCTATCCTGACCATCACCTCCAATGTGGTATACGGTAAGGCAACCGGCGCAATGCCGGATGGCCGCGCAGCCTTTACCCCGTTTGCCCCCGGTGCAAACCCGGCTTACGGCGCAGAGCAGAACGGCCTGCTGGCCAGCCTGAACAGCGTTGCCAAGCTGCCCTACCACTGGGCACTGGACGGCATCTCCAACACCCAGACCATCAACCCCGGCGCTCTGGGCCACAGCGAGGGCGAGCGCGTTGAGAACCTGGTCCAGGTGATGGACGGCTACTTTGACCAGGGCGCCCACCACCTGAACGTCAACGTCTTTGGCACTGAAAAGCTGATCGACGCCATGGAGCACCCGGAGAAGGAAGAGTACGCCAACTTCACCATCCGTGTTTCCGGCTATGCTGTCAAGTTCATTGACCTGACCCGCGAACAGCAGATGGACGTTATTGCTCGTACCTGCCACAAGAAGATGTAATTGCTGCGGCGTGACTGCCGATTAGCATACAAGGCCCGCGGCTGCGTTTTTGCGGCCGCGGGCTTTTTGGGCAAATGCATGGTATAATAGGGGGAGGAAACGCAGGACTCCAGCCCAGTCACACGTTGAAAAATGCGTATACCCCAGTAGGGCGGAGTCACCCGACCCTGCCACATCCCAAACCCAACACCAACCGCAAAAGAGGTAATATTCCATGGAGCAAAACACCCCCATCACCGGCCGCATCCATTCAGTCGAAACGTTCGGCCTTGTCGATGGCCCCGGCGTGCGGTATGTCCTGTTTGTGCAGGGCTGTGCCATGCGCTGCCGCTATTGCCATAACCCCGAAACCTGGCCCTGCACCATTGGGGAGCAGCAAACCCCGGCCCAGGCCCTGCAAAAAGCCCTGCGCTATCGCACTTACTGGAAAAATAACGGTGGCCTGACCGTCAGCGGCGGTGAACCGCTGTTACAGATCGACTTTGTGTCGGAGCTGTTCCGCCTGGCCAAACTGCAGGGCGTGCATACCACCCCTGGATACCGCCGGCCAGCCCCTACACCACCGCGGAACCGTTCTATTCCAAGTTTGAGACCCTGATGCAGAACACCGACCTGGTGATGCTGGACCTGAAAGCCTTTTACCCGGACCGCCACAAGGCCCTGACTGGCTGCGATAACACCCCCATTCTGGATATGGCGCGCTGGATGGGCGAACACGGCAAATCCATGTGGATCCGCCATGTTCTGGTGCCCGGGCTGACGGACGATGAAGCCGAGCTGCGGGAGATGAGCGATTTTATCAAATCCCTTGGCAGCGTGCGCCGCGTGGAGGTGCTGCCCTACCATACCCTTGGCCTGTTCAAGTGGGGAAAAACTTGGCATCACCTACAGCCTGGATGGCGTTCAGCCGCCCAGCGAGGAAGCGGTTCAGCGCGCTGAAGAGCTGCTTTGCATCAAGGATTATCCGGATTTCAAAAAGTAAGGGCAATACCGCAACCCGACATTATCGAGCATTTTGGCAACGCAGATGCCGTGCCGCAGCCGCCGGAGCGGTGCTTGAGCCGCAAGGCGGGAATTGTGCGGTGTTGCCTAAGGCAAGCTGTGCCGCTAAACGCGAAAATTTATTTCAAAAACAGATAAAAAGTGCTTGACGAACCACTTGAAACATGGTATAGTATACGCGTGGTTAGCGAGGACTAACCGACAGGGCCACCGCTTTTGCTGACGGCGCATGGAATGCCTCCCATCGCCGTGGCCCAGAAAAGGAACAGGTTTGCTCCCTGCTCCTGTCAAAGTCAGGCAGTTCTCCGTTTCAGGTGTTTGCTCTGCACCTTTTTCATTGCCTGCATCAAAACAATATAGCCCTCTCCCCAGCTGCTCCTTGGGAAGAGGGCTTTATTGTTTTGTTTTTATGTGGAGGTTGGGGAAGAATGGGGGCGGGTGGAAGATATAAGGCAATACCGCATAATTCTAAGTGCCGATACGGCGAGCGAGGTGCGGCAGATGCCAAGCCAAAAGCGCAGATAATACTGGATGTCTTATCGAGCATTTTGGCAACGCAGATGCCGTGCCGCAGCTGCCGGAGCGGTGCTTAAGCCGCAAGGCGGGAATTGTGCGGTGTTGCCTTAAATTACGGATCCACGGTGTGGGCCGCGCCGGTACCTCTACCGTGTTCCCGCAGGCTGTATTTGCACTGTGTGATTCCACAAAAGACTCTACGCTGCCTGGTGCCGGCAAGTCGGGCAGGAAGATTCAAAAACAAAAAACAAACCCGCGAAAAAACGATGAAAATAAGACGCGGACCCAAGATGCAATATATCCTGCTGTTTTTTTTTGATAATTATAGCTAAAATGATTGAAAGCCGCATCTTAATATGATAAAATGTGAATATTCATATGACATAAAGAGGAAAGAAAAAAGCTGGTTTTGCCCTGTGGGGAAAAGGCCTTTGCGGGCTTGCAGGCAAAACGGCATTGCGGTAGCTTTGCCGCAAAATACTGGTGCTGCCTTATCAACGGGGCGCAGTGGTATGCAGGCCGGCGGGCCTGGGATATGAAGAAAACTTGGAAGAAAAGGGAAACAGGGTATGATTACAAAGCGCGAAAAGCTGCAGTATGTCTATGTCTTTTTAACAGACATTGCAGCTCTGGCCGCCAGTGTGATTCTGGCATGGCTGATTGTTGGCGACATTATGGGGCAGCTGCTGCCTTACAGTGTTCTGGATTGGGTTCAGGCGCTGGTTTTGCTGGTGCTGGCCTATACCGTTACATTTTTCTGTTTTGACCAGACGGAAAACATTGTCAAGCGTACCCGCGGGCAGGAAGCCAAACTTTCCATCAAGTCCAACCTGCTGATGATGGTGATCTATTCTGCTTTTCTGACGCTGTCCAAAGCGGTTTTGCAGGATTCCCGCTATTTTCTGGTGGGGGTCGTGTCGTTTAACCTCTTCCTGCTCCCGGCGGCCCATGCCCTGCTCAAAAAGCTGCTGGTAAAAGCCCCTGACAGTCTCCAGAACGAAACGCTGGTTGGCATTGTTACCACCGGTGACCATGCAGGCAAGATGATCCGTGAGATCAGCAACGACTGGTCCCGCCGTGTGCGGTGTGGCCCTGCTGGAAGCCACGGGGGATGCAATCGGTACCAAGGTGGAGAATATTGAGATAAAAGCCAATTATGATACCTTTATGAACTGGCTGCGCCGCGCCGCTTTGGATGAAGTGTATATCGATGTTCCGATGGACAGCGGCGAATCCTTTATCCCGTACCTGGAAGAGATGGAAAGCATGGGCCTGACCGTGCATTTCCATATGCCGCTGCTGGACCGCATCGAGGAAAGCTGCTGCAACGAAACCAGCTCCGCCCGCCTGTGCCGCGATCTGGGCCGCTGCGCTGGCGGCAACCTGGTTACCATGGCCACCATTGAACCCAAGCTGCGGGACCAGATCCTGAAGCGCCTGATGGATATTTTGGGCAGCCTGGTGGGCTGCATCATCAGCATCCCCATCATTGCCATTACAGCCATCCCCCCTGAAACTGGAAAGCCCCGGCCCGCTCTTCTTTAAGCAGAAGCGAGTGGGCCGCAATGGCCGTGTTTTCTACATCCATAAGCTGCGCAGCATGTATATGGATGCCGAGGAACGCAAAAAGGAACTGATGGCCCAGAACGAGATGAACGGCCTGATGTTCAAAATGCAGGATGACCCCCGCATTACCAAGGTGGGTAAGTTTATCCGCAAAACAAGCATTGACGAACTGCCGCAGTTCTTTGATGTTCTGCGCGGAGATATGAGCCTTGTCGGCACCCGCCCGCCCACGCTGGACGAGTATAAACAGTACGAAAGCCACCACAAGCGCCGCCTTTCCATGAAACCGGGCATCACCGGCCTGTGGCAGGTCAGCGGCCGCAGCGATATTGAGGATTTTGAGGACGTTGTCAAACTGGACGTTCAATACATTGATAACTGGAGCCTGTGGGGCGATATAAAGATCCTCTTCAAGACCGTATGGGTCGTCTTTGCCGGCCGGGGGGCAAAGTAAATCGTTAAATGCGTGGCATGGCAACCTAAAATATAAAAACATCAATCCGGAACCCATTCTTTCAACACAATAAGCGGAGCAGGGAACTGCTCCACTTTTTTACAACAAAAACGCAGGAGGTACTTTGATTATGGCTGCAACGCAAAACAGGGATATGGGGAGCGGTAGCATTCCCAAGCTGCTGGCTCAGCTGGCACTGCCCGCTGTGGTGGCGCAGGTGGTAAACCTGCTGTATAACATTGTGGACCGCATCTATATCGGCCATATGCCGGAGGTCGGCGCATCCGCGCTGACGGGCGTTGGCCTGTTTACCCCCATTTTGATGCTGATTACCGCGTTTGCCATGCTGTGCGGCTCCGGTGGCGCGCCCCGCGCGGCCATTGCCATGGGCCGCGGCGATGACGATGCCGCCGAAAAAATCATGGCCAACTGCTTTACGCTGCTGCTGATTCTGGCGGCTGTGCTGACCGTTGTGTTTTATTTCGCTGCGCCGTCTCTGCTGGTGCTGTTCGGTGCCAGCGAAAAAACGCTGCCTTATGCGCTGGATTACGCCCGCATCTATATCATCGGCACCATTTTTGTGCTCATCGTTATGGGCATGAACCCCTTTGTCACCACCCAGGGCTTTGCCACGTTCAGCATGATGACCACCGTGATCGGCGCTGTGTGCAACATCATCCTGGACCCCATCCTGATTTTTGCCCTCAATATGGGGGTGCGCGGTGCCGCCACGGCGACTGTCATCAGCCAGGCGGTGGGCGCGGTGTGGGTGCTGCGCTTTTTGACCGGCAGCCGCACCAGGCTGCGCCTGAGCGTGAAAAACATGCCGCTGGTGGGAAAAGTCATCGGCCCCTGCCTTGGGCTGGGCGTTTCCACCTTTGTGATGATTGCCACCGAAAGTATCCTTTCCATCAGCTTCAACTCCAGCCTGGCACGCTATGGCGGCGATATCGCCGTGGGCGCTATGACCATCATCACCAGCGCCACCCAGCTGCTCAGCATGCCGGTGCAGGGGCTTTGCCAGGGCGCACAGCCTATCATGAGCTTTAACTTTGGCGCGGGCAAGGGTGACCGCGTCAAACAGGCGTTTCGGTTACAGTTCATCATCTGCGTGGCATATGCAGCCGCGTTCTGGGCCGCCTGTATGCTGGTGCCCCAGATGTTTGCGAGCATCTTCTCCACCGATCCGGAACTGGTGCGGTACACGGCCTGGGCCATGCGCGTTTACATGGCGGGTATTTTCTCCACCGGGTTCCAGGTTTCCTGCCAGCAGAGTTTTGTGGCGCTGGGCCAAGCCAAGATCAGTCTGTTCATGGCCTGCCTGCGCAAGCTGATTTTGCTGATTCCCCTGATCTTTATCCTGCCCCTGATTTTGCAGGACAAGGTTTTTGCTGTCTTTTTGGCCGAGCCGGTCAGCGATATCATCGCGGCAACCGTAACCTGCAGCGCATTCTTTATCCGCTTTAACAAGATTCTGGCCACCAGCCAGAAAAAGGCGTAAGAATTTGTGGGATACCCGTCTCCCTTCTGTAGGGCGGGGTCACCTGACCCCCGCCAACCTAAAAGGATAACGATTTTACCCAAAGGCATGTGCCGGAATCCCGCACATGTCTTTTTGTTTGCATCATAGCAAACTGTTTACCCGGCGCACCAAATTTGCGCAGTTGCCCTGCCTGCTGCTGGCGAACAAATTTCCGCCAAAACTCAGCATTTGGCGCGTCAACGGCCAAACAAGGTGCGCATTCCCCCGAAACTGTATCCGATAAAAAAAGCAAATTACGCACAGCCAACCTCAAACCCGGCGGGGCAGGGGATGGCAAACGGCGGATTTGGTGTTATAATTTCCGTGGAGTAAGAACGCTGGAAAGCCAGTGGAAAGGAACCAACCATGAAAGGCAAATGGATGAAAATAGTACGGCAGTATACGATCATCACGCTCGGCATTAGCATGATGGCGGTGGGGGTGTATTTCTTCAAATTTCCCAACAACTTTGTCTTTGGCGGTGTGACCGGCGCGGCGGCACTGGCTGCCAAGCTGACCCCGATTTCGGCCAGTGAGTTTTCCGCCGTGGTCAATATGTTGATGCTGCTTCTGGGCCTGATTTTTTTGGGCAAAGAGTTTGCGCTGACCACCGGTTATGCCACCGTGGTGCTTTCGGCGGAATTGATGCTGTTGGAAAAGGCCTGCCCGCTCAACGCGCCTTTGTCGGACCAGCCCATGCTGGAACTGATTTTTGCCATTGCGCTGCCTGCCATTGCTTCGGCATTGCTCTTCAGCGTGGGGGCTTCCAGCGGCGGCACCGATGTGATTGCCCTGATCGTGGAAAAATACACCCACCTGCACAGCATTGCAGCGGCGTTGTTTTTGACCGATCTGGTCATGGTGGTGGCGGCCTGCTTTGTGTTTGACCTGCACACCGCGCTTTACTCTTTCGTCGGCCTTACCGTTAAATCCCTGATGATCGACGTGGTGTTGGAGCGCATGAAGATGTGCAAAGCTATCTTGATCGTCTGCGACGACAAGGAGCCGATCTGCGACTTTGTGAATAAGGAACTGAACCGCGGCGCAACATACACCCCCTGCAACGGTGCATACACCAACCAGCCGCGCTACATTATCTATACTACCCTGACCCGGCACGAAGCAATGCAGCTGCGGGAGTTTATCCACAAGGAACACCTGAACGCCTTTATGTCCATGCTGAGCACCACCGAAGTGTTCGGCAAGGGCTTTGATAACGCCTGAAAACCCGCACATACCGCACAGTTCAAACGCTGTGCGGTATTTTTTGTGCCAAAATGCTTGACAGAAATCCGAACCCGGACTATAATATAAATCCGAAATCGGATTATAACACATCACACAGCGGTGCACAAATAAAGCATCGCCGTGTTGCCTGAAGAATAGGAGAATGATAGTGTAATGCCGGAAGAACACCATCTCACTGCCCGAAATCTGTTGGAACAGATGAACCGCCAGTTCAATGAATGCAACGCCCTTTATCATGAGCTTGCCGTGCATTACGGTGTTTCGGATACCGTGTTCTGGCTGCTGTATTCACTGTATAACAGCAGCGAACCGCAGACCCAGAACCGCCTGTGCATGGAATGGAACCTGCCGAAGCAGACGATGAATTCAGCCGTGGCTTCGATGGTCAAGCAAGGACTGTTGGAACTGGAACCCACGCCGGGCCGTTACAGCGGCAAACTGCTGCACCTGACGCCAGCCGGGCGGGAACTGGCAGCCAAAACTGCCAAACCCGTGTACAGCGCAGAACAGGCGGCACTGGAACAGCTGGGCATGGCGGAGGCTGAACATTTCGTCCGCCTTGGCCAGGAACACCTGAACGCCATCCGCACGGAATTCAACAAAATTTTACAACAGGAGAAAGTATGAATCAGCGCATCCAATTATCGGACCATTTTACCACATCGCGCATCCTGCGCTTTGCAGCATCCCCTATCATCATGATGGTGTTTACCTCCATCTACAGCGTGGTGGATGGATTTTTCGTTTCCAACTTTGCCGGCAAACAGGCATTCGCTGCCGTCAATCTCATTATGCCGTTTTTACAGGCATTTGGCTGCATCGGCTTTATGCTGGGCACCGGCGGCAGCGCTCTGGTTGCTATGACGCTGGGCACCGGCAACAAAAAGCGCGCCAATGAGCTGTTTTCCATGCTGGTCTGCGCCACTGCGGTGCTGGGCGTGATTTTTACGGTGGTTGCCCTGCTGGTGCTGCGCCCCCGCGGCTGTTCTGCTGGGGGCCACTGCGGAACTGCTGGATGACTGCATCTTGTACGGCACCATCATCACGGTGTTCCAGACGGCGTTTATGCTGCAATTTTTGTTCCAGAGCTTTTTCATCACGGCCGAAAAACCCAAGCTGGGCCTTTTCTTTACCGTGGCAGCCGGCCTGACCAACATGGTGCTGGACTTTGTGTTTGTCGGTGTCATGGGGCTTGGCATCACCGGTGCCGCAGCTGCAACGGTGATTAGCCAGCTGATCGGCGGCATCGGCCCCATGTTCTATTTTGCCTGCCCCGGCAACGGCAGCCTGCTACACTTTGTGCGCCCGGTGTTCAGCGGCAAGGCGCTGCTTAAGGCCTGCACCAACGGCTCCAGTGAACTGATGACGAATCTGTCCGCCTCTTTGGTAGGCGCGCTGTACAACTGGCAGCTGCTCCGCCTGGGCGGCGCCGATGGCGTGGCCGCTTACGGCGTTATCATGTATGTCAGCTTTTTCTTTGCCGCCATCTTTATCGGCTATGCCCAGGGCTGTGCCCCGGTTGTCAGCTATCATTACGGTGCCGACAACACGGACGAGCTAAAAAACCTGCTGCGTATCAGCCTGCGGGTCATTGCCGTGGGGGTGTGGCAATGCTCTGCTTCAGTGAGCTGCTGGCCGCCCCGCTTTCCCGCTTCTTTGTGGGTTATGATGCGGAACTGCTGGAACTGACTACCCTCGGGATGAAGCTGTATTCCCTCAGCTTCCTGCTCTGCGGTTTTAACATCTTTGGCTCGGCATTCTTTACCGCGCTCAACAACGGCATAGTATCCGCCGTTATTTCTTTCCTGCGCACCCTGGTGTTCCAGGTCACCGCCATTCTCGTGTTGCCCCATCTGCTGGGCATGAACGGCAATCTGGCTTTCCGTTGTGGCAGCCGAAATCGCCGCACTGTTTGTCAATGCATTCTTCCTGGTTAAAAACCGGAAAAAGTACCAGTATTAACGCAAAAAGATCAGCCCCTGCCTGAGAGATGGCAAGGGCTGATTTGCTTTTAAGGGTTAGGGCAATACCGCACAATTCCGCCTTGCGGCTTAAGCACCGCTCCGGCAGCTGCGGCACGGCACTTAGAATTATGCGGTATTGCCTTTACACTTATGCGGTTTTACGCATCCGAGCGGGAGTAGCAGTTTTTCATCTGGCAGCTCAGCTCATACAGCACTTTGTCCAGTGTGTCGGCGGCCAGGCCGCGGATGGTATCGGCCATGGCTTCGTTGGCCTGCTCGCGCAGGGCGGCGCGGGCGGAAGCATCCTGTTCACGGCGCAGCTTGGCATCGTAAGTATTGATGTTCGCATGCCCGGCGGAAGCCGCCGCCAGCTGGTAGCGCTCAATATGGAACACCGATTTGCTGTAGGCAGCATCGGCCATGGCGGCGATCATCCGGCTGTTCCAATAGAAGTTGTCGGTGGAAACCGCGCCCGTAGTGTTGGAAAGATACGCAGGGGTGGTGGTTACATTGGCATAGAACGGCACCATCACATTGAACGCGTTGGAAGCAAAGGCGATCCATTCCAAAACGCGGGAATCCTCCGGCTGGTCGGGGCGCATCTGGATCAGGGCCATAAAGTCGTTGCGGTTGATGCCGATGGAGCGGAATGCGCCCTTCTGGTCCGACTGGCTGCTGCCATACGGGTCATACGGTGTGCCCTGATAGTGGGAGGATAATACGTATTTGACATCCTCCGGCGTGATCTTCTTTTCCGGTACCATGCACCACGGCAGGTCATCGCTGCGGGGTGTGTAGTCGGCGTTGGGGCCGTCCCACTTCTTGCTGTGGGGGTTCAGATAGCGCAGCATGAACCAGGCACGCGGCGTGTTGTACACATGGTCAGAATCATCGTGGCTGCCAAAGGCGTCCCGCGGGTTCAGTACCCCGTTCCAGGAAAGATCCAGATGGTTGTTCTCGATAAAATCATCCAGGTCGGCGGAGCAAAGGTGGTTCTTTTTGGCGCCAAGTGCGTCTTCCAGATCAAACTGGTCAATGCCAAGTTGGTTGGGCATCACCACATAGGCATCGTCCGGAACGCGCTTAGCGATCCAGTGGTGCCCGCCGATGGTTTCCAGCCACCAGATTTCGTGCACGTCCTGGAACGCAATGCCGTTCATCTCGTAAGTGCCGTATTTTTCCAGCAGCTTGCCCAGCCGCAGCACGCCCTCGCGCGCAGTGTGGATGTAAGGCAGTACCAGATAAACAATGTCCTCCTCGCCAATGCCGCCGGGAACTTCTGGCTGACCGTCCTTGGCGGGGATATACTCCACCAGCGGGTCAGCCCCCAGAACGCGGGGGTTGGAAGTGATGGTCTCGGTGGCGGTCATGCCGACACCGGCCTCATTCACGCCGCCTGCGGCCCAGATGCCCTTGCCCTCCACGGCGTTGGGCATTGCGGTCATCCGCATCGGGCTGCCGGGCAGCTCCACTTCCACATGGGAAAGTACCGACCGGTACACGGCCGGGTGCTCCTGCGGGGGAACGACCACGAACTTTTTGGGGGTGAAATGCCCGGAACCGGAATCGTCATTGCGGGCAATCATGGTAGAGCCATCATAAGAAGCTTTTCTGCCAACCAGAATTGTTGTGCAAGCCATATTAGAATGCAAGTCCTTTCTGTATGCTGTGTACCGGAGAATCCGGCACGCAGGAAATGATATGGTTTATGATACTTATAGAATAATCGTTTGCTGCCGTAAATACAACTGGGCTGCCGCAAAAAAATTATGCGGTTTGGACGCAGAATTACTTGCCGACATGTACAAAGTATGATATAAACAAATAAAAGTTTAAGGACAAAGAAGGGGAAACCGTGGTAGAAATTCTTACGCATGCCGGGTGTTTTATCGGCATCATTCTGTTGGGCTGGGCGCTGCGCCGGGTCGGATTCTTTAAGGAAAGCGACTTCCATGTGCTCAGCAAAATTGTGATCAAGATCACCCTGACGGCGGCGATCGTGACAAACTTTTCCGGGCGGGAGATGCAGACCTCCATGCTGCTGCTCACCCTGATGGGCTTCGGCTTCGGCGTGCTGATGATGATCGTTGGCTCGGTTATGTATCTCCCCCAGGGGAGGGAACGCCAGGCGTTTGCCATGCTTAATGCCTCCGGCTGCAACATCGGCAACTTTGCCATGCCCTTTGCCCAGGGCTTCCTTGGCCCGGTGGGCGTTATCGCCGTCAGCCTGTTTGACTGCGGCAACAGCATGATCTGCCTGGGCGGGGCTTACAGCATTGCCAGCATTGTCAAATCCGGCGATGGAAAGTTCCGCATCAAGCCGATTTTGAATAACCTTGTGCACAGCATCCCGCTGATGACCTATATCTTTATGACGATCCTGGGGCTTCTGCACCTGAGCCTGCCCGCCCCGGTTGTGGAGTTTGCGGGCATTGTGGGCAATGCCAACGCCTTTATGGCCATGCTGATGATCGGTGTGGGGTTCCACCTGAACGGCGACCCGTCCCAGATCGGGGATATCATTAAAATTCTGGGCGTGCGGTACATCATCGGCATTGCGTTAGCATTGGCAGCCTATTTTATCCTGCCGCTCCCGCTGGAATACCGCCAGGCACTTGTGATCGTATTTTTGGCCCCGGTGGCCAGCGCCAACCCGCCTTTTACCGCGCAGATGGGCAGTGACTTCGGCCTTGCCAGTGCGATCAATTCGGTTTCCATCATTGCCAGTATCGTTTTGATCACAACCGCATTGGTTATCATGCTGTAATCCATCCCCCTGTGCAGACCTTACAAAGCTGCACGGGGAAATTTGTTCAAATAACTAAAATGCAGCATTCCTGAACAAAAGTCCAGAAATTTAAGCAAAGAGGTCTATCTTTCCGGGGCGCACTTTGCTATACTAACAAATAAGAAATACGGCATTCCGCTTGCCAAAAAGGAGTCCTGCAATATGTCCAACTTTGTACCGGAAAAGACAGCTCTCGGCATCGAATTCGGCTCTACCCGCATCAAGGCAGTGCTGATCGGCCCGGAGCATACCCCGCTGGCACAGGGGGATTATACCTGGGAAAACCAGCTGCACAACGGCATCTGGACCTACCCACTGGAACAGGTCTGGCAGGGCCTGCAAAGTGCTTACGCTGCCCTTGCCGCTGATGTACAGCAAAAATACGGCTGCACCCTGACCAAGGTGGGCTGCATTGGCATTTCCGCCATGATGCACGGCTACCTGGCCTTTGATGCCAACGGCGAACTGCTGGTGCCGTTCCGCACCTGGCGCAACACCATCACCGGCGCAGCGGCCGAGGAGCTGACTGCGGCGTTCGGCTTCAACATCCCCCAGCGCTGGAGCATTGCCCACCTGTACCAGGCTATGCTGAACAAAGAAGAGCATCTGTCCAAGCTGGACTTTTTCACCACGCTGGCAGGCTATGTGCACTGGCAGCTGACCGGCCATAAAGTGCTGGGCGTTGGCGATGCCAGCGGCATGTTCCCCATTGACAGCACCACCGGCGGTTATGACGCCGCCATGCTGCAAAAGTTCAACACCATGGCCGCCGCCAAGGGCTATGCCGTGGACCTGAACGCGCTGCTGCCGGAGGTTCTGCCCGCCGGTGCGGACGCCGGCACCCTGACCGAAGCCGGTGCCCGCCTGTTGGACCCCGCCGGCAATTTGCAGGCCGGTATTCCGCTCTGCCCGCCGGAGGGCGACGCCGGAACCGGCATGGCCGCCACCAACAGCGTGGCGCCCCGCACCGGCAATGTCAGCGCCGGCACCAGCATTTTTGCCATGGTTGTGCTGGAAAAGGCCCTGAGCAAAGTTTACCCCGAAATTGATATGGTTACCACCCCCGCAGGCGACCCTGTTGCCATGGTGCACTGCAACAACTGCACCAGCGACCTGAACGCCTGGGTGGAGCTGCTGGCCCAGAACGCCGAACTCTGCGGTGCAAAAGTGAACAAGGGTGAGCTGTTTACCAAGCTGTTCAACCTTTCTTTGCAGGGGGCACCGGACTGCGGCGGTGTGATCCCCGTGAACTATTACTCCGGCGAGGGCGTGACCCACTTTGATGCAGGCCGCCCCATGCTGCTACGTGGGCCGGAAAGTGATTTCAGCCTGGCAAACCTGATGCGCGCCAACATTTACTCCGCGTTTGCCACGCTGGCCATCGGGTTGGATATCCTGAACGAAGAACATGTGACGCTGGATACCCTGCTGGGCCACGGCGGCCTGTTCAAGACCCCGGCGTGGCCCAGCGCTACCTGGCCGCTGCCGCCCACACCGCTGTGACCTGCACCGAAACCGCAGGCGAGGGCGGCCCTTACGGCATGGCCCTGCTGGCTGCTTACCGTGTGGAGCACGCCGATGGCGAAACGCTGGCAAACTACCTGCAGAACCGCGTGTTCGCCGGTGCCGCCAGCACCACCCTGAACCCGGATGCCGCTGATGAAGCCGGGTTTGCCGCATTCCTGAAAGAATACAAAAAGGCACTGTGCGCCGAGCGCACCGCCGTTGAAACAATGTGAGGGAACAATTATGCTGGAAGAACTGAAACAACAGGTATACGAAGCCAATATGGAACTGCCCCGCCGCAGCCTTGTTACTTACACATGGGGCAATGTGTCCGGCATTGACCGGGAAAAAGGGCTGTTCGTCATCAAGCCGTCCGGCGTGGAGTACGATGAACTGACCCCTGATATGCTGGTGGTCATGGATCTGAACGGCAATCAGGTGGAAGGTGACCTGAACCCCAGCAGCGATACCAAGACCCATCTGGAACTGTACAAGGCATTCCCCGCGCTGGGCGGTGTGGTGCATACCCACAGCACCCACGCCGTGGCATGGGCCCAGGCCCGGCGGGATATCCCGGCGTTCGGCACCACCCATGCAGACTATTTTTACGGCCCGGTGCCCTGTGCCCGTGAGCTGACCCCCGAAGAGATCGAGGAAGATTACGAGAAAAACACCGGCAAAGTGATTATTGAAACTTTCCGCACCCGCGGCATTGACCCGGTGCATGTGCCCGGCGTTCTGTGCGCCAGCCATGGCCCCTTTACCTGGGGCAAGGATGCCGCCCAGGCTGTTTACCACGCCGTTGTGCTGGAAGAAGTGGCCAAGATGGCCCTGCTGACCTGCCAGATCAACCCCAACGCGGAGCCCGCCCCCCAGCATGTGCTGGACAAGCACTTTATGCGCAAGCACGGCCCCAACGCCTATTACGGCCAGAAAAAGTAAAGCCGATCCTGAACTTGACGGTCCGGCCGGGGTGGCGGTTCTTGCTTTTTACCGTGACTGCTATGGGTAAACCCAAAACATGAAAAGTCAGAGGGCAATACCGCATAATTCTAAGTGCCGATACGGCGAGCGAGGTGCGGCAGATGCCAAGCCAAAAGCGCAGATAATACTGGATGCTGCAAAGGTGAGCGCCGCCAGTGGCGGAAACAGCGAACCGAAGCAGGGGCAGCGGTCGCAGAGTGCGAGGGGCTTTTGCCCCCGAAGCACGATGCGGGTACCGCAACCCGACATTATCGAGCATTTTGGCAACGCAGATGCCGTGCCGCAGCTGCCGGAGCGGTGCTTAAGCCGCAAGGCGGGAATTATGCGATGTTGCCTAAAGCCGGTCCTGAACTTGACGGTCCGGCCGGGGTGGCGGTTCTTGCTTTTTACCGTGACTGCTATGGGTAAACCCAAAACATGAAAAGTCAGAGGTTTTGGCATGGCTCTCACCTCCTTTCTGAAGTGGGGCCAACCGCCTGCCGTTGTGTACAGTGCCTGCTGCAAAATGCAGCACTGCCAGCATACTGTATTTCGCGCTTTTCCACAAACAGTCAGCCCCCGCCGTACAAACTTGTGCGCTTTTAACGGAAAAAGCTCGCAATATTAGTCTAATCTGCCATTGACGGCATGCTGCCGTACGGGTATTATAGAAATACCATATGCACCGATACGGAGGGAAGGACACATGACGTTTGAGGATCTGCTTGACATTTTGGCGGAGCAGTTCAGCTGTGACGCCGCCGAACTGAGCCAGGACACCAGCTTTGAAGACTTGGGCGTGGATGCAGAAGACTTGGTGGAGCTGGCCTGGCAGCTTGGGGAAGCTACCGGTACCGAGGTTGAAGAGGACCGCTTAAAACAGCTTGGTACCATTGGCGAAGTTTGGAACTTGGTCCGCGAGCTGGAAGAAGAAGCTGAATAACCGCTGCCCCTGTGCGCAGGCGTTGTGCACAGGGGCATTTTTTACGTTTTATCTCTTTCCATATCTGGTGCTGCGCGGTATAATAATTATATTTAGTTCTGTTCACGCAGGGAAAGGGGGCCGCAGATGACGCAGCCGGAACAACCGCATACCATTTTGCTGGTGCACTGCCACTACCGCCTGCCCGGCGGCGAGGACGCCGTGTTTGCCGCGGAGTGCGCCATGCTGCAAGCCCACGGCCACCGCGTGATCACCTATGAGCGCAATAATGATGCCGGCGGCCTGGCCCAAAAACTGCTGCTGCCCCTGCGGGCCATCTACAGCACCAAAACCGTGCGGGAAGTGCGCGCCCTGATCCGCAAAGAACAGGTGGATTTGGTGCATGTGCATAACACCCTGCTGACCATCAGCCCGTCGGTGTTCCAGGCATGCTTCAAAGAGCATGTTCCGGCGGTACAGACGCTGCACAACTTCCGCATTTTCTGCCCCAACGGTATCCTGATGCGGGACGGCCATGTGTGCGAGGAATGCCCGCAGCATGGCCTTGGCTGTGCGGTGCGGCACAGCTGCTACCGCGGCAGCCGTGCCCAAAGTTTGGTCTGTGCGGGCATTTATGCGTTCCATCGCCTGCTTGGCACCTACCGCAAGGTGAACCTGATCACCCTGACGGAGTTTGATCGCAGCAAGCTGCTGGAATTCAACCGCAAAGCTTCGCGCCCGGTGTTTACCCCGGAGCGGCTGTATTGCAAGCCCAACGGCGTGGCCGTGCCGAACCATTCCCCGCTGCCCTGGGCACAGCGCAAAAACCAGATTGTTTTTGCTGGGCGGCTGGAAGAATTAAAGGGGCTGCGCACCGCCATCGAGGCCTGGCAGCTGTTGGGGCCGGACGCACCGCAGCTGATCGTGGCCGGTACCGGCCCGCTGGAAGCCTGGGCCAAAGAGAACGCCCCCGATACTGTAACCTTTACCGGCCAGCTCCCGCATGGAACACTTACCGAGCTTTTGGCCCAGAGCCGCGCCGCCCTTTGCCCCAGCCTGTGCTATGAAAGCTTTGCCCTGATCCCGGCGGAAGCCCATGCGGTGGGCACCCCCGTGCTTGCCAGTGATCTTGGCAACGTGGGCGCTGCCGTGCAGGAGGGGATTGACGGCCTGCACTTTGCCCCCGGCAATGCCGCCGCGCTGGCGGATGCCGTGCGCAAGCTGCAAAACGTGGGCGAAACCTTTGATTTGACCGCCATGCAGCAAAAAGCCTGCCAGGCGTATAACGCGGAACAAAACTACCGCGAACTGATGACAATTTACCGGGAAATCATGAGGAACGAAAATTCATGAACCAGATCTACCGTGCCCTGCATATGCCGCCCAAGCGTTTGATCAAAAAGCTGAGCGGCCAAAAAGAAATCTATACCATTGCGGTGCGCCGCGCCCCCAAGGGGGAAGGCTGCGACCCGCTGCCCGCTCTGGGTGAAGAACCTTACACCCCTGCCCCTACACCCCCGGCACCTGGTATGCCGACCCCCTGCTGTATGAGGATGACAACGGCAAACGCTGGCTGTTCTGCGAAGCATTCAATATGGCGGAGAACCGCGGTGATATTGCCGTGGCGGAGTTTGATGAAAACGACCACCTGCTGCCGCCCCGCGTGGTATTAAAGGAAAACTTCCATCTCTCTTTCCCCACCGTGTTTGACTGGCGCGGGGAAGTGTGGATGCTGCCGGAAACCAGCGCCGACCACAGCCTGACCCTTTACCGCTGCACCCAGTTCCCGGATAAATGGGAGAAAGTGCAGGCGTTCAGCGTGGGGCGCGAACTGTGCGACAGCATTATTGTGGATAAAACCCCCGAAGCCCTGACGGTGCTGTGCAGCGAAACCAGGCCGGACAACCAGCTGTACACCCGTTACCGCCGCTATACTGTGCGCGAAAACCCCGAAGCGGAAGAGCGCGATGATGTGGATGAGTTTATCCTGGATGAGGATGAACCCTTTAACCTGCAGCACCGCAATTATGAGCTGGGCAGCCGCAATGCTGGCCCGCTGTTTACCAACAACGACCAGACCGTGCGCCCGGCCCAGGTCAGCACCAAGGTGGATTACGGTGTGTACCTGCAATTCTGGGTGCGGCGCGGTGCTTCGGAAGTGCCGCTGTGCGCCGCCATGCCGCAGAACGTTGCCATTGCGGGCATTGACCCGGCGGATCTGATCGGCATCCACACCTATTGCCGGGATGCGGACATTGAGGTGATCGATGCCCGCTACCTGCGCAAGGTGTGACCAAAAAGCAAGATACACCCTAAGGCAATACCGCATAATTCTAAGTGCCGATACGGCGAGCGAGGTGCGGCAGATGCTAAGCCAAAAGCGCAGATAATACTGGATGCTGCAAAGGTGAGCGCCGCCAGTGGCGGAAACAGCGAACCGAAGCAGGGGCAGCGGTCGCAGAGTGCGAGGGGCTTTTTGCCCCCGAAGCACGATGCGGGTACCGCAACCCGACATTATCGAGCATTTTGGCAACGCAGATGCCGTGCCGCAGCCGCCGGAGCGGTGCTTAAGCCGTCAGGCGGGAATTGTGCGGTGTTGCCCTAAAAATAAATTGAGTAGCAAAGCTTATGCGAACCATTGCCATCCCGCAGCTGTACTGCGGGGCATCCGGCAAAAAAGGAGCCTATAACCGGCAGGAGGTTGGCCTTGCACGGGCGTTTGCCGCCCTGGGCTGCCGGGCTGTTGTACTGTACCCGGACCCGGACGCCGCCCCCGAAGCTGTGACCAGCGAGGACCTGGAGCCCAATGTGCGCATCTATTATGTGCCGGCCCGCAAAGCCGGGGTCAGTGCCTTTTACCGCACCTGGCAGCCGCTGCTGAACGAGCATGTGGACGCCGTGCATGTGATGGGGGATAACGCCCTCGGCGTGCCGGGGCTGTACCGCTTTTGCCGGGATCACGATATCGTTTTCTACAGCCAGCTGGGGGCCATCAAAAGTGCGTCCGAAAACCCGGTTATGCGGGCTGTGATGGACCTTTTGTGCCGCCGCAACCTGGCTATCTACCGCAAAACCCCCACCTATGCCAAAACCCCCGCCGTGGCCGCCCAGCTGGAACAGCTGCATGTGCCATGCGCCGGGGTAATGCCCGTTGGGCTGGATACCGCCATCATCCCCAATGCAAATGGGGAAAAACATGAACTGCGGGAATTTTTGAAGCTGGACCCCAAAGCCAACTATCTTGTTTTTGTGGGGCGGCTGGATTCCTACAAGCGCCCGCTGGACCTGGTGCCGGTACTGGAAGCACTGCCCCGCAGCTGGAACGCGGTGGTCATCGGGCAGGGGAGCCTGACCGGGGAACTGCAGGATGCCCTGCGCACCCACAAGCTGGAAAACCGCTGTACCTGCATTCCCCCAGCTGCCCAACGCAACCGTGCAGGCCTATTACCATGCCTGCGATGTGTTTGTGAACTTTAATGACGGCGAAATTTTTGGCATGAGCCTGCTGGAAGCCATGTATGCGGGCTGCCCGCCGGTTGCCCGCCATGCGCCGGGGCCGGATTTGATCATAGAGCCCGGCACCAGCGGCTATTTTGCCGATACCCCCTGCCCAGTTTGCTGAGGCCATCCAGAAAGCAGCGGCGGACCCGGCCTGCGGCCACGCTGCCCAGCGCCGCGTGAATGAACATTTCCTGTGGGCAAACAGCGCCGAAACCGCCCTGGCCATGCTGGACAAACAAGGAGGAAACCGCCGTGGATAATGATGGAGCCTTGCTGGAGGTACTGCGCAATACCTATAAAGGGCTGCGCTTCCGGTGGAAATACCGCGGCCTGATCATTCTGCCCGCGGAACAGGGCAATGCGGCTGCTGCCGATGCCATCCGCGCCGGGCAGCCATTTCTGTTCGGCCGCTGCGGTGCAACCGAGATGCGCACCGTGGCCGAATATTTGACCGGGAAATATACCGAGAAAACCAGGGGTGAGATCAACACCCTGTCCGGTGTGTTTCCCACCGATGATAAAGCGCTGAACCGCTTCTGCAAGCTGTATACTTCCTGCGCTCAGGGGGCGGACCTGCTGGCGCTGTGGGATGTGGGGGCCGAGCGGCAGGTAATCGACGGCTGCCACGGCACCCGCTTTACCCAGCTGCGCGCGCTGGAACCATATTATTATGCCAACCCCTGGAGCGCCGCACTGGCCGGAAAGCATGTGCTGGTGGTACACCCCTTTGCGGATACCATCCGCGCCCAGTACCAAAAGCGCGGGGAGCTGTTCACCAACGCCCCCGGCGGGGGAAACACTCTGCCGGAACTGGCCTCCCTGACCGTCATCCCGGCAGTGCAGGGCCTTGCCGGGCAGAAAACCGGGTATGATACCTGGTTTGATGCCCTTGCCGCAATGGAAAAACAGATGGATGCCTGCGATTATGAGGTTGCCATCATTGGCGCAGGTGCTTACGGCCTGCCGCTGGCCGCCCATGCGCGGGACACCGGCCATGTTGCCATCCAGATGAGCGGCGCTACGCAGCTGCTGTTTGGCATCAAGGGCCGCCGGTGGGACACCCACCCCCAAATCAGCAAGCTGTATAACCCTGCATGGGTGCGCCCCGCCCCCGCCGAACAGCCCGCCAACAAGCAGGCGGTGGAGGGTGGCAGCTACTGGTAGAACCTGCGCCCCTGAAATTACGTTATAACAAACCGTCCGCCCGAATCCAGATGTGCAAAGGAGCCGTATCCATGAAGATCCTGATGATCAGCAACCACCTTGGCGTGCAAAGCGGGGTGCAGCGCTATGTGCAGAACCTTCTGCTCAATCTGGACCTTACCCGCTACCAGGTGGATCTGTTTGTCGGCCTTTGCCCGCCAGATCAAGCTTCGTGCGCGCCGGCGCTGGAAGCAGCCGGGGTGCATATCATTGCGGTGCCGGACAATAAAAAAGCCCGTATCCGCGCACTGTACCAGCATCTGAAAACCCATAAGGATTACGATATCATCCATTACCATACTGCCAGCAAAATCGGCGCGCCCGTCTGCGGTATGATGCGGGTGCTCTGCCCCCATGCCAAGATCATTGTGCACAGCCATATCGTTTACCCGCCCATGACGCTGACCTGGCGCGCCGCCCATCTGGTGTACCAGCTGTTTGCAGATTACTTTCTGGGCTGCGGCGTGGCTGCGGGCCGGTTTGTGTTTGGTGACCATATCGACCGCAGGCCGAACTTTTCCGTTGCCTGCAATGCGGTGGACCAAACCCGCTTTTACCCCAACGCCGCGGCGCGCACGGCAATCCGCGCCCAGTACGGCATTACCGGAACCGAGCGTCTGGCCGGGTTTGTAGGGCGGCTCAACCACCAGAAAAACCCACTCTACCTCATCCGGGTGTTTGCGGCTATGGTTCAGCAGGACCCCCGCTGGAAGCTGCTGTTGGTGGGCGGCGGCGAGCAGGAACAGCCCATGCGGGAACTTGCCGCCCAGCTTGGCGTGGCGGACCGGGTGCTGTTTGCCGGGGGTGCAGAACAATGTGCCCGACTATATGAATGCCTTTGACCTGTTTTTGCTGCCCAGTAACTTTGAAGGCAGCCCCGTTACCCTGGTGGAAGCCCAGGGCTGCGGCGTGCCCTGCCTGGCCTCCACCAATGTGCCGGGGATGGCTCGGTGACCGAGCTGGTGCATTTCCTGCCGCTCAGTGCCCCGTTTGAAGAGTGGGCCAAAACGGCGGATTCCATTGCCCCGGCGGGCCGCACGCGGACTATTGGCCCACGCTGGCCGCTGCCGGTTATGAGCTGAAAACCGCTGCACACCGCATGGAGCAGGTGTATGATAAAGTGGCAGGGGAGGGCGCACGATGATTTACGCCGAACTTTCCGGCGGGCTGGGCAACCAGATGTTTGTGTATGCCTTTGCCCGCGCCATGGGCCTGTGCTGCCAGGAGCCTGTCACTTTGATTGACCGGCAGGACTGGAAAACCGGCTCCCCGGCCCACACTGCATTGGCATTGCAGGCACTGCATATCAGCTCAGAGGTGCAGTTCATCACAGATGCAGGCTTTGCCAAGCAGCATCTGCCGGTGCAGAACGCCGCCAAGGCCCTGATGATCCGCCACGAACAGCGTGTGGGCCTGATGGACCGGGACTGGCACCCCTTTGAAGCCCGCATGGCCCCTATGCTGAACGCCATCGGCCTGCATTTTGCGACGGAAGGCTTTACCCCTGCCAAGCGCGGTCACGCCAAAAACTTTCTGGCCTGGGGGTACTTCCAGGGGGCAGATTATTTTAAGGACCAGGCTGAAACTATCCGGGCGGAGCTGCTGCCCATTGAGAACCCGGAACACGGCTTTACCGCTGCGACCGCCGCCTTTGCGCGGGAAATTGAGGCAAGCCCGTTCCCCGTCTGCCTGCATTGGCGCTGCGGGGACTATCTGCTGCCGCAGAACGCGGCCCTGCAGGTCTGCACGCCGGAGTATTACGCCGCCGCCTGCCGCACGGTGCGCCAAAGCCTGCCCCAGGCGGAACTGTTTGTCTTTTCAGACGACCCCGCCTATGTGCGGCAGCATCTGGACGCTGCGGGCCTGCCGGTGCATTACAGCACCGGGGCAAAAAGTGCCGCGGCGGACCTTGCCCTGATGCGCCGCTGCCGGGCGTTTGTGCTGAGCAACTCCACCTTCAGCTGGTGGGGGCAGTGGCTGGCCATGGTGTGCCGGGCCGCTGTGTGATCGCGCCGGACCGTTGGTACGCCAACGGCAAAAAGACCGCCCTAGTATGACCACGACTGGACATTGATCCCGACAAAGTAAAGGAAACAACTGCGATGGAACGCACAGGAAACATCACATTTTCGGTCATCGTGCCGGTGTATAATGTGCAGGCTTATCTTTCTGCCTGCGTCAAAAGCGTGGTGGAGCAGGCCGGCCCGGCGGACTGGGAGTGCATCCTGGTGGACGATGGCTCCACGGATGCCTGCCCCGCCATGTGTGATGCTTTTTGCTCAGCTTTGCCCCGGCGTTACGGTCATCCACCGCTCTAACGGCGGGCTGGCCGCCGCGCGCAATACCGGCATCAAGGCCGCCAAGGGCAAGTGGCTGCTGTTTTTGGACAGCGACGATTACTGGCCGCCCCATATACTGGAAAAACTGCGCGCCGCCCTGGCCGCCGCGCCGGGTTACCGCTGGTACGTCTGCCGCTATCTGGAGCAGGACGAAAGCCAGGGGATGGATGCCAAGCCTTATCCCGGCCCGGTGGAGCGGTTCACCCCCGGCCCGGATGCCGACCCCGATTACGCCGCCCGCGTGGCGCGGCTGTATGCCGCGGGCCACTGGGCGGTCTGGCGCTTTTGTATTGACCGGGAATTTCTGGTTAAGTATAACCTGCTTTTCTGGAATGAGGTCCGCTGGGCGGAGGATTATCCCTTTGACCTGGTGCTGGCCGGTGCCTGCCCCAAGCTGTATTACCTGGATGTGGAGCTGGTGGTCTACCGCGCCAACCGGGCGGGCAGCCTGTTGAACGCGGGCCTTGCCAAACATTTTGCGGGCATCGCGGCGGTCATCCACCGGTTTGAAAAAATGTTCGCCGCGCCGGACTGCCCCTGGACCCCGGCGGAGCAAGCCGAGATCTGGCGGCGCACCGCCAATGTTCTGGCCGCAGGCCCCGCGGCGCTGCCTGCCGCCGATGATGCCGAGGTACGCGCCGCCTGTGCCCCTGGCCCCGGCCTGACCGCCTGCAAAGCACTCTGGAAACTGGGGGACGAGAACACCCGCCCGGACTGGAAGCTGTTTGCCTTCCTCCTCAACCACTTCGGCCCCCGCTTTGCCCTTTGGGCGGCCGGGCTGCTGAAACGGAAATAAAGCTCTGCACCCATTGTAGGGGGCGGCGTCCCCGATGCCCCATGAACCTCTGCCGTAAATGCCGGTTTCGGCTCCATGCCCCGTAGGGTGGGGTCACTCGACCCCGCCGCCTTTCCGCGCCTTGACCCTATCAAAACACCTAGGAGAACACCTGATTGCGTACACAAAAAACAATTTTGAACCTGGTCTATGCGCTGGGGTCCAGCCTGCTGCTGATGTTGCTGGGCTTTGCCACGCGGCGGCTGCTGGTATTTAACTTTGGCAACGATATCACCGCCGCATCCCAGGTGGTGGATAAGCTGTTCAACTTTTTCTCCATCGCGGAATTCGGTGTTGGCAGCGTCATCAGCTACCGCTTGTATGAACAGATCGCCGCCAAGGATACCGAGAAGATCAGCAAATATATGTCCATGTATAAATGGGCATACCGCGCCGTGGGTGTGGTTATCTGCGTGCTGGCGGGCATCGGGGCGCTGGCCCTGCCGTGGATCATGCCCGGCGTAGCCAGCATCCAGACGGCCTATACCGTTTACCTGCTCAACACCATCTCCACGCTGTCGGGCTATTTCCTTGTCACCCGGCGGCTGATGTACACCTGCACCCAGCAGGGGTACCTGTGTACCCGCATCGACTTCTGCTTTAATGTTGCCAACTATCTGGCCCGCATTGCCATTGCGCTGTGGCTGCCAAACTATATTTTGTATTTCGGCGTCAGCATCCTGTTCAACACCGGTGCCAACCTGGTGGTGGCAGCGCGGTATAAAAAGGACTTCCCCGAACTGCACGAGGTCAAGGTTACTTTGCGGGATTTCAAGGATCTTGGCATCTTCCATGACCTCAAGTATTACCTGGTTCACCGCCTGTCCAACACCATTTACGGCTCGTCCGATACCATCGTCACCAGCCGTATGGCGGGCAGCGCTATGACGGCTAACCTTTGGCAACTATACCACCGTGTCGGACAGCGCCACCAACATCGGCAATAAAATCATGGACAGCTTTGCCGCAGCCATCGGCAATATCGTGTACGATAAATCCGCCACGGCCAACGCCCATGATAAACAGGTGTTCTGGGGGCTGGATCTGTTCAGCTATTTTTTCGGCAGCTTTGTGGCAACGGCATATCTCTGCCTGTTCCAGCCGTTTATCAGCCTGTGGATGGGCAGTGACCGCCTGCTGCCGCTGGGCTTTGTTATTGTGTTCAGCCTGAACGAATATGTGGGCTGGAACCACCGGATGCTCGGCTCCTACCGCGCCGTGCTGGGCCACTTTGAGCAGGACCAGTGGTTCATGGTCGCCTCTGCCGCCACAAACCTGATTCTAAGCTTTGCACTCTTCCCGGCGTTTGGCATTACCGGCATTGTGGCGGCTACCGTTGTGGCCCACTGCATCATGTGGGTGGGGCGCGGCATTGTGGTTTGCCGCCAGTATATGCGCGGCAGCGGCTGGCGCTACCTGCGGGTGCAGGCGGTGCATCTTGTCACCCTTGTGGTACTTATGGCAGGCAGCTACCGCGTGTGCGCCCTGCTGCCCGGCGGTATTCTGGGGCTGCTGGGGCGGGCTGTTGTGGTCTGCATCATGCCCAACCTGCTGAACCTTGCGTTTTATATCTGGACCAGCGATGCCGCCTATCTGCGCACCCAGGCTGGCCGCCTTTGGCAAAAAATTACCCATCGTTAAGGGGGAAACACAACATGGCAACCATTGGCATGCTGTATATCTGCACCGGCAAATACACCGTGTTCTGGCCGGAATTTTATGAAACTTTCAGCCGGAACTTTTTACCCGGCTGCAAAAAAGAATATTTTGTCTTTACCGATGCACCGTCCATCGCTCACGAGGATGACCCCGCTGTGCACCGCATTGACCAGCCCGCCTATGACTGGCCGCTGAGCACCATGAAGCGCTTTGCGATTTTCCTAACCCAGGAAAAGGCGTTGGAACAGCTGGATTATCTCTTCTTTTTCAACGCCAACCTGACCTGCCGGGAGGTCATTACCCCGGAAGAATTTTTGCCCCGTCCGCAGCAGGGGGAACAGTTGCTGCTGGTCCAGCAGCCGGGGTTCTGGAACAAAAAGCCGATGTTTTACAGCTATGACCGCAACCCCAGATGTACGGCCTATATCCCGTACAACTGCGGGCGGGACTATGTTTCCGGCGGGCTGAACGGCGGTACCTCCGCGGCATTCCTGGCCATGTGCAAAGAGCTGGACCGCCGCACAGAGCAGGATATCCGCAACGGCGTGGTGCCCCTGTGGCATGACGAAAGCCAGCTGAACCGCTATGCCGCCGAACACCCCGGCAGCTACCGCCTGCTGCCCCCCACTTACTGGTACCCGGAAGGCTGGCAGATGCCCTTTGAGCAAAAAGATCATTGTGCGCAATAAATCCCGCTACTTTGATGTGGCGGCGGTCAAACACCATTCTCAGCACACCCGCAGCTGGCTGCAATGCAAATGGGAAGCCTTTTGCGAAAACTATCTGCCGTATTTGCTGTGCGCAAGGGACAAACTGCTGCAAAAACACCTGTAACCTAATTAGTAATTAGAAATTGCAGAACTCCCGTAGGGGCGCACATTGTGCGCCCGTCGCTTTGCCTTACATGAAATCAAACAATAGAGGAGGGGCGGCCTATGCCGCAAAAAAATGCACAGGAACGCCTGTGGAAAATTTTAACCCCGGTGCTGCTGGTTCTGGCGGTTCTCGCCATGGCCAAAACGCTGTTTGTGGGGCTGGAAATTGATGAAGAATATGCGTTCTCCCTGGGCTTCCGCCTGGTAAAGGGGGACCGGCTGTTTTATACCATGTGGGAGCCGCACCAGCTTTCGGCCTTACCGGCAGCGCTGGTGCTGGCTCTGTATACCGCCATTGCAGGCACAACCACCGGGGCGCTGCTGTTTGTGCGCGCTGTGGTGCTGGTCTGCAAAGCGGCCATGAGCGCGGTATTTTACCGCGATTTCAAGCAGACCATTGGCTGCCATGGGGCGCTGCTGAGCGCGGTGGTGCTGTTTGTCTACACCCCCAAGTGGTTCCTGGGGCCGGATTATATCAGCCAGCAGTTCCACTTCACCGTGGCGGCATTTTTGTGCTTTTATCATTATTACACCCATGGTTTCCGCCGCCCATGGCTGGTAGTGCTGGGGGCGGTGTGCGCCTGCTTCAGCTTTCTGGCGTTCCCGCAAAGCGCACTGGCGGCGGCGGTGATTTTTATCGGCATGGTGTTGCTGGGCCGCCGCGGCAAGGAGCCGACGATCTGTAAGATCCCCCGCGGCGCGGTGCTGTTTGTGCTGGGCTGTATGGCCTGCGCGGCAGTGTTTCTGGCGTATGTGCTGCCCGGCATGGGGCTTACCGTGTTTTTGCAGCGCGTCAGCCTGATCCTGAACGACCCGCAGTATGATTTTACCACAAGCCAGCGCTTGGCCCTGCTGGGCAGCCAGGCACTGAACACCGCCAAATTCCTGGCAAAGCCGCTGGCCGCCAGCGTGGTGCTCTGTCTGCTGTGGTGGGCCAAAACCCGCCAAAAACGGGATTGGACCGGCCTTGCCCTGAACCTTTGGGCCATTCTGGCGGCTCTGCTCTGCGCGGTGCGCGCTGTGGCGGACTCCAGCTCCGATGAGCGCTACTTTATGCCGGCGCTGGTGCTGGCGGCGGCCTGGGCGTTCCGCAAGGGGCGCGGCACGGCGCGGGAGCCGCTGTTCTGGCTGGGCTTTCTGCCGGGCATGGCGGCGTATGCGTTCATTCTGCGCTCTACGCTGCTGGGCTTTTCGGCTACCTTTATGTATCTGACCTGGCCCGCGCTCTGCGGCTGCTTTGCCATGCTGGCGTGCAGGCAGGAGAATCCGGAGCAGGGAAAACTGCCCCAGGGCCAGTGTGTGCTGGCGGCGCTGCTGGTATTTTTGCTGGTGTGCCGGTTCTGGTGCGTTCTGGTAACGGGTTGGAAGCCTGCCAATGTGGCAACAGCCAACCTGAAGCAGATCACCGCAGGCCCCGCCGCAGGGACCTGGGCGGACGAAAAAGCCGCCGATATGCAGATGGCCCTGTACGAAGCGCTGGAACCCTTTGCGGGCAAGCAGGTGCTGCAGGCTATTGGCGAGCAGCACGGCCTTGGCTTTATGATGGCGGGAGGAACCCTGACCATCGGCCAGGCGTCCGTCATCTCCGGTACCGACAGCGACCCGCGGTTCATCCAGTATTATGAGGAACTGCCCGAGAAGCGTCCCGATGTGATTCTGTATGATGAAGCCGAAGTGCGCGATATGGCCGCGTTCCATGCCTGGATCGAAGAAAACTTTACCATCACCGCCCGCTACCCCGTCACCCACGGCACCGCCCCACCTGCAAGTGCTGGTAGTCGATTGAGTTTTCCACAAGCACAGGAAAAAATGTGGAAAGTTTGCGGGCATTTGCAAGGGAAACGACCCCACTATTATTTTTGAGCCGCGCGCCGCGCGGCGGTCCACCAACATTATTCTTTATTCTCTATTCATTATTCATTCAAATCGCATGATTCGCCTGGCAATCATGCGATTTCGTTTGACCCCCCGCCCCAAATATAGTATTCTATAATCAATCAAAATATCTTGTTCAGGAGGCTTGCCCTATGCCGGAACGCTTTCTTGTTTTTATCCCTGCCTATAACTGTGAAAAACAGGTGCCCCGTGTGCTGAACCAACTGCTGGACCGTCAGGTGGCCGCTATGGTCACCGAGTGCATCGTGGTCAATAACCGCTCCACCGACGGCACCGAAGCCGCCGTGCAAAGCTGGATGCAGGCCCACCCGCAGGCCCCGGTCCGCCTGCTGCGCAACGACCAGAACTATGGCCTGGGCGGCAGCCATAAAGTGGCATTCCAGTACGCCGTTCAGCATAACTTCGACTACCTGATTGTGCTGCATGGCGACGACCAGGGCGATATCCGCGATGTGCTGCCCCTGGTACACAGCGGCCGCCACCGTAAGTATGATTGCTGCCTTGGCTCCCGTTTTATGCCGGAAAGCCGCATCAAGGGCTACAGCACTCTGCGTGTGGTGGGCAACTATGGCTTTAACTGGCTGTTCAGCCTGGTGGCCGGGCACAAGATCACCGACCTGGGCAGCGGCCTGAACCTGTACGCCGTGCCACCGCTGGCAAACGGTTATTATAAAAAATTTCCGGATACGTTGTATTTTAATGACTGCATGATCCTGGCCCTCTGCCACCTCAAGCAGAAAGTCCTTTTCTTCCCCATCAGCTGGCGGGAGGAAGACCAGGTATCCAACAACAAACTGACCAGCTTTGGCGTCAGCCTGCTCAAACTGTGCGGGCGCTACCTGAAAAACAAAAACGAGTTTGTGACCCGCGAATGGCGGGAAAAACCAATCGAAGAATATACAAGCACCATCATTGCTTCCAATCTGTAAAGGGGGATGTTGATTATGAAGGTTCTGGTAACGGGTGCTGCCGGGTTTATCGGCGGCCAGCTTATGCATGCATTGTGGAAAAACGGCCATACCGCCATTGGTGTGGATAACTACAGCTATGGCAGCGCCGATAACCTGCATTTTGACGACCATGATTTTTCCGCCGATGTCATCAAGATGGATATCCGCGATAAAGAGGGCATGAAAGCCCTGTTTGAGCAGGAAAAGTTTGATATCGTCTATAACATTGCGGGCATTGCCCCCCTGCCGGACTGCCAGAGCGACCCGGTGGAGGCCGTCAGCGTCAACACGCTGGGCCTTGTCAACGTGCTGGAAAACGCCCGCCGCACCGGCGTTAAGCATGTCATTCAGGCATCCACCAACGCGATGTACGAGAATGAGACCGAGTTCCCGACTGTGGAATCCAAGTTCAACCCGCCCACGCTGATCTACCCCAACACCAAATACTGCGGCGAGCGGTTCTGCCAGAGCTTTGCCGATACCTACGGCATGAACATCACCTGCCTGCGCTTTGCCAACGTTTACGGCCCGCACATTGACTGCCTGCGCAAGCAGCCGCCGTTTGTGGGCTATATGATCCGCGAGCTGTACTATGACCGCGTGCCGGAGTTCCACTCTGACGGCAACCAGCGCCGCGATTATATCTATGTGGATGACCTTATCGACCTGGCCATGCGCGTGTGGGATCAGCTGGGCTTTGATGCCGTCAACGTTTCCAGCAACAAGAACTACTCCGTCCGCGAGCTGTACGCCACGGCCTGCGAGCTGATGGGCAAGCAGATCGAAGCCAAATACTGCCCGTCCAGCCATTACTGGGCCAAGTACCCGGAGCTGTACGGCGGCGCTTACGGCATCAAGCCGGAAATTCTGGACCACGAGGTCAACAAGTATTCCCTGTGCGATAACACCCACGCCAAAGAGTGCTACGGTTGGGAACCGAAGATCGACATCCGCGAAGGCCTGCGCCGCGTGATCGAGAACGAGTGCGCCATGCTGGCTGCCCGCGATGCGAAAGGGGAATAACATGGCAAAGCTGCACCTTGTAATGCCGATGGCCGGGCGCGGCAGCCGCTTTTTTGAAAATGGCTTTGTGATGCCCAAGCCCCTGATTGAGATCAACGACCGCCCGTTTTTCTATTGGGCAACCCAGAGCATTGCCAAATTTGTGGACTGTGCCGATATCACCTTTGTGGTGCTGGAGGAGCATATCCGCGACCATGCCATTGACCGGGAAATCAAAACCTATTACCCCGATGCCAAAATCGTGGCCCTGCCCGAAGTGACGGAGGGCGCCGCCATCACCGCCCTGCGCGGGACGGAAAGCCTGCCGGACGATGAGCCGCTGCTCTTTAATGACTGCGACCACCTGTTCCTCTGCAAGCCGTTCAATGAGTTTTGCAAGGCGGGCGATTTTGCCAACGGCCCGGACGGCGCACTGCTGACCTTTGCCAGCGACTCCCCGGCCTACAGCTACCTGCAATATGGGGCCGACGGCAGGGTGTGCCACACGGTGGAAAAGCAGGTCGTCAGCCATGATGCCATCTGCGGGGCGTATTACTTCAAAAATAAGCAGCTCTATGCTTCCGCCTGTGCAGAGTACCTGCACCACTGCGATTATAAAGAATTTTTTGTTTCCGGCATTTACAACGTGCTGGCCGCCCGCGGGGCGAACCTGCGCGGATTTGCAACTGATCTGCACCTGCCCTTTGGCACCCCGGCGGAGTATGCCCAGGCGGAACAGAAAGCCAACAAGGCCGCGTTTGAAATGCTGATGTAAAATCCCCCCCAATAAACTAACTGATTCAGGTGACCGCCGATGCAACCTTTCGGAACCATTTTATTATTGCTGCTTTCCTCCGCGGCATTGGTGCTGCTGGGGCATGTGTTCCGCCTGCTCCGGTGGGAACAGTTCATCCGCATTTATGAATACCCCCAGCGCCGCAGCCTGCTGCGCGCCATGGCCGGGGGCTATGCCGTCAACTTTCTGCTGCCATTCCATGTGGGCGATTTTCTGCGCGCCGCTCTGGCTGGCCGCAAAATGAAAACCGGAACAGGCTTTGCTTTTGCCACTGTCATCATGGATCGCTTTCTGGATGTGTGGGTGGTGGCGCTGCTGTTCGGCGGGTTCCGGCTGGCCGGGCTGGGCGGCGCTGCGGTTTTGGGCGCGGCGCGGTATTATCTGGTTTTTGCACTGCTGCTGGCCGCCGCCCTGGTGCTGGTGGTGCTGCTGCGGGACCTGCTCAAGCGGTGCTGCCTGGCCGTGTGCAGCATTTTCAATGATACCATCAAGCTGGACGGCCTTGTGTTCTGCTGGAGTCTCATCAATACCTTCAAGGATCTGCGCCGCGTCAACCTGTGGCGGCTGCTGCTCAATACGGTTCTCATGTGGGGGGCCTACCTTGCTTCTTACGCGGTGCTGGGGCAGGCAATCATTGCCTGCGGCGGCGCTGGCGGCAGCTTTGGCTTGGTGGAAGTGTTCAACATGCTGTTCGGCGTCAAGAGTGTGGATGTGACCAGCCTTGGCGTGGCGGGCTCCCTCGGTTTGAGCGATGCCGCCCGTGGGCTGGTGATCGCCTGGTTCCTGCTGCCGCTGGCGGTTATGTTTGCGGCACCTCTTTTGCCGGAACATCTGCGCGCCGCCCTGAACGGTGCAGCGGAGCCGATCGCCAACCGGGAAGCCGGGCAGGAAAACTACCTGAACCTGTTGCCCCAGGTGGACCCGCGGGACCGCGGCGCATTCCTCAACCAGTATTTCAGCCTGCAGAACAAAGCCTATGTGGCCAAGTTCATTGAGATCAACCAGAACATTACCATTTTGCAGGATTATTCCGCCGGTTCCAACGCAACTACCATGCTGTGTACCGATGGTGCCGCGACCTTTTACCGCAAATACGCCTTTGGCGCGGACGGTGCCAAACTGGCCGAACAGCTGGCTTGGCTGCGCCGCAATGCCGCCCGCCTGCCGCTGTGCGAAATTCTGCGCGAGGGCACCGGCGAAGGCTATTGCTGGTATGATATGACCTATTCCGGCAGCGCGGTGGGGCTGTTCCGCTATATCCATTCCAACCCGCCGGGAAAAAGCGCAGCCATCCTGCGCAGTGTGCTGCGGGCACTGGATGAACAGCTCTACCGCCCCACAGCCCGCCCGGCGGATCCCGAAAAAATAGAGGAATACCTGAACAAAAAGATGGATGCCAATCTGGAAAAGATCCGGGACGCCCGCATCCTGAAAGAACTGTGGAACTATGACCGCATCTGGATCAATGGCCGCAGCTACCGCAACCTGAAAGAGCTGGGCTGCCTGTTTGACCACAATGCGCTGCGTACCCTGTTTGCCGCAGACCCCGTGGCGGATATCCACGGCGATCTGACGGTGGAAAACATCATCTGCCGCACCGATGTGGAGAACCCCGACAAAGCGTGGTACATCATTGACCCCAACACCGGCAACCTGCACGACAGCCCCTACCTGGATTACGGCAAACTGCTGCAAAGCCTGCACGGCGGCTATGAGTTCATGATGATGACCCCGCGCTGCACTGTGCAGGAAAACCACATTGACTTCCAGCTGACCCGCTCCGCCGCCTATGATACGCTGTTTGAAGCGGTCTGCGATGACCTGCGTACCCGCTGCGGCGCGGCAGGGGCTGCACAGTATCCTGGCGCACGAGCTCATCCACTGGCTGCGCCTGATGCCCTACAAGCTCAACAAAGATAAAAAGCGTGCCCCCATGTTCTATGCTGGGCTTGTCATGGTGGCCAACGACCTAAACACATGGGAAAACGAGGGAAAGTTTGATGAAAAAGCAAGGACTGATCGCCGTTGATCTGGACGGCACATTGATTGATACGGTTGCCGTCAACGCTGAAAGCTACCGCCGTGCGCTGGAGTCGTTCGGCTTTACGTTGGATTATGATTACTATGCCGCTTACTGCAACGGCAGGCATTACCGCGCCTTTTTGCAGCCGCTGATGGGCGGCAACCCCTCTGCCGAGGATGTGGAGCGGGTGCATGACCTGAAAAAGCAGTATTACGCCGCCAACATGGACATAGCCCGCAAAAACGAGGCACTGTTTGTCATCTTGGAAGCCCTGCGCCCCACCCATTACCTGGCCGTGATTACCACAGGAAGCCGCCAGAACGCAACGGAAATGCTGGACCACTTTCACTGCACTGACTGGTTTGACCTGATCCTGACCCAGGAAGATGTGGTCAACAATAAGCCGGACCCGGAGGGCTACCTGAAAGCCATGGCCCACTTTGGCGTGGACGCCGCCCATACCATGATCTTTGAGGACAGCGCCACCGGCCTTGCCGCCGCCCGCGCCACCGGAGCCAGCGTGTTTGCGTGCAATCAGTTCTGACCTAAGGCAACACCGCACAATTCCCGCCTTACGGCTTAAGCACCGCTCCGACGGCTGCGGCACGGCATCTGCGTTGCCAAAATGCTCGATAATGTCGGGTTGCGGTACCCGCATCGTGCTTCGGGGGCAAAAGCCCCTCGCACTCTGCGACCGCTGCCCCTGCTTCGGTTCTCTGTTTCCGCCACTGGCGGCGCTCACCTTTGCAGCATCCAGTATTATCTGCGCTTTTGGCCTAGCATCTGCCGCACCTCGCTCGCCGTATCGGCACTTAGAATTATGCGGTATTGCCCTGAATCCATACAAACCAAAACACCCCGCCGCCCGGCGTTTGAACCGGATGGCGGGGTGTTGCTTATTGAATCAAAATGGGGCGGGGAAAAGAGCTTACTGGTCCTCTTTCACAAAGCTGCGCACGGCATCGGCAATGGCGTCGGCGGTCAGGCCGTAATCGCGCAGAACCTCCCATGCGGGGCCGGAATGGCCGAATTTATCCTGCACACCAATGCGGCGCACGGGCGTGGGGGCCTTCTCGCTCAGCAGACTGCAAACAGCCTCGCCCAGGCCGCCGATCACGCTGTGCTCTTCCACCGTGATGATTTTGTGGCACTCGCGGGCAGCGCGCAGAACGATCTCTTCGTCCAGCGGCTTGATGGTGGGCATGTTGATCACGCGCACACTGATGGCATCCTGACGCTTCAGGGTGACAGCAGCCTTCAGAGCTTCGCTGGTCATCAGACCGGTGGAGATGATGGCCAGATCAAAACCGTCGCACAGAACCTCGCCCTTGCCGATTTCAAAAGTATAGTTATTGGCATCATGCAGGGAAGGGGTGGCCAGACGGCTGAAACGCAGGTAAACGGGGCCCTTGTGGGCGTAAGCGGCGCGCACAGCGGCACGGGCTTCCAGATCGTCAGAGGGGCAGATTACGACCATGCCGGGGATGGTGCGCATCAGCGCAAAGTCCTCGCAGCACTGGTGGGAAGCACCGTCCTCGCCGACGGACAGGCCGCCGTGGGTGGCAGCAATCTTGACGTTCAGCTCGGGGTAACCGATGCTGTTGCGGATCTGCTCAAAAGCGCGGCCCGCAGCAAACATGGCAAACGAGGAAACAAAAGGCACATAGCCAAAGGTGGACATGCCGGCGGCTACACCGACCATGTTGCACTCGGCAATGCCGCAGTCAAAAAAGCGTTCAGAATATTTTTTTGCAAATACTGAGGTACGGGTCGAAGCGGACAAATCCGCATCAAATACCACGATATCGTCATGGCCTGCATCGGCCAGTTCCAGCAGCGCAGCACCGTAGCTGTCGCGCGTGGCAATGCTCTTGTTATCAGCCATTGATCCGTTCAGCCTCCTTTTCCATCACTTCATAGCTGGCGCGCAGCTCGGCCATTGCCTTGTCATACTCGGCATCGTTGGGGGCTTTGCCGTGCCAATCCACAGCGTTCTCCATAAAGCTCACGCCCAGGCCCTTGGTGGTGTGCAGCAGGAAGCAGGTCGGCTTGCCGGAACCATGGGAGCGGTCAAACAAGATGAATGCCTGCTCCAGATCAGCCAGGCTGTTGCCGTTGCAGATGATGGTGTTAAAGCCGAAGGCATCCATCTTCTGGTCCAGCGGTTCGCTGTTCATGACCTTGGCGGTGGGGCCGTCGATCTGCAGGCCGTTCACGTCGATCATGATGCAGAGGTTATCCAGCTTATAGTGGTTGGCAAACATAAATGCTTCCCAGCACTCGCCCTCTTCAATCTCGCCGTCACCCAGCAGGGTGTACACGTTGACGTCGGGGTTCTTCATCTTGGCGGCCAGTGCCATGCCGGCTGCGGCGGAAACACCCTGGCCCAGGCTGCCGGTGCTCATATCAACACCGGGAACCGTGTTCATGTTGGGGTGGCCCTGCAGGTAGCTGCCGGAGCGGCGCAGGGTAGGCAGGTCAGCCACGGGGAAGAACCCGCGCTCTGCCAGCACCGAGTACAGACCCGGCGCTGCATGGCCCTTGGAAAGCACAAAACGGTCACGGTCAGGGTCCTGCGGGTTCTGCGGATCGATCTGCATTTCCTTAAAGTATAAGTAAGTCAGCACATCAGCAGCAGAAAGGCTGCCGCCCGGGTGCCCGCTTTTGCCGCCATGGGTCGCTTCAATAATGCCCATGCGCACGCGGGTCGCAGTCATTTTTAACTGCAGCATCTCTTGCTTTGTCATATCCGTATTCCTCCAGCCGGGTGCAGCTGCACCCGTATTATCTACTATTATATTATACACGCCCTGCAAAAGGACGCAATAATTTTGTAAAAATAAAACGGCAGATATTTTGATACAGTATAGCATAAAAAGCTACAGTTTTCCAGTGAAAAAACTGGAAAACGCTGTCAAATATTATCAGTTTGCCGCGCATGGATAAAGTTTTGGTGCAACTGCTGAATTTTCTGTACGCAGCATGGGCGAAATTTTACACTGCCTGCCCTTGTAAGCTGCTCAAAAGATGGCACAATAAAAAGTAAAGCTACTTTTAGCCGGCCGGAAAAGGGGGCAGCAACATGGCAAACGGCATTTATATCCAGGCGGAGTACCGTGGAAAATTGATCCGCAAAATTGTCTGTAACGGCGAAGAACGCTGGTTTATCGGCTCAGACTGTGCAGTCACCTACCTGACCCTGCAGGCATGCAAAGCCGCCATTGACGCTTTGACGGTGTGAACAGCGCAGACAGGACGGTACCGCATGTCATAACTTGGCATGCCAAAATATTCTGTGGAGGCCGTAGGTACGCACATTGTGTGCCCACCAACCTGATGATGCAGCGGCTTTTCCGGGAAACAGCATACACGGAGAAAGACTGCAGGCGAACAATGTTCGCCCCAACAGAGCATTTTTTGACACACTGCGACGATAAAACACCGCACTTTACCGCTTTACAATCCTGAAAAAAGCTGGTAAAAGTAAGTATGGTACAATGATACCATCTACCCTTTTGCCTGCTTGTGCGCATTTGGCAGGCGGGGGACGGAATGATAAAACGGAGAAAAAGCGAGGTTAGAACAAGTGTTCAAGATCGTTAAAAAGCGGGAATTGAACCCCACAGTGACCGAAATGGTCATTGAAGCACCGCTGATCGCTAAAAAGGCGAAAGCGGGCCAGTTCATCATCATCCGCGCCAAGGAGGATTCCGAGCGCATCCCCCTGACGATTGCCCATTATGATGCCGCAGCAGGCACTGTGGCTATCATTTTCCAGATCGTCGGCGCAGGCACCATGCAGCTGAACTCCCTCAAAGAGGGCGAGTATGTGCATGACTTTGTCGGCCCGCTGGGCAAAGCAACTGAAATTGAAGGGGGCTCAAAAATGTCTGCGTAGTCGGCGGCGGCGTCGGCTGCGCCATTGCTCTGCCCGTTGCCCAGGCCCTCAAGGCCCAGGGCACCAAGGTTACCGGCATCATCGGCTTCCGCAATAAGGACCTTGTCATCCTGGAAGACGAATTCCGCGCCTGCTGTGACGAGCTGATCATCATGTCCGATGACGGCTCTTACGGCCAGAAGGGCGTTGTGACGATGCCGCTGGAAGAAAAGATCAAGGCTGGCGCCAACTTTGACGAGGTCATCACCATCGGCCCGCTGATCATGATGAAGTTCGTTGTCAAGACCACCAAGCCTTATAACGTTAAGACCGTTGTTTCCATGAATCCCATCATGGTGGACGGCACCGGCATGTGCGGCGGCTGCCGCCTGACTGTGGGCGGCAAAACCAAGTTTGCCTGTGTGGATGGCCCCGATTTCGACGGTTTTGAAGTCGATTTTGATGAAGCCATGCACCGCGGCACCATGTACCGCGATTTTGAAGCCCACGCGCGGGAAGCGGAATGCAACCTGCTGAAAAAGGAGGTTGAGTAACATGCCGAATATGGACCCGAAAAAATGCCCCATGCCCAGCCAGGACCCCAACGTCCGCAACAAAAACTTTAAGGAAGTTGCCCTGGGCTATACCGCTGAAATGGCTGTGAACGAAGCCAAGCGCTGCCTGCAGTGCAAAAAGCCCGCCTGCCGCACCGGCTGCCCTGTTCAGATCGATATTCCCGCCTTTATTGCCGAAGTGGCAAAGGGCGATTTTGAAGCTGCTTACCAAGTCATCGCAAAGTCCAGCGCGCTGCCCGCTGTCTGTGGCCGTGTCTGCCCGCAGGAGAACCAGTGCGAGGGCAAGTGCGTGCGCGGCATCAAGGGCGAACCCGTCGGCATTGGCCGCCTGGAGCGCTTTGTGGCTGACTGGCACCGTGAAAACGTCCACACCCCGGCTGCTAAGCCGGAGCCGAACGGCCATAAGGTGGCAGTTATCGGTGCAGGTCCTTCCGGTCTGACCGTTGCCGGCGACCTGGCCAAGCTGGGCTATAAGGTTACCGTATACGAAGCCCTGCACGTTGCGGGCGGCGTTCTGATGTACGGCATTCCGGAGTTCCGTCTGCCCAAGGATATTGTGCAGCACGAAGTGGAAGGCCTGAAAGAGCTGGGTGTTGATATTGAGTGCAACATGGTCATCGGCAAGGTGCTGACCGTTGACGAGCTGATGAACGACTATGGCTTTGAGGCAATCTATATCGCTTCCGGCGCCGGTCTGCCCCGCTTTATGGGCATCCCCGGCGAGAGCCTGAAGGGCGTTTACTCTGCTAACGAGTACCTGACCCGCGTGAACCTGATGAAAGCATACCAGCCCGGCAGCCGCACCCCCATCATGAAGAGCCGTGCCGTTGCCGTTGTGGGCGGCGGCAACGTCGCCATGGACGCAGCCCGCTGCGCCAAGCGCCTGGGTGCCGAGCAGGTGTACATTGTATACCGCCGCGGCATGGCCGAACTGCCTGCCCGTAAGGAAGAAGTCGAGCATGCCGAGGAAGAGGGCATCATCTTCAAGACACTGACCAACCCGGTCGAGGTTCTGGGCGATGAAAACGGCTGCGTGAAGGGCATGACCTGCGTGGAGATGGAGCTGGGTGAACCCGATGCTTCCGGCCGCCGCCGCCCCATCGTCAAGGAGGGCAGCGAGTTTGAGCTGGATGTGGATACCATGATCATGGCTCTGGGCACCAGCCCCAACCCGCTGATCCGTTCCACTACCCCCGGCCTGGATACCGATAAGCACGGCTGCATCATCACCGATGGCCCCGATGGCCTGACCAGCCGCCCGTTCGTCTATGCCGGCGGCGATGCTGTTACCGGTGCCGCTACCGTCATTCTGGCTATGGGCGCCGGTAAGGAAGCCGCCAAGGCCATTGACGAAGCCATCAAGGCAAAAGAACAGGCATAACTGAATAAAGGCAACACCGCACAATTCCCGCCTTGCGGCTAAGCACCGCTCCGGCAGCTGCGGCACGGCATCTGCGTTGCCAAAATGCTCGATAAGACATCCAGTATTATCTGCGCTTTTGGCTTGGCATCTGCCGCACCTCGCTCGCCGTATCGGCACTTAGAATTATGCGGTATTGCCTAAAGACTTATCCCTGCTTTTTCCAGGCAGGCTGCCCGGCAACCCCGCAGGCAGCCGCTGCCTGTTGTGTTTTGTTGAGTTTGCCGGGCACGAGTGATACAATATCAGTTAGGAGTTAGGAGTTAGGAGTTAGGAGTTAGGAGTTAGGAGTTAGGAGTTAGGGGATAATTAGGAATTAGAAATGAGGAATTAGGAATTGGAGATGGGCCTTGTAGGGCGTGGTCACCCGACCACGCCGAAACCACGCCTTGGCACGCTTTGCAGATCCTGTGCCAAATCTTTTCCCAATTTGTAGGGGACGGCGTCCTCGACGTCCCGGGCGGGCGTAAAATTTATTGCACATTTGCAAAATAATTGGCCGTGTTGTCATTACCGCACCGTATGACAAGTCCTGCAGTAAATCTCATCACGGCATATGCAAATATGTCCCCGGAACGGTCAAGACCGTTCCCTACAGATTGTTTTTAGGGCTGTGGCAAATGATCTGTGTTCCTCCCCGGCGGGATGAGGTCATCCCGCCCTACAGATAATTTTACTGTTGTCTGCCGACAATAAAATCTTCCGTCCCATACCCCGCCCCACCTCCAATTTCTAATTCCTAATTCCTCATTTCTAATTCTCTCAACTCCTCCCTCCTAACTCCTAACTAAAGAACGGAGGTCCTGCAATGTACGGGCATTTTATCCAGTTCACCATCCCCAAAATTGGCCAGGCCCTTGTGGCGGTGGTGCTGTATCTGAATTTTCTCAAACTGCCGTTTGTGGCCTGCTTTGCGGGGGTGTATCCGGCGGTGTATCTGCTGCTGCCGCTGTTGCTGCTGGCCGTGATGTCCTGGATCGGGCGGGACCCGCTCGGCCCCGGCATGATCGTCAACTCCCATCTGACCGGGCTGTATATCGCCGGGGACATTGTGGGCTTGCTGGCCCGTGCAATCGGCGGAACGGTGCTGACGGTCTGGCAGACCATCTGGATGGGCGGCCTGCTGGCCTGGGTGGGCACGGCCGCCATGATGCTCTGGAGCTATTTCAAGGCTATGCGCCTGGTTACCACCACCTATCGCCTGCAAACCACCAAGCCCCTGCCGGGCGGCAAACTGCGGGTGCTGCAAATCAGCGACCTGCACCCCGGCAAAGGTGCCGTGGACCGCAAGCGCATCCCGGAGCTGAACCGCCGCATCCGGGAACTGAACCCCGATATGATTCTTTTTACCGGCGATATTTTTGACGAGCATGTGGAACGCCCGGATTTTGATTCCTTCAATGCCTTCTTTGCCACGCTGGACCCGCCCGGCGGCAAGTGGTTCGTGTTGGGCAACCATGATCTGTTCCACCACTGGCGGGAGCCGAGCTATGGCCGCGCGGACCTGGAGGGCGCTTTTGCGCGGGCGCACATTCGCATTCTGGAGGATGTTTCCCAGCTGGCCTATGTGGGTAAAGATGCCACCCCGGTGCGCATTGTGGGCCGCAAGGACTGGCTGTACACCCAGGGTAACCGCTTTACCCCCGCCCAGCTGATGCCGAACGGCCCGGACAATGTGTATACCATCCTGCTGGACCACGAGCCGCGCGAGCTGAAAGCCGATGCCGCAGCCGGTGCAAACCTGATTTTGAGCGGTCACACCCACGGCGGTCAGATCTGGCCCACCGGCCTTGTGGCAAAGCTGTTCCGCTATAATGAACTGAATTACGGTATGAAACAGATCACCCCCGCCTGCGCCGCCATTGTCAGCGGCGGCAGCGGGACCTGGGGCTACAAGATTCGTACCGAGGGCAAGACCGAACTGGTGATGGTCGAGATCGAACAAAAGAATGCTTAACTTGGATATATTAAAGGCAACACCGCACAATTCCCGCCTAGCGGCTTAAGCACCGCTTCGGCGGCTGCGGCACGGCATCTGCGTTGCCAAAATGCTCGATAAGACATCCAGTATTATCTGCGCTTTTGGCTTAGCAGCTGCCGCACCTCGTTCGCCGTATCGGCACTTAGAATTATGCGGTATTGCCTAAACAAATAATACAAACTGTATAACACTGCACGCGCAGACAACCGCCGCCCGGCGGCCCGGTTTGCTGCGCTGGTTCTGCCAAAATCGGATCGCATGGTTTTGCACCCACCTGGCCAGGTTTTTCCGGCGGATGGGTGCTTTTTGATGCAAAATGGCCCCAAAACCGGCAAAATAGCAGGCTGCAACCCAAAGTATCGCCCCAGTTGGTGGCGGCAACCGGGTGCTTTCGCTATAATAAGGCCAGCAAAACACAAGGGGCCGGACCATCCGGCCGGGTTTTGCCGGGCGGTGCACCGCCCACTGCAAGCTGTTGATAGGAGATTATAAAATGAAATATCAAGTATTTGGCATTCTTTGGACGGTATTCAATCTTGCGCTCATGCTGGTTATGGGCATTGTCGGTATCTACCTGCTGTGGCTGGTCATCAAGGCGCTGCGGGTTTACATCAACTCCCACGAAGTGCGGGAAGAAAAGAAAGCCACCCGCAAGTCCCTGGCCGAAGCCCTGCGGGAGAACCGTGTGCGCTGCAAAATGACCCAGGAGTTTGTTTCGGAAACCATCGGTGTCAGCCGCCAGGCGGTATCCAAGTGGGAAAACGGCACCTCGGACCCCAACACCTCCAACCTGATCGCGCTGGCCAAGCTGTATGGTATTTCGGCGGAAGAGCTGCTGAAAAACGTGGAACACTCTGCCGGAACCGCCAAACCGAACGAAAGCAGCGAGAAAACCGTGTAAAAGAAAAACAGGGCATGCACCCCTTTTTTTGCCGCGTTTTGTTGCCATGGCAACATTCAAAATGCCGGAAACTGGCTATACTAAAACCGTCGGATATGATAAAATATTAACGACCGAGCCGGAGTGTGCCGGAAAACAAAAGAATTCCGGTATGCCGCAACAAGAGGACGCCCGCAGGGCAGAAAAGGGAAAAGTATGAAGATCATTTTTTATGGCACCCGTGATTACGACCACCTGTATTTTGACGTTCTGGCCGCTGACCCGGACTATGGCTGCACCATCAAGTTCCTGGCGGCCAACCTGGACCCAGATACCGCCCAGCTGGCCGCGGGCGGCGATGCCGTCTGCGCCTTTGTCAACAGTGATTGCGGTGCCGAAACGCTGTCCGTGCTGGCCAAAGCGGGCATCAAGCTGCTGCTGATGCGCTGCGCGGGCTACAATAACGTGGACCTTGCCGCCGCCAAAGCCAACGGCATTACCGTTATGCGTGTGCCGGGCTACAGCCCGGAAGCCGTTGCCGAGCACGCCATGGCGTTGGCCCAGGCCGCAAACCGCCGCATCTGCAAGGCATATATCAAGGTGCGCAATAACAACTTTGCACTGGACGGCCTGTTGGGCCAAAACTTTTATGGCGCCTGCGCCGGCATTGTGGGCACCGGCCGCATTGGCGCCGCCATGGCGCGCATCTGCCACGGTTTTGGCATGAATGTGCTCTGCTATGACATGTACAAAAACCCCGAAGTGGAAAAGTTTGCCCGCTATGTTTCGCTGGAAGAACTGCTGCAGAAAGCCGACCTGGTCAGCTTGCACTGCCCGCTGACCGAGGGTACCCATCACATGATTAACAAGGATACCATCGCCATGATGAGGGATTCTGCCATCCTGGTCAACACCAGCCGCGGCGGCCTGATCGACACCGACGCCCTGATCGAAGCCCTGCGCGCCCGCAAGTTCGGCGGCGTGGGCCTGGATGTGTACGAGGATGAGGACGACCAGGTGTTCCAGGATTTCTCCGACGATGTGCTGGAAAACGAGGTGGTGCCGGTGCTGCTCAGCTTCCCCAATGTGGTCATTACCAGCCACCAGGCGTTCTTTACCCGCACGGCATTGCAGAGCATTGCGGCCATCACGCTGGAAAATGCCCGTGCCTTTGCCCGCGGTGAAGAACTGAAAAACGAGGTAAAAGCGTAAAAAACTATTATTTGTGTGCAAATGGGATACACTTGCCGCTATTGCACAAACAAAAATTTTCAAAAAATATTGTCAAATGCACTTTAGCGTGCTAATATAAATACCGGTGAAAGAAATAGAGGACCGCGCGCTTTCCGCCAGTTTCAAGGGGTCCGGCAGTGCGGCCGGAAGCGGAAAACAGCAGCCCACCAAAAAGGAGAGTGTATACCATGTCTATCAAAAATGCTTATCTGAACGAAGTGTACCAGGACCTTGCAAAGCGTAATGCTGAGCAGAAGGAATTCCTGCAGGCTGTTGAGGAAGTTCTCGAAAGCCTGGAGCCCGTTGTTGAGGCCCATCCTGAATATGAAAAGGCAAGCCTGATCGAGCGCCTGGTTGAGCCGGAGCGCATCATCATGTTCCGTGTGCCTTGGGTGGACGACGCCGGCAAGGTGCAGGTCAACCGCGGCTACCGTGTGCAGTTCAACTCTGCCATCGGCCCCTACAAGGGCGGCCTGCGCTTCCATTCTTCTGTCAACCTGTCCATCCTCAAGTTCCTGGGCTTTGAGCAGTGCTTCAAGAACAGCCTGACCAGCCTGCCCATGGGCGGCGGCAAGGGCGGTTCTGACTTTGACCCCCACGGCAAGAGCGATGCCGAAGTTATGCCCTTCTGCCAGAGCTTTATGACCGAGCTGTACCGCCACATTGGCCCCGACACCGACGTGCCCGCCGGCGACATCGGCACCGGCGGCCGTGAGATCGGCTTCATGTATGGCCAGTACAAGCGCATCCGCGACGAGTACTCCGGCATCCTGACCGGCAAGGGCATCCCGTTCGGCGGCTCTCTGGCCCGTACCGAGGCTACCGGCTACGGCCTGTGTTACTTCACCAAAGAACTGCTGGCTGACGCTGGCAAGACTTTGAGGGCCAGCGCGTGGTCATCTCCGGCTCCGGCAACGTTGCTACCTATGCAAACCAGAAAGCTACCCAGATGGGCGGCAAGGTTATCGCCATGAGCGACTCCAACGGCTACATCGTGGACGAGAACGGCATTGACTACAAGGTCATCAAGGAAATCAAGGAAGTCAAGCGTGCCCGCATCAAGACTTACCTGGATTACGTTCCCACCGCTAAGTACGTTGAGGGCAGCAAGGGCATCTGGACTGTTCCCTGCGATATCGCTCTGCCCTGCGCAACCCAGAACGAGCTGCAGCTGGAAGGTGCCGAGGCACTGGTTGCCAACGGCTGCTACGCTGTTGCCGAAGGTGCTAACATGCCTTCTACCCCGGAAGCAATCGCTTACCTGCAGAGCCACGGTATCCTGTTCGCTCCTGCTAAGGCAGCCAACGCCGGCGGCGTTGCTACTTCCGGCCTGGAAATGAGCCAGAACAGCCTGCGCCTCTCCTGGACCTTTGAAGAGGTTGACGAGCGCCTGCACAACATCATGGTCAACATCTACAAGAACGCTGCCGATGCAGCCGAGCGTTACGGCATGAAGGGCAACCTGGTTGCCGGTGCCAACATCGCAGGCTTCGAGAAGATCGCCAGCGCTATGATGAGCCAGGGTGTGGTTTGATTTTCCCCCACGCTTCAAACAGAATATAGCCTGAAATAACACACCGGGCCGCATGCAATATTACATGCGGTCCGGTGTTTATTATGTGCTTAAAAATTACTCAAAAATAAAAATCTCCTCAATCGGTGCTTCCACCGTGCGGGAAATATCCACAGTCAGCTGCGCTTTGGCGCAGTTTTCGGTGCAACGCTTGTCTATCAGCGCGTGGAACATTCTGCCCTCAAAAAAGAACCCGAAAAAGCCAAAGAACAAAAAGAATGCAAAGGGAAAACTTCCTCGGTCTGCGGGTAAACCCAGAACTCCAGCAACCCTAAAAAGCCCGGCAACCCTAAAAATCCAAGCCGCTTGCCGGGAATTTTCGCCATCCGTTTGCACCGGTGCGCGGCAGGTGCTATACTGTTTACAGAACCCATGCGAAAGGAAGTAGCAAACGCCATGAACGATGCAGAACTGGACAGCCTGATGGGAAAGGGGGCACCCGTATGACGACCGCACAGCGCCGGGAAGAAATTTTGGCCCTGCTTAACCAGGCCGATGCCCCCATTGCCGCCAAGGACCTGGCCGCGCGGTTTGGGGTCAGCCGCCAGGTGATCGTGCAGGACCTTGCCGTGATCCGGGCATCCCGGCCCAATATCATCTCCACCAACCGCGGCTATATCCTGCAGCAGCAGGAAACCGGCTGTCTGCGGGAGTTTAAGGTCCGCCACACCCCGGAGCAGGCCGGGCAGGAGTTGAACCTGATCGTGGACCACGGCGGCCGGGTGAAAAATATCAGCATCAGCCACCGCGTTTATGGGCGCATCACCGCGGAAATGGATATCCGCTCCCGCCAGGATGTGCAGGAGTTCTTGCAGGCATTGGCAGGCGGCGCTTCCACCGTGCTTTCCACCGCAACGGACGGCTACCACTACCACCTTGTGGAAGCCGCCACCCCCGACCGCCTGGATTTGATCGGCCAGGCATTGCAGGATGCCGGTTTCCTGGCCCCCCTGCAGCCGTGGGAAAAAGAAAAGTAAGGGCAACACCGCACAATTCCCGCCTTGCGGCTTAAGCACCGCTCCGGCAGCTGCGGCACGGCATCTGCGTTGCCAAAATGCTCGATAAGACATCCAGTATTATCTGCGCTTTTGGCTTGGCATCTGCCGCACCTCGCTCGCCGTATCGGCACTTAAATTATGCGGTATTGCCTAAGTAAAATAGAAAAGCGGCCGTTTGAGCTTTTGGGTTCAAACGGTCGCTTTATTTTGGGCTTTTTTCGCTGTAAGGGCTGTGTGGTTCGCCATCGGCAGGTTCAACATAGGTTATCAGGTCCTCGACCCGGCAGTGGAAAATCTGGCAGAAGTCGTCCAGCTTGGCCGTGGTAATGCCCTGCCCCTTGCGGATGCGGTCAATGGTGCCGCTGCTGATGTTGTAGTGGTTGATCAGTGTATAAGAGCTTTCCCCGCACCGCTTCATCGTTTCCCAGAATTTGTCGTATACAATCATGGTTACGCTTTTTCCTCGGCCCCAAAGCTATACCCCATATCGCGGTACAGAGCATAGGCTTTGCGCAGGAAATCTTCGGTCACGCAAAAGTATTCGGCAGCGTCGGCAAGGGTGTCGCCGCGGCGCAGGCGGGCGGCAAGTTCGGGGTAGGGGATGTGCTTGAGCACGGCGGCTTTGTCGGCCCGGTATTCGGCCTGCGCTTTGAGCTGGTAGGGCGAATACGGCAGATAGAACGCGCCGCTGGCAAAGTGTCCGTCCTCGTGGATCAGGGCGGTGCGCACCTCGGCGGAAGAATCAAACCGCGCGGTGTTGATGCCCACAATGCGCCCGTTCTGCAAAGAAAGGCAGCGCATGCTGCGCAGCGGGCATTCCGCCACGGTAATGCCTTCCCGGTCCATCTCGTCCAGTGTGGCTGCAAGGGTATATTTGAACATTCGTGCCCCTCCCGCAAGCGCAGGCCCGGCCAAAGGCGGCTTACTGCTTGCCCTGGTTGATCTCCGCACGCAGGCGGATCAGGGTGGCAATATCGGCCTTGTCCTCTTCGGTCAGGTAGCGCTTCAAGTTCTCATAAGCGGCAATGGGCTCATCGCGGATCAGGTCCGAAACGGCATCCGTCTGGTCCGGCTCGGTTTCCAGCGGTTCATCCCCGGCAAGCTGGGCGATGGTAACGCCAAAATACTCGGCAATGGGCCGCGCGTGCTTCAGCGTCAGCTGCTTGGTGCGGCCGGATGCCAGCTCCGACAGGGTGCTGCGCGGGATTTTCAGCGCGCGGCACATTTTGGTTACGTCAGTGCCGTCGCGGCGGCACAGCTCCTGGATGATATCATACATTCTGCTCATGGCGGGAGCCTCACTTTTACCTGCACTGCGCGGGGCAGAACCACGCAGTGATTAAATTCTGTTCCTGTATTCAGGATACCCCCGCCGCAAGGGAATGTCAAGCCTGCTGCTTACATTTTTGCCTTGGGTGTACCTGAAAAGGCGAAAATAAACGGTTTTTCGCAAGTGCAGTTTTGTGGCTTGCGCCTGCAAAACAGCCGTGATTTTTTTTCAGGTACACCCGAATACCCTCATTATACCACCAAAGGTAAGGGTGATAAACCGGACTTTGACGGGCACAAACGGAAAAAATATTGATTTGTGTTCCCAATTATGTTCAGGAAAGGGTATACCCCACACGGTAAATGGTCTGGATCTCCTGTTTCAGCCCCAGTTTGCGGCGCAAATGCTGGATATGTACATCCACCGTGCGGGTAATGCCGATGCAGGGGTAACCCCAGGCGGTATGCAGCAGGTCGCCGCGGCTTACAGCCTGGCCGCGGTGGTCAAACAGCACTTGCAGCAGGGCAAACTCCTGCGGGGTCAGGAGAATATCCTCCCCGTGGCGCGTAACGGCGCGTGCCTGCCAGTCAATATTCAAATCCTTGTAATGCGTTGCGGTATAAGTGCTGTGCATTCCCATACGATAACCTCCTTTGGCGGAAAATTTCAACTTTCTATAATATATAAACGAGGCATGTAACCAAGATGTTACAACTGTAAATGTAAAAGATTTATGTCTTTGAACAATGTTTTCAACTTTTCCACAGTGGAAACGGTGGGAAAATCTGTGAAAAACGTTGAAAACTCAGAGTTGCAAAATTGCGCAGGAATAGATGACGAAGTATCGTGTGATTATTTTGCAGAGATAGTGGAAAACTGACCGTAAACAGGAGGAATTATCCGCAAAAAAATGTGGTCAATGTTGAAAACTGCCCTGCGGCAGGGTGGGAAATGGGGAACTTTTGCGGGAAATGTTGTGCGCGGGAGGGAGACATGGGACGGTTGACGGGAAAATAAAGGGGGAGGGCGGGGCCACCTGACCCCGCCGGAACTTTGCCTGGTTGCAAGTGAAAGCTGGCGCAAGGAACAAGAAAAGAAAAAAGCATGTGCCCCATCCCTCAAAGATGTAAGCACATGCCTTTTTCTATTTCTATGGCAATACCGCATAATTCTAAGTGCCGATACGGCGAGCGAGGTGCGGCAGATGCTAAGCCAAAAGCGCAGATAATACTGGATGTCTTATCGAGCATTTTGGCAACGCAGATGCCGTGCCGCAGCCGCCGGAGCGGTGCTTAAGCCGTAAGGCGGGAATTGTGCGGTGTTGCCCTATAATTCTATTCTATCGCCATTAAAGTTTTTCGCCAGGACTTTTTTCAAAAAGGCCGCCAATCTCCCGTAAATAAAACCTCACATCTTCGGGAAGATAATGCGGATGGTGGTGCCGGTGCCGACGGTGGATTCCAGATCAATGCGCGCACCGTGCAGAACAGCGATATGCTTGACAATGGCGAGCCCCAGGCCTGTTCCGCCGGTCGCCTTGGAGCGGGATTTGTCCACTCGGTAAAAGCGCTCAAACACGCGGCTCTGGCTGTCCTGTGGGATGCCGATGCCATTGTCCTCCACGCAGAAATACGGGCAGCCGTCCGCATTGGTGCCGCAGCTCAGCTCCACATGGCCACCCGGCCGGTTGTAGCGGATGGCATTGTCGCACAGGTTGGTTACAAGCTCGGTCAACAGGTCGTGGCTGCCGCGCACCGTAACGGGCTGTACTTTTTGTATTGCAGCGTAATGTAGGCTTTGCGGGCGTTCACCGTCATGTTGGTGGCAACATCCTTTACCAGCACGCCAAGGTCCACCGGTACAAAATCGGCGGTGGGGCTGTTTTCCTGCTGCTTGCTCATGCCGTCCAGTTCCGAAAGCTGCAAAATATCCGATACCAGCGTGATCATGCGCTGGGCTTCCTTTGTGGATACGGTGGCCGAAGGTGGGAATGTCCTCCTGTTTTGCCATGCCGTTTTCAATCAGCTCTGCATAGCCGGAAATGCTTGTCAGCGGGGTTTTCAGCTCGTGGCTGACATTAGCGGTAAACTCCCGGCGGATGGTCTCATTGTCCTCCCGCAGCTTGCGGTCAGACTGTACCGTGTGCGCCAGCGGGATCAGCTCCTCATACGGCACATTGGCCTCGATGCAGTCCAGGTGCTCCGCCATTCGGGCGATGGGCTGCACCAGATGCTTGGTAATGACCTGCGCCAGCACCAGCGCCAGAATGATGATAAGGATGCACCCGGCCACCAGAACGGGCAGCACGCGGTTGTAGCTGCTCCACATGTTGCTGGTTTCGTCCGCCAGCCGCAAAACGCTTCCGTCCGTCAGGCGCACGGCATAATAATGGGTGTCGTACCCAAGGGTTGCACTGCGGCGCACGCTGGCACCAGTGCCCTCTGCCATAGCCTGCTGGATCTCTGGGCGGTTGGCATGGTTGGGCAAGGTGCTGGGATCAGCAGTGGCAGAATCGTACAAAACGGTGCCATCCTGGGCCACAAGGGTCAGACGCAGGCCGTCTGCATACTGGGCCAGCTGCTCTGGCTGTGGGTCGGCAGAATGCTCATACCCCACCGCAATAGCTTCCACCGTGCGGGAAAGGTCGGTGTCAAACTGCTCGGCAAAAGCGTGCTGGAACAGCAGCGCTGCCCCCACCACGCTGAGCAGGAGGGACAAAATACCCACAGCCATCAAAGTGGTGCGCAACAGGTGAGCCATGCTGCGCGGTGCAGTGATGTGGGCGGTTTCGGCGGTATCAGGCATCTTCCCCGGCCTCCGTGCCCTTGGCGGACAGTTTGTACCCCACCTTGCGCACGGTGCAGATCGCGTCCCCGGCGTGGCCCAGCTTTTTGGCGCAGGGTCCGCACGTGCATGTCAATGGTGCGGCTTTCCAACAGGTCGTCGGTATCCCACACGGCTTTCATGATGCGCTCGCGGGCCAGAACTTCTTCGGGATGCTCCAAAAAGAAATGCAGCAGCGAATATTCCTTAAAGGTCAGCTCCACCGGCTCACCGTCCACCGTAACGGTGCGGGCAACGTCATCCAGCGTGATGTCTCCAAACCGCAGGGTGGTGGTGCTGGCTGGTGCGGTGCTGGCGCGGCGCAGCACTGCCTTGACGCGGCTGATGAACTCCATAATGCCGAACGGCTTGCAGAGGTAATCGTCTGCACCGTGGTCCAGCCCTTTTACCACATCAATCTCGCTGGTTTTGGCTGTGACCATGATGACTGGTACGGTGCGGGTCGCGGCGGTCTCCCGCAGGCGGCCCAAAATCTGGTAGCCGTCCTCATCGGGCAGCATAACGTCCAGAATCACCAGGTCGGGCACGGTCTCCCGCACGGCAGCCCAGAAGGAAGCCCCGTCCTCAAACCCGCGGACGGTGTACTGGTTGGTTTGCAGAGCATACTGCTCCAGCTCACGGATGGATGCGTCATCTTCAACAATATAGATCATAAGATCCTCCAAACAAACAGGCCGAAACCTGCGATATGCCACAGGTTCCGGCCCATTTTACAGGGGAAAGCCCTGCGATAATTATTTTTTCTGCTCCGGTGCAGCGGCAGTTCCGCTGGGGCCGGGCTCAAAGGTATAGCGGCCGCGGTAGCGCTCATAGCGCTTTTCAAAACTGGGGCTTTCACCGTTTTTGATGTGGTTCAGGTATTCATGGGTATCAAAGCGGTCCTCCGATACTTCAATCATGGCAACGGCAATGTTGGAGCAGTGGTCCGCAATGCGCTCATAGTTGGTCAGCAGATCATCCAGCACAAAACCGTACTCAATGGTGCAGGCGCCGGCCTGCAGGCGGGCAATATGGCGGGTTTTGACTTCGCGCACCAGGCCGTCCACAACCTGCTCCAGCGGCTCGATCTTGCCGGCGGCGTAACAGTCGTTCTTCTGGAACGCATCCACGGTGCGGTTCACGATATCCTGAACGGCGGCCTCCAGAACGGAAAGATCGTCGATCGCTTCGTGGCTGAAGTGGATGGATTTTTCCTGAATTTCCTGCCCGGCCTTGAGCAGGTTGACCGAGTGGTCAGAGATGCGCTCCAGGTCATTGATGGTGTGCAGCAGGGTGTTGATGGTGCGGTTGTCCTCGCGGGAAAGTGCCTTGGCACTCAGCTTGACCAGATAGGTACCCAGAACGTCCTCGTAATGGTCCACAGCGTCTTCCTTGCGGTTCACCTCGTCGGCAATGGCTTCATCCCACTTGTGGGTCAGGGACATGGCCTGCAGCAGGGAGGTGCGGCAGATCTCGGCCATATCGCCGCCGGTCAGCATAGCGCGGCCAACGGCAACGGACGGGGTGGAAAGCAGGCGTTCGTCCAGCAGGGAATGCTGCTCGCCCGCCTGATCCTTGCTGTCCGGCACGGTCAGGATGGCCAGCTTTTCCAGCACGCGGTTGAACGGCAGCAGGATAGCGGTGGTCACAACGTTGAATATCGTGTGCACAATGGCAATGCCAAAGGTGTTGGCGGATTCGCTGTAGAACGAGAATCCCAACAGCGCATGCAGCCCATAAAAACCGCACAGGAACACCAGCGTGCCGATGAGGTTAAAGTACAGATGAACAAATGCGGTGCGCTTAGCATTTTTGTTGGCACCGGCAGAGGAGATCAGCGCGGTAACGGTGGTGCCGATGTTCTGGCCCATGATGATGGGAACCGCCGCCGCATAGGTGACGGCACCGGTGGAGGTGAGGGCCTGCAAAATACCCACCGAAGCGGAGGAAGACTGCAGCACAGCCGTCAGCACGGCACCGGCCAGCACGCCCAGAACCGGGTTTTTGAAGCTCAGAAACAGGTCCATGAACCAGGGCTCATCGGCCAGAGGACTCATGGCGGTGGACATGGTGTTCATACCGGCCATCAGGACGGAAAAGCCCACCATGATCTTGCCCACGCCGCTGCGGCGGTCCTTATCCTTGCCCAGCATATAAAGGAAGATGCCGATAAAGCCAAGGATGGGGGCCCACGCGTTGGGGTTCAGCATCTGGATGGCGAAGGAATCACCCTCCAGGCCTGAAAGCGAGAGCAGCCAGCCGGTAACGGTGGTACCGATGTTGGCGCCCATGATGACGCCGATGGCCTGGTGCAGCTCCATCAGGCCGGAGTTGACAAAGCCGACCGCCATAACGGTGGTGGCACCGCTGGACTGGATCACTGCAGTGATGACCATGCCCAGCAGCAGCCCGCGCACCGGGCTGGCCGTCATTTTGGAAAGGATGCCTTGCAGTTTGCTGCCAGCGGTCTGCTCAAGGGCTTTGCCCATGAGGTCCATGCCGTAAAGGAACATGGCAATACCGCCCATCAGCGTGAACACATTAAAAATGCTCATACAGGGGGTTACACTTCCATTTCTCTTTTGTTATGTTTTCATTGTTGGGTGCAGCCGCACCCGGAGCAAAACCGAATCAAATCGTTTTGCACATGCCCACAATGGCACGATACCGTTACCTATTATAATAGAAAACAGGGCTTTATGAACACCAAAAGCCAGTAAAAGAATTGTAAAGACTGTGTAAAATGTCGAATCAACGCAAGAAAACTGCTAAAATTGGCACATTGTAAAAATTTGGCGCATTGATTTTGGGCAACTTTACACAAACTTTGCAAAAGGAAAGTTTCCATTACCAAAGCTTTTACCCGGATTGTAAACTGCACTATGGTCGATACTGGGGAAACAGCGCGGTACAATAAATACGCACTCAGGAAGAACGAATAGGAAAACACGAACCCCTGAGCGAATGTGTGAGATAGAATAACAGATACAATTAAGGGAGAAGAAAGTTTATGTTAAAGCGTAATGTTTCCGTTGCAGTTGCTGCTGCTCTGGCTCTCAGCCTGGCCGCCTGTGGTTCCAGCCCGGCATCCTCCGCTGCTTCCAGCGAAGCAGTTCCCAGCGAGGCTGCTTCCAGTGAAGCCACTGCTGCACCGGATGCCGGCGATTTCGATGTCGATCAGGACATCACCGTGATTTCCCGTGAGGATGGCTCCGGCACCCGCGGCGCTTTCATCGAGCTGACCGGTGTGGAAGCCAAGAACGATGCAGGCGAAAAGGTTGACAACACCACCGAGGCGGCTGCCATCCAGAGCTCCACCAACGGCGTTCTGACCGCTGTTTCCAACGATGAGACCGCAATCGGCTACATCAGCCTGGGTTCTCTGAACAATGATGTCAAGGCTGTCACCGTGGAAGGCGTTGCCCCCAGCGCTGACACCGTGAAGGATGGTACTTACACCCTGGCTCGTCCGTTCAACATCGTTACGAACGGCGAAGCTGCCGACCCCGTTGCCGTGGACTTCATTGCTTACTGCATGAGCACCGACGGTCAGGCCCTGGCCACCGAGGAAGGTTACATCGGCGATGTTGGCGCTGATTACACCAGCACCCAGCCCGCAGGCAAGATCGTGGTTGGCGGTTCCTCCTCTGTTTCCCCGCTGATGGAAAAACTGATCGAAGCGTATAAGACCGTGAACCCCAACGCAACCCTGGAACTCCAGACCACCGACTCCACCACCGGCGTTTCCGGCGCACTGGATGGCACCTACACCATCGGTATGGCCAGCCGTGAGCTGAAAGATTCTGAGGTTGAGGGCGGCGCAAAGGCGACTGTCTTGGCAAAGGATGGCATTGCTGTTATCGTCAGCAACGACAACCCCATTGATAACCTGACCGTTGACCAGATCAAAGGCATCTACACCGGCGAGCTGACCACCTGGGCAGACGTTCAGTAATCCCCCTTTCTAAAAAAGACGGCTGTTGCGGCGGCAAAAGGCGGCAACGGCCGTTTTTGAAAGCCATCGGTATATAGTTCCTGAGCAAAGACAGGAGAGTATGGGAAAATGAAAACAACAACTTCGCACCTGAAAGAGATCGTCATGCAGGGTGTATTTACCGCCTGCGCGTGCATCTCCATTCTGGCCGTGGCGCTGATCTGCATCTTCTTATTTGCAAACGGCCTGCCCACCATTTTTGAGATCGGCCCCCTCAAGTTCCTGCTTGGCACCACCTGGAAACCCGGCAACAACCTGTACGGCATCCTGCCCATGATCCTGGGGAGCATCTATGTCACCGCAGGCGCGATCATTGTGGGGGTGCCCATTGGGCTGCTGACGGCCATCTATATGTCCCGCTTTGCATCGCCCCGTATCAACAAGGTGCTGTTGCCGGCGGTACAGCTGCTGGCCGGTATCCCCTCGGTCGTGTACGGCTTCTTCGGCATGATCGTTATGGTCCCGGCGGTGCAGGCTATGGTCAAATCGGACTTTTTCAAAACTGTGCTGCACGTGAAAAGCGGCAAGGGCATGAGCCTGTTTACCGCCAGCGTGCTGCTGGGCATCATGATTTTGCCCACCATCATCACGGTCAGCAAGACCAGCTTGGACGCCGTGCCCGAAAGCTACTACGAGGGCAGCCTGGCTCTGGGTGCTACCCATGAGCGCAGCGTGTTTTAGCGCGGTGCTGCCCGCCGCCAAAAAGCGGCGTAATGTCCGCTGTAATCCTGGGTGTTGGCCGCGCCATCGGCGAAACGATGGCCGTTGTGATGGTTGCCGGCAACCAGACCTGGATGCCTAAGGGCTTGTTCCAGGGGCTGCGCACGATGACCTCCAACATCGTCATCGAGATGGGTTACGCTGCAGACCTGCACCGCGAAGCGCTGATCGCAACCGGCGTTGTGTTGTTCGTTTTCATTCTGCTGATCAATCTCTGCTTTAGTTTGGTAAAGGGGGGCGAAAAGAATGGCTGATTTTGCTGCAACCGCCGGTAAAACCGATGATATGACCCACGCAAATGCGAAAATCGTTCCCCCGCCCGCCACGAAAACCGCATGGCGGCCCGCGCGTATGCCCTTGTCATGCGCTGGCTGGTGCGGCTGGCGGCCCTGATTACCGTGGCGATCCTTGTGTTCCTGATCGGCTATATCCTGGTCAACGGTATTCCCAACCTCAAGCCGTCCCTGTTTGAGTGGACCTATAATTCCGACAACGTATCCCTGATGCCCGCGCTTATCAATACCATTCTGATGACGGCGTTCTCGCTGGCCATTGCCACACCGCTGGGCATTTTTGCTGCGGTCTGGCTGGTGGAATACGCCAAACGCGGCAGCAAGCTGGTCAAGGTGGTGCGCATCACCACCGAAACGCTGCAGGGCATCCCCTCCATCGTATACGGTCTGTTCGGTATGCTGTTCTTTGTCATGCAGCTCAAATGGGGCTACAGCCTGATCGCCGGTGCCTTCACGCTGGCCATCATGGTGCTGCCGGTCATCATGCGCACCACCGAGGAAGCGCTACTTGCAGTGCCGGATTCTTACCGCGAGGGCAGCTTTGGCCTGGGGGCCGGCAAGCTGCGCACCGTATTCACCATTGTGCTGCCCAGCGCCATGCCGGGCATCCTATCCGGCGTGATTTTGGCAACGGGCCGCATTGTAGGCGAAACCGCGGCCCTGATCTACACGGCCAGCACCGTTGCCGCCGTGCCCGCCAGCGTGTTCAACTCCACACGTACCCTTGCCACCCATATGTATCTGCTTTCCAACGAGGGCCTGCATATCAATGAAACCTACGGCACTGCCGTGGTGCTGTTGATCCTGGTGCTGCTCATCAACAGCCTGTCCAGCTTTATTGCCGGCCGCCTTGCCAAAAAGTAATGCCGAAAGGAACTGCATGATGAATAAATTCGAAGTTAAAAACATGGACCTGTATTACGGCAGCTTCCATGCACTGAAAAATATCAATATTGCCATCCCCGAAAAAGAGATCACGGCGTTCATCGGTCCTTCCGGCTGCGGCAAGTCTACTTTCCTGAAGAGCCTGAACCGCATGAACGACCTGGTGGAAGGCTGCCGCATTTCCGGCGATATCCTGCTGGACGGTGTGGATATCTATAAGGATAAGATAGATGTCAATGTGCTGCGCAAGCGGGTTGGCATGGTGTTCCAGAAGCCGAACCCCTTCCCGATGAGCATTTACGATAACATCGCCTACGGTCCCCGCACCCACGGTGTGCGCAGTAAGGCGCAGCTGGATAAAATTGTGGAAAAAAGCCTGCGCGGCGCTGCCATCTGGGACGAAGTGAAGGACCGCCTGAACAAAAGCGCGCTGGGCATGTCCGGCGGCCAGCAGCAGCGTTTGTGCATTGCCCGCGCCCTGGCGGTGGAGCCGGAAGTTCTGCTGATGGACGAACCGACCTCCGCCCTGGACCCCATCTCCACCTTCAAGGTGGAAGAGCTGGCTCTGGAATTAAAGGACCGCTACACCATCGTAATCGTGACCCATAACATGCAGCAGGCCGCCCGTATTTCAGATAAGACGGCGTTCTTCCTGCTGGGTGAGCTGGTGGAAATGGGCGATACGGAACGCCTGTTCTCCACCCCTGTGGACAAGCGCACGGAAGATTATATTTCCGGCCGTTTTGGTTGATCGGAGGAGCAATACCATGCCTAGTGTGCGTAAATCTTATGATGAAGAGCTTTTGCAGCTGGATACCTTGCTGGCCCGCATGGGTCACGAAGCCGGTGCCGCCATTGAAAGCGCACTGACTGCCCTGCGCAATGATGATATTGAACTGGCCCGCAGCGTGGTTGCGCGGGACAGCCAGATCGACGCAAGCGAACACGAGATCGAACACCGCTGCCTGCAGCTGCTGCTGCGCCAGCAGCCGGTGGCTTCGGATCTGCGCAAGGTCAGTACAGCCCTGAAAATGGTAACGGATGTGGAGCGCATCGGCGACCAGGCTAGCGATATTGCGGAGCTGGTGCTGCACCTGCACGCCAAATCCACCGATGCCGTGGGCGTGCTGGAAGATATCCTGAAAATGGGCGATGATGTGCTGAAGATGGTCAAACGCTCCATTGCCGCCTATGTGCAGGTGGACCTTGCCGCCGCCGCGGAAGTGATTGCCCATGATGATGTCATCGACGCCGCGTTCAGGCGCATCAGCAGCGAAATTGCCCAGTACATTGCCGCCCACCCCACCGAAGCAGAGACCGCGCTGGATCTGTTTATGGTGACCAAATATCTGGAACGCCTTGGTGACCACGCCGTGAACGTGGCCGAATGGGTCGAATTCTTAAAGACCGGCGTTCACAAATCCCGCAAGATCGTGTGATCTTGCCCGGCGGTGTGTGAGGCCGCTCCAAGGTGAACCTGAAGCCAACGGCTTGGAATTTTGAATTTTCAGGTACACCCAATAACATTGCCATTCTCTTTTTTATGTTTTCCTATACCGCACCAAAGGGCCAGCACTGCACGCTGGCCCTTTGGTGTTTTTATGTGTAGACTGCTGGGAATGAAACCTGGCAGAAAAGTGGAAGAAGCAATGCAGAGTGTACATGTATTGAAAAATTCTATTTTATAACCCAAAAGCCCAAAGCGGCACGGTTCACTTAACCGGCAGCTTTGGGCTTTTGCTGTTTTATCAGAGAAAAAATTACGCGCTTACATCTTCAAACTGGCTGTTGTACAAATCGGCGTAGAACCCGCCAGCGGCCAACAGGTCGTCGTGGGTGCCCTGCTCCACAATGTCACCATCCCGCATGACTAAAATCAGGTCGGCGTCCTTGATGGTGGAAAGCCGGTGGGCAATCACAAAGCTGGTACGGCCGCGCATCAGGTTGTCCATGGCGGTCTGGATGCGCTGTTCGGTGCGGGTGTCCACACTGCTGGTGGCTTCGTCCAAAATCAAAATTTTGTTGTCCGCCAGAATGGCGCGGGCAATCGTCAGCAGCTGTTTTTGGCCCTGGCTCACGTTGGAAGCATCCTCGTTCAACTCCATCTGGTAGCCGCCGGGCAGCGTACGGATAAAGTGGTCGGCACAGGCGGCCTTGGCGGCGGCGATGACTTCCTCATCGGTGGCATCCAGGCGGCCATAGCGGATGTTTTCCATAATGGTGCCCTGGAACAGCCAGGTATCCTGCAATACCATGCCAAAGCCTTCGCGCAGGGCGCTGCGGTCAAAGTCCTTTACGTTGTGGCCGTCCAGCGTAATGGCGCCGGAGTTGACATCGTAAAAACGCATCAGCAGCTTGACCATGGTGGTTTTGCCTGCGCCGGTGGGGCCGACAATGGCAACTTTCTGGCCGGGTTTTACATCGCAGCTGAAATCCCGGATAACAGTCTTTTCCGGCGTGTAGCCAAACTTGACATGGTCAAAGGTGACCTGGCCGTCAATGCAGGCGGGGTCTGCCCGGCGGGCGGGGTCAGCGTTCTGTTCTTCTTCCGGCTCACCCAAAAATTCAAACACGCGCTCCGAAGCCGCCGCCATACTTTGCAGCATGTTGCTGACCTGGGCCAGCTGCTGGATGGGCTGGGTGAAGTTGCGCACATACTGGATGAACGCCTGGATGTCACCAATGGTGATGATGCCGCGCGCGGCAAAAATGCTGCCGGAAACGGCCACTGCTACATAGCCCAGGTTGCCCACAAAGGTCATGATGGGCTGCATCAGGCCGGAAAGGAACTGGCTTTTCCAGGCGGATTCAAACAGGCGGTTGTTGGCTTCGTCAAAATCATTCAGAACGGCATCTTCGCGGTTGAACGCTTTGACCACATTGTGGCCGGAATATACTTCCTCCACCTGGCCGTTCACGGAGCCCAGAACTTTTTGCTGGGCGCGAAAATATTTCTGGCTGAACCTGACCACCAACAGCACCAGCGCCATCGAGACCGGCAGGATCAAAATGGCAATCAGCGTCATCGCGGGGCTGATGGTCAGCATCATGATGAGCACGCCGATCATGGTGGTAATGCTGGTAATCAGCTGGGTAATGCTCTGGTTCAGGCTCTGGCCCAGGGTGTCCACATCGTTGGTAATGCGGGAAAGTACCTCGCCCACGGTGCGCTTTTCAAAATAGGCAAGGGGCAGGCGGTTGATCTTTTCGCTGATCTGGCGGCGGAAGTCATAACACATCTTCTGCGAAAGCCCGCTCATGATCCAGCTCTGGCAGAAACTGAACGCAGCGGAAACCAGATACATGACCAGCAGGGATCAGCAGGATTTTGCCGATATAGCCAAAGTCAATGCTGCCGGTGCCCGCAGCTTGGCCACCCAGCCGGTGGCCAGGGCAGTGGTGGCTTTGGCCAGCACCTTGGGACCTGCAATATTAAAAATCGTGGAAAGAACGGCAAAAACAATCACGGCAATCAGGCGGAACTTGTAGTGCCCCAGCTCTGCCAGCAGGCTGCGCATGGTGCCCTTAAAGTCTTTTTGCCTTTTGGGTCGTCATTCGTCCGGGATGCGGCATCAGGCTTCCCCTCCTTTCAGGTCCAGCTCTTTGTTGCTCAGCTGGCTGCGGGCAATTTCCTGGTAAGCCGGGCAGCTTTCCATCAGCTGGGCGTGGGTGCCCTTGCCCACAATGCGGCCATCTTCCAGAACCAAAATCTGGTTGGCGTGCAGCACAGTGGAAATGCGCTGTGCCACAATAATCACGGTGGCGTCGCCGGTTTCGGCTTTCAGCGCGCGGCGCAGGGCAACATCAGTCTTGTAATCAAGCGCGGAGAAGCTGTCATCAAACAGGTAGATCTTCGGGTGTTTGGCAATGGCGCGGGCGATGGAAAGCCGCTGCTTCTGCCCGCCGGAAACGTTGGTGCCGCCCTGGGCAATGGGGCTTTCGTACCCCTCCGGCTTGGCGGAGATGAACTCTTCCGCCTGGGCAATGCGGGCGGCGGTGCGCACATCGGCATCGGTGATATTCTCGCCGCCGAATTTCAGGTTGGAATCAATCGTGCCGCTGAACAGTACGCCCTTTTGCGGCACATAACCCAAAAGGCCGCGCAGGGTGCTCTGTGGCATCTGGCGCACATCCACGCCGTCTATCGTCACGCTGCCGCCGGTCACATCATAAAAACGGGTGATCAAATGCAGCAAACTGGTTTTACCGCAGCCGGTGGAGCCGATAATGGCCGTGGTCTGGCCGGGTTTGGCGACAAAATCAATATCGTGCAGGGCGTCCTCGCTGGAACCGGGGTAGGTAAAGTTGACATGATGGAATGCGACTTCGCCATTCCAGTGGTGCTGATTGAGGTCAGCGGGGATGGCTTCCGGCACCGGGTCATGGATGGCCGGCTCGGTGGTCAGCACTTCGTCAATGCGGTCCGCGGCAACGCCGGCACGGGGCAGCATCACGGCAACCATCGTCAGCATCAGGAAGGACATCACGATCTGCATCGTGTAGGTGATAAAGGCGATCATGCTGCCCACCTGCATGGTGCCGGCATCAATCTGTTTGCCGCCGAACCAGACGATCAGCAGGGAAGTGCCGTTCATAATCAGGGTCATAAAGGGCATCATGGCGGCCATTACCCGGTTGGTGAACAGCTGGGTGCGCATCAGGTCGGTGTTGGCGGCGTCAAAGCGTGCTTCCTCGTGCTGTTCGCGGCTGAATGCGCGGATGGGCATAATGCCGGTCAAAATCTCGCGGGATACCAGGTTCAGCCGGTCCACCAGCTTTTGCATGATCCTGAACTTGGGCATGGCAAACTGCATCAATATCGTAATCAGCGCCAGCAGCAAAGCGACGGCCAGCACAATGATCCAGGTCAGGCTGGAACCCGCCTGCGCCACATGGATGATGCCGCCAATGCCAAGGATGGGGGGGCATACGCCACCATGCGCAGCAAAATTACGCAGGTCATCTGGATCTGCTGTACATCGTTGGTGGTGCGGGTGATGAGGGATGCGGTGGAAAACTTGTCCGTTTCAGAGGCAGAAAAGCTGACCACCCGGCGGAACACACCGCGGCGCAGATCCCGCGCAATGGCAGCCGCCACGCGGGAAGCAAGCAGCCCCACCAGAACCGCGGCGGCAACCATCAACAGGGTCAGCCCCAGCATCCGGCCGCCGGTCTGCATCAAATAGTTCATCTGTACCGCATCGCTGATGCCAAGGGCCTGATATTCCAGCCCCACCAGCAGCACTGCCTGGGCTGAAAGCCCGCTCAACTCACTTTCGCCGACCTGACCCATGGCTGCGGCCAGCTGGGCCTGTACGGCATCCCGGCTGAAACCGGGCATCTGGGTCATGGCCACAAACTGGGCGGTAACGGTATCCAGCGCGGCGGCATCCGGGGCGTTGCCCTCCCCGGCTGCCTGAGCGGAAGCCAGATAGAGCACAATATCCGGGGTGGAAAATACCTCCGCCAGCGTATCCCGGTCCGCATCGGCCCGCAGCAGGCGGACCGTATAGGGGGGATGCGAGCTTTTTCTGTAAGCTGGTAGCGGAGGAGAGTGCGTTGTCGGTGCCGCCCGGCTGGGTGTAAGCGGCTTCCACCGCGGCGGCGTCCGTGTCCGTCATCAGCAGCTCCAGCACCTGCAGGGTGGAATCCCGCACTACTTCTGGCACAGCGTCCGCAATGCCGGACTGTTGGATGCCGGTATCCACAATTTTGCTGGTGTAGTCCGGCAAGGTCAAATCGCCGTATGCCTGCACCAACAGCAGGGCAATAATAACAAGGCAGGCCGCCCAGTGTTTGGCCAGATGTTTGAAAATTTTTGTCATGGCATCTTCTCCTTTTCGGCCAGCAGCTTTTCGTTCTGGCGCTCAATGGCCTGCAGCAGGGTTTCGGCATCCTTTGCAAACTGCTGGCAAAATTCTTCGCCCAGGTCATCCATAATGCCGGTGATGTAATCATTCAGACGGCTTTCGCAGATCAGGCGGGATTCCTCCCCTTTTGGGGTGATGCGCACCAGAGTGCGGCGGCGGTCATTGGGATCGGTCTGGCGCTGGGCCAGGCCACCCTTGCTCCAGTGTGCGCAGTCCGCGGGGAAATCGCTGGCAGCGGCTGCTTGAAAAATCTCCGCCAGGTCCGAAACATACACGGCACCATCCTGGCCGCGCACCTCAATGGCGTGGTTCAGCCCTTCCAGAATGCCAAGATGCAGCTTGGGGGCGTTGGCAAGGCTTAAAGACGCCCGCGGCGCACAGACTTTTTCAGCCGGTCAAGATAGCGCATCACGGCTTTGCTACGCTGGTCACCAATATGTCCCTCCATAAAGGTTCTCCTTTCTGTTACTATATGTAAATAGTTGTCATATGTTAAGCGTATGGAAACAGTATAGCCCCGCAGCCGAAAAAAGCAACGGCTGCGGGGCTGTGTTTTAAATTTGTTTACAAACTACTTATAAATCAAAGTCACCGGTAAACAGCTGCACCCAGTAGGGGTGGCCGTCCACCATGGTGTAGCCAACGCCGATGCAGTCAAAGTTTTCGCTCAGAATGTTGGCGCGGTGGCCGGAGCTGTTCATCCAGTCGTTCATCACGATCTCCGGGGTTCTCTGGCCCATGGCAATGTTTTCGCCGGCATAGCCATAGTCAATGCCCAGGTGCCACAAAATGGTAAAGCATTCAGAACCGTTGGGGCGGGTGTGGCTGTATCGCTGGGAAAGCTCCCTGGCGCGGGCTGCTGCGGCAACCATCAGACGGTCGTCCTTGACCAGGGGCTGCAATCCGCGGGAGGTGCGCTCCTGGTTGACCAGCTCGATCACGCGGTCTGCCATGGCTTCCTCGCTGGTCGTAATGCTGGCCTGCATCACGCCGGTATCAACATCAAAAAGGTACAGATTGCCGTCGATCGTCACAATGCCTTTGGCCATGGTGCCGTACACCTGGTCAAAGTAATAGGTGCCGTCATTGTTGGTATCCCAGCCTTTTACCATGTGGCCGTTGGCGTCATACCGCACCCACTTGCCGGTGCCGTCTGCGTTTTCGGCCCAGTCGCCGGCTTCGGATTCCTGGTATACATCCTTGCTGACGGCTTTAGCACCCTGCTGCACGTTATCCAGCCAGTACCAGGCATCGGAGGCCGGATCATAGATTTCTTTGCCGCGGTAGGCTGCATTATTGGGATCATAACCCTGGCGCTTGCCAGCCTCGTACCAGTAATCTTTGCCGTCCATGCTGTGCCACATCAGGTTGCAGCCAATGCCGGTGGTGGTATCAAAGCTGCAGGGCAGGTTGTCCACCATAATATCGCCCTTGGCCATGGCGCCGGTGATCAGGTCAAAGTAATAGGTGCCGTCATCGTTGGTATCCCAACCTTTAATCATATGGCCGTTTGCATCGTAGCGCACCCATTTGCCGCCGTTGGATTCCTGGTAGACATCCTTATTGACGGCTTTTGCGCCGCCCTGGTCGGCGTCCAGCCAGTACCAGGCGTCGGAATCGGGGTCATAAATTTCCTTGCCGCGGCCGGTGGTACCCTGTTTCACGCCGTTCTCGTACCAGTAATCCTTGCCGTTCACAGTTTTCCAACCGGTGTAGGTGGAAACACTGTCGGCGGTTTCCGGCGTGGCGGTCTCTTCCGCCAAAGCGGGCAGTGCAGCAGCACTGCACAGCAATACGGCGGTCAGAACGGCCGCGCAGCGAAAACGAAATTGCATGGGATATTCCTCCTGCATGTACTTCTTTTATGGCAATACCGCATAATTCTAAGTGCCGATACGGCGAGAATTGTGCGGTGTTGCCATAGATGTGTTGATCGGAATATTTCAATTCTCTTTTGCGGGGTTCGGGGATGCCTTGATTACGCCAAGGCCCAAATCACTGGATAGCGGCGCGCAGTATTTCCAGCAGCGGGGTGATCATCCCGGCTGCAGCGGGACCGCCAAAGTTCACGATGCCGCGCAGCGGCATGGAATCCAGCATCTGAGCTACGGCTTCGCTGCTGGCAATCTCGCTGCCGCCTGCGTTGCCGCCGGTCAGGGCATTGCCCGCCTGTGCCAGCACCTGCTGAATAATGCCAGCTGTGCGGTCATCCTTGGAAAGCTCGCCGATGGTGGTGTTTTCGTCAATCACGAACGGGCGGCGGCGCGGGGTGCTGAACCGCACGCTGAGCGTTGCGTGGATATCCCGGCTGGAATGGCCCAGCAAAATCTTGTACTCGCCTGGGGCGGCGTACCAGCTGCCCAGCGTTTCGTCATAGTAGCTCAAATCCTGCGCGGTCAGGGTGAACTCTACCTGCTTTTCCTCGCCAGGTTCCAGCTTGACCTTCACGAACTTGCGCAGCTCCTTGGGCGGGCGGCCGGTGGTGCCGGTGCAGTCTGCCACATACAGCTGCACAACTTCCTTGCCGGGCATCATGCCAACATTCTTCACGCTCACCCGTACCCGCACGCTGTCGCCCTCGGCAAACTCGTCCGCCGTCAGCTGGGCATTGCGGTACACAAACCCTGTGTAGGAAAGCCCGTGCCCAAACGGCCACAGCACCGGCATCTTGCGGGCATCGTACCAGCGGTAGCCGACATACACGCCCTCGCGGTATTCCACATGGCGGCCGTCACCGGGGAAGTCGAGATAACACGGGGTATCTTCCAGCCGCAGGGGCCAGGTTTCCGGCAGGCGGCCGCTGGGGTTGGCATCGCCCCACAGCAGGGCGTCCGCCGCAGCGCCAACACCTTCGCCGCCCAGATACATGCACAGCACGGCGTTCACATCGTTGGCCCAGGGGCATTCCACCGGGGAACCGGTGTGCAGCGCCACAACAGTGTTTTTCTGCACGGCGGCCACGCGGGCAATCAGGTTGTTCTGGCTTTCCGGCAGGCGCATATGGCTGCGGTCAAAGCCTTCGCTTTCAAAAGATTCCGGCAGGCCCGCAAAGATCACCGCCGCGTCAGCTTCCGCTGCGGCGGAAACCGCGCGCAGGAACTCTTCCTCCTCCCGCTGGTCCAGATCAGCGGGGGAATCCCTCCACATAGCTCACCCGGCGGCCATGGCTTTCGGCCATTTCCAGCGCGCTGTCCACCCTGATGGTGTTGATGTGGCTGGAGCCGCCGCCCTGATAGCGCGGCGTTTTGGCAAAGCCGCCGATGTATACTACCTTGCTGCCCTTTTTCAGCGGCAGCACACCGCGGTTCTGCAAAAGCACGGCGCATTCCTTGGCCAGCTCTGCGGCGATGGTGTGGTCGCCTTTCAGGTCCAGCTCCGGGGCCGGGGCGGCAGCTTCGTCCGCCGCGCGGAACACAATGTTCAAAATGCGGATCACAGCCTTGTCCAGCGCGGCTTCGCTCAAGGTGCCGGCTTTAACGGCGGCCACGATCTTGGCGTCATTGACACCGCCGGAACCGGGCATTTCCAGGTCAAGCCCAGCCGCAACACCTTTTACACGGTCAGCTACAGCGCCCCAGTCGGACATCACAAAGCCCTTAAAGTTCCACTCGGTGCGCAGGATATCGGTCAGCAGCATGCGGCTTTCGCTGGCAAATACATCGTTCACGCGGTTGTAGCTGCACATCACCGTCCAGGGCTGGGATTTCTTGACGGCGGTTTCAAATGCAGGCAGGTAAATTTCGCGCAGCGTACGCTCCGTCATGTCGGACGATGCGCTCATGCGGCGGTACTCCTGGCTGTTGGCGGCAAAATGCTTGATGGAGGTACCAACCCCCTGGCTCTGTACGCCATTGATGTACCCGGCGGCCAGCTCACCGGCCAGCATCGGGTCTTCGGAGTAATATTCAAAGTTGCGGCCGCACAGCGGGCTGCGCTTGATGTTTATGGCAGGCCCCAGCACAACGCCAACGCCGAACGCGCGGGCTTCCCGCCCGATGGCCGCACCCTCCCGGCGGGCCAGGTCGGGGTCAAAGCTGGCGGCAACGGAGCACCCGGCGGGGAAGCAGACCGCTTTGCGGCTGTGGTTGGGGTCGTCCCGCTCCGGGTCCTGGGTGCGCAGGCCGTGCGGGCCGTCCGAGACCATCAGGGTGGGAATGCCCAGGCGTTCCACGGTTTTGGTGTGCCAGAAATCCGCGCCGGAGCAAAGCCCGGCCTTTTCTTCCAGCGTGAGCTGGGCAACCAGTTCGGGAATGTTGTGTTCCATCAAAAAGTCATCCTCCTTTTGTCCACCAGCTGCGGGTGGGGGCAAGGGCAGGTGGCGGTTGTTCGGGCAGTGGAAACGTGCCGGATACACCGTTCCGCCCACGCTGCCTCCGGGGTGTGCCAAAATGGACACACACCCCCATATTGTGTATCATTATACACCACTTTGCACGCGAAAAGATAGCCTTTTTATTAAAAAATGTAAAGTCTGAAAACTTTTTCTGTGCAGGATGTTGGTGCGTCTGGCATTGTATTTCTCCTCTGTTTCGTGTAAAATTTAAAATCAGGATATACAGCGGCAAAAACGTTTTTTTGGCTGTATTCCAGGGAGGAAAAAATGAAAAAAGATAAACGGATTTTGGCCCTTGTTTTGGCGGCGGCCATGATGGGCACCACTGCGCTTCCGGTTTGGGCCCAGACCCCGGAAACGGCGGACAGCAGCGTGGTGGAAGTGGAAGGCACGCTGGAAAACATCATAGCTGCCCGTGAAGCACTGGCTGCGCAGCCGGCAACGCTGGCGGAGGATGACAACAACATTCAGGCGGCGCAGACGATCGTGGAGCGCGTGGCCAATGCCGTAAAGAACCATACGGAAACAGCAGAGAAAGTAAATATCAAAGACCTGAACTTGGATAAAGATCTGGTGCTTTCCACCCTGGCTGACCTGAATGCGCGTGTGGAAGGCGGCGAGGCCATCAGCAAATTGTCCTGCTATTATAGCAGAGATACCGGGCTGGCGGTGGCAATCGGCCTTGAATACTGCACGGCGCAGGATGTTGCCGCCATGCAGGTAAAGCTGGACCAGCTGGTGGACCAGGCCAACACCCTGTGCCAGACGGATCTGGAAAAGGTGTTCTATGTGCATGAATAGCTGATGCAGAACATTGCCTATGACCGGGAACACCTTAGTGATAATGTGCAGGACGACCACAACCTGCGCGGCGCCCTGCTGGAAGGGACTGCCGTCTGTGACGGTTACGCCAAAACGTATGCCCTTACCCTGCGCAAGCTGGGATTACCGGTGTGCTGGTAACCAGTAAAGATATCGGCCATGCGTGGAACATGGTCGAGCTGGACGGGAACTGGTACCAGGTGGACTGCACCTGGGATGACCCGGTGGACGGTTCGGATCAGCTGGGATATTGCATGCATAAACACCTGCTGTGTACCACAGAGGAGATGAACACCAACCATAACGATGACGGCGATGACAGCGTTGCCTTTGACCTTGAAAACCTTGGCACGCAGAACATCGTGAACCTGGCCACGGGACGATACCTATGAAAACACCTGGTGGAAAGACAAAAAGAGTGCAATCTTCCCATGCGGGGGCGACTGGTACTATGCGTCCGGCGAACGCCTTTTCTGGCGTGATGACCTGGGCGACTGTGATTCCAACCTGGCGCATGAAGATGATTCGGGTGTGGTTGCCGGCAGTATTGCGCTGGACGGAACGCTGCTGGTCGCCACGGACAAACAAGCGTGTGAGCAGAGCAGCTGGATCAAACAATATGAACTGGATCCGGCCAGCCATGAAGTGACCGAGAAAAAGAAGGAAAGTCTCCAAAGCATCGGCATTGCGGCCCAGTGGGATGGCATTTATTATGCCGTAAGCCAGCAGGAATACCACCAGGATGTGCGCCAGTATATCAAGACAAGGGATATCCCAGTCCCCACAGCAACCCCGACTGCTGTACCTACCGCAACGCCTACCGCAGCGCCTACCGCAACGCCTACCGCAACACCTACCGCGACCCCCACTGCAACGCCGGTCAAGCCTACGGCTACCCCCACTGCAACGCCGGTCAAGCCGACTGCTACACCTACCGCTACCCCTGTGAACCCCACCGCAACCCCTGCCAGCGGCTATACCGGTTGGAAAACCGTGAACGGCAAGGACTACTGGTACGAAAACGGCGTAAAGCAGGGCACCACTGGCCGCGGCAAGGAAATTTATGACCCCGATTCCGACGCCTGGTACTGGCTGGACGCCAACCGGGGCGGCGCAAAAGCCGTCAGCAAGGATGTCTACCAGGAATCCAACGGCGGCAAATGGGTGCGCTATGATGCCAACGGCCATATGATCAAAGGGTGGGATACCAACGATGACGGTACCTATTACTTTGACCTTGTCACCGGTGCCATGACCAAGGGTGATGCAACGATCGACGGCCTGCCCTGCTGCTTTGATACGGTGACCGGTATTGGCCTGAACTGCGCATGGAAGCGCATAAACGGCAAAGATTACTGGTACGAGGGCGGCAAGTGCCAGGGCTATGACCCCAACAATGCAGCCTACCGCGGCAAAGAAATTTACGACCCCGCCAGCAACGGCTGGTACTGGCTGGATAACGTGCAGCAGGGTGCAAAAGCCGTCAGCAAGGATGTCTATCAGGAATCCAGCGGCGGAAAATGGGTGCGGTATGATGCCAACGGCCAGATGATCAAAGGCTGGAACACCAATGCCGATGGTACTTATTACTTCGATCCCATCACCGGTGCCATGGCCAAAGGTACAACCACCATTGACGGTATGACCCATTATTTTGACCCCGCAACCGGCGTAAAACGGTAACAAAAAGCCATAAGGCAATACCGCATAATTCTAAGTGCCGATACGGCGAGCGAGGTGCCGCAGCCGTCGGAGCGGTGCTTAAGCCGTAAGGCGGGAATTGTGCGGTGTTGCCATAACAAAACCCGATAAAGCCAAACGAAAAATGCGCGGAACCTTTTTGCAGGTTTCGCGCATTTTTGCTGGCGGCGGCATCATACAATAGGGATGCAAATTCACCGCCTGCCGCGCCCGGCGGGCGGTATGGGAGGGTATTCCATTGTTATTGATGACCGAAACCAATCTTGATGTGTTCCACGCGCAGCTGCTTGCCCCGCAGGATGCACCTGCAATGGATCAGCTGTGCGCCGCCTGCGGCACCCCCGGCGGCCCCGATACCGCCGCGCTGCTGCAGACCAATGCCGTTCTGGGGGACTATGCCGGAACCGACACGTTGCAGGCCGCCATGGGCATGCTGCCCATGTTTGGCCAAAGCCGTCTGGCGCTCGCGCTGCGCGCAGCTGGCTTTGGGGCGGACGGCCAGGGCATTGTGCTGGCACCGCCCGCCTTTACCGCGCAGTACCTGCCGGTGCGGCGCTTTTTGACCATGGCGCTGGGGCTGGCCAAACAGCGCTGCGCCAGCTACCATATCTGGGCCGCCCTGCCGCTGACCCCCACCCCGGACGGCGAGGAACTATGCGCCCAATATTTGGCATCTGGCCTTACCCTGCGCGCCGTGGTGCCGCTGGACAGCCAGCAGCTGCTGGTGTTTGCGGCCCACACCCCGGTGGGCCGCGGCAGCACGGTGCGCCGCGTACACTTGCAGGACCCCGCCCTGCCGCGCCTTTTGGAGCGCGGCGGCGCCGTGGCAGATTTTGGCTGGGATAAACAGGGCCTTGTCCTCAGCGTGCGGAGAATGGAATAAGGAAACAGATGCTTGCCGAAGATTTTTGTAAAGGCAATCCTCCGGAGCGGTCAAGACCGTTCCCCACAGCACATGTTGAAGTTGCATACAAACATTGAAAATGCGGGTAGGACGCGATGCCCGCTGTCCCATATGACGGGTCTTTCTCAATATTTCCCCCCCGGGATCATGCAAAAACCAAAGGCAACACCGCACAATTCCCGCCTTGCGGCTTAAGCACCGCTCCGGCGGCTGCGGCACGGCATCTGCGTTGCCAAAATGCTCGATAAGACATCTAGTATTATCTGCGCTTTTGGCCTAGCAGCTGCCGCACCTCGCTCGCCGTATCGGCACTTAGAATTATGCGGTATTGCCCAAAACCATAAAAAGGCAGTGCTGTCCTTTGCCTGGCAGCACTGCCTTATTTATTATCTCCCTGTAAGCTCCTTCACAACATCCGCAAGATCCGTTAAAATATCATGTGGCAGCATTGTCAGCTGGCTGGTACGGGCGGCGCAGCGGTCCGCAGCGGCGCCATGCAGCCATACCGCGCAGGCTGCGGCGTCAAAGGGCGCTAACCCCTGGGCCAGCAGGGCAGCCAGCATCCCAGCCAGTACATCCCCGCTGCCGCCGCGGGCCAGGCCGGGATTTCCGGTGGGGTTGTGCAGCATCTCGCGCCCCGGTGCGGCAATCAGCGTGCCGGAACCTTTCAGCACCGCAACGCAGCCATACCGCTCCGCCAGCTCCTGCGCGGCGGCGGGGCGGTCAGTCTGGATCTGCGCCACGCTGCACCCCAGCAGGCGGGGCTGCCTCGCCAGGGTGCGGGGTCAGCACGGTATTGGTGGGCAAAAGCGGGAACTGCCCCAGCTCCCCGGCAGCCAGTGCATTCAGGGCGTCCGCATCCAGCACGGCGGCTTTCCACTTGGCATCCGCCGTCAGAAGGGCGTTCAAGATACGTGCCGCACTGGGGCCAAGCCCCGGCCCAGCCAGCAGGACCGCAGGCTTTTCCGTAAAAGCGCTGGCGCACGGCGGCGGCATCTGCGGCCAGAATCCCGCCGTCCGCGTCGGTGCGGCAGGGCAGGGCACAGCATTCCGGCGTGCGGGTCAGCACCAACTGGATCACCGGCTCCACGCTGGCAAGGTACACCAGCCCGGCCCCGGTGCGCAGCGCACCCTCCACACAAAGGGCGGCAGCCCCCCGGTAAGCAAGGCTGCCCGCTGCGGCAGCCACACTGCCGTAATTGCCCTTGTTGCTCTGCGCCCTGCGCTGCGGCAGCAGGGCGGCGATCTTGTGTTGATTCAGCTCATGCATCAGCGGTTTCCCCCTTTACGTTTTGGCGTAAAAGATGTATAGTAAAAAGTATCTAAGGTATATCTGAAAGCAAAGAAAATGACGGATATTTCGCAAACACAAGCAGGATGTAAGGCAAAGAGCTGCGGGAATCCTTTGCGGCTTCCAAGGCTTTTTAACGCAAAATCCGGCTGTGTTTGTAGAAATAAACTGAATTTTCGACTTTTCAGATACACCCTAACAGGATGGTTCCATATCTTTTATTATAAAGCATTTCACGATAAAACGAAAGGGGCGGCACCATGGTACCGGAACTGGAACGGCTGATCCAAGCACATCAGAACATCGTGTTTTTTGGCGGCGCAGGGGTTTCGACGGAAAGCGGCATCCCAGATTTTCGCTCGGTGGACGGGCTCTACCACCAAAAATTCAAGTACCCGCCCGAAACCATGCTGTCCCACACATTTTATGAGCAGCACACCGCAGAATTTTTTGATTTCTATCGCCAAAAGCTCATTGTGCATGGGGCCAAGCCTAATGCTGCCCACCTGCGGCTGGCCAAACTGGAGCGGGAAGGTAAACTAAAAGCCGTTGTCACCCAGAATATTGACGGCCTGCACCAGGCAGCGGGCAGCAAAACCGTGTATGAGCTGCACGGTTCCACCTTTGCGCAACTACTGCACCCGCTGCGGCGAGTTCTACCCCGTCAGCTTTATCGAGGAAGCCGGCGGCAAGGGGGACGGTGTGCCCCGCTGCACGGACTGCGGCGGCATTGTAAAACCGGATGTGGTCCTGTATGAGGAGGGCCTGGACGAAGCTACCATTGAGGGTGCGGTGAGCGCCATCCGCAGGGCGGATATGCTGATCGTGGGCGGCACCAGCCTGGCCGTTTACCCGGCGGCGGGGCTGATCCGCTATTTCCGCGGGGATGACCTGGTGGTCATCAACAAGCAGCCCACCCCGGCGGACGGTATGGCAACCCTGCTGGTAAACAAGCCCATCGGCCAGGCACTGAGTGAGACCGAGGGGGGAAGGAGGGGCAATTTGTCGCTGAAAGAAAATTGTCATAAAAGTGTAAAACCTTACAAAAACGCTTGCAAAAAATTTGCTGCTTTCTGGTATGATAAGAGTTGACGGCAGAGCGCGGGAAAGTGCCGCATGCCGCATGTGGGTTTTTGCGATTGATAACATAGAGGGGGTTCTTGTATGGCAAACGCATTGACTGATTTTATCCGCAAACGGGATTTTCTTGTCTGTATGGATTCTGACGGCTGCGTCATGGATACGGTGCGCATCAAGCATTGCTCGGTGTTCTGCCCAGAGCTGATCCGTGTGTTTGGCCTGGAAGCCCACACTGATTTTATTACCACCGCGTGGGAAGAGATCAACCTGAACAGCATCACCCGCGGGATTTCCCGCTTTGAAAGTGCGGTGCTGATTTTTGACCGCCTGAAAAACCGTGGCATCGATGTTCCCGGCAGTGAAGATATCGCCGCGTGGGTTTCCACCGCATCGGAACTTTCCACCGCAAGCCTGCAGCAGGAAGTTCTGCGCAGCGGCAGCCTGGCCCTGCGCAAGCTGCAGGAGTGGAATAACGCCTGCAACCGCCGCATTCAGGCCCTGGAACCTACCTTTAAGCCGTTCCCCGGCGTGGAATACAGCCTGCATCAGCTGCACACCGTGGCCGATGTGGCGGTGGTTTCCGCCGCCAATGAAAGCGCTATCGCCAGCGAGTGGGCGCGTTACGGCCTTGCCACCCATGCCGATGTGATCTTTGGCCAGGAGGTTGGCAGCAAGGCAAACTCCATTGCCTCCATGCTGGCCTGCGGGTATGAAAGCCGCAAGGTGGTCATGGTGGGCGATGCCATGGGCGATGCCCAGGCAGCCGCTGCAAACGGCGTTTCCTTTGTGCCCATTCTGCCCGGCCGCGAAGCCGAAAGCTGGCGCCGTTTGCAGGAAGAAGCCCTGCCCAAACTGCTGCACGGCACTTTCAGCCCCGAATACCAGGCAACCCTGCTGGCTCAGCTGCGCAGCGTTCTGCACGGGTAATTGACCGGAAAATCGTTGAACAAAAACCAAAGCAGAGTATGCAAAAAGCGCATACTCTGCTTTTTTCATGCAGTCAATCGGTTTTGGCAGCCGGCATACAGCAAAACCAGCCCGGCACTGAGCAGAATGCTTCCGATAATATCACTCAGCCAGTGCACGCCGGAAATCAGCCGCCCCACAACCATAAGGGCGGTGAATGCCGCCAGAAGGGAAAGAAGAATGTGCAGAACAGCCGGCCAGCGGATGCGGCGGTGCAGCTTTTCATTAAATTCCATAAAACACCTTTTCTCTTGCCGAGTATCCGCCTGCTTTACAGTTCCCCCTTGCGCTTGTCCCTTGCTTTAGCGGCACCAAGGGCTTTGGGGGCGGTGGTTTTCTCGTCAGGGTGCAGCAGCTTGGCGCGCAGGATGGCACCCTCGCCAAAGCGGGCGCGCAGGGCATCGGCGGCACGGTCCAGCTTTTCCTGTTTATCGGTTTTGGCTGGATCGGTGAAAAAATCCAGCTGCTCAAAATTGTCGGTGCCGGTCTTTTCGGCGCTCACCCCAACAAGGCGCACTGGGCGGTCGGGCCACATCTGGCGCATCAGCTCCCGCGCGGTGTGGTAAATCACATCGGTAGAGTTGGTGGGGCTGTTCAGCGTTACCTGGTGGCTGCTGCGGCGGAAGGCGTTATCCACCAGCTGCACCGTAATGACCCGTGCGGTCTTGCCGTCCATCCGCAGCCGCCCGGCAACGGATTCACACAGCGCCAGCATGGTGGCATCGGCCTCCACGGGGCGCTTCAGGTCCTGCGGAGTGGTTACGCTGTTGCCGTAACTGTTGTCCTTCACCTCGCTGCGGGTCATCGGCTCGCTTTCAATGCCGTTGGCGTAATCCCGGAACACCTGCCCCCCGCACGCCGAACACCCCGCGCAGGATGTCCGCGTCCGCGTTGGCAAGATCCCCGATGGTATAAATGCCAATCTCGTGCATCCGCTTGACGGACTTTGGCCCCACACCGAACAGATTGCCCACCGGCAGCGGCCACAATTTCTGTGGCACCATATCCTGCGTTAATACATGGATTTTATCCGGTTTTTCAAAGTCGGATGCCATTTTGGCCAGCAGGCGGTTGGGCGCAATGCCAATGTTTACGGTAAAGCCCAGCTCCCGGTGGATGCGGTCCTTGATGGTCTGCGCCGCCTGCAAAGGCGGGCCAAACAGTCCCTCGCTGCCGGTCATGTTCAAAAAGGCTTCGTCAATGCTGTACTGCTCAATATCTGGCGTGTAATCGCCAAAAATGCGGATCATAGCTTTGCTGTTTTTTACATACCAGTCAAAATCCGGCGCGGCAACGATCAAATTGGGGTATTTGCTGCGCGCCATAAACAGCGATTCCCCGGTTTGGATGCCGTACCGTTTAGCGGGAATGCTCTTGGCCAGCACCACGCCGTGGCGCTTTTCCTCATCTCCGCCCACCACGGCGGGCACGGTGCGCAGGTCCAGCGTTTCGCCGTTGGCCAGGTGCTGGATGGCCGTCCAAGACAAAAAGGCGGAGTTGACATCTACATGGAAATAAACGGTTTTGGCTTTGGGCAGCATGGTGCGCACCTCCTTTGCGGGGCGAAATTTCTGCTACCATCATACCATAAAACCACGGTGCAGAAAAGCCGGTCAAGAATCTTCTTTCCTTTTTGTGGCGGGCGCTGTATAATACAGATAAGACCTTCCTGCGGTAAAAATTTACAAAGGGCAACACCGCACAATTCCCGCCTTGCGGCTTAAGCACCGCTCTGGCAGCTGCGGCACGGCATCTGCGTTGCCAAATGCTCGATAATGTCGGGTTGCGGTACCCGCATCGTGCTTCGGGGGCAAAAGCCCCTCGCACTCTGCGACCGCTGCCCCTGCTTCGGTTCGCTGTTTCCGCCACTGGCGGCGCTCACCTTTGCAGCATCCAGTATTATCTGCGCTTTTGGCTTGGCATCTGCCGCACCTCGCTCGCCGTATCGGCACTTAGAATTATGCGGTATTGCCAAAGAATAGGATGGAATATTATGCAGTATACCATTGAAAACGAATACCTGCGCCTGACGGTGGATACCCATGGTGCCGAGGCTGTGAGCGTTGTCAACAAGGCTACCGGGGCCGAAATGCTCTGGTGCGGGGACCCTGCCGTCTGGGGCCGCCATGCGCCGATCCTGTTCCCCTATACCGGCAAGCTGACCGGCGGCAAAATGATCGCCAAGGGCAAAGAGTATGCCGGCGGCCAGCACGGCTTTGCCCGCGATGTGGAGCATACCCTGGGGGGCAAGACCGAGACAAGCCTGACCCTGGTTTTGCAGGCAAACGAGGAGACCCGCGCCAAGTGGCCCTATGAGTTTGAGCTGCGCTCCACCTTTGAGCTGGTGGAAAAAACGGTGCGCCACACCCTGGCGGTGTATAATCCCAGCGAACCGGAGCTCAGGTTCGGCATTGGTTACCACCCGGCATTTGCCATCCCGTTTGATGATGCCCACGCCCCTGCGGATTATGAGTTCCGTTTTGACGAGCTGGAAAGCCCCCTGTGCGTGAGCTGTCTGCCCAACGGCCTGCTGAACGGTACCGATTATCACTATCTGGCCCGCAATACCCGCACCGTGCCCTTGACGGATGACCTGTTTGACTACGACAGCCACTGCATGCTGAACCTGCGCAGCAAGACCCTTGCCATTGTGGAAAAGGATACTGGCCGCGCCGTGCGCTGCAACATTGAGGGCTATCCCTATGTGCTGATCTGGTCCAAGCCGGAAAAGCCCTACCGCTTTGTCTGCATTGAGCCGTGGCACAGCCTGCCCGGCGAGGAAAACGGCCCCCTGACCTGGGAGGACCGCCCCTGCGCCGCCGCCCTGCACCCCGGCGAAACCTGGTCCACCACGTTGTGCACAACCTTTGAGCGGTAAGCAGGGCGGCGTCCCCAACGCCCCGGAACGGTCAAGACCGTTCCCTACAGAGTATTTTATAATGCGTGGCAAGCGTTAAAATGCGCTGTAGGGCGGGGTGCCCTCACCACGCCGCAACCTTGCCCTGCTGCGCATTACAAAATTTGTGACAATCCGCACACCGGGCCTTGCCGTATATTTTGCATCTTCCACATGGGAACCCCCTACAAAATACAAAAAATCCCCCGCACGCCAGGCTGTAACAATGGCCCGCCCGTGCAGGGGATTATCTTATGCTTGTGCTTGGTTTAACCCGCTCAAAACTCCGCGCCCAACGTTGCCGCCATGACGGCCTTGATGGTGTGCATCCGGTTTTCGGCTTCCTGGAACACGATGGACTGCGGGCCGGTGAACACTTCATCGGTCACTTCCATGGCGTCGCGGCCAAACTTTTCGCCCATCTCCTTGCCAACGGCGGTCTTGTGGTCGTGATAGGCGGGCAGGCAGTGCATGAATACGGCGGTCGGCTTTGCCTTTGCCATCAGTTCAGTGTTTACCTGATAGGGGGCAAGCGCTTCAATGCGCTCGGTCCACACTTCAACCGGTTCGCCCATGCTTACCCACACATCGGTGTATACCACATCGGCGTCCTTTACGGCATCGGTGTCATCGCTCAGGGTGATGGTAGCGCCGGTTTCGGCGGCAATGGCCTTGCACTTTTCCACCAGCTCCGGGGCAGGCCAGTACGCCTTGGGGGCACAGGCAACAAAGTGCAGGCCCATCTTGGCGCAGCCAATCATCAGGGAGTTGCCCATGTTGTAGCGGGCATCGCCCATGTAAGCGAATTTCAGCCCGGCCAGCTTGCCAAAGTGTTCCTTGATCGTCAAAAAGTCAGCCAGAATCTGGGTGGGGTGGAACTCATTGGTCAGGCCATTCCATACCGGTACGGTGGAATACTTGGCCAGCTCGTTCACGATCTCCTGGCCATAGCCGCGGTACTCAATGCCGTCAAACATGCCGCACAGCACCTGGGCGGTGTCGGCAATGGATTCCTTTTTGCCGATCTGGCTGCCCGTTGGATCCAGATAGGTGGAGCCCATGCCCAGGTCGTGGGCGGCAACCTCAAAGGAGCAGCGGGTGCGGGTAGAAGTTTTTTCAAAGATCAGCGCAACGTTTTTGCCGCGCAGTACATCGTGCAGAACGCCTGCCTTCTTTTTGGCTTTCAGCTCGGCGGCAAGGTCCACCAGATATGCAATTTCTTCCGGGGTGTAATCCAGAAGGGTTAAAAAATCTCTGCCTTTCAGGTTCATGGGGTCTTCCTCCTGTCAATCGGTATCCTCAGCCGGGCAAAGCCCGGCAGCATAGTAATGGAATACAGTCTATTATGGCACAGTGCGCCGCAAAATGCAAGCAAATTTTGCATAAATATTCTTTCAATAAGCATATTTATGCATGGCGCCGCAGGCAGCTACCCGCAATTTGATTCCCATTTTGCCCAAAATGCTTGCATTTGCCGCCCAAACAGCGTATACTTGCACAGGCGGGCAGGAAAGCCCTGCCCCCGAATATGCGCTGTACTTTGAAGAAAAGACGGCAGCAGGAGGAAATTGAATATGAAAAACCGTACCAACACCCGTTGGCTGACCCAGCTTGCCTTGCTGGTCGCCGTTCTGCTTGTCATGAACTATACGCCGCTGGGCTATCTGCAGGTCGGGCCGCTGTCCATGTCGCTGCTTACCATCCCGGTTGCCATCGGCGCCATGACGCTTGGCCCTGTTGCGGGTGCCATCCTTGGCGGTGTTTTTGGCACGACCAGCTTTGTTTCGGCCCTGCGCACCCCCAGTGTGATGAGCGCCGCCATGCTGCAGGCCAGCCCGGTGGGCACCTTTATTACCTGCTTTGTGGCCCGCGTTCTGGTGGGGCTTTGCGCCGGTTGGGTGTACATTGGCATCAAAAAGCTGTTGCCCAAAAACACCAAACTGTGCTGCGCCGTGGGCGCTGTGGCAACGCCGCTGCTGAACACCTTCTGGTTCATGCTTTCGCTGTGCGTGTTCTTTTTTAATACCGAGTATGTGCAGTCTCTCTGCGCAACCTTCGGCACCACCAACCCGTTCCTGTTCGTCTGCGCCTTTGTCGGCGTGCAGGCGTTGGTCGAAGCCGTTGGCTGCGGCATTGTGGCAACCCTTGTCACCGTTCCGCTGCTGAAATTCCTGAAAAAGTAAAGGCAACACCGCACAATTCCCGCCTAACGGCTCAAGCACCGCTCCGGCGGCTGCGGCACGGCATCTTGCGTTGCCAAAATGCTCGATAAGACATCAGTATTATCTGCGCTTTTTTTGGCTTAGCATCTGCCGCACCTCGCTCGCCGTATCGGCACTTAGAATTATGCGGTATTGCCTAAAATAACAAAATAAACTGCCGCGGGCGCCCTGCCAAAAACAGAGCGCCCGCGGTTTTTGTTATGATAAGAGTTTTTGAAATTAAGGTGTGTCCGTCGGCAAAGGGCCGGTAATCACGGTGGCGGGGCTTTCAATAATATACGGCTGGCTGACATAGCGGTTGATGGCGAGTGCGCCCAACCGGTAAATCACGACCATGACAAGGATGGCGATAACGACCGCAAACAGAAAATGGAACAGCTGGCTTGTTTTCAGCTGCTTTTTTTTTGATTTGGTCGGAATCCATGTTGAGCAAGACGGAATCTGCGGCTTCCTGCGGGGGTGCCAAAAGCGGCGTACAGATCCTCCAGGCGGGCATCCGGGTGGGCTTCCAGATAGTTGCACAGCGAATCCTGCATCTGGCTTAAAAACTGGCGCTTTAGCGGTTTGGCATAGTTGACCTCAGATAACGCTTTTTCCAGCTGACTGCAATAACAGGCTGCCAGCGGATTTCCGTTTTGTTGTGCAGGAATCTTCATTCGGGGCTTCCTTTCTCTGTGCAGCTTTTTAAGATGGCCTGGATACCCTCCTGTGCGGTCAGGTATTCTGCCAGAATTTTTTGATAGTAGGCCGTTCCGGCGGGCTCAATATGGTAATAGGTGCGTTTCCCGCCGCCTGCCGACCAGCTCTTCATACGAGGAGATATAGTGGTGGTCCTGCAGGCGGTAAAGGGTGGGATACATAGAAGTTTCCAGCAGAACAAACTTCCCGCTGCTCCGATCGCGCAGGGCCTGCGCCATTTCGTATCCATACATATCCTGCTGGGTCAATAACCCCAGCAGCACAAGCTCGGTTACACCGCGCTTCAAATTCTCTGTAACACCCACAAGCAAACCCTTTCTGACAGTTCAGGATACTTCCAGTATACCCCAGATATTATATGACGTAAATACTATTTATAGAATAATATTGTTGACAAGGTACATGCAGCCTGCTATGATGAAAGAAAAGAAAGGAGGAAAGAGCCAAAATAAAAAGTCTGGCGAAAATCCGGCAATTTTACAGTAAAACAGGAAGGGGACAGTATGAAAGAACTTTTGGATAACATCAAGAAAATTTTTTCAAAGAAACTTACATTGGCAGTGGTACTGGTGATCGTGGCAGCTCTGGCCATTGTAGGGGCTGTGTACCTGGTATCACTTCAGCATCGAGCCGCTTGGCAACGGATATGCGGCCTATGCGTTCTGGCGTTGAAAAAATCGTAAAGATACAAAATAAGTAGAAAATCCAAGAACCGGTATTCCTACTTGAAGATAAGGCAATACCGCATAATTCTAAGTGCCGATACGGCGAGCGAGGTGCGGCAGATGCCGTGCCGCAGCTGCCGGAGCGGTGCTTAAGCCGCAAAAAGGCGGGAATTGTGCGGTGTTGCCATAAAATAAAACCCCTGGGAATCATGACAGATTTCCAGGGGTGCGCCTATCAGAGATTATTCCACATTCAAAATCGTTCCGCCGCCGATTACGCTTTCGCCGTTGTACAGCACAACGGCCTGGCCGGGGGCAATGGCGCGCTGGGGGGCGGCAAAATCCACCCGCACGCGGCCATCCGGCAGCAGGGTAGCGGTGGCCGGGCGTTCCGGCTGGTGGTAGCGGGTGCGGGCCGTGCAGGGCAGCGGCTGGCCCACGGCGGGCGGTGCGGCGATCCAGTTCCACTCGTCCGCCAGTAAGGATGAGCGGAACAGCGCACTTTCCAGCCCCACCGTCACGGTGTTTTCCGCCATGTTCTTGCCGGAAACAAACAGCCGCGTTTCGGCGCTGATGCCCAGCCCCTTGCGCTGGCCGATGGTGTACCGCGCGGCCCCCTTGTGCCGGCCGATCACATGGCCCTGCTCGTCTACAAAATTGCCGGGCTGCATGGGCTGGCCGGTATAGCGCTCCAAAAAGGCGGCGTAATCGCCGTCCGGCACAAAGCAGATGTCCTGGCTGTCATGCTTGCGGGCATTGCAAAGCCCCTGTTCCTCGGCAATGGCGCGCACGGCGTCCTTGTGCATGCCGCCCAGGGGGAACAGCGTGTGGGCCAGCTGGTCCTGCGTTAAAGAGTAAAGTACATAGCTCTGGTCCTTGCCGGGGTCATCGTTCTTGCGCAGCCCCCAGCGGCCGTTTTCATCCTGCCAGCGCTGCACATAGTGGCCGGTGGCGATATAATCGCACCCCAGCTCCCGCGCACGGTTCAGCAGGTGGTCGAATTTCAGGTAGCGGTTGCAATCAATGCAGGGGTTGGGGGTGCCGCCGTTCTGGTAGACCTGCACAAATTTGCGGATGACTTTTTCGTCAAACTCTTCCGTAAAATTCAGCACATAGTAGGGCATGCCCAGGTCATAGGCAACGGCACGGGCATCTTCCACATCGTCCAGTGAGCAGCAGGTGTGCCCGCGGGGGATGCCTGCTGTTTCGTTTTCATACAGGCGCATGGTAACGCCGATGCACTCATAGCCCTGCTGCTGCAATAAATACGCCGCAACACTGGAATCAACGCCGCCGCTCATGGCGACAAGAACTTTTTCTGCCATTCAGTCCACATTTCCGCTGGCCTTCATGGCAGCCAGCGTCCTTTTCAAACAGGGTGTCGAGGTCCCAGTCCAACAGTTCTGCACCGGAGGTGATCACATCACGGGAGCACCCGGCGGCAAACTTTTTGTTCTTGAACTTCTTTTTCAGGCTTTTTACTTCCAGATCCTGCACGCTCTTGCTGGGCAGCATGATGGCGCAGGCACCGATCAGACCAGTCAGCTCGTCGGCGGCATACAGCACCTTTTCCATTTCGTGCTCCGGCTTAATATCCACCGTCAGGTTCCAGCCGTGGCTGGCCGTTGCGTGGATGATGCGCTCATCAATGCCTTTTTCCCGCATCAGCTCCTGCTCTTTGGTGCAGTGCTGTTCCGGCCACTGCTCAAAGTCCAGATCATGCAGGATGCCCACGGTCTGCCAGAAATCCGCTTCGGCACCATAGCCCAGCTCGTTGGCATACCAGCGCATCACATCGCCCACAATGCGGGCGTGCTTGCGGTGAAACTCACCTTCGTTATAATCGCACACCAGCGCATAAGCCTGTTCAGGGGTCGGGATCATAGAAATACGCTCCAATCTAGGGCAACACCGCACAATTCCCGCCTGACGGCTTAAGCACCGCTCCGGCGGCTGCGGCACGGCATCTGCGTTGCCAAAATGCTCGATAAGACATCCAGTATTATCTGCGCTTTTGGCTTAGCATCTGCCGCATCTCGCTCGCCGTATCGGCACTTAGAATTATGCGGTATTGCCTTAGTTGTTATTATACCACAAACTGCTCCCCACGCAAGGCGGGGAGCAGCTGTTTTGGTAAGGAGATATGAGAATCGTGTAATGGCTAATTAGTCGGCGAACAGCGGGGTGCTCAGGTAACGGTCGCCGGTATCGGGCAGCAGAACAACAATGGTCTTGCCCTTGTTTTCGGGACGCTTTGCCAACTGGATGCCAGCCCACACAGCAGCGCCGGAAGAAATGCCAACCAGTACGCCCTCAGAATGACCAACCTTTTTGCCGGTGGCAAAAGCATCGTCGTTCTCAACGGGGATGACTTCGTCATAGATCTTGGTGTTCAGAACATCAGGCACAAAGCCAGCGCCAATGCCCTGGATCTTGTGGGCACCAGACTTGCCCTGGCTCAGAACCGGGCTGGAAGCAGGCTCAACAGCAACAACCTTTACGTTGGGGTTCTGCTCTTTCAGGTAGGTGCCAACGCCGGTCACGGTGCCGCCGGTGCCAACACCGGCAACAAAAACGTCAACCTGGCCGTCGGTGTCTTCCCAGATTTCGGGACCGGTGGTCTGGTAATGGGCCTTCGGGTTGGCGGGGTTCACAAACTGGCCGGCAACAAAGCTGTTGGGGATCTCCTTGGCCAGCTCGTCAGCCTTGGCGATAGCGCCCTTCATGCCCTTGGCGCCTTCAGTCAGAACCAGCTCGGCACCGTAAGCCTTCATCAGCTGGCGGCGCTCCACGCTCATGGTTTCGGGCATGACAATGATGATCTTATAGCCGCGGGCAGCTGCCACGCTGGCCAGGCCGATGCCGGTGTTGCCGGAGGTCGGCTCAATGATGGTGGTATCCTTGTTCAGCTTGCCGGCAGCTTCGGCATCGTCCAGCATTGCCTTTGCAATGCGGTCCTTGACGGAACCGGCGGGATTGAAGTATTCCAGCTTAGCCAGCAGCTTGGCTTCCAGGCCTTCGGCGGCTTCAATGTGGGTGAGCTCCAGCAGCGGAGTACGGCCGATCAGCTGGTCTGCGGAGGTATAAATCTTACTCATAATAGCGAACCCTCTCTCTATGTAAATCAAAAAATGTTTTATTTTATATAATAATGTTGGAATTGAACGGATGATTTCGTGTTACAGCTCCAAGACTCGACATCGCTTCATGTTTAATTACCAACCTTTCATCTGGGTTTATAGGAATTATAAACCCCATTAACCCGTTTGTCAATAGGGTATTTTGATTTTTTTATTTTTTCAAAGGCTTGTTTTCCCATTAACCTTGTTATATACTAGGTATTAGAAAATACGGAGGATGATCCACTTATGATGGTATCAACAAAAGGGCGCTATGCCCTGCGCGTTATGATTGACCTGGCCGAGCACCAGAGCGAAGGCTATGTGCCGCTGAAAGAAATTGCAGCGCGCCAGGAGATCAGCGAAAAATATCTGGAAAGCATTTTAAAGGTGCTGGTCCAGCAGCGCTTTCTGGAAGGTCTGCGCGGCAAGGGCGGTGGCTACAAGCTGACCCGCGCGCCGGAAACGTACACCGTGGGCAGCATTCTGCGCCTGACGGAGGGCAGCCTGGCAACTGTTGCCTGCCTGGAAGAAGGTGCCCCTGCTTGCCCGCGCATGGCGGAATGCCGCACCTATCCGCTGTGGTACAAGCTGGACGGTATGATCAGCGAATACCTGGACAGCGTGACACTGGCCGACCTGATGCAGTACCCCGATGCGGGCAACGAATATGTGATCTGAGCAGATGCTCCGCCGTTTGGCAGGCGGGGCATCTGTTATTTTATGCCGCCAAACGATAGGGCCGGGGCGCAGCGGCAGCGCTCCGCTGCGCCGGACTCCTATATGGCCCTTATATATAAGGCAATACCGCACAATTCCCGCCTAACGGCTTAAGCACCGCTCCGGCATCTGCGGCACGGCATCTGCGTTGCCAAAATGCTCGATAATACACAAAGTATTATCTGCGCTTTTGGCTTAGAATCTGCCACACCTCGCTCACCGTATCGGCACTTAGAATTATGCGGTATTGCCATAAAGAAAAAGATAAAGCAAAAAACAAACCAAAAGCGTTCCCGCTGTGCAGCCGGGAACGCTTTTTTGTGCTCGGAAAGTACAGCCGGACAAAGATAGAGTAAAGAAAAGCAAAAATCGCTTGATAATAAAATTACATGCGCAAAATACGTTCGAAAAAAACCTGCAAAATCAGAATACACAAAAATAAAACATATGTTTACGTTACATTTTACAATAATGTGATATTTACAAAACTAAAAATAGAACATATAATGCTAATTGAAATCAATGGGTTATGAGCAAACACTGCGGCGTGCTGTGCGCTGCAGGCCGGCCCAGCGGAATGTAAAGAAGGAGGAACCCCCATGAAATACCTCAAGCAAATGCTGTGCGTGGGCATCTGCGGCGTTATGCTGGCAGCGGCAACCGGCTGTTCCGGCTCACTGACGGGCGGCAAGCGAATCATTCGCATTTCTCATGCACAGTCCGAAACCCACCCTGAACACCTTGGCCTGCTCAAGTTCAAAGAATATGTGGAAGCCAACCTGGGCAATAAATACGAGGTTCAGATCTTCCCCAATGAGCTGCTTGGCTCTGCCCAGAAAGCCATCGAGCTGACCCAGACCGGCGCGATTGACTTTGTCGTGGCCGGTACCGCCAACCTGGAAACCTTTGCCGATGTGTACGAGATCTTCAGCATGCCCTACCTGTTCACCTCAGAAGAAGCTTACCATGCCGTCATGAATGATACCGATTACATGGAAAACGTGTATGATTCCACCGATGAAGCCGGTTTCCGCGTGATGACCTGGTATAATGCCGGTACCCGCAATTTCTATGCAACTACCCCCATTTATACCCCCGATGACCTGAAAGGTCTGAAGATCCGCGTGCAGCAGAGCCCCGCCAGCGTTAAGATGGTGCAGGCCTTTGGCGCTGCCGCCACTCCGCTGAGCTTCGGCGATGTGTACACAGCCATCCAGCAGCATGTTATTGACGGTGCGGAGAACAACGAGCTGGCCCTGACCAACAACAAGCACGGCGAAGTTGCCAAGTATTTCTCCTACACCAAGCACCAGATGGTGCCGGATATGCTGGTTGGCAACCTGAAATTCCTGAACAGCCTGTCCGATGAAGAGCTGGCTGTCTTCAAGGAGGCTGCCCGCCTTTCCACCGAGGAAGAGCTTTCCTGCTGGGATGACCAGGTGGAGGAAGCCAAGCAGATCGCCGAGAATGATATGGGCGTGACCTTTATTGATGTGGATATCAGCGAGTTCAGCAATAAGGTCAGCAATGTGCAGCAGGAAATGCTGGATGCCAACCCGGATATCCAGGACCTGTATGACCATATCCAGGCCATCAATGCAGAATATGAGGAGGGCAGCGCACAATGAAATCTTTACATAAGTTCCGCCATGGGCTGGATACCGTCCTGAGCTGGGTCTGCGCCCTGCTGTTTGCCGCCATGGTCGTGGTTGGCACCTACCAGATCGTGACACGCTATTTCTTTGGCCGCCCCTCCACCGTTTCGGAAGAACTGCTGACCTACAGCTTTACCTGGATGGCCCTGCTTTCCAGCGCGCTGGTGTTTGGCAAGCGCGACCATATGCGGATGGGCTTTTTGGCCGATAAGATCACCGGCACCCCGCGCAAGGTGCTGGAGATCATCAGCGAATGCCTGGTCTTGCTGCTGGCTGCCGTTGTTATGCTGTACGGTGGTGTCAGCATCATGAAGCTGACCATGACCCAGGTCACAGCCTCTCTGGGCATCCCCATGGGCACGGTGTACACCGTTCTGCCGTTGTCCGGTGCTTTGATCGTGGTGTATTCGGTACTGAACATCATTGACCTTGCCACCGACAGCGTGGAAGAACACAGCTCTACCAGCGCAGAATGAGGAGGAAAACACAATGAACATTGCTCTTGTTTCCGGGCTGATCATCCTGATCCTGCTGGTCATTATGCTGATCGCAGGCGTGCCCATCGCGGTGGCGCTCGGCATTTCGTCCGTGGTTGCCATCCTGCCCATTATGGACCTTGAAGTCGCCGTTGTTACCGGCGCGCAGCGCATTTTCTCCGGTATTTCCATGTTCAGCCTGCTGGCAATCCCGTTCTTTATCCTGGCCGGCAATATTATGAATAAAGGCGGCATTGCGGTCCGCCTGATCAACCTGGCCAAGCTCATCACCGGCCGCGCCCCTGGCGCCCTGGCACAGACCAACGTGATTGCCAACATGCTGTTTGGCGCAATCTCCGGCTCTGGCACGGCTGCTGCTTCCGCCATGGGTTCCATCATCGGCCCCATCGAAAAAGAAGAAGGCTATGACCCCAACTTCTCCGCTGCCGCCAACATTGCCACCGCCCCCACCGGTCTGCTGATCCCTCCCAGCAACGTTATGATCACCTTCTCGCTGGTGTCCGGCGGCACTTCAGTTGCCGCATTGTTCATGGCCGGCTACCTGCCCGGTATCCTGTGGGGTCTGGCCTGCATGATCGTAATCTACTTCTTTGCCAAAAAGCACGGCTACCGCAGCAAGACTTCCTTTACCTTTAAGGAGGCCATTCACACCATCTTGCAGGCTATCCCGGCGCTGCTGCTCATTATCATTGTCATCGGCGGCATCATCGGCGGTGTGTTCACCGCAACCGAAGGTTCCGTTGTGGCCGTTGTATACAGCCTGCTGCTCTCCCTGTTTGGCTATAAATCCATCAAACTGAAAGAAATCCCCAAGATCCTGCGCGAAAGTGCCGAGATGACCGGCATCATCATCTTCCTGATCGGCGTGTCCAGCATCATGTCCTGGGTCATGGCGTTCACCAACATCCCGTCCCTGGTGTCCAGCGCCCTGCTTTCCATCAGCAGCAACAGGTATGTGATCCTGTTCCTCATTAACATCATCCTGCTGGTGGTTGGCACCTTTATGGATATGACCCCTGCCTGCCTGATCTTTACCCCCATCTTTTTGCCGGTCTGCCAGGCTTTGGGCATGAACACCATCCATTTTGGCATCATGCTGATTTTCAACCTGTGCATCGGCACCATCACCCCGCCGGTCGGCACCACGCTGTTTGTCGGCGTTAAGGTCGGCGGCGTCAAGATCGAAACGGTGTTCAAACAGCTGATCACCTATTTTGCCGCGATTTTTGCTGTGCTGATGCTGGTCACCTATGTGCCGCAGATCAGCCTGGCTCTGCCCAGTCTGATGGGTTATGTGAAATAAAATGCGGTAACACGCCAATATGCTCTGCCCCGCCTGCCGGAACTCCGGCGGCGGGACTTTTTTGCACTTTTTGTTGGAAAGGGTTGACAGTAGGGGGCAGGACTGCCTATAATACACACATACCAACCAGCCTAGTATGTTAAAGGAAATGCGCTGGTTGAGATTTTGAACGGAAGGGAGCACACAACAATGAACGCTATTTTTAACACTTTGCTGCGCGCAAACTTCCGCTGTGGCCGAATGTCACACTTCCGGGCTGTACAACAGGCTGGGGGCGTATCGGCACCGCTTTGGGGCCGAATGTGACCGCCCAGGCTTATAAAACAGGTAAGTACGCCCGGTAACCAGACGCATGCAGAAAATGCGGGGATACCGGGCGTTTTTTCTATCGAATCATTCCGAACAATTTGAGATATGAGAATTTGACCGCAAAATTTTGGAGGTAATTACAATGTCTGAGAACAAACTGCATTTTGAAACGCTTCAGCTCCATGTTGGCCAGGAAGAGGCCGATCCGGCTACCGGCGCCCGCGCCGTTCCCATCTATCAGACCACTTCTTACGTATTTAACAACTCTGCCCACGCAGCTGCCCGCTTTGGCCTGACCGATGCCGGCAACATTTACGGCCGTCTGACCAACCCCACCGAGGATGTGCTGGAAAAGCGCATCGCTGCCCTGGAAGGCGGCGTAGCTGGCCTGGCTGTTGCTTCCGGTGCTGCCGCTATCAGCTACACCATCCAGGCCCTGGCCCAGAACGGCGGCCATGTGGTTGCCCAGAAGACCATTTACGGCGGCAGCTACAACCTGCTGGAGCATACCCTGCCCAACTTTGGCATCACCGCTACCTTTGTGGATGCCCACAACCTGAAAGAGATCGAGGATGCCATCCAGGAGAACACCCGCCTGGTCTACCTGGAAACCCTGGGCAACCCCAACTCTGATATCCCCGATCTGGACGCTATCGCAGAGATCGCCCACAAGCACGGCCTGCCGGTTGTTGTGGATAACACCTTCGGCACCCCGTACCTGATCCGCCCGCTGGAGCACGGCGCAGACATCGTTGTTCACTCCGCCACCAAGTTCATCGGCGGCCATGGTACCTCCCTGGGCGGCATCATCGTGGACGGCGGCAAGTTCGACTGGGCTGCTTCCGGCAACTATCCCGCCATTGCAGCACCCAACCCCAGCTACCACGGCATCAGCTTTGTGGACGCTGCCGGCCCGGCTGCTTTCGTAACCTATGTGCGTGCCATCCTGCTGCGTGATACCGGCGCTACCATCAGCCCGTTCAACGCATTCCTGTTGCTGCAGGGTGTTGAGACTCTGAGCCTGCGCGTGGAGCGCCATGCCGAGAACACCAAAAAGATCGTGGAATACCTTGCCAACCACCCGCAGGTGGAAAAGGTCAACCATCCCAGCCTGCCGGATCACCCGGATCATGCGCTGTACCAGAAGTACTTCCCCAACGGCGGTGCTTCCATCTTCACTTTCCAGATCAAGGGCGGCGTGAAGGAAGCTCATGCGTTCATCGATCACCTGAAGATCTTCAGCCTGCTGGCTAACGTTGCTGACGTTAAGAGCCTGGTCATCCACCCGGCCACCACCACCCACAGCCAGCTCAGCGAGCAGGAACTGCTGGACCAGGGCATCTACCAGAACACCATCCGCCTGTCCATCGGTACCGAGAATGCCGACGACCTGATCGCCGATCTGGAGCAGGCATTCCAGGCAGTCAAGGAGTAATCCTTCAATTTTCCCCAAAGCCTTTTCATCAAGCTTGTTTCCTCCAAGCTGAGTTAGATCAAACAGAAAAAAGTCTTGCTTCAATGATACAGCCCGTATTCCGCCCCAAGCAGCCGGAATACGGGCTGTATTTATACCTTGAGTTATACGATTTGTTATACAATGCAAACGCAAAACAAATCGTATAACTCAAGGAGCAACATTTTTTGCGTGCAGACCCAGTAAACCGGGCGGCAAAAACTGGACAGGGAACAGCTTTTTCGGTATAATGTAAAGATTACGAGATTTGTAAGGGAAAGTAAGGGTACAACATATGCTGCAAACGATCGCGGCTGTCAACCAGGCAGTCAACAACTTTATCTGGGGCGTTCCCGCCATGGTGTGCATCATCGGCGTGGGGCTGCTGCTCAGTGTGCGCACCGGCTTTATCCAGATCCGCAAATTCCCCTATGCCATCAAAACCACGATTGGCCGCATGTTCCGCAAGCGGGATGCTTCCGATGGTGCAATGACCCCCTTCCAGGCGGTGTGTACCGCGCTGGCGGCCACCGTGGGTACCGGCAACATTGCCGGTGTGGCGGGGGCTATTGCCATCGGCGGGCCGGGCGCGGTGTTCTGGATGTGGTGTTCCGCCCTGCTGGGCATGTGCACCAAATTTTCGGAGGTCACGCTGGCGGTACACTTCCGGGAGCGCAATGCCAATGGCGAGCTGGTGGGCGGCCCGATGTATTACATCAAAAATGGCCTTGCCAAACACTGGCGCTGGCTGGCCGCCATTTATGCTCTGTTCGGCGTGCTGACGGTGTTCGGCACCGGCAACGCCACGCAGGTCAACACCATTATCACCGCCATTGATGCCGCCCTGAACCAGTATGCCGTTGTGAGCGATAAAGCTATGGCAACCGTCAACCTGGTCATCGGCATTGTAGTAGCCATGCTGGTGGCGCTGGTGCTGCTGGGCGGCGTGAAGCGCATTGGCAGTGTCAGCGAAAAGCTGGTGCCCTTTATGGCGCTGACCTATGTGGTGCTGGCTCTGGGTGTGGTGCTGCTCAACCTGCCGCGTCTTCCGGAGGTGTTCACATCCATTGTGGCGGGGGCGTTCAACCCGGCGGCCTTTACCGGCGGCGCAGTGGGCAGCTTGTTCCTGAGCATGCAGAAAGGTGTTTCCCGCGGAATATTTTCCAATGAAGCGGGCCTTGGCACCGGCTCCATTGCCCACGCCTGTGCCGACACCAAAAAGCCGGTCAAACAGGGCATGTTCGGCATCTTTGAAGTATTTGCCGATACCATTGTGATCTGCACCCTGACGGCGCTGGTCATCCTGTGCAGCGGCACGCCGGTCAATTACGGCCAGACCGCCGGTGCGGAGCTGACCATCTCCGGCTTTACCCTCACCTATGGCGGCTGGGCATCGCTGTTCACGGCGGTGGCGCTGTGCTGCTTTGCATTTTCTACCATCATCGGCTGGGGGTTGTACGGCTCCCGCTGCATTGAGTATCTTTTCCACACCGACAAAGTGGTGCGGCCTTTCCTGGTCGTTTACTCCTTTGTTGCCATCCTGGGCGCTACCGTGGACCTGGGCCTGTTGTGGAGCATTGCGGATACCTTCAACGGCTTGATGTCCATCCCCAACCTGATCGCGCTGCTGCTGCTTTCCGGAACGGTGGTCAAGCTGGTGAAAGAGTTCTTTGCCAAAGAACCGCAGTAACCCCAAATAGTAAAACTCTAACAAAACACCTCCTGCACGCCCCGCCGCATTGCGGCATAGGGTAGTGCAGGAGGTGTTTTTATGCCAAGTGGAACCTTGCAAGTGTATACAGCACTGGCCGAAAACGCTGCGCCGCTGCCCGGCGTGACGGTGCTGGTGCTGAACGAAGCGGGAACCCAGGTTGCCCGCCTGACCACCAACGATGTCGGTTCCGCCCCGGAACTGGTGCTGACTGCCCCGGACGAAGCCTACAGCCTGGATGAAGCCAACACCACGGTGCGCCCCTATGCGGTGTACCAGCTGCGGGCGGAGATGACTGGCTTCCAGACGATCGAGCTGGAGGGGGTGCAGGTGTTTGCCGGGCAGCAGACGGTGGCGCGGCTGCAATTTTTGCCCGCTGCCCGCACCCTGCCCGAAGTGGAGCCGGAAACGATCCCCGAACACCCGCTGTTTGCCGGGGACGGCGGCAGCGGCCCGGCCCCCAGCGGCCAGTGCGCCGCTGCCCGCGTGCTGAGTGAGGTGGTGGTGCCGAAGAAAATTACCGTCCACCTGGCCCGCCCGGCGGTCAGTGCGGCAAACGTGACGGTCAGCTTCCAGGATTACATTGCCAATGTGGCATCCAGCGAGGTATACCCCACCTGGCCGGAGCAGGCGCTGCGGGCCAACATTCTGGCGCAGATCAGCCTGGCGCTGAACCGCATCTGGACCGAATGGTACCCCAGCCGGGGCTACAGCTTTAACATTACCAACTCGCCGGGGGTGGACCAGGCGTATGTGCGGGGGCGCACGGTGTTTGCCGTGATGGAGCGCCTGACTGCCGAGCTGTTCAACACCTATGTGCGCCGCACGGGGGACACCGAACCCTATTATACCGAGTATTGCGATGGCAAAAGCGTGACCTGCCCCGGCATGAAGCAATGGGGCACGGTCGAGCGCGCCAAGGAGGGCAAAAGCGCCCTGCAGATCCTGCGGTATTACTACGGCAGGCGGGTACAGCTGGTCACCACCAACAACATTGCGTCCATTCCGCAAAGCTACCCCGGCAGCCCCTTGCGCCGCGGCAGCACCGGCACCGCGGTCAACGTGCTGCAAAAACAGCTGTCCCGCATTGCCAAGGACTACCCTTCCTTCGGCAAAACCGGCCATTACCGGAACGTTTGATGAAGCCACCGAGAACAGCGTGAAAAAGTTCCAGAAGCAGTTTTCCCTGACTGTGGACGGCGTGGTGGGCAAGGCGACCTGGTATAAGATCAGCTATATCTATGTCAGCGTCAAGGACCTTGCCGAGCTGACCAGCGAGGGTGAAACCTTTACCGGTGCCCAGAGCGCCGGGGCGTGGCCGGGAACCGTGCTGCGCCGCGGCAGTACCGGGCGAAGCGTGGAGCAGGTGCAGTTCTGGCTGTCCAGCCTGGCGCAGTTTGATTCCGATCTGCCGTCCGTCCGTGTGGATGGCAGCTTTGGCGCGGCCACGGAACGTGCGGTCAAGGCATTCCAGAAATCGGAGGGTTTGACACAGGACGGCGTGGTGGGCCAGACGACCTGGCAGGAACTGTACGCCGAGTGGGTGAACGCCCAGAGCGATGCCGGCGGCACCGCCTACCCTGGCACCGCTCTGCGCACCGGCAGCCGCGGAAACGCGGTGCGGCTGGTGCAGTTCTGGCTCAGACTGGCTGCAGAAAATTATACCGGCCTTTCCAACGTGACGGTGGACGGCAGCTTTGGCAGTGGCACCGCCAGTGCAGTGCGGGCGTTCCAGAGGCTGTTCGGCCTGACGGCAGACGGCGTGGTGGGGACCGGGACCTGGGCCAAACTGAACGAGGTCGGCCTTGCCGTGGCCAACAACCTGGTGGGGCAGAACATTCAGCCCGGCCAGTTTGTGACAACCCTGCGGGAGGGCAGCACCGGCACCCCGGTTCGGGCGCTGCAATATAACCTGCGCCTGTTGGCCGCCTATTATCGGGAGGTGCCCACAGTGACGGTGGACGGAACGTTCGGCGCAGCCACCCGCAGGGCGGTCATTGCCTGGCAGGAACACGCGGGCCTGACGGTGGATGGCGTGGTGGGGCGGCTGACCTGGCAGAGCATTTATGATTCCGCCCAACAGGTCAGTGCCAGCGGCCCCGCGGTGACAGCCCGCGCACCGGATACCCCCGAAGAAACTCTGAAAGTGGGGGACAGCGGCCAGAAAATTCGCATCCTGTCCCAGATTTTGGAATTCTTGGCCCAGTTCCTGCCGGAAATCACCCCAAGCGGCCTGACGGATACCTTTGACGATGCCCTGGAAACCACCGTGCGCAGCGCCCAACAGACGTTAGGCCGCACCGTGACCGGGGAAGTGACCCCGGCAGACTGGCTGGCGTTTTACCGCGCAGCGTTAAGCTTGGGGGCAGTCAACCCGGCATCCGCCGCGCCGGAACCGCAGGAGGTCTGGCCCGGTGCCGCCCTGACCCTTGGCAGCAGCGGCCCGGCGGTGCTGCAGGTGCAGCAGTGGCTGAACGAGATCGCCGCGCAGGACTGCTCCGCCAGCTTTGTGCCCGAAACCGGCGAGTTTGACACCGCCACCCAAACCGCCCTGGAAGCCTGGCAGATCGCCAATAACATCACCCCGCTGGGAGTAGTAGATGACAGCGTTTGGAAGCAGCTGAAAGCGGACGCGAATATTAGTTAGGAGTTAGGAAGGAGGAGTTAGGAGTTGAGGGAGCGGGAGAGGTGAAAGTTTTTGCTGAAAAACTTAAGGCTTTCATGGCGTTAATATTCAAAAACGCGGCATAAGCCGCACCTTAAACTCCTAACTCCTACTTCCTGACTGTTCCTTGATTCGAGAGAGGAGGCTACCCATGGCAAAGCTCTATGTTTACGACTCATACGAAAACCGTATGCTTGTATACAACAACCTGAACGAAAACGACCCGATGCCGTACAGTTATGGCAGCACGCTGAGCGTGCGGGAGTTCCGGGGGGCATCCAACGCGCGGGTGCTGTGGACCACAACGCGCGCAATGGAAGCATGGAATCTGACCCGCCGCCGGTATGGGGCGGGCATCCCGGTGGGGTATGCCTTCAAGCGCATCTGGGAGGGCGGCCACGGCACGGCCAGCCAACACTATGCGGGCGTTGCCTTTGATGTGGGGCAGGGCACCAGCAGCGCCATCCGCCAGCGCATCCACGCTGCCGCCACGGCCACAAGGGCCTGGGGTTATGTGGAGCCGCTTTCTATGACGCCCACCTGGGTGCACTTTGACCGCCGTTACGGCACCCCGGCCTGCTCCGGCACCACATCCGGATACCCCACCTGCCGCCGCGGCGATAAAAATACCTATGTGCTGATTCTGCAGGACGCCCTGAACGCCCTGGGCTACAGCACCAAAACGCTGGACGGCGCTTTTGGCAAGAACACGTATGCTGCCCTGCGCGCCGCCCAGCGCAGCTTCAGCCTGACGGCAGACGGGGTGTGCGGCTGCAACACCTGGAAAAAGCTGACCTCCGCCGTGGTGGGCATCGGCCGCACGAAAACCGTGATTGACTGAAATTCCGCCGCAGAATTTTGTAAAAAAGCCTAGGCGAAAAAAGCGGAATGAACTATAATAAAAGCAAAGGCAACACCGCACAATTCCCGCCTTGCGGCTTAAGCACCGCTCCGGCGGCTGCGGCACGGCATCTGCGTTGCCAAAATGCTCGATAATGTCGGGTTGCGGTACCCGCATCGTGCTTCGGGGGCAAAAGCCCCTCGCACTCTGCGACCGCTGCCCCTGCTTCGGTTCGCTGCATCCGCCACTGGCGGCGCTCACCTTTGCAGCATCCAGTATTATCTGCGCTTTTGGCTTGGCATCTGCCGCACCTCGCTCGCCGTATCGGCACTTAGAATTATGCGGTATTGCTCAAAGACAGGTGACGGTGCGCGAAATAGGCACCGCCGCGGCCTGAACCCGAAACGGCAAAAAGAGGAGTGTGAACCCCCATGGATATAATGGAATTTTTGAAAACCCGCCGCACCTACCGCCGCTTTGAACAAAAGCCGGTGGAACCTGCCATTGCCCGGGAAATTATGGAGGCCGCCCGCATTGCCAGCTGCGGTGCCAACCGCCAGACGCTGAAATATGTGCTGGTGCAAAGCCCGGAGATGGTTGCCAAAATGCAGCCGCTGGTGCACTGGGCTGCTTACCTGCCGCCGGAGCAGGGCCAGCCCAAACCGGATGAGACCCCGGTACTGTTTGTGGCTGTCTGCCAGGATGAAAGCCTGCCCGGCTGTAATGATACTGATACCGGACTTGCCCTTGCCAACATGACGGACGCCGCCTGGGCGCACGGTGTGGGTAGCTGCATCATGGGGGCGATTGACCGCCCCGCCATCAAGGAGCTGCTGGGTCTGGGCGAAAATCTGCGCCTGCACAGCGTGGTAGCGTTCGGCTACCCCACCCATAAAAGCCACCTGGTTGCCATGCAGAACGGCAATGTAAAGTATTACCTGGACGATGCCCGCGATTACTGCGTGCCCAAACGCCCGATGGAAGAAATTTTGCTCAAGACCCTTTGATTTTGATATAAAATAAACCGCCCGTGCGCTCCCCATAAACGGAACGCACGGGCGTTGGTTTTGCTCTTATTTTGCTTATCGCTTAATAGGCCATGATGTCCTTTACACTGCCGGACATGGAGAACAGCTTGGCGGACAGGTGGTCCAGGTAGATAATACCCAGCTTCAGGCCGGTTTCCTCGTTGTACATATCGGCCAGCTGCGGCATAATCTTGAATGCGGCGGCCTGTGCTTCGGGGGTATTGTCAAAGTTGGCAGTACCCTGCACGCGCAAAAACTCGCCCTTTTCGTTGCAGGCGCAGATTTCCAGGTTGGTGTTGTCCAACAGCTGCTTGTATGCGGCCTTGTGCTTGCCGATGCCCAGGCACAGGTGGTCCTTGTACCACATGGCAAAGCCCAGCGGGCGCACGCGCGGCAGATAGCCATCCACCGTGGCAAGATAAAAGGTCGGGTTGTCCTTCAAAAACTGCATAATTTCTTCGCTTGGGGTCATGGTTGCTCCTCCAATCATCCGCGTGTTATCAGGTTCGGCTGCGGGGCAGCCGGGTAATTATTACAGGGTTTTCAGTGCGGCCACAATGCGGGCGGCTGCTTCCTTGGTCTTGGCGGCATCGCCAAATGCGGTCAGGCGGAAATACCCCTTGCCGCACTCGCCAAAGCCCTCGCCGGGGGTGCCAACAACATTGGCGGTCTCCAGCAGCCAGTCAAAAAACTCCCAGCTGCCCATGTTGTTGGGGCAGCGCAGCCAGATGTACGGGCTGTTTTTGCCGCCGCAGTACCACACACCGGCTTCGTCCAGTGCTGCTGCAATCACGGCAGCGTTCTGGCGGTAGTAGTCCAGGTTGTGCTGGATCTCTTTCATGCCTTCCTCGGTAAACACGGCTTCGGCGCCGCGCTGCACCACATAGGCAACGCCGTTGAACTTGGTGGTCTGGCGGCGCAGCCACATCTTGTTCAGGCTCTGGCCGTCAGAGACAATGGCCTGCGGCACAACGGTGTAGCCGCAGCGGGTGCCGGTAAAGCCTGCGATCTTGGAGAAGCTGCAAACCTCAACGGCGCAATCCTTAGCGCCCTCAACCTCATAGATGCTGCGGGCCAGACCCGGCTCGCTGACAAAGCATTCATAGGCGGCGTCAAACAGGATCAGGGCGTTGTTGGCCTTGGCCCAGCGCACCCACTCTTTCAGCTGATCCACGGTGTAGGTGGCGCCGGTGGGGTTGTTGGGGCTGCACAGGTACACAATGTCGGCATGAACATTGTCATCCGGCATCGGCAAAAAGTTATTCTCGGCGCTGGCGGACATGTACAGGATCTTGCGCCCGGCCATCACGTTGTCATCCACATAAACGGGGTAAACGGGGTCCGGAACCAGCACGGTATTGTCCACATCAAACAGATCCAGCAGGTTGCCCAGGTCGCTCTTGGCGCCGTCGGATACAAAGATTTCGGCCATGTCCAGCTCCACGCCGTGGCCGGCATAGTATTTCTGGATAGCGGAACGCAGGAATTCATAGCCCTGCTCGCTGGGAATATAGCCGTGGAAAGTCTCTTTCTTGCCCTGCTCCTCAACGGCTTTCAGCATGGCGTCGGCGTCACGCTTTTGGCCAGCGGCAGCGTTACGTCGCCAATACCCAGGCGGATGATATCCTTATCCGGGTTAGCTTTCTGGTAAGCAGCAACCTTGTGCGCAATGGTGCTGAAAAGATAGCTTTCGTTCAGCTCGGAATAATGCTTGTTCAGTTTCATCTTTCGCTCCCTCTGCATTTCAACATGGTGGTTAGGAATATTTAATACTATGGAATGTATGTCTGTATGGTACCATAAAACGCCGCCATATTCAAGAAAAAACCGCGAAAAATCTACCCCTTATGATAAACAGTATTTTCGCCAGATTTCTTTAATTTTATATGGCTTCATATGGTTCAGTGTGTTACCGTCAACCTCGCCATACCTCCAATTTCTAATTTGAGAAAACTCCTAACTCCTAAGGCAATACCGCATAATTCTAAGTGCCGATACGGCGAGCGAGGTGCGGCAGATGCTAAGCCAAAAGCGCAGATAATACTGGATGTCTTATCGAGCATTTTGGCAACGCAGATGCCGTGCCGCAGCCGCCGGAGCGGTGCTTAAGCCGTAAGGCGGGAATTGTGCGGTGTTGCCCTAACTAACTTTACACTTCCACGCAACCCACAAACGCCGTCTTCGCCGGGCCGGTCATCAGGATGTTGTCATCCGCTGTGATGGTGATGGAAAGGATGCCGCCCAGCAGGTGTACATCCACCGGAACATTGCGGGGGCACACGCCGCGCAGCACCAAAGCGGCCACCGTGGCGCAGGAGCCGGTGCCGCAGGCGAACGTCTCGCCGCTGCCGCGCTCCCAAACCCGCATCACTACGCTGGTGGGGCTTTCGATATAAACAAACTCGGTGTTGACCCCTTCGGGGAACGCCGGGTGGTGCTCAAACTCCGGGCCGATGGCAGCCAGCGCATGGCCGGTGGGCAAGGTGTCGCAATCCGGCCATTCAATGATGCAGTGCGGGTTGCCGGTGCTGATGCAGGCGGCATCCCAGGTTTTGCCCGCTGCCGTCAGCGGGGCGTGAACCAGCGGCCCGGCCCCCAACCCAACGGCGGGCAGGGTGTCCGCCATCGCAGAAAAATGTCCCATTTCGGCCTGCCACAGCCCTTCACCTTTGCGGCGCAGCGTTTTACGGCCCGCCATCAGGGTGTCGATCTCGATCACATCCTTCGGCACGCCGTGCGTGTACAAAAACTGCGCCACACAGCGCACCCCGTTGCCGCACATTTTGCCCTCGGAGCCATCTGCGTTGAACATCCGCATGGTGGCGTCGCCGTCCGCCGTCAGCGGCGGGCAGATGCAGATAATGCCGTCCGCCCCAATGGAAAAATGCCGGCGGGAAAGTTTTTGGCTCCAGGCGGCAATCTCCGCAGGCAGGCCGGTTTCGCGGCAGTCAAGATAGATATAGTCGTTGCCGCAGCCGTGCATTTTGGTAAAGTGCAGTTGCATAAAGTGCCTCCTTGTTGTGCGGTGTGGAAAAAATCAAATAAAAGAATAAAGAAAAAAGAATAATGGTTGTGTGATGCCCATGGCGTCACATTTTAATCAGGCCAACCACTCCGGCAAAAGCATTCTAGCCAGAGCAGCCCACCTGTTTTATTCGCGCCGCCGCGGTGCGGCGCACCAACATGATTCTTTATTCATTATTATTCATTGGCAACACCGCACAATTCCCGCCTGACGGCTTAAGCACCGCTCCGGCGGCTGCGGCACGGCATCTGCGTTGCCAAAATGCTCGATAAGACATCCAGTATTATCTGCGCTTTTGGCTTAGCATCTGCCGTGCCTCGCTCGCCGTATCGGCACTTAGAATTGTGCGGTATTGCCCATTACTTCTAATCCTATATTATAGCATCCCGCTGCACCGGCGTACAGGGATGTGAAAGCTCCCGGATAAAAAAGTTGCCGGGAAACTTGACAAGGCTGTGCAGATACGATATAAAAGTACTATGACATTCTGTATATGTGTGCCCTGCGTGCTGATACCGGCATGGCAGAAATACGATATTGATACGGGTAAGGAGTAAAAGCTATGGAATCCGAAGTTTTTGAGCGCATCCGCGATTATCTGGCTGACCAGCTTGACATCGAGGCTGAAAAAATCACCCCCGAAAGCGATATTATCAATGATTTTGGCGCAGACAGCCTGGATGTGATCGATATGATCACTACCCTGTCTGACGAGTTCGGGGTCGAGATCCCGGACGAGGAGATCGAAAATTTCCACACCGTGGGCGATGTGGTTGCCTATGTGGAAGAGCATATGCAGTAATGCGGCATGGCAGCATGCAGTTTTGTAAGAAAGTGTGAGGGGAACCAATGGCAAACGATAAGAAAAAAATGGTCGAAGCAATCACCGCGCAGGAAGTTGATTTCGCGCAGTGGTATACGGATATCTGCACCAAGGCAGAGCTGGTTGAATATTCCAGCGTCAAGGGCTTTGTTGTGCTGCGCCCCTATGGCTATGCAATCTGGGAGAACATCCAGAAAATTCTGGATGGCCGCTTTAAGGCAACCGGCCACGAAAACGTGGCCATGCCTGTGCTGATCCCCGAAAGCCTGCTGAAAAAGGAGGGCGAGCTGGTAAACGGCTTTGCCCCCGAAGTTGCCTGGGTCACTGCAGGCGGTTCTGACCCGCTGGAAGAGCGCCTTGCTGTGCGCCCCACCAGCGAAACGATGTTCTGCGACCATTTCAGCCATGTGCTGCATTCTTACCGTGACCTGCCTATGCTGTACAATCAGTGGTGCAGCGTGGTTCGCTGGGAAAAATCCACCCGCCCGTTCCTGCGCACCCGTGAGTTCTGGTGGCAGGAAGGCCACACCATCCACGAGACTGCTGAGGAGGCCAAGGCTGAGACCGAGCAGCAGCTGAACTGCTATGCCGACTTTGCCGAGCATGATCTGTGCATCCCCGTACTGAAAGGCCGCAAGACCGATAAGGAAAAGTTTGCCGGTGCCGAGGCTACCTACACCATCGAAGCCATGATGAAGGACGGCAAAGCCCTGCAGAGCGGCACCAGCCACTATTTTGGCGATAAGTTCAGCCGCGCCTATGACGTTACCTTTACCGGCCGCGACAACACCCTGCAGTACCCCTTCCAAACCAGCTGGGGCGCTTCTACTCGTTTGATCGGCGCTATCATCATGACCCACGGCGATGACGACGGTCTGATCCTGCCCCCGGCCATTGCCCCGGTGCAGGTGGTCATCGTTCCCGTTGCCGCCCACAAACCCGGCGTACTGGACAAATGCCGCGAACTGGCTGCCGAAATCGGTAAGTATGCCCGCGTGAAGCTGGACGATTCCGACAAGCAGCCCGGCTGGAAGTTTGCCCAGTGGGAAATGAAGGGCGTGCCTGTTCGCCTGGAAGTCGGCCCCCGCGATATCGAGAACGGCCAGTGCGTGCTGGTCCGCCGCGATACCCGCGAAAAGCAGTTTGTGAAGTTTGAAGATCTGGCCACCGCAATTCCCGCCGCAATGGAAGCTCTGGCCAAGGATCTGTATGACCGCGCTTTGCAGAACCGCGAAAACCGCACCTGGAGCGCCACCACCATGGACGAAGTGAAAAAGATCGTGTCCGAAAAGACCGGCTTTGTCAAAACCATGTGGTGCGGTGACCTGGCCTGTGAGGAAGCCATGAAGACCGAAGCAGGGCTTTCCAGCCGCTGCATGCCGTTCGAGCAGGAACACCTGTCCGACGTATGCCCGGTCTGCGGCAAGCCCGCCAAGAGCATGGTCGTCTGGGGCATCGCATACTAAGCCAATCCCGGCAGTGCTGTTTTATGCGGCACTGCCGGTTTTTGTATGGGGAAACGGGTGCTTTTTGGAAAACTCAGGGTATATATAGGGCACCGCTGTTGTGCCACGATCGGTGTGTGGCTATTTTTGATTTTTGTTGCCCATTACAAAATAGTCCGTAGGGAACGGTCTATCTCTGGCCTAAGAGCCGGGATTAAAATCCCGGTTGACCTCCGAAACGCGCCTGCGGGCGCAGTGACCGTTCCGGGACTTTGTGAGAGATGTCTTTGTGATTTTGGTATCAATCCGAAGATATGCGTTGGCTTGCCTTGAGGGTGACTCCCCGCGGGGTGGGGAGATGTCGCGAAGCGACAGAGGGGACCGGGCGCTGTTTGCGCGCTGTCCGCGCAGCGGACGGAAGGGTGATTCCCTGTGTAGAGCCTAAAATATATGCTATGTTCCAGCTTTCCGGCGGCCAGAGGGCTGGCCGCCCTACCGCGCAATAAATGGCAAATGTCCGGTAATTTTCATACCAGTCCGGGGCGTCGAGGACGCCACCCCCCAACTTCTAACTAAAAAACTATGCTTCTTCTCCCTACATTGCTGCTCTATGCTCTGGGCTTGCTGCTGACTGGTATCGGCAGCAGGCTGGCTTCGCGCTGCGCAACGTGGTGCGGGGCGCTGTGCGGGCTGCCTATGTGGATGGTGGGCGGCACGCTGGTGGCGGTGTGTACGGCGCTGCCGCAGCTGGTGCTGGCGTTTCTGGCGGCAGGTATGTCCGTTACTGCGCTGGCCGTTGGTACGGCTCTGGCGGGCGCTGTCACCCAGCTGGGGCTGGTACTGGCGCTTTGCCTGCTGCGCTGTAATGTCACGGTGGACCGCGGCGAGCTGCTGCGCAAATGTGCCCTGCTGCTGGTGGCCTGCGGCGTGGTGGCCCTGTTTGTGCGGGACGGCACCCTGAGCTATACCGGTACCGGCCTGCTGATGGGCCTGTTTGTTCTGTTTGTCATGCAGAGCATCGCCTACCAGTACCGCTTTGCGTTCCGGGAGGGGCTGGAGCTTATCACTGTCCAGAAGGAAAAAGGCGAAAAGCCCCCGCCGGAAGACCCATCCGGGCGGACCGTTCTGTTCCCGGCTATGAGCATCCGCACCAGCCTGCGCAACCTGGCCGGGGTGGTGGGCGGCATGGCAGTGCTCTGCGTGGGAGCGTGGGCCCTGCTGAACAGCGCCGTGGCGCTGGCCAACCTGACTGGCACCATTCAGGCCCAGTGGGCGGCAACCCTGATTTCCTTTGGCCTCTGTCTGCCTCTGCTGGTGGAAGTGTTCGACCATCCCCTTGGCTCTGCCTGGAAGCGATTTGCGGAAAAATGCCGCATCTACCCGCCGCAGGCACTGCCCATGCAGGTGCTGAACAGCGCCATTTTGAGCATCACGCTGGTGCTGCCTGTTTCCAGCCTGATGTACCGCCGCCGCTTGCCGGTGGGTGAACAGTTCCGCCAGTATGATATCCCGTTCTGCGTTTTGATGGCATTGATCCTGCTGCTGCCGCCGCTGGTCAAAAAGCGGCTTTACCGCTGGCAGGGCAGGGTATGCCTGATACTTTATATTATGTACCTTGCCGCCGTGCTTATCATGCCGCGGGCAGGCGCATAATTCAAAACAAAACCGCCCGGCGGGAACATTGCAGTTCCACGCCGGGCGATATTTTTGTAATGTGTTTATTGGTTGTTGTCTGTATGATACAGAACATCCATCAGGTAGGTCTGGTTGGCAGCCAGGTCCGGTACCAGTACCTGCATGCCGCGGATTACCGCGCCGGTATAGGTGCCCTCTGCCGGGATGCGGTAAGAGTGCTCACTGTCAAAATTCATCTGCAAAGCTTCCATCGCATACCCCAGAATTTCGCCGGAGGTCATGTCGGTGGTCAGCAGTGGCAGAACCTGGTTAATAAAGTTGACGATGGAAACAGCATCCATCTGTTTCACTTTATTGATGATCGCCATCAGCACAGCACGCTGGCGGTCGGTGCGGGCATAATCGTTGCCCAGGGAGCGGTTGCGTGCATGGATCAGGGCCTGCTCGCCGGTCAGGTGGTTTACCCCTTCATGCAGGTTCCAGTCCGTGCGGAGCTGCTGTGGGTAGGTTACATCTCGCTTTCTGCCGCAGATATAATCTGCCTCGTCCTGGGTCAGTTCTAGGTCAATGCCGCCAATGCTGTCGATCAAGGTCTGAACTCGCCAAAGTCAACTTCCACATTCCCAGCAATCGCTACACCAAAATTGGTGTTCAGCGTGCTGTCCAGCAGATCCATGCCGCCAAAGGCATAGGCTGCGTTGATGCGGTTGTCGCTGTAGCCGGGAATCTGTACATACAGGTCCCGCATAAAGGAGGTCATGCTGATCTGTTTGGTCTTTTTGTTCAGCGTGACCATGATCATGCTGTCGGACCGCTGGCGGTCCTGGCCTTCGCGGCGGTCCTGGCCAATCAGCAGCAGGTTCACAATGTCTTTGTCCTGCATCACGCTGGTGTCGGCCCCGTTCCAGATTACATCCTCCGGGCTCAAGGTATCATCGGCGTTTTCGTCCGATTCAAAGGTCTCTTCCTGTTGGGAGACTGCCTCGGTGGCCGATGCACGCCGGATGCGCCCCAGCATGCCCTGCAAAGCGGCATAGCCAACGAATACCAACAAGAGGAGTGCAATGCCAAGAATCAGCAGTACCCGCCCCCACAGCGGAATAGCCGCCCAGCGCGTGGCAGGCTTTGCGGCCGCTGCGGGCTGTTCCGGCGTTTCAGTCGGGGCCGGAGCAGAAACCTCAGGTGTGCCTTTTATTTTGCTTTCTTCTTCACGTGTAATTTTCATCTTTTTACCGTTATTTTATACTTTCCCTAAAAGTGTTTTATACTTTCCCTAAAAAGTGTTTTCCCCAATTACAGTGCTTCGATCATATTTGCCACAATGGCAGTGGCAGTTTTGATGTACTCGCCGATGCTGAACTTTTTCACGACAAGAACTTCATAACCGCTCTCGTCCGCGTTGTCGCTCATGGCGCGCAGGATGACGCAGGGCACGCCGTTGCGGGCGGCAACCTGGCTTACAGCAGCGCCTTCCATCTCCACGCAGTCGGGCTGGCATTTGTCCTCGATAGCCTTTTTGGTGGCGGCATCGCCAACAAAAAGGTCACCGGTGGCAATCTTGCCGGCAATGGCCTTAACACCACAGGCGTTGCAGGCATCCAGTGCAGCTTTGACCAGGGCCGGGTCGCCGTGGTACTCTGCGGTGAACGGTGCGCTCTGGGCAATCATGTCGTTCTGGGCGTCGTGATATACCACGGTTTCGCCCACGCAGACATCACCAATGCCGATCTTGCTGGTCATGTTGCCTGCAATGCCGGAGAAGATGATCTTCTCGGCACCGTACTTGGTAATTAGAACCTGCACGGTGGAAGCGGCGTTTGCCTTGCCCATACCGGCGCAGCACACAACGACCTGGCGGCCGTTCAGCATGCCCTGGTGGTACTCCACCCCGGCGTAAGTTTCTTTGGTCACCTGCTCCAGCTTGGCACACAGCTGGTCAACTTCATCGGGCATAGCGCCCATAATGCCAATGATCATGGTATTGCTCCTTTTTATCAGACGTTGAAGAGGAATTCGATCACATCGCCATCATTCACAACGTATTCCTTGCCCTCGGTGCGTTGCAGGCCCTTGGCCTTAACCGCAGCATAGTCAAAGTTGTTGTCGGCCAGTGCGTCATAGCTGATGACCTGGGCGCGGATAAAGCCGCGCTCAAAGTCGGAATGGATTTTGCCGGCAGCCTGCGGGGCTTTGGTGCCGCGCTTGATGGTCCAGGCGCGGCATTCCTTTTTGCCGTCCGTCAAAAAGCTGATGAGGCCCAGCAGCTCATAGCTTGCCTTAATCAGGTTATCCAGGCCGGTGGATTCAATGCCCATCTCGTGCAGGAACGCCAGCTTTTCTTCCTGGCTGGAACCGGCGATATCTTCCTCGGTCTTGGCACAGATGGGGATTGCCTGTGCGTTTTCCTCTTTGGCGCGGGCGGCAACCAACGGATAATACGGGTTTTCGTCCAACCCGCCCAGCAGGTCATCCTCGCCCACGTTGCAGGCATAAATCACCGGCTTGGCGGAGAGCAGACCCAGTTCTTTGCGAGCGGTGTTCTGGCTGTCGTCATCCGGGTCAAAGGCAAAGGAACGGGCGGGCTTGCCGCCTTCCAGATGAGCGGCAAGCTCTGCCAGCCAGGCAGCTTCGGCAGCAGCGGTCTTATTGCCGGTCTTGGCGGCTTTCTGCTGGCGGCCCAGGCGGTTGCTGACAACTTCCAGGTCGGCCAGGATCAGCTCCAGGTCGATGGCATCAATATCGCGGATGGGGTCAACGCTTTCCGGCTTGTTCACATCCTCCACAACATGGATGATGTTGTCATCGTCAAAGCAGCGCACCACATGTACAATGGCATCGCACTCGCGGATATGGCCCAGGAACTTGTTTCCCAGACCAGCGCCCTGGCTGGCACCTTTGACCAGACCGGCAATATCCACAAACTCCACAATGGCGGGGGTCTTTTTGTCTGTCTGCCAGATCTCGGCCAGTTTGTCCAGCCGGGCATCAGGAACCGGAACAATGCCGGAGTTCGGCTCAATGGTGCAGAACGGGTAGTTGGCTGCCTGAGCATTCTGGGTGCTGGTCAGCGCATTGAACAAAGTGGATTTGCCAACATTGGGCAAACCGACAATACCTAATTTCATTTGTACTCATTCTCCTTAACGGAATATTTTGACTGTCTATCATTATACCCAACCAGCGCACTGCGTGCAAGGGCAGGGCGCGGCCATGCTCATAATTTTGCGCAATTCTACACATTTTACCTGTTTTGACCACCGGTTGTTCTTTATTTTTCCACATTTATGCCTTATAATGTTAAAAGGTCAAATCAAAATACCCCCGTACCGGCCCTGTCCGGCGCGGGAAAACATAGAGTAGGAGGGCATAAAACCCATGTCAAACGAGAAAATTCTGGTTGTGGATGATGATAAAAACATCTGTGAACTGCTGCGCCTGTACCTGGTTAAAGAGGGATACGGTGTGACCATTGCCAATGATGGCACTGCTGCACTGCAGGAATTTGATAAGCTGCACCCGGACCTTGTGTTGTTGGATGTGATGATGCCCGGCATTGATGGGTGGGAAGTCTGCCGCAAGATCCGCCAGAACAAACCAGACCCCCATCATTATGCTGACGGCAAAGGGCGAAACCTATGATAAGGTTCTGGGCCTGGAACTGGGTGCGGATGATTACATCGTAAAGCCCTTTTTGAAACCAAGGAAGTGACGGCCCGTATCAAGGCTGTTCTGCGCCGCTGCGGCAGCAAGGACGAAGAAAACAAAGGCGTTTATGACTTTGATAACCTGCACCTGGATATGAACCGCTATGAGCTGAAAGTGAAGGGTAAAAAGTGGTGGATGCGCCGCCCAAAGAGTTGGAACTGCTGGCCTGCCTGGCTGGGCACCCCAACCGGGTCTATACGCGTGACCAGCTGCTGGACGAAGTGTGGGGCTTTGAATATTATGGCGACTCCCGCACCATCGACGTCCATGTTAAGCGCCTGCGCGAAAAGCTGGAGGGAGCCTCGGAACAGTGGAACCTGAAAACCGTGTGGGGCGTTGGTTACAAGTTTGAGGTTAAAGAATAATGTGCCGCGCCAAAAAAGAAGAGAATAACGGGGCAGCCCCGCTGCGCAGCGTAAGCGGGGAAGTGTTTGCAACCTTTGCCTCGCTGCTGCTGGTGGCGCTGGTGTTGATGTGCATGCTGCAAACGGGGCTCTCCTGCGCGTACTTTGCCCAGGAGCGCAAAAGTGCCCTGACTGCCGTGCTGGACGGTGCTACTGCCATGGCGGAGACCTATGCTTCGGAAGGAAACATTGTGACCCTGCCCGGCGGGGACAATGAGTTGGTGGAGCGAGCCAAGACCGGCTTTGAACTGTTCAATACATCATCGGACGCACTTGTGTTTGTGGCAGACCGGGATGGCAACATCCTGATGCACACCGGCAAAGATGTAGCCGAAAGTGCAAAGATCCCGCAGAACTTGCAGGAAGAGATGGACAGCGGCAAGGATATCTTTCTTATGGGTACCATGGACGATACCCTGCACGATAAGTATTATATTGCGGGCCGCCGCGTGAATCTGGGCGGCAGCGAGGGTTATTTGTTTGCTGCAACACCGGTACATGCGCTGGCGGTCTATATCCGCTCCATCCTGACGATGTTCTTGCTGTCCTCGGCGGTCATCCTGATTGTCTGCGGCATTTTGTGCATGGTGCTGGCGCGGCGCATTACCTGGCCGATCGAACAGATCAGCCAGGCTGCCAAACGGCTGGGCGGCGGCGATTTCACCGCACGCGCCCCGTAACTGGCTGTCAGGAGCTGGCGGATTTTGCCACGACCTTTAACAACATGGCGGGCCGCCTGCAAAACATTGATAACTCCCGCGGGCAGTTTATGGGCAACATTGCCCATGAACTGCGCACCCCCATGACTAGCATCAAGGGCTTTATTGACGGCATGCTGGACGGCACCATCCCGGAAAGCGAGTACAAGCATTATCTTGGCGTGGTATCGCAGGAAACCGGCCGCTTGGCCCGGCTGGTGCAGAACATGCTGGATATCACCAAACTGGAATCCGGCGAGGTGAAAGGTACTCCCCAAAAATTACG